>JAABUR0100001802.1_pt1 | contig 36197 bp, 30 predicted proteins | sample 5560091 | NCBI WGS metagenome assembly JAABUR01 (sample SAMN10711879, study PRJNA513375) | rock metagenome | isolation source: Antarctica rocks | place: Antarctica: Victoria Land, University Valley sud | reverse complement strand
CATCCAACAACTCCCAGCCGCTCGACCCGATCCTTGGACCTATTCTCCCACGAGCAGGTCCCCAATCAGCGGACGTGAGTATCGAAACCCGCTGCGCCGCAACGACTCAGGCTCCACTTTTTCATGGGAAAGTAGCTCGGTGAACAGCTGCGACGCGGCCTGCGCCAGGCGTTCACCGGCGTGCGGTTCCTATCGTCTCCTCCCGGCCGGCCTCACCGACGACATGCCGTGTCATCCCGCGGTATGGTGATGACAGGCAATGTCATCCATGACTTGCCAGATCGAAGACAGGGAGCCAGGAGATGAACGACGAGGTGTGGGTGATCGGCGCGACGGGCCGGACCGGGAAGGCGATCGCGAGCCGGTTACACACGGCCGGTGTTCCGCTGGTGCTGGTCGGGCGCAATGGGCAACGGCTGGCGGCGGTCAAGGACGAACTGGGCGGGGCGCCGCGGGTGCTGGTCGGGTCGTTGGATGAGGTGCTGTCCAGATTGGCGCAGCAGCGCCCTGCGGTGGTGGTGAACGCGGTGGGCCCGTTCACCCGAACCGGACCGGAGGTCGCCCGGGCCTGCCCGGCGGGCGTCCATTACGTGGACGTGGCCAACGAGCTACCCGCGGTGGAGAAGATCCTTGCGTTGGATCCGCAGGCCGCCGCGGCCGGGCAGACGCTGGTCACCGGAGCAGGTTTCGGTGTGCTGGCCACCGAGAGTGTGGTGCTGCGGCTGTGTGCCGGTCAGCCCAGGCCGACCCACGTCCGGGTGGACGCGTTGGCGTCGGTGGCGATCGAGGCGGGTGTGGTGGGGGCCGCGTTGGCCGCCACTATCGTCGAGATTGTCGCGTTGGGTGGGCGGCAGGTTCAGGGTGGGCGGCTGGTCAAGTCCCGGGCCGCGGGCAGCTACCAGCGGTGGCGCACCCCGAACGGTGAGGTGTTGGGGACCGGCAGCGGCGCCAACGGTGAGTTGATCGCCGCCTGGCGGGCGAGCCAGGCCGATAGGGTTATCGCCGCGTCGCCGGCGGCGCCTGCCAACCCGGTGGTGCGGGCGCTGCTCCCGGCGGTCGGCCCTATCTTTGCGTTGCCCGGTGTGGGCCGCCTGATCGCGCGCCTGGTGGCGCGGATACCGCTGAAGGCATCGCAGCGGCCGCGGCCGTCGTCCTGGGGTCACGCCCGGGTGCAGTGGTCATCGGGCCAGGTTCGGGAGGGCTGGCTGCGGACCGGTGACGGGATGGATTTCACCGCCGCGGTGGCGGCCGAGGTGGCGATCAGGTTGCGTCACGGTCAGGGCCGCCCGGGTGCGTATACCCCGGGTGCCCTGTTCGGGTTCGAGCTGGCCGAGGCGGCCGGTGGCGAACTGCAAGTCATCGACGAATCCATTCCTGCCGAATCAACTCCCACCGAGAAGAACGGGTGACCGCAATGCCTACGAAACTGTCGAATACCGCTGCTTGGTTGCCGGCGAAACAGGGCCGCCTCGAGGTGGGGGATGCTCCGTACCCGCATCCCGGGGCCGGGGAGATCGTGGTCCGCAACCGCGCCGTGGCCATCAACCCGATCGACTGGATCATCCAACTCATCGGCGCGACCGTATTTCCCTGGATCAAGTACCCGTTCGTGCTGGGTGCAGATCTGGCCGGTGACGTGGTGCAGGTCGGAGACGGGGTAACTCGGTTCCGGGTCGGTGACCGGGTCCTCGGCCACGCCGTGGGCACCGACAAGAAGCGGAACTCCTCCGCCGAAGGGTCATTCCAGGAACACACTGTGGTGTTGGCCCACCTGGCGGCCCCGATCCCTGAGGGTCTGTCCTTCGAGCAGGCTTCGGTGCTGCCGCTGGCGCTGTCCACAGCGGCGTGCGGACTGTTCCAGTCCGACCACCTGGCGCTGGCGCACCCGCGGGTGGACGCCACCCCCACCGGTCAAACCGTGTTGATCTGGGGCGGGTCGACCAGTGTGGGCGCCAACGCGATCCAGCTCGCAGTCGCGGCCGGATACGAGGTGATCACCACCGCGTCACCGAAAAACTTCGACTACGTCCGCGGTCTCGGCGCCGCACAGGTCTTCGACTACCGCAGCCCCAGCGTCGTCCAGGACATCATCGCCGCATTCACCGGGCGGAACAGCGCCGGAGCGCTGGCCATCGGCGACGGATCGGCGTCGCAGTGCGCCAAGATCGTGCGGGCGGTCGGCGGCAACAAATTCATCTCCACCGCCACCGCAGGTTCCTTCGACGGTCTCTCCGACCGACCCAGGTTCCTCACCCAGGTCGCGCCGCGGCTCATTGGAATACTGCTGTCCGGGGTGCGGGTGGGACACCAGATGCGCAGCAACCGGATCAAGACCAAAGCCATTTTCGGCAGCACCCTGATGAACAATGAGGTCGGCCCGGCCATCTACGCCGATTTCCTCCCCGATGCGCTCGCCCAAGGCCGCTACACCGCCGCCCCGCCCGCCCGCGTGGTCGGACACGGACTCGGCCAGCTCCAGCACGCGGTCGACCTGCAGAAGAAAGGTGTTTCCGCCGAGAAGATCGTGGTGTCACTGTGAATCCCTCCGGCGCCGCCCTGGTCGAGCTCACCCGCCGGGTGATCGGGCGCGTCGGGGTGTTTGTGCCCTTCCCGACCGCACAGGCGCCGTCGGCCCACGATCAGATAGCGGCGGTGCGGCGGTGGGAAGCGGCCGGCCACCGCGCCATCTGGGTCAACGAAGTACCCGGAAAGGACGCCCTGGTCCAAGCGTCGGTGCTGCTCGGGGCGACCGGCCGGGTCGTGGTGGGTACCGGGATCGCCAACATCTGGACCCGGTCAGCCTCCACGGTGCGCGGGGCGGCGGCGCTGCTGGCGCAGGCCTACCCGGGCCGTTTCGTCCTCGGGCTGGGAGTCGGCTACCCCGCCCAGGCGGCGGCGGCGGGCCGGGAATTCGGCCGTCCGCTGGCCACCATGCGCGGCTACCTCGAGCAGGTCGACGCACCCGCGATGGCACCGACCCCCGACGTCACCTATCCCCGCCTCGTCGCGGCCAATGGACCCAAAATGGTCGCCCTGGCCGGTGAAATGGCCGACGGAGCATTACCGGCCATGGTGCCGCCGGAATTCACTGCCGACGCCCGCCGACTGCTCGGCCCGGACAAACTCCTGATCGTGCTGGTCGACGCCGGCCCCGGACCCGACCATGACGCCGCGCTGACCACCCAGATCAGCCAGCAGGTGTCCGCCGGCGCCGACCATGTCGTCGCCGTCCTGCCCATCGGCAGCGACTTCGCCGCCGGAGTCGACCGGTTCGAACGCCTCACCCCCGACCTGCTCCACCTCAGCTGACAGGCCGACCCCGGTAATGCCCCGCGCTCCGTCAGGAAATCGGCCGGCAACGGGAACCCGGATTGTCGTTTGCCGGCTTTGTGGGTCAGCCCGCCGCCTTGAGGCTGTGGATGACCAGGGTGCTCTCCAGGTTTCCGATGGCTGGGAGCGCCGCGATGTAGTCGGTGAGGTAGCGGTACAGCGTGGGGGTGTCGGGTGTCATGACGCTGACGTACAGGTTCGTGACCCCGGTGGTGACGGCGGCGAAAGTCACCTGTGGGTGAGCGGCCAGGGCTGCGCCGGTGGATTTCAGGTCTGCCGGGGCCACGTTGATCCACAGCAGCGCGTGCTCGTGCAGGCCCAGCGCCGCGGGATCGACGTTGACGTCGATGCGTAGCGCGCCGCTGGCCTGAAGTCGCGCCAGGTGTCGCCGCGTGGCCGATGGCGACATACCGGTTGCCGCGGACAGCATCTCAGCGGGTGCGCGCGCATCATCGCGCAATAGGTTCAGCAGCGCGAGGTCGGTGTCGTCCATCCGAACCCGGAACGAGCCGTCTCCGGCTGCCTCGTTGGATGCCGGTACGGCCGGGTCCTCCTCGCGCAGGGCACGTAGCTGGTCTGAGTCCAAGGCGCCGACCACCTGGAGCAGCCGGTGGGCGTTGCGGGCGTAAACATGCAACTCGCTCTGCGCTCTGACGTCCAGCACGCGGGAGATGCGGGGCAGTTTGTCCAGCAGCAGAGCGTGCCCGCCGGCCGCGTCGCCGGCGCGCACCGAACAGATGATCTCGGTGCCGCCCGAGACCAGGCGCACCCAGGCGGTGTCCGGGTGCCGCGCGATGGCTTGCGAGATCGCCGTGGCGGCGTCCGGGGTGGTGCGCACACGCACATACCACCGCCGCTGGCCCAGTGCGAGTTCATCTGCGGTGCCCACCACGCGCAGGCCGGCCGCCGAACGCAGCTTCGCGTACCGGCGGATCACCGTCTGATCCGAGACTTTCAGGACACGCCCCATCAACCCGAAACCGGCCCGCCCGTTGACCTGCAGTGCGTGCAGGATCTGCAGATCTAACCCGTCGGCGCGAAAAGGGCCGTGGGATTTCACCGGGCCAAGCCTACCCCGCGTCGGTTTCCGCCATTCAAAGCTCATCGCTTCGACGCGTGAGGGCAGGCGGCCGAGCCTGGGAGTAACGCCGGCGCACCACCCGGGAGTGCTGGTCGATGATTGATGAGGAGTACGACGATGACAGTTTTAGTCACCGGCAGCACCGGAGCGGTGGGTTCGCATGCGGTGCGTCACCTGGTTGCCGCCGGAACGCAGGTGCGGGCGCTGACCCGCTCACGGAGAAGGCCCACTTCCCCGAGGGCGTCGTCCCGGTGCAGGGGGAGTTCACCGACCCCGCTGTGCTGCGCGCGGCGCTGGAGGGGGTCAGCGGGCTGTTCCTGCTCAGCCCGGTGGCGTTGGAAGAGCTGACGGGCACGCTGCACACCCTCACCCTGGCCCACGCCGCCGGGGTGCGGGACGTGGTGTACCTGTCGGTGATCCACGCTGACCGGTTCACCGACCCGCCGCACTTCGCGGCCAAGGCCGCCGCAGAACGGTTGATCCAGGATCTGGGCATCACCGCGACCGTGCTGCGCCCGGGTTACTACATGCAGAACGACACGGCGGAGAAGGACCGACTGCTGGCCGGCACCTACGCCCCGCCGGTGGGCAACCGGTCGGCGCTGATGGTGGACGTCCGGGACCTGGGCGAGGTCGCGGCCGCCGCACTGCTGGAACGGCAGCGCGCCGACCACGGGTTGCCGACCGATGTCATCGATGTCGTCGACCCCGAGGTGCTCACCGGTGATGGCCTCGCCCGGATCTGGACCGAGGTACTAGAACGAGAGGTTTCCTACGGCGGCGATGATGTGCTGGATGGTCTCGAGCAGCAGCTGACCGCGTTCATGCCCGGCTGGATGGCCTACGACATGCGGCTGATGATGCGCCGGTTCCAGGTCGACGGGATGCTCGCCGCACCCGGCACCGACGAGCGGCTGCGCGCCCTGCTGGGACGCCCGATGCGTTCCTACCGCGACTTCGCCACCGAGACCGCCGCCACCTGGCCACGCTGCCCCTAACCGCCGGCGCCACAGAACACCCGTGCCGCCACACCCGACCCTCGACCCCGCTGTCGCCAGGTCACCACAGACAGGGCGGTCGCCCGACCGGTCGGGCTACCGAATATCGGGGCCGGTGATCGGAGATTCAGTACCAGCTCACCCGCACCGCATCCAAGGCCTCCGTGAAAGAATCAGCTCATGAAAATTGTTGCGCTGGAGGAGCATTTCGTCGTGCCCGAGCTGCTGGATGCCTGGAAACGCTTGCCCCAGGACGAGTTGGATGAGGTGTCCGCGGGGTTCGGTGATGATCCGATCTCGCGGCGGCTGCGGGAGGTCGGCGAAGATCGGATCGCCGACATGGACGATCAGGGTGTGGATGTGCAGGTGCTGTCGCTCAATTCGCCGGGCGTGCAGAACCTTCCGGCCGCCGACGCGGTCAGTGTCGCCCGGTATGCGAACGACGCCTTGGGCGAGATTGTCTCATCCCACCCTGACCGGTTCCAGGGGTTCGCCGCGATCCCGACGCCGGACCCGGAAGCGGCGGCACGGGAGCTGGAACGAGCGATCAGCACACTGAAGTTCCGTGGGGCGCTGCTCAATGGCCGCACCGGCTCGGTGAACGCCGACGACATCCGCTTCGACGACCTGTACCAGGCTGCGGCTCGTCTGCGGGCTCCGTTGTATCTGCATCCGCAAACTCCGGTCCGGCCGGTCCGCGCCGCCTACTACTCCGGGCTCGGTGAGCAACTGGACGCCGGTTTCGCCAACTACGGGATCGGCTGGCACTACGAGACCGGTGTTCAGCTGTTGCGGATGATCTTCGCCGGCGTTTTCGACCGCCATCCGAACCTGCAGGTAATCGTGGGGCATTGGGGCGAGGCGATCCTGTTCTACCTGGAACGCATCGCCATGTTGGAACACATGGGTCTGCACCTTAAGCGCCCGCTGGTGGACTACTTCCGCACAAATGTGTGGGTCACTGGTAGCGGTTTGATGAGCGCCCGGTACCTGCGCTGGAGCGCGGAAGTCATCGGAGTCGACCGGATCCTGTATGCCACTGACTACCCGTTCATCCCGACCGGCGGCGGCCGGGCCCGCCAATTCCTGGAGTCCGCCGCCCTCACCGACGCCCAGAAAACCTGCATCGGGTCCAGGGCCTGGGACCAGCTCACCGCGCACCTGGCCTGATCTTCACCGGACCACGCGATCCTCGCGCCGGTCGAACCCCGAACTGGTTCGCTTCCTCACTGAACAGGCCCGACTCCCATGAACACCTTTTCAAGGCCCCCGGGCGTGGCTGCGGATGACGTTTCGACTCGCCCCCGGCGCAGCTATGACGTCGTCCTGTACGGCGCCACCGGATTTGTTGGTCGGTTGACCGCGCGTCACCTCGCGCAGACCGCCGCCGGTGCCCGTATCGCACTGGCCGGCCGTGACCGCAACAAGCTCGAAGCATTGAACCAGGAGCTCGAGGTGAACTGGCCCCTGCTGGTCGTCGATCCAGCCGACCCGGATCAGCTCGGGCCCTGGCCGTTTCGAGCACCACGGTTGCCTCCGCCGTCGGGCGGCACGGCCTGCCCATTGCGCGGGCGTGCGCGATGGCCGGGACGTCCTACGCCGATCTCAGCGGCGAGGTTCCCTTCGTCCGCGCCAGCATCGAGCAGCTGCATGAGATCGCCGTGGGCACCGGAGCCCGCATCGTGCACGGTTGCGGCTTCAACGCCGTACCGTCCGACATCGGCACGTTCCTGCTTCACGAACAGGCACAACGCGACGGACCAGGCACGCTGACCGAGACGATGCTGATCCTGGAGGCCCTCAAAGGTGGATTCAGTGGCGGAAACGTCGACTCGAACCGCGCGCAGTACCGAGCCCTCGAGGCCGACCCGTCACTGAGGTCGGCCATCGCGGACCCGTGGGTGCTGGCCACGGTTTCGCACAAGACCACCGCCGCAGATGTCGACCCGTCGGGGCCCTTCCGCGACCATCTGACCAGGCGGTGGCTCGCGCCCACCCTCGGCGGCGACTTCAACAGTCGGCTGGTCCGCCGCAGCGCGTCATTGCGCAGCGGCGGCTATGGGCCGGGGTTCCACTACCGGGAAGGGATGTCCGCCGGTCGTTCATTCCTGGCACCCGCGCAGGCTGTGCTGCTCACCTTCGGACTCACGACGCTGTCGTTTGCGTTGACCTCACCCGTGATGGCTCCGCTGCTGGACCGCCTACTCCCGCCTGGGTCGGGACCTTCGGACCGGACCCGCAAACATGGTCGTTTCCGGATGAAGATCTACTCGAAAACATCGACGGGCGCCATGTACGTGGCCACGGTCGCCGCGAACGGCGACCCCGGCTACTCCGCCACTTCGGTCATGCTCGGGCAGAGTGTCCTGTCACTGGCGACCGACCCGCTACCGCCGCGCGGCGGTGTCCTGACCCCGGCCATTGCCATGGGCGACCACTTGGCAAACCGACTGATCGCCCAGGGGTTTCAGATGTCCGTCGCCCGGATATGACGGATCTAACCGCCAGGCGTCGGCCCTGAGACAAAGGGAATCGTTGGCGACGATCACCCAGGCTCCGGTCAACCTGTGCGCGGTGGTGCACGCTTCCCGGGGCCGGTGCGTCGCAGGTGTCGCGGCGAACTGACCGAACGCAGGCTGTGCGGCGAGTCAAAAAACCGGATCGGATCGCCGGTGGGACGGAGCCGGCTGATCGCGCTGCAGTGGGCACCGCATCTTTGCGGCCGGCCGGCGGCCTCATCGCGGTCACCGTGACGGGACTGCCCGCGGCGGCGGAATAGTCTGCGGGTAACCGACAGCCAACCTGCAGCGGCGCAACGGATCTGCGGTCAACGGCCGGTGACGAACCGGCCCGCTGATTCTAGACTTGAGTGAGCCAGGCCACAGCGGACGGGTTTATGGGGAGAGAGGCCGCGCCGGTGACAGTGGGGTGTCCGGCCCGGTGGTGACGTTGCGGAAGGTTTGCCGGTAGGCGTGGGGACTTGTCCCGTCGAGCTGTTTGAACCGGTCCCGGAAGGTGGTGGTGGAGGTGAACCCGACCTGGCCGGCGATGCGTTCGACCGGGTGGCCTGTGGTTTCCAGCAGGTACTGGGCCTGACGCAACCGGGCGCGGTGCAGCCAGTGCAGCGGGGCCGTCCCGGTTTGGTCCCGGAAGCGGCGGTTGAGGGTGCGGATGGACATTGCGGCGTGGGTGGCGATGTCGGGGACGGTGAGGTCGCGGTCGAGGTTGTCCTGGAGCCAGGCGAGCACGGTGTGCAGGGAGGCGCTGTCGGGGGCGGGAGGTTCGTGGGTGATGAATTGGGCTTGGCCGCCGGCTCGTTCCAGTGGCATGACGGACAGGCGGGCGGCGTCGGCGGCGACGGCGGAGCCGTGGTCGGTGCGGATCATGTGCAGGCACAGGTCCAGGCCGGCGGCGGCGGCGGCGGCGGAGGTGAGCAGCTGGCCGTTGTCGACGTAGAGGACGTTGGGATCGACGTCGATGCCGGGGTGGCGGCGGGCAAGTTCGGCGGCGGCGGCCCAGTGGGTGGTGACGCGGCGACCCTCGAGCAGTCCGGTGGCGGCCAGGGTGAACGCGCCGACGCAGATCGACGCGATCCGGGTGCCGGCCGCGGCCGCCGCGCGCAGGGCCTCCAGCGCTGTCGGTGGAACCGGTGCGGTGGGATCGGCCAGCCCGGGCACGATCACCGTGTCCGCGGCGGTGAGCTCGGCCAGACCCCACGGGCCTTGAGGGTGAACGTCCCGGCGTCGATCTCAGGTTTGTCCGCGCAGATCCGCACCCGGTAGGCCGAAGTACCGGACGGTAACCGGGTCCGGGCGATCACCTCGATGGGTACGGACAGATCGAACAGCAACACTAGCGCGTGTAGCGCCCGCGGGTCGCCGGCGACCCGCGCGGCGAGTGCCTTAACCTGCTCGGGCTTGGTGATGTCGAGGCGATGACCGGCTCGATGCCGGTCGATCGGATGGCGTCGGCGTCACTGTTGCATCGCACGCCGGCCAGCACGTGGAATCCCTGGCGAGCCAGATCGCGGGCGACTGACGCGCCCATGCCCGTGGAGGCTCCGGTTACCACGATCAGCTAGATGATCACGGCCCCTGCGAGCCCACACTAGACACTGACCGAGGCCACCATCTGTGGCAGAAATGACAAATTCCAACGAGTTTCGGCCAGTAGCGTTCCACGAGGGATTTTTATCATTCGGTGTTCTGCGGCAAACCGGTTAGACGGATCTTGCCCACGAGGCCTGCTGCGGTCCTCCGGTGGACAGGTAGGTTTCTGCCATGCATACCGTCGCGGTACTGGCCCTGGACGGCGGACTACCTGCCCGAGCTACTTGCGCGTCGTCGTCGACGCGCTGACCCGGTATCCGGGTCGAGACGCACTAGTGCAGGGCGACCGACGATTGACCTATGCCCACTCCGCCGATCTGGTCAGTCGGTTCGAGCAGGTCCTATCCGACAAGGGGTTACGAACTGGCGCGACGCTGGTCGCGCTGAGCCCGAATGCGCCGGAGGTGTACCTGGCTCAGGTCGCCGCCGGTCTCACCGGGGCCCGTTACACCGGACTACACACGTTAGGGTCGGTCGAGGATCACGTCGCGCTATGCGACGACGCTGGTGCGACGGTGCTGCTGGTTCACCCCACCTACGCCGCGACTGCGGCGGCGATCGCCGAGCGGGCGTCGACACTGCAGACCGTGCTTACCCTTGGCCCTGCCGATATCGGTGAGAACCTGCTTGCCCTGGCCGATCTCAAGGCCGCCGCGCCGCTGCGGGCTCCCGTGGCCTCACCAGATGATGCCGTGTGGATGCCCTACACCGGCGGCACCACCGGCCGTTCCAAAGGCGTCGTCCACACCCACCACTCGATGATCCAGGGGCTGCTCGGGATCTCGGCCGCCTGGCAGCTGCCTGCCAGTCCCCGCTACCTCGCCTGCGCACCGATCACCCACGCCTCCGTGTTGCCGGTCCTACCGACCCTGGCCCGCGGTGGCACGGTGACCCTGATGAGCAAGTTCGACCCCGCCATCTGGCTCGACACCATCGTCCGCGAACACATCAACTATGCCTTCATGGTGCCCACCATGCTGTATGCCCTGCTCGATCTCGCCGACGGACACCCCTTCGACAACCTCACCACCATGGAAACCATCGTGTACGGCTCGGCCCCAATGTCCACGCCGCGTCTCATCGAGGCACTCGAGCTCCTCGGGCCGGTCCTCGCGCAGGGCTACGGCCAGACCGAGACGCTCGGCCTGGGCACTGTATTACGCAAGGACGAGCACGACCCGGTACGCCGCCCGGACTTGCTCACCTCCTGTGGGCGGCCGATACCGGGAACCGAGATCGAGCTCCTCAACGACACCGGGGAACCGGTCGCAGACGGGACCGTGGGCGAACTGTGCATGCAGGCCAGCTTTGTCATGGAGAAGTACTGGAACCAGCCCGAACTCACCGACGGGACTCTCCGCGGCGGCTGGCTCCACACTGGAGATCTCGCGGTCCGAGACGATCAAGGCCACTTGCATCTCGTCGACCGACAGAAGGACCTGATCATCTCCGGCGCCTTCAATATCTATCCGCGTGAGATAGAGGACATCCTCGCCGATGGGCCCAACGTCTCAGCGGTCGCAGTCATCGGCGTACCAGACGACAAATGGGGTGAAGCGGTCACCGCGTTCATCGTGGCGCGTCCCGGTACCGAAGTCGACACCAATCTATTGCGCCTGACCGTCCGCGACCGCAAAGGCGCATACCAGGCTCCCAAGCAGATCCACCTGGTCGACAGCCTGCCCACGACACCACTCGGCAAGATCGACAAGAAGACGCTCAGAGCCAGATACTGGGCCGATCGCGGCCGAGCGGTCAACTGAGCTCGGATGTATTGCGCGGAACTATCTGGCTCTCCTGCTCCTTTCGTGGGTCATTTCCTGTTCGGAACGGTGGGGCGGTGGCCGCCGAGGCTGAGCATGGCCAATTCCCGGCGGCAGGGAACAGCATGTTGAGCCGTCCGGCGCCAACTCTTGCGCCTTGACCTGGGCCCGACGCTGCGCCCGCCCGGCGTTGACCAGCATCTTCTCCGCATCCTTGGCCGCGGTCTCAGCCAGAGCGGCCAGCTAACCGGTGATCCGCTTGACCACGGCCTGCGCCTCGTCGCGGCCCTGCGCCGACCTCATCCGCAGCTTCGCGGCGATCCCGTAGGCGCGTTTCCCGCCCGATCGGGACCAGTCCCACAGCTCGGTGCGTACCGCGTCACCGGCGGCCTCGATCCGTCGCCGGTGACCGCTTTTCCGTGTCACCGCCTTGGCCAACAACCCCGGAACCGGCCGGGTAGGCCACGTCGCCGGGACCACCGTCGTGGCGGCCCGCAACCGGGTGGTGCGCTGCACCTTCGCCTGGACTGCTTTGGCCAGCCATGCCTCGTTCAGCCCGTCGATCGCGGCCGTTCCGCATCGGGTGGCCATTTTTATCGAAGTGGTCGGGTGCGGACTGCCCGTCCAACGGGATGCGGCAGAACCGCCGCCAGATGTTCGAATCGGCGACCTAGCTGATTTCGACGGCGTCGAGAACCTCGACTGCATACTTGATGACGGCCTGGGCACGTGCGGTGATCACCGCCTCTTTGGGCCACACCGCGACAACGGACGTCTGGCCGGCACGGGGGCGGAGGTGCCTGGTTACGAGCCCCTTGCCCTCACTTGAAACCGGGATCTGATTAGGGCGCGACATGAGAAGGCTGTAGCCGAGTCCGCGTCCGACTAGCGCCCGGACTAGGTCGACCTGTGGGACGACGGCACCCACCGTGGGCGTGAGTCCACGCTGGGCGAACGCCAGCTCTGTGTAATCCCTGCTTGGAGCCGTATCGAGCATGATGAGCGGTTTGCTGACCAGCTCTGCAAGATCCACGTCCTGTTGTTGGCCGAGAGAATCGTTGGCAGCGAGGACGGCCATGCCTTCGGTTTTGTAAATGACCCGTCGCTTCAGGCCAGTCGGTAAGGCGATGTCATAGACGATGGCCGTCTCCAGCGTTCCATTTTCAAGTGCGGGTATCAGCTCTGAATGATCGCCCACTGTGATGCTGATCTTGACCTTCGGGTGGAGCTTCGCCATGCCTTCAAGCACCGCAGGAAGGATATTGCTTGCCAAACCGGAATAGCAGCCCAGTGACACGGGTCCCATAAGTTCGCCGCGCAGTTCACCCAGACCATCTGCGAGTGCGACCGCATCCCGTAAGAGCTCACGGGCGCGTTTTGCGAAGTGACGTCCTGTGGGTGTCAGGTACATTCCCCTTGCCTTCTTGCGGATGCACAGTTGCTCTCCGACAGCGGCCTCCAGTTCGCTGATCGCATGCGAAAGGGCAGATTCGGAAATGTGCAGCTGATGCGCGGCAGCTCCCAGGGTGGGGTGGTCTGGAAGAGCAGCGAAAAGCTCCAGTTGCCGGAAGGTGAACTTCGGCATATCCTTCTCCTAAGCAATCGAAATACTTCCGCTAACATCCGCATTTTACTCGACGAAGGTCACCTGCGACAGTGGGTTACACATCCACGACGTTCCGGTAGGAGTTGTCCCAATGACGATGACGACGCAGCCAACGCGTTCGCAGGTGACCGAGGTGCCCATGCTTTCCGACGAGCAGGTCGGACACATCCGCCACATCGGCAACCTGTCTCGCCTGCCCCGCGGGGACTGGCGACACATGTCCGGTGCCTTACCCCTGCAGGAGGATTTCAGCGCCTACCGATACCAGCTGGGGTACATGAGCCTGGCAATGGGACTCGCCCACTACCACCAGCTGCCGGCGGCGCCCGCGATATTCCGCCGCACCCTGGACGGCCTCATCCAGAAGATGCTTGAGCCCGACGTGTGGTGGTACTGGCGCGACACCAGCACGGCAGGTGGATTCGGACCCTTCACCCTCCCCCAGCTGCCCAGCCGCACCGACCCGGTTGCGGTGGACAACATCATGTACAGCGCCTATCTGCAGGTGATGACGCTGCAGTACACGATGCTGTTCGATGACCGCAAATACGAAGAGCCTGGTTCGCTCACGTTCCGCGTGCGGCCGTTTTTGTGGGGGGGCGATCGTTACGGGGAGTTCAAGTACGACCAGCGCTCACTGACCGAACGCATCTACTGGAATTTGGTTCAAAACGGTTACCTGGGCGTGGCCTGCGAACCGCTGTGCGTCTTCCAGCTGTGTAACCAGGTTCCCATTCTCGGGTACCGCCTCCACGATCACATCTACGGCGGGGACATGGCCCAAGAGGCCACCGAAGGTTACCTTCGGGCTTGGGCCGACTTCGGAAGCGGAGTGAACGCGCGCGGCCACTTCATCAAATTCGTTGTCCAGCGCAATGAACTTCTCCCGGACGACGTGCCGTCGGATGCGGACTCGGCGTATGGCGATGCGTGGCTGGGGATGCTGATGAACATGTGGCGTCCGGAGTTAGTCCGCAAGACTTACCGCGACAAGGTCGAACACTGGCTGGACCGGGCTCCTGGGGGGACCATCGCGGTCAAGAACCTCGGGCGCCTGCCCGGCAGCGAAGAGTTCGTCCAGGCCGGCACTCTGAGCGAGATGGGATGGCTTGCCGGGTGGGCCTCGGAGATGGGAGACGACGAAGTCGTGTCCGGCCTGTTGCGCCACGCGGACAGCTTCATGAATCCGCAGTGGGAGAACGGGGGGCTCTACTACCCACGGTGCGACGACAGCTACGACAGCTACGGCCGGTTCGTCAACATGACGCCCACCGTCAGCAATGCGATGCTCCCCTACGCGCGGCTCAACGTCGCCGACGGCCTCCGAACGCTCTTCGAACACCCCTGGACCGACCGTGAGCGGTCGCGTCCGGCGCTCACGGAAATCAGCGACCAGGTCGATGTGCGTCGCGCTTGGTATCACGAGGACAGCCGGAAGTTGCAACTGACGGTCAGCCCCATGCATGGGCTCGCGAACACGACCGCGGAGCTGACCCTCTCTCCGGTCTGGTCCAAGGACTGGTCGCTTCTCATCGATGGGGTCACCGCGGCCCAAGGAATCGACGGAGCGGTCGTCGCGACCGAGATTGGCCGACAGCTCACGCCCCGACGGAGGGGAGACGCACTGGACCTCACGCTGCCGTTGAACCACGGCAGCCGAGATATCGAGATGGTCTGGGGTCGGGAATGACCACCGGCGGGCCACCCCTTCACCCCCGGTACGACCTCACCGACCATCACGGTCGCGACGTCACCGAAGGCGAGTTCCAAGGCCGCTATCAGCTGATCTTCTTCGGGTTCACCCACTGCCGGATGGTGTGCCCCCGTGCTCTGAGCAAGCTCACCGAGGTTCTGGACGACCTAGGTGAACTCGCCGACCAGATCCAGCCGCTCTACATCTCGGTTGACCCCGCGCGTGACACGCCTGAAGTCATGCGGGCGTTCCTGGAGCAGACCTACCCCAAGTTCCTGGGACTCACGGGAAGTCAGGCAGCCTCCGACGCCGCTCAAACCGACTTCCGCGTGTTCACCGGCCGCGGCGAAGACCCGGACGACCCCGAGGGATACGCCGTGCCACACACAGCGCTCACCTACCTGCTCGACCCTGCGGCGCGCTATGTCACGCATTTCTCCGACGTCGTCGACGCCGATCGGATATCGGCCCGCCTAAAGACACTCTTGATGATGCCAGCCGGAGCAGCTCAGGACCCAAGTTCAGGCTCATAACGCCGAAACCCGGGCGTTCTGCGGCCGCTCGGGACCGAGTGTCGCGTTGACTCAATGCTATTCCGGTTCTGTTGACAGCTGTCGGGTCGTCGCCGAATCCACCCAAGACGAGGGCGGCTAGAACGGGCCCGAGGCCCGGCTGGCTCCGGTATATCTGCACTCCGGGGCTGCTCAAACTTTTTTTGACATCACCGCCTGAATCGCAAGGGTTTGCCTGCTCGTTGAATATCTTGACTTGGCCGATGACGATCGCGGCGTAGGCCACTTCGACGGCGGCCGGCTGCCGTAAGCCTGGTTGCCGCAGCAGTAGCTGGAGCGGTTCGGCTTTGTCCTGGATGTGGTGCCGATGAGCAGCAGTCAGGGCCGAGACGACCTGCCTGCGGGTCAGCGTCGCGGCGTGGGCAGGATCGGGAGCGTGATCGAGCCCGAGTGCGTCGGTGGCGGTGAGATCCAGAAATGCCTTCGCCGCACGGGAAAGAAGTCCAGCAGCGCCGATCCGAGCCGCAGCACGTGGGCGGACACGTTCCCAGATCAGGTTCTGGTGGGCGCGGGCCAGCAACTTCGCCGCTTCGGCCAGGTCCGCATCCCCGGCGACCTCACGGTGATGCGCCCTGTCCAGCCGGACAATCTCGGCCAACACGTGAGCATCATCGGCGTCACTCCTGGCCCCGGAGGTGGAGTACCCGGTCCCCGGTATCGGGCCGAGGACATCGGGTTGATCGCGTAGACGTGGTCGTCCGCTGCCCGCCAAGCGACCACCCACGGGCCTCGGTCAGTCTCGATGCCGACGAACACCTGATCGGCGGCCTGCTCCGGGGTCAGGTCCACACAGTCCGCCGGAGCGGGAACACCCAGCTCACGAGGGCGCGAGCCCCAGCTCAGCGACCGACACGGATTGCGAGCGCCGGCGGTGCGACTCCCTCCGGCGACTCATCAAGCACCTGCAGGTCCGGGCCTGGCTGGCCCGTAACCCGCGGATTACCATGCACTTCACGCCCACCTCGGGGTCCTGGCTGACATTAATATTTTCGTCACCCGTCATCACCGGCAAGCGATCCGCCCCGGCACCTTCACCTCCGTCAAGGACCTCACGACCGGCCATCGGCGCGTTCATCGACGGCTGGAACGAACGCAGCCACCCGTTCATCTGGACCAAAACACCCGACGAAATCCTATCCAAGGCGCACCGTAAGAAGACTTCAAACACGCGACACTAGAGGCCGCAGCCTGCCCGAGACGCACCGGCTCGATGAAACAGGCCACCTTGTCGCCTATACCTGGCCATATGGCGTGTCCGCTCCGCCGGGCATAACTGCCCTGTCATAATATTCGTGGCAATACTTTATTTTATGCGCCGGATTCAACGACAAGATGGCTGCTGTTCGACCGGTGAACGGTTCCATCGTCGCTTTCATCAGTCCCCCTGCCAGATCTGAACCGGAGAACGTCCCTCGACCTACCGCTTCGATTACGACGAATCCCTCCCCTACATACGCACTAGTGAGGGTCATCGCAAAATTGGGAATCGCCAGCCGCCAATGTCGGTGATGCAGGGCTATGAGGTCGTGCCCGCGGCGGCGGACACCGAATGTGGCGTCGTAGTACTCCCCGTCCTCCGCGTATAGGTTGACAAAGGCGTCGGGAGTTGAGGCGTTCCATGCGTCAACCCACTGCTGCCCGATATTGGTTGTACTAACGGTTTTGCGAACTTCGGCCATGGTTCTCGCTCCCAATTCGTCATTAGCAAGTGAATGTCAGAAACCAGTCGAGTTGCACGATACGGCCCTGCCCGTCCGGCGGCAACGGCTGTCGCCGACCAGGACTCGCAGACTGGTGGATTGTGTACCAAGCCCGCAGGGGTGTGCCCTCTGCAACCCGCCGCGCCAAGCGGGGTCATCACGTGGGCTGGGCAGCCGTTCCGCCGCGAAGTCTTGACAGTAGCGCCGGCTATTGACGCATCCCTGTGAGGATCGCGGGCTGTTCGGTCTCGTTGGGTCGTCCCCAGGAGAAAGCCTCCCAGCTTCCGCACCGGGTCTCGAGGAGTTCGGTATCGGACTCGGGGAAACCGATGGATGCAGATATCATGGATCCGGGTACAGGGATAGATGAGCCCGGCCATGACGTCGAACTGATCGACTAAGAACAGCTTGTCAACCATCATCGCGGCGGAAGAACGCACCTTCGGTTCCAGCATGGCAGTTCCCCTGGCGGAGAAGGAGCGCAGGTTGGGCCGGCGGATCCGGCCGTATTCACGCGGATTGAAGTTCCATATGGTCTTGGGCGGCTGGAAGTCCGGACCGAGCTCAGCGAGCGCGGCCGAGTATCGGGCGAACAACGGGTCCTGGGCAATTGTGAAAGCGTAGGTCCCTTGGTCGGCTGAGATGGCGAAGGTCGCCACCTCTGGTGACGACCCGCATGTGCAGGTTCGGCGCACGAAAGACGGCGCCCCCCGCATGCATCGCAGCAAGGGCCGGGTACGGCTCGCGAGATATGCCGGGGAAGACGGATCGAAGGCGCGCGACACCAGGCAGTTAACTGGCACTTCAACGCTCAATATCGACTCTTCGGACTCGACGGATCTGGCGGCGACGGTGGTGACTGGGTGTGCTTTTCGTAGATGACGGGAGGTCATGCGCCCTCTTCATTGGTGCTGCGGTCACGGATCGGACAGAACGTGCCTTCGCTGTGAATGGCGCACCGTGGGCGCGGTGGTCTGCGTCGAGGTCGGGGGTACGCCCTGGGATGGGTCAGTGCTCCGGCGGCGCCTCACCGGGTTGGACCTCGGGAAGGATCTCGCCCTCCTCCATCACGTTCTCCCCCGGCACCTCGTGCAGGAACATCGCCAAGTCCCGGACAGGCTCACCGGTGATCGCGCTCCACTGCTGGCCTAGCCGGTGCAGCAGGCGCCCCTTGACCGCCCCGTCTCGCCCAGACCTGATCAGACCGACCATGCGGGGGAAGTTCGCCGGCTCACCGGCCACAAAGATGCTGTCCCGCTCGACCTCGACGAACGAGCAGTGCACGTATCGGCCCGGCGCCCCCGTCACCTCGGTATGGACCTTGGCCGCCGCCGCGGCGATCTCCGCCTTGTGCTCCAGCGTGGGACTGCCAGCAGGAACGGTGAACTGGTAGAAGGGCATTGATGGTCTCCTCTCGACAGCAGTAGCGGCCTGGACGGCGCATACAGTGGGACACAATTTGAGACTGACGGTACGAGGTTTTATGCCGCGGAGCAAGGCCCTAGGGCCCGCAAGACTCAAACAGCGTTCTACCCTGGATGCGTGAAGCATGACGAGCTGGCCGACGTGTATTGCTCGGTCGCCCGGACCTGGGCGGTGATTGGGGAGCGGTGGACGATGCTGATCCTGCGGGAGTGCTTCCGCGGGGAGCGCCGCTACGACCACTTTCGCTCCAAGCTGGGCCTCGGTAGCAACGTGCTTAACGACCGCCTCGCGCTGCTCATCGCTGAAGGGGTCCTCGACCGCGTCCCCTATCAGGATAGGCCGACCCGCCATGAGTACCGGCTGACCACCAAGGGCCAGGACCTCTACCCCGTGCTGCTCGCCGTCATGGCCTGGGGCGACACCTACGCGACCGACATCCCCCCGCTGCGCCTCACCCACACCCCCTGTGGTCACCTCGCCGACCCGACCATGACCTGCGCACACTGCGGGCAGCCCGTCCGTTGGCGCGAGATGTCCGCGGAGTACCAGCCCACCGCGTGGTAGCCGGCACGGCACCGCCCGCCCCACCCTCAGATTAGGGTGTATGGCGCGGCATTATCTGGCGCAGTTTGAACGGGGTTAGCGTAAGCGCAGGGACGTCCGGCAGCAGTCGGCGAACGCCGCGGCGCGGCGCGTGAGGCGGGCCCCTGATGCTGTTGCCAGCACGACGTCGACGCTGCGCACCGGGTCGGCGATCTCCCGGTAGACCAGGCCCGGCCCGGCGTAGGTGTACTCCGGCGATGGGCGCTGAAGCAGGATCGAAAATCCCGCCCCGCTCGCAACGAGTGACCGAACCGACTCGAAATTCGTGGAGACCAACTGGATCTCGGGATCCAACCCGCCGGTCGCGAGGACCTCCCGGAACATCGTGGCGCTGGGTTCCATGTCCAGTAGGACCATCGGGATGCCACTGAGGTCGGCCAGCGTGACGGGCCCGTCATCAGCCTGCGGATGACTGGCGGGCAGGATGACGTAGGGCCGGACCTGGAACAGGACCGTGCGGGCGATGTCGGCGGAAAGACCGAGGTCGTACATCAGCGCTACTTCGCAGGTGCCGTCGAGCAGGCGCCCGGTCATCTCGGGCACAGTCCCCTCGAACAGCAAGACCCTGACACCGACACGCTCCTGGGCGAAGCGGCGCAGGACGGTCGGAAGCACAAACGGGGTAAGCGTCGGGTAACAGCCGACCACCAACTCCCCGGAGATCTCGTACCCGAGACTCTGGGCAGTGAACTGCACCTCGCTCGCGTGCGCCAACAGGCTCCGCACCTCGGGAAGCACGCGGCGGCCGGCGTCGGTGAGGGCGATCCCGCGCGCCTTGCGTCGCAGGAACAGTTGCACCCCGAGCGCCCGCTCCAGCTGGGTCACCGCGAGCGAGATCGCCGATTGGGAGATGTGCTGTGTTTCAGCGGCTGCCGCCATCGAGCCAGCTTCCGCCACTGCGACGAAGTAGCGGAGCTGGCGCAGACTGAACCGCCCTGAGCTCGCAACCATCTACGCAATCTACTCACACCATGAGTTTTTCTCATGGTCAATGCTCGATATTGATGGTTTACAAATCGCCCGCTGACTTCGATGCTGGTGTGACGGGCGTTGTACCGCGCACCGGAGTCGTCAGGAGAACAACGTGCCCACCGTGACCTTCCATCACCCCCAAGCCCCTGCGGACGTCGTGCAGGTAGAGACCGGAACCACCCTGATGCGCGCTGCCGTCGGCCACGGCGTCGCCGGAATCATCGGCGAGTGCGGCGGACAGGCGATGTGCGCCACCTGCCACGTCTACGTGCGCGAACCGTTCCTCGCGTCATTGCCACCCATCGAGGAGGACGAGGACGAGATGCTGGACTGCACTGCCGCTCCCAGGGACTCATCTCGGAGTCGACTGGGCTGCCAGCTGACGGTGGGGGCAGTCGATGACATCGAAGTCGATGTCCCCTGAGGTCGCGATCGACGGCCGTGACCGACCGGTCGTCATCGTGGGAGCTGGGCACGCCGGAATCCAGAGCGCAGATGCCCTCCGGTCCGAGGGATATGAGGGGCCGATTGTGCTGGTCGAGGGCGATGCGGCGTTCCCCTACCAGCGTCCGCCGCTGTCCAAGGACTTCCTGGGCGAGCAGGACACCGAGCCGCTACCGCTACCGCTGCGCGCCGAATCGTTCTTCACCGACCGCGCTATCGACTTCCGCCCCAGTGTCGCAGCGACGGGCATCGATCGAGGCGCCGGCCGACTGACGTTGTCCGACGGGGCACAGATCAACTACTCAAGCCTCGTGATCGCGACCGGTGCGGAGGCACGAACGCTCCCGGTGCCGGGCATCGACCTCGCCGGGGTGCTGAGCCTGCGGACCCTCGCCGACGCACAGAGCCTTCGTGAGCGACTTTGCGGCGCCCGGCACGTCGTCGTCGCGGGAGCCGGTTTCATCGGTCTGGAGTTTGCAGCCGCCGCACGACGTCGCGGCTTGGAGGTCACCGTCCTTGAGGCCGCAGACCGGGTGATGAGCAGAGCGCTGACCCCCCAACTCTCGGACTACCTCGCCAGCAGGCACCGCGACATGGGCACCGCGATCAGGACGGGTGAGGGGATCACCGCGCTGGTCGGGCGCGACGGCGCCGTTACCTCGGCGATCAGTACGACGGGGCGCGAGTACGCAGCGGATCTGGTGCTGCTCGGCGTCGGCGTCGTTCCCCGAGTCGGACTCGCCCGGTCAGCCGGCCTCGCCGTCGACAACGGGATCGTGGTGGATCACACCCTGCGGACTGCGGACCCGCGCATCTACGCCGTCGGCGACTGCTCGAACTTTCCCAGCCCGGATGGTCAGTCCCGGCTGCGCCTGGAGTCGGTGCAAAGTGCAGCTGGGCACGGACGCCACGTGGCAGCCGCGATCATTGGCCGAGTGGACGCTTACGCCGACCTCCCGCTGTTCTGGAGTCACCAGGGCGACGTGCGACTTCAGATTGCCGGGCTCGTCCGCGCCGGCGACGACGCCGTGATCGTCGGCGACGTCACTACTGGACGCTTCTCCGTTTTCGCGTTCCGGGACAGCCAACTCGTCGCCGTCGAATCCGTCAACCGCCCCGGTGACCACTCGGCTGCACGGCGCGTCCTACAGACACCAGATCGTCCGTCCGTGGCGGACGTCCGGCTGCCGGGCTTCACCCTGAAAAATTTCGCCGCCCATCTCGCCCCGCCGAGCTGAAACACAAGGAGTCCGGATGACCACCACAGCAGGAGCACCCAGCGACCCGCTCACCGACGAATCGGTGGCAGCGGTCACCGTCGACTGGCTGAGCGCGCAGGCACTGCTCGACGATCCGTACGGCAGTTACGCGGCCCTGCGCAACCAGGGCCCGGTCGTGTGGGTGCCAAGCGTGAACCGATATCTGGCGACGTCCTTCGCCGCCTGCGTAGCCATCGAGGCGGATCAGGAAACCTTCTCGGCAACGATCGGCGGGACCGGGGCGACGATGGCGCGGGCACTCGGCGCGCCGCCCATGCTGAGAAAGGACGACCCGCAGCATTCAGAAGAACGCAAGGTCGTCAACCCCACCCTACGACCGAAGAACATTCGTGCGCACTGGGCACCACTGTTCGAGCGCAACGCGGCGCAGCACCTCGCCGAACTCCTCGAGCGGGGGCCGGACGGCGCCGACCTCAACCGTGACTACGCCGGCCCGCTGGCCGCGCACAACCTGGTCGACATGCTCGGATTCAGGGATGTCCTGCCCGAAGACATGCGGCGCTGGTCACACGCCTTCATCGCCGGTATCGGCAATCTCGGCGACGACCCCACCATCTGGGCCCGGTGCGATGCGGCCCAGGACGAGGTCGACACACTGCTCGATGAGCTGATCCCGCTCTACCGGGCGAACCCGAACAGCTCGATCACGTCCGCGCTCGCGAACAGCCCGCAGCAGACGGAGAACGTGTACGCGAACGTGAAGTTGGTGATCTCCGGCGGCATGAACGAACCGCAGCACCTGCTGACAAACATGGTCTGGGCCCTGACGCAACACCCTGAGCAACGAGCGCGGGTCATCGCCGATCCTTCCCAATGGCTCGCTGTGTTCGACGAAGCGCTCCGCTGGCAGTCCCCGATCGGGATGTATCCACGCGAGACGACGCGCGCGACCGTCCTGGACGGCGTTGCGTTGCCCGCAGGGGCCTCCATTGGAGTGGTCGTGGCCGCAGCCAATCGCGACCCGGACGCGTTCGACCGTCCTGAGGAGTTCGACAGCACCCGCGAGAAACGGCAGCACCTCGGTTTCGGTGCCGGCGTTCACCTGTGCGCCGGGCACTGGGCTGCCCGGGTGTCGATCGGTGAGATCGCCGTCCCGCTGCTCTACCGCACGTTGGGTGGTTTCAGAACCGATCCTCGTCGGGCAGCTACCTGGGGAGGCTGGGTGTTCCGCGGTCTGACCGCCCTGCCGGTCACCTGGGACGCGGTCTCCGACGACTGATGATTGCCACAGGCGCCGGCGCCGTACCCTCCGACGTCGGCGGCCCTCTCGAGTCTTCGTACCGGGGCCAGCTGACCGCGGATGCCGAATGACCAGGTTGGCACGGGTTGGTCGGGGGTCTCGAGCATCGTCTGCGGATGGGCGATGCGGAATCGATGAAGCCGCGTGACCGGTGTCGTGCCCCCGCGCCGCGGTGGCCGCCCAGGTCGCACAATTCCCGGTACTACCTCGGGAGCGAGCCGGTGGCCAGGTCCAGTTCCTCGCTCACCCTCCCCGCCCGCGGGCGGCACGTCGCTCGCGCAGCCCGCACCGCCCAGCAGTTCTCCCCGCACCCGATGGTGATGGTGTCAGGCCGTGGCGAGTTCCGGTCGCGAGTCGTGGGAAGCGAGCATGTTGTGAGCAAAAAAGGCGGCGAGCTCAGAGGTTGCGGTGAGCGGAAGCACATGAGCGACGTACTGGTCGGGGCGGACGACGATGACGCACCCGCTCTCGCGCTGGATGCCGCGTAGGTCGAAGATGTCGTGCTTTGCATCGGCCGCGTACACCTTTTCGTAGTCGAGCAGCTGAAACGGGCCGCTGTGCGGCAGGAAGATTTGCGCCACCTGGGTGATGTCGACGTCGACGTACTGCTGCTGATAGATAACCTTGACGTCGAAGACGCTGTCGGTGTCACTTCCCAGCGGCGTGTACTTCCCGACCGGCGACTCCGGTGATGAGGCCAGCCAGTCTGCCCACTGGGTGAGTGCTGAAGTTTGACCGGGGGCCGCCGCGTCGGCGAAGGTGTATAGGCGCCACCGGCCGTCTGCGCGGTGGTGGTGACCCAAATGGATGGGATTCTCGTCAGCGACGCGGACGGCTGGCGCTGACTTGAACCGCTTCCCGATGGGGAACCCCGTGGCCAGCGACTGGTGAGTTGCCTCGCCGACCAGCATCGACGGCGAGTACTGGGTCATGAACCCAGCGGGGAACTCGGCGGTTCTGACGTAGAAGTCGCCTAGGGCTTTCGGGTCATCAGACTGTTCCAGCTTCTTGGCCATCATGCTCGACCACAGCTTGTCGAAGTTGATGAGCTCGTGCGCGACCACCTGCCGCTCGGCCGAGTAGGTATGTAGGAGCGACTCGGGGCTACGCCCGGTCAGCACGTAGGCGAGCTTCCAGCCGAGGTTGAAGCCGTCTTGCATGGACACGTTCATCCCCTGTCCGGCCTTTGCGCTGTGGGTGTGGCAGGCATCGCCGGTGATGAAGACGCGGGGTGTGCGGTCGCTGCCGGCTGGTACGTCATCGAATTTGTCGGTGAGCCGGTGCCCGACCTCGTACACGCTGTACCAGGGAACGTTCTTCACGTCGAGGGTGTACGGGTGCAGGATCTCGTTCGCTTTGGCGACAGCGGTCTCGACCGTCGTCGCGCGCACTGATGTGCTGTCCTGTGCCCCGATGTCGCCGAGATCGACGTACATCCGGAAGAGGTGGCCGCCTTCGCGGGGGATGTGAAGGATGCTCCCGTGTTGCGACTGGATCGCGCACTTGATGCGGATGTCGGGGAAGTCGGTGACGGCGAGCACGTCCATGACGGCCCAGGCGTGGAAAGCTTGGTCGCCAACAAGTTTGCGGCCGATCGATGTGCGGACGGGGCTACGCGCGCCGTCGCAGCCAACGACGTATTTGGCGCGGACGCGGCGTTCCTGGCCGGCGTATTCGCCGGCTGTCCCCCGTAGTGTGACGGTAACTGGATGATCCCCCTCGTCGGCGACGTCGAGGCCGATGAAGTCCAGTCCGAAGTCCGGCGTCATCCGCGTTGGGGAGTTCACCATCACCTCGGCGAAGTAGTCCAGCACTCGAGCCTGGTTCACGATCAGGTGGGGGAACTCACTCACCCCTGTCTCATCATCGAGGGTCCGGTCCGTGCGAATGATTTTCGTGGGGTCTGCGGGGTCAGGGGTCCAGAAGTTCATGGTGCAGATCCGGTACGCCTCGGCGATGATCCTCTCCGCAAAACCGAACGCCTGAAAGGTTTCGACGCTGCGGGCTTGGATGCCATCTGCCTGCCCGATCGCCAGCCGGCCGGCGCGCCGTTCGATGATGCGGGTCGTGATGTCGGGGAACTGGGACAGTTGCGCCGCGAGAATCATGCCGGCCGGGCCGGTGCCGACGATCAGCACGTCGACCTCGTCGGGGAGTTCAGCCGGCCGGGTCCGGCCGGATTCTGCCGCCGGACTGACGCGGGGGTCGCCGGATACGTAACCGTGGTGATGAAACTGCATGCGAAACTCCTCGACTCTTCTTGCACGCCAGCACGTTCGCGCCGGTCATGCCTTTGCCATCCCGTAGATGGGGCTGACTTCTTGTTCGGCCTCGTGCTCGGGTCCCAGCGGGATATCGGTGCGGTCACGCAGCAGGAGGGTGGCGGTCAGTCCGATCAGGGTCATGCCAGCGAGGTAAGCCGTCACCGACCAGGTCGTACCTGTGGCCGCAACCAGCGCGGCCGCGATCAGCGGCGCGAAGGCGCCGCCAAGGATCGCGCCGAGCGCATATGAGATGGAGACGCCCGAGAACCGGATCGACGCCGGAAACAGCTCCGTGTACAAAGCGGCCTGCGGCCCATAGGTGAAGCCAATCCCGACCGTGAGGATGGCCAGGCCGCAAAACAGCAGCCCAATAGTCCCGGTGTTCACCAGTGGAAACAGCAAGAAAACGCCTACCAGTTGCATGATCCAGCCGATGATGTAGGTCCTGCGGCGACCGAGGCGGTCCGATATCCAGCCGGCGTAGAGCGTCGAGGCCAGCCAGGTCACAGCAGAGCCGGCGACCGCCCACAACACAACACCGCGGTCAAGTCCAATCGGTCCCTCAGGGTTGGAAGCGTAGTTCTGGATGTATCCGCCGGTCGTCATGTAACCGACGGCGTTGCTACCAGCGAACACGAGGGCGGCGACCAGTACGAGCACAGCGTGCTTCTTGAACAGCTGCACGACCGGCATCTGGGTGTGCTCGGCGCGCTCGGCAATCTCAGCGAACACCGGGCTCTCCGTCACCGTGCGACGCACCCAATAGCCAATCCCGATCAAGACGACCGACAGCAAGAACGGAACCCGCCAACCCCACTCCAGGAATGCGTCGCCAGGTGCGATGAGCGCCATCAGAGCCGTGACGGCGGACGCGAGGAGCAGCCCGACCGGGACACCGACCTGCGGTGAGGCGCCGAACAACCCGCGCTTGCCCTGAGGAGCGTGCTCGACCGACATGAGAACCGCACCACCCCATTCGCCCCCCGCCGAGATGCCCTGCAAGATGCGTAGCAGGACCAGCAGGATCGGTGCCAGGATCCCGATGTGTGCGTAGGACGGCAGGACACCGACCAACGTCGTCGCGGCGCCCATGAACAGCAAAGTAATAACCAGGACGGGGCGGCGGCCGTACTTATCGCCGTAATGACCGGCCAGGAATGCGCCGAGTGGGCGGAAAAGGAAGCTCACTCCCACTGTCGCGAACGACAGCAGGATGGCCGCGTGCGGGCCGAGCGGCGCGAAGAAGATCTTGCTGAAGACGAGCCCTGCGGCAGCGGCGTACACGAAGTAGTCGTACCACTCGACGGCGGTACCGATCACAGTCGCGAAGACGACGCGGCGCCGTTCGGCCGGCGTTGTCGTCGGCTCGGTGGAGGAGTACTTGTGCCGCGGTTCGGCAGTCGGCGGACCGGTTGGGTTCGGCGCCGAGGGAGGGGTAGCCATCGCAGGTGACTCCTTTGTCGTGGGTCCCACACCAGGGACGGTCTCGCCGACGGGTTGTCTAATGACTAGCGATCGTATACGATTCTCCCAAGATTGCAAGGGCAAGGGACTCATGACTGACGACATCGCAGCAGGCACGCCCGGTTTCACCACCCCCACGGTCACCGACTCGCGCTTCGCGCACCTTCCGTGCCGACCAGGCAAAATTGCGGCGGTCCACCTCAATTACGCCTCTCGCGCCGACCAGCGCGGCCGACGTCCGGCGTATCCGTCATACTTCTTCAAGCCGTCCAGCTCGGTCGCGGTATCGGGTTCAGTGATCGAACGCCCGGCCGGCACGGAGCTCCTCGCCTTCGAGGGTGAGATCGCACTCGTGATCGGCACGACAGTCCACCGGATAGCGCCGGACCGGGCGTGGGACTGCGTAGCGTGGGTCACCGCCGCCAACGACTTCGGGCTGTACGACCTCCGCGCGAACGACAAGGGTTCCAACGTTCGGTCCAAGGGTGGTGATGGCTACACCCCGATCGGGCCGGAACTCATCGACGCCCGAACGGTGGACCCCGACGCCCTACGCCTGCGTACTTGGGTCAACGGCGAACTCAAGCAGGACGACACTACTGCCGGCCTGCTCTTCGGATTCGCCCAAATGATCGCCGACCTTTCGCAGCACTTCACCTGGGAACCGGGCGACATCCTTCTCACCGGAACTCCAGCCGGATCATCGGTGGTCGTTCCCGGCGACCTCGTCGAAGTCGAGCTGGACGCCCCACGAGCCACTGGCAGCCCGACGTCCGGCCGGCTGGTGACGAGCGTCGTCCAGGGCGACCACGGGTTCAGCTCCACGATCGGCTCACTGCCTGCAGTCGACGACACCCAGCGCGCCGAGGCGTACGGCTCCCGGGAGGCCGCAGGCCTCGGCCCGACCGCCGACGCATCGGCCCTTGTCCTCCAGCCGGCGCTACGCGACAAGCTCGTACGATGTCCGGTCGCCGGGCTGTCCGCGCAACTTCGCAAACGCGGGCTGAACAATGTCACGATCGACGGTGTGGTGCCCATGCACCCCGCGGCAAAGCTGGTCGGCGCGGCCAAGACCCTGCGCTTCGTCCCGTACCGGGAGGACCTGTTCACCTCGCACGGCGGCGGCTACAACGCCCAGAAGCGAGCGTTCGACGCCGTCCGTCAGGGCGAGGTCATCGTGATCGAGGCCCGCGGCGAGGCCGGGTCGGGGACCCTCGGCGACATCCTGGCGATTCGCGCGCACGCTCAAGGTGCGGCCGGCATCGTCACCGACGGTGGTGTCCGCGACTACGACGCTGTCGCCGCCGTGGGAGTTGCGGTGTTCTCCCACGGTCCGCACCCAGCCGTCCTCGGCCGCAGGCACGTCCCGTGGGAGCACGACGTGACGATCGGGTGCGGCGGCACCACCGTCCAGCCGGGCGACATCGTCGTCGGCGATCACGATGGGGTGATCGTCATCCCCCCGGCTCTCGTTGAGGAGGTGGTGGACGCCGCCCTCGCCCAGGAGGACGAAGACGCCTTCATCGCAGCACAGGTCGCGGCGGGGCACCCGATCGATGGACTCTTCCCGATGAACGCGACATGGCGGGCCCGCTACGCCGCGACAGGCCTGAGGGAACCGAGCACGGTCGATGGGTAATACCGAGCCGGCGACCCCAGACAGCAGCAAATCCCAGCGAGCCTATGAATGGATTCGCGCCCAGATCGCGAACCACCACTACGGCCCCGGTTTCCGGCTTGTGCTGGCGGCGATCGCGGGCGAACTGGACATCAGCGTTGTGCCGGTCCGAGAGGCAATCCGCCGCCTCGAAGCCGAAGGACTGGTCACTTTCCAACGTAACGTCGGCGCCCAGGTGACTCTCGTCGACGAGGACGATTACATCTTCACCATGCAGGCCCTGGGCGTGCTCGAGGGTGCAGCGACAGCCCTGTCGGCACCCCTACTCACTCCGGCGGACCTGGACCAAGCAGAGTCGATCAACCAGCAGATGGCTCAGCTGCTCGAAGACTTCGAGCCGCTGGCATTTACGCGGCTGAACCAGCAGTTCCACTGGGTGCTGTTCGAGCCGTGTCCCAATCCGCGCCTCCTGGATCTGGTGCGCCTCGACTGGTCGCGGCTGGCAGGTCTGCGCCACTCCACGTTCGTGTTCATCCCCGAACGGGCCCGCGACTCCGTCACCGAACACAGCGAGATCCTCGACCTGATCCGCACCGGCGCCGATCCGCTGAAGATCGAGCTGGCCACCCGCCATCACCGCTGTCGAACAGTGGACGCGTTCCTCGCCGTCCGCCACCCCGACACCTCTCTGCCTAGCCTGCAACGGAAGGACACCGCATGACCGACACCTCCGCGGCCACCACCGGCCGACGCGAACCCGCCGACCTGCCGACCGGCATCCAGCACTACATCGACGGCCAGCTTGTCGACTCGGTCGACGGCGACACCTTCGACGTGCTCGACCCGGTCACCAACGAGACATACCTGCATGCCGCCGCCGGCAAGAAGGCCGACATCGACCTGGCGGTCGCGGCCGCGCGCCGCGCCTTCGAGCAGGGACCGTGGCCACAGATGCTGCCGCGGGAACGTTCGCGGGTGCTTCACAGGATCGCCGACATCGTCGAGTCGACCGACGCCCGGCTGGCCGAGCTCGAGTCGTTCGACTCAGGGTTGCCGATTACTCAGGCGCTCGGCCAGGCTAGGCGCGCGGCGGAGAACTTCCGGTTCTTCGCCGACCTGATCGTCGCCCAGGCCGATGACACCTACAAAGTTCCCGGCCGACAGATCAACTACGTCAACCGGAAACCGATCGGTGTCGCGGGCCTGATCACTCCATGGAACACCCCCTTCATGCTCGAGTCGTGGAAGTTGGGACCGGCCCTGGCCACGGGCAACACCGTGGTGCTCAAGCCGGCCGAGTTCACCCCACTGTCGGCCTCGCTGTGGGCGGGGATCTTCGAAGAGGCCGGGCTTCCGCAGGGCGTGTTCAACCTCGTCAACGGGCTCGGCGAGGACGCCGGTGACGCGTTGGTCAAGCATCCGGACGTCCCGCTGATCTCCTTCACCGGTGAGAGCCGCACCGGGCAGCTCATCTTCGCCAACGCCGCGCCGTTCCTGAAGGGTCTATCCATGGAGCTCGGCGGCAAGTCGCCGGCGATCGTCTTCGCTGACGCCGACCTCGACGCCGCCATCGACGCGACGATCTTCGGGGTGTTCTCCCTCAACGGGGAACGCTGCACCGCCGGTAGCCGCATCCTGGTCCAACGCGGGGTGTACGACCAGTTCGTGGAGCGGTACGCCGCTCAGGCCAAGAGTGTGGTGGTCGGCTACCCGGACGACCCGCACACCGAGGTGGGGGCGCTGGTACACCCGGAGCACTACGACAAGGTGATGAGCTACATCGAGATCGGCAAGTCCGAAGGCCGCCTCGTGGCCGGCGGCGGCCGGCCGGACGGGTTCGACCACGGCAACTTCGTCGCCCCCACGGTCTTCGCCGACGTCGCCCCAGACGCCCGGATCTTCCAGGAGGAGATCTTCGGCCCGGTGGTATGCATTACGCCGTTCGAGACCGACGCGGACGCGCTCGCACTGGCAAACAACACCCAGTACGGCCTCGCCGCCTACATCTGGACCAACGACCTCAAACGTGCGCACAACCTCGCCCAAGCCGTCGAGGCCGGCATGGTGTGGCTGAACTCGAACAACGTCCGCGACCTGCGCACTCCCTTCGGCGGGGTGAAAGCTTCCGGGCTCGGGCACGAGGGCGGTTACCGATCGATCGACTTCTACACCGACCAGCAGGCGGTCCACATCACCCTCGGCAAGGTGCACAACCCCACCTTCGGCAAGAAGACGGCCGCCCCCCGGGAGCAGCTCACCGAGGCCGCTGATGACGGCGACAGCTAGACGAAGCACCGACACAGATCACCGACCTCAAGGATGCTGACATGACCGAACGCACCCCCACCTCCTCAGGCTTCTTCATCACCCAGGAAGCTCCCATCCATGCCGGCAACCCGGTTCCCACGCCCCAGGCGCCACCCCCTGACATCCTTCGATGCGCGTACATGGAGATGGTGGTCACCGACCTGAAGCGCTCCCGCGCCTTCTACGTCGATGTCCTGGGCCTGACCGTGACAGCTGAGGACGAAGACACCGTCTACCTCCGTTCGCTCGAGGAGTTCATCCACCACAACCTGGTGCTGCGCCAGGGGCCCGTCGCGGCCGTGGCCGCATTCTCCTACCGGGTGCGGGCGCCACAGGACCTGGACAAGGCCGTCGCGTTCTACGAGGAGCTGGGCTGCCGGGTCGAGCGCCGCCCTCAGGGGTTCACCCGTGGAATCGGCGACTCGGTGCGGGTCCAGGACCCGCTCGGGTTCCCCTACGAGTTCTTCCACGAAGTCGAGCACGTAGAGCGTCTCGCCTGGCGCTACGACCTGCACACGCCGGGCGCGCTCGTCCGCCTGGACCACTTCAACCAGGTCACCCCTGACGTCCCCCGCGCGGTGGCGTACATGCGCGATCTCGGATTCCGCGTCACGGAAGACATCAAGGACGAGGACGGCACGGTCTACGCCGCGTGGATGCGGCGCAAGTCGACCGTCCACGACACCGCCATGACCGGTGGCGATGGTCCACGCATGCACCACGTGGCGTTCGCGACCCACGAGAAGCACAACATCCTCGCGATCTGCGACAAGCTCGGCGCGCTGCGGCGCTCGGACTGCATCGAGCGCGGCCCCGGCCGTCACGGGGTGTCGAACGCGTTCTACCTCTATCTGCGCGACCCCGACGGCCACCGCGTCGAGATCTACACCCAGGACTACTACACCGGCGACCCCGACAACCCGATCATCACCTGGGACGTGCACGACAACCAGCGCCGCGACTGGTGGGGAACCCCGGTCGTACCCAGCTGGTACACCGACGCCTCGCTCGTGCTCGACCTCGACGGCGACCCGCAGCCTGTTCTTGCCCGCACTGAGGTAAGCGAGTTGGCGGCCACCATCGGCGCCGACGGTTTCTCCTACACCCGTGCGGGGGAAGGCGAGGGCTCGATACCGGCGTGGAAGAAGGGCGAGTACAAGCTGGGCAACCAGCTCTAGGACAGAACGTTTGCGGAATGAGAGGGAGCGAATCTTGCTGGACCCAGAAGTGATCGCGGCGATAGCCGACGAGCTTGCCGCGGCCGAGCGTGACCGGACAACAGTGCCGCTGCTGACGAGTCGGTATCCGAACATGACGGTCGAGGACTCGTACGCTGTTCAAAACGAGTGGCGGCGGCGCGGCGTCGCGGCCGGGCGCCGCCTGGTGGGCCGGAAGATCGGTCTCACCTCGAAGGTCATGCAGGCTGCGACCGGTATCAGTGAGCCCGACTACGGGACCATCTTCGCTGACATGGTCTATGAGAACGGGTCCGTGATCCCGCACGACCGCTTCTCGAACGTGCGTATCGAGGTCGAGCTGGCCTTCGTCCTGCACGAGGCGGTACACGGCCCGGACACCACCATTTTCGACGTGCTGCGTGCAACCGAGTACGTCGTGCCCGCGCTGGAGATCCTCAGCTCGCGCATCGAAATGCAGGGCCGCACGATCGTCGACACGATCAGCGACAACGCCGCGATGGGGGGGATCGTCTACGGCGGCAACCCGGTGGCTATTGACCAGGTCGATCTCCGCTGGGTGCCCGCCCTGCTGTACCGCAACGAGGTGATCGAGGAATCCGGTGTCGCCGCGGCCGTGCTCAACCATCCGGCGGTCGGCGTCGCTTGGCTCGCCAACAAGCTGGCCCAGCACAACGACAGGCTCGAGGCGGGCGAGATCGTGCTGGCCGGCTCATTCACCCGACCGATGTGGGTGCAGCCCGGCGACACCGTTCTCGCCGACTACAAAGAGCTGGGGACCGTCACATGCCGCTTCGCCTAGCGCCGACCCTGAAGGATCGGCTTACTCATACCACCCGACCCCTGATCGGGATGTGGGTGTGCTCTGGCAGCCCACTCGTCGCCGAGATCTGCGCAGGCGCGGAGCTCGACTGGCTGCTGATCGACATGGAGCACTCCCCCAACAGCCTCGAATCGGTTCTCAGGCAACTGCAGGCGGTCGCCGCTTACCCAGCGACGCCGCTGGTGCGGGTTCCGGACAGCGAGGTCGCGACCATCAAGGGAGTGCTCGACATCGGCGCGCAGAACATTCTGGTGCCGATGATCTCCTCAGCCGCCGAAGCGCGTGCAGCCGTGGAAGCCGTGCGCTACCCGCCACGCGGTCGGCGGGGGGTGGGGAGCGCGCTGGCGCGCTCCGCACGGTGGAACCGAGTCGATGACTACCTCGCGAACGCCGATACCCACGTCTCACTGTTCGTGCAGATCGAGACAGCAGCCGGGGTGGACGCCGCCGCCGACATCGCCTCGGTCGACGGCATCGACGGCATTTTCCTCGGCCCGTCCGACCTCGCCGCGTCGATGGGACTGCTCGGGCAGCAGGCGCACCCGGAAGTCGTCCGCGCCGTCCATCGCGCCTTCCAGGCTGGGCAGGAGGCAGGCGTGAACTTCGGGGTGAACGCGTTCGACCCAACGCTAGCGCAGCGCTACCTCGAGGCAGGAGCCACCTTCATCCTGGTCGGAGCGGACGTCACGCTCCTAGCGCGCGGCTCCGAGGACCTGCGGGAACGGTTCATGGCATGAGTAGGCCACTGTCGTGGCACCGGTGGCTCGAGCCGCGATCGGAAAGAGCAGCTGATCCGCCGATGCACCCGAGGATCACCGGATCCGCTTCCCGTGCCAGCGGTATAGGAAGCACGACCAGGAGGTCTCGATGACGGGCAGATTCGGCAGTGAGGTGCTGGACGACGTACCCGATGGGCTCTTCATCGCAGGTAGGTGGGTCCCGGCTGCCGGCGGCCGCACCCTCGACGTGTACGACCCCTCCACCGGAGAACGGATCAAGACCATCGCGGACGCCTCACCTGAGGATGGGATGAAGGCGCTCGACGCGGCGGCCGCCGGGGCCGCCGGGTGGGCGGCGACCCCCGCCCGGCAGCGTGGTGAGCTGCTGCGTCGCGCGTTCGATCTGCTGCAGGAGCGCAAAGAGGACTTCGCGCTCCTGATGACCCTGGAGATGGGCAAACCCCTCAACGAAGCGCGCGGTGAGGTCGCCTACGGCGGGGAGTTCCTCCGCTGGTTCAGTGAGGAGAGCGCACGCATCCAAGGCCGGTACGGACCAAATCCCGAGGGCACCGGCCGAATGATCGTGTCCCAACACCCGGTTGGTCCGTGTTTCCTCATCACGCCATGGAACTTCCCGCTGGCGATGGCGACCCGCAAGATCGCGCCCGCCCTAGCGGCAGGTTGCACGGTGGTCATCAAACCCGCTGAGCTGACACCGTTGACCACGCTGGCGTTCGCCCAGCTTCTGCACGATGCGGGCCTGCCCGCTGGGGTCGTCAACGTCTTCACGACATCGACGGCGGGAGCCTCGTCGGGCCCCATCATCGCCGATAAACGACTCCGGAAGCTGTCCTTCACCGGGTCAACACCCGTCGGTCAGAGACTGCTTGAGCAAGCATCCAAAAACGTGCTCCGCACCTCCATGGAACTCGGCGGCAACGCACCCTTCATCGTCTTCGAGGACGCCGATCTCGACAGGGCCGTCGACGGCGCAATCGCGGCGAAGTACCGCAACATCGGACAGGCCTGCACCGCCGCGAACCGGTTCATCGTCCATCGCGTGATCGCCGACGAGTTCGCCCGTCGAGTGACCGAACGGGTACAGGAATTCAAGGCGGGGCGCGGCACGGAAGAGGGCGTCACCATCGGACCGCTGATCAACAGCGCGGCAGTGCAGAAGGTGTCCGACCTGGTCGACGACGCGGTCGCGCGCGGCGCCAAGGTGGCCATCGGCGGCTCGGCCATTGAAGGCCCGGGTACCTTCTACCAAGCGACCGTCCTGACCGGAGTGAAGGCCGGCAGCAAGATCCTTCGGGAGGAGATCTTCGGACCCGTGCTCGCGATCGTGCCGTTCGACGACGAAGACGAAGCAGTACGCCTCGCCAACGACACCGAATACGGTCTCGTGTCCTACGTCTACACCCAGGACCTCGCCCGCGGACAGCGGATGATCGAGCGTCTCGAATCGGGCATGATGGGCCTTAATGTCGGAGTAGTCTCCAACGCCGCAGCGCCGTTCGGCGGCTGGAAGATGTCGGGCCTCGGCCGCGAAGGCGGCGCCGAGGGAATCCAGGAATACCTCCAGACAAAATACACGCTCACCCCAGACCCGAGCACACTGTGAGCCCCTCGGTCAGTGTGAAGGAGCGCACCTGGCCAGCGCGGATTAGGGAGGAGGTTGATGTGCTCTTGATCGCACAGTCGGCTTGGGGTTCGCAGATCGTGCAGAACGCTGACATGAAAGGCTCAACGGTAACGACATCGATTAATACGCCAATGGCATCGCCCAGCTACACACACCGCTAAGCCCCATTGAACCGGGAACAGACGAAGGCGTAATTGTGACGGGGGGGTAGGGTGGTCAGTGGATCACTGGTGACGGCAAGGTTCAGATCAGTCACCTCTCGGACTCAACAATCACGATCAGTGTGACCTACAGCCAGTCCCGGTTTGTGTCATTTAAGTGGATCCTCGACTTATTTGGCACCATTTCCCAACTCCTGAACGTCAGGTGTTGCGACAACCGCTGGAACCCAAGTAAGCAAAGTACGCCACTCAACGCATGGGACCGGCAGCGGTGGCCGCCGCCATGCAAAGGACGATCGCGTCGCATTCACCGACCCGGGCTGACTCGTCGCCGGACTCTAGTGGTCTGTCGGTGAATTGATCTGGTTGTTTGGGTATTCTGGTGGCATGGTTGCTGCGGCTTTGTCGATGACTGTTGAGCAGCGGGTCGAGTTGGAGCGGACGGCGGTGGCGACCTCGTTGTTGCAAAGGGAGGTCATGCAAGCTCGCGCATTGTTGTGGGCCGCTGACGGGGTCGCCAACGACGAGATCGGGCGGCGGTGCGGGGTGGACTCGGATTCGGTGCGGCGGTGGCGTTGTCGGTTCGTCGAGCTGGGCGTCGCGGGGGTCGGGATCGTGGCCAAGGACCGCGGCCGCAAGTCGAGTTTGCCGCCCGGCACGGTCGAGGAGGTGCTCCGGTTGACTCATCGGGAACTGCCCGCCGGTGGGACCACGCAGTGGTCGACGCGGTCGTTGGCCGCCCGGCTGGGTATCGGGAAGGACGCCGTCGCCAAAATTTGGGCCGACCACAACCTCAAGCCGTGGCAGGTCAGCTCCTTCAAGGTCTCCAACGATCCTCGGTTCGAGGAGAAACTGGTCGATGTCGTTGGCGTGTACTTGAATCCACCGGCGCGCGCGGTGGTGTTCTCCTACGACGAGAAGACGCAGTGCCAGGCCCTGGACCGGACCCAGCCGTCTTTGCCGCTCAAACCCGGCCGGGCCGGGACGATGACCCACGACTACAAACGCAACGGCACCATCGAGGTGTTCGCGGCGATGAACATCGCCACCGGGCAGGTATTCACCGACCTGCACAAAGGGCATACCGGCGCGGACGTACTGCGGTTCTTCAAACAGATCGATGCCAGCGTCCCTCGCGGCCTGGGCGTCCACGTCATCCTGGACAACCTGTCCGCGCACTGGAC
>JAABUR0100001800.1_pt1 | contig 36231 bp, 33 predicted proteins | sample 5560091 | NCBI WGS metagenome assembly JAABUR01 (sample SAMN10711879, study PRJNA513375) | rock metagenome | isolation source: Antarctica rocks | place: Antarctica: Victoria Land, University Valley sud | reverse complement strand
TACGGCGTCTCCTGGTCCGGCAGGAAACGCTCCAAGTTCGCTTCCAGCCGAAGCAAGAAGCGTATCGTCTACGAGACGCCGCGTGAGGAGTGGACGGCGGTTCCTGTTCCCCTCGACGGGTCCGGCCTGGAGCGTGCCATCGTGGACCGGGCGCGGGCGCGGATCAAGGATAATCGCTCGCCTGCGAAGGTCGGTGATCGCTTCTGGGAGCTTTCCAGCATCCTTTTCTGCGGATGCTGCGGACGGCGCTTGAGCGCCTACCAGCGGGCGAAGAGACGCGGAGGATATCTGCACTACTATCGTTGCCGCCCGTCCTCGACCGTGGACGCCTGCCCGAACCGCAAGTCACACCCGGCGGAGGTGCTGGAGTCCCACGCCTGGATACTGTTCGGCTCCACAGCGGACCCGGAGAAAATCACCGCCCTGTACGACGAGCGTGAAGGGCGCACAGGCGACGAGGAGCGGCGTCGAAGGGTGGCGGTCCTCGTGGAGCGTCTGACGGTCCTTACGCGCAAGCGTGCCGGGTTTCAGGAGCAGCAGGCGGAAGGGCTAATGACGCTTGTCGAGCTACGCGAACGCCTCACGGACCTGGACGAGGAACGCTCTCTGGTGTCCGCCGAGATGGAGACGCTCCGCCACGACGCCACCCGCAAGGAGCAAACCAACGCTATGCTCGCGCTCTTCTTCGAGATGAGAGAGGGTAGCATGTACTTCGGCAACGATCCGCCGGAAGAGCGGAGAGCGGCATACAAAAAGCTCGGTGCCCGCTTCGAGGTGGACCCGGACGGAATACTAACGCTGCGGTTTGAGCTTGACCCGCAGGGCGCATTTGGCGTTGCAAAAAGTCCCAACATAATCATGAGCGGACCCCCCGGCTCTGGAAAGACCATGTTGGCCCGACGCTTGCCTGGCATTCTGCCCCCGCTGACCCTGGATGAGAGCATCGAGGTAACCAAGGTCCACAGCGCGGCTGGAGAGGGGATCGGGGCGTTGATCCACGCCCGCCCATTCCGGGCGCCTCACCACACGATCTCCACTTCCGGGCTCGCGGGAGGTGGGAGCAACCCCCGTCCCGGCGAGGTCTCGCTCGCGCACCACGGCGTGCTGTTCCTGGACGAGTTCCCCGAGTTCAACAGGCCGACGCTCGAAGTATTGCGGCAGCCGCTAGAAGACGGGCACGTCACCATCTCCAGGGTCGCGGCGACGCTCAGTTACCCCGCTCGGGTGACTCTCGTCTGCTCGATGAACCCGTGTCCGTGCGGATATGCCGGGGATAAGCGCCGGACTTGCCGGTGTTCGGCCGGGCAGATCGAACGTTATCAGGGCCGTATATCTGGGCCGCTCCTGGATCGCATAGATCTTTTCGTTGACGTGCCGCGCCTGACGCGCCAGGAATTGCGGGGCGGATTGGCGGCCGAGCCTTCGGCGGTGATCCGGAAGCGGGTGGCTGTCGCCAGGGAGACCCAGGTCCGTCGCCAAGGGGTTCCCAACTCCGCGCTTGCCGGGGCGCGCCTGCGGGAGGCTTGCAAACTTGGGGGCGATTCGGAGGCGTTGTTCGGGGCGGCCATAGATCGGATGGGCCTCACCGGGAGATCCCACGACAGGGTGCTGCGGGTGGCCCGAACCGTAGCCGACCTCGCCGGGGAACACGACATCGCCGTCGAACACCTCGCCGAGGCGCTCAACTACCGGAGGTCGAGCTTCCTTGACCGGTAGCGAGAGATCCGCCTACCTCTTCCTCTCGCTCTTGCAGGCGCGAACCGGAACGAGCTTCGTGTCCCGCCTCGGTGAAATTCCCCTCTCGGAGATCCCGGAGATGCGCGCAAGCGAACTCGGGGAACGGGTGCGAATGACCGAACGCGCCACCAAAGCTTTCGATGAGTTGAGACAAGGCTTCGACCCGGAGAGCGTACTGGGCGATGTCGAGCGACTCGGTATCTCGGTTGTTACGCTGGCTGACGAAACGTATCCCGAACGCCTGAAGGCCGTGCCCGACCCTCCACCGGCGCTGTATGTGGACGGGGAGTTGCCGATGCCGGATCTCCCCTCGGTGGCGCTTGTGGGGTCTCGCAAGGCATCAGTGAGCGGCCTCGACACAGCCCGTTCGCTGGGCCGCGCGCTCGGGGAACGCGGCGTGTGCGTGGTGAGCGGGCTGGCGCTCGGCGTGGACGCCGCCGCGCACGAAGGGGCTCTGGAGGCCGAAGGCGTGACGGTTGGCGTGCTTGGCTGCGGGATAGACGTTGTATATCCCCGGAGCAATCGGCGGCTCTTCGGGCTGGTCAGGGAGAGCGGGGCGATAGTCTCAGAGTACCATCTCGGGGAAGCGCCGCTCGCGTGGAGGTTTCCGGCGAGAAACAGGATCATCTCCGGTCTCTGCCAATCCGTCGTGGTGGTCGAGGCCGCGGAGAAGAGCGGCGCCCTCATCACCGTGCGCCACGCCCTCGATGCGGGGGCCGACGTGTGGGCCGTGCCAGGGCCGCCCGGCCTCCCTGAATGCCGGGGCTCGAACAAGCTCATCGCCGACGGCGCCGGGTGCTTATGGGACATCCCTGAGTTCGTGGACTCGGTAGCCCCCTTGCCCGTCGAGCCGGTGCGGGCGAAGGCATCCCGCCTCGACGCTTCGGTGCCAGCCGGACTTCCCGAGGGAGAGGCCGCTGCGCTGGCTGGCGTCGGCTTCGAGCCAACGGCGGTTGATGCTGTCGCCGGACGGAGCGGGATGCGGATGCAGGAAGTCCTTTCCGCGCTCGCGCTTCTGGAACTCAAGGGCTACGTCAGCCGGGACGGCAGCGGCGCTTTCGTTCGGAGAGCCGGAGGATAAAAGGTCGGGCTCCTGGCCGAATCCGATGTCCCGGAGACCGTGGCAGGCTGGCCCGTGTAGGGAAAGGCGATGTGGAGTCCCGTACCAGCCACCTCCGGGACCGGCTGGTCGTCGCGTACTCGCCGCTTGCCGAATACGCGGTCATCTGGGGTGGGACCCTAATGGCGGGAGTCTTGAATCACGAAGACCTCATGTCCTCGGGCGCTTAGTCTTCTTTGGATCCAAAGTCGCCTGAGACATACAGACCTGGCGCCAGAGTGATACCAACACGGCCCTCGCTGGGGCAGGCCGTCTGGACCGGAGTCGAGGGAACATCGTGCGTCCTTGACTTAGACGACGCCTCATGCCTAACATGGCTTTCAGCATGGAAGATCCTAGAGGAATCCTGAGAAAGGTGTTGCTGTTGCTGGGTCTATCCATGATCAGAGAGATGCTGTTCGCATCACTCGTCTGGGCGCATGAGGACGGCGAAGCCATCACTGCCAGGGGCGCGGATACGTTGCCCCTCAACCCGGATGGCACTATATGAGGCGCAGTATGTTCTTTGCGGGAGGAGCCGAGATGGTTAATCGGGTAGCAAAGGTTCGAGTCTTTGTGACGGTGTTGGTTATTCTGATCACAGCTACGTTGTTTGGCACGGGCTGCAATCAGGGTTCGGATCAGAGTCAGGCATTGGATCAACAGCAGGAGGCCTTGGAGGAGGAGCGGCAGAAGAACGAGGAACTCCAGAAAGAGTTGGAGGCTCAGAAGGAAAGGCAGGAGGCTGCAAAGGAGGCGGAGATGGAGCAGAAGATCGCCGCCCTGGAGAAGAAAGTCGAGGAGCAGGAGAGCGAGCCGCAGGATACAGACCAGACCGGGCAGGAATCGAATTCGCAGCCCGACGTAGTCATTGAGAGTAACAGCGACTGGGCGGCTCCTCCCTCGCAGGCACCCGAGGGTGTCGTGGTAGTCTCGCCAGAATATGACGTTGGCGCGGTAACCACCGAAGAGGCCGAGGTTATCAACGCGGCCATTGCTTACTATCAGGCTGCGGAGACAGGCGACTACTACACGACCCACAGCCTTCTCAGCACGGATGATCAGGCACTCTATCCCGTGGATGCGTGGGTAGAGGCGAATACGGCCCTGGACAGCGCCGCTGGCGAATTTATCGTAACGGATGCATACCCAGAGGACATTGGCAACGACTTCCCGACCTATGCTGTGTTTGTCACGGTCTACCTACCCGACGGCAGCTCCTTTGACCGGAAGACTTACTTCACCAACGAGGGTAACGGCTACTGGGCGCACTGGCTGAGTGAGGAAGAGATGGGCATGTTCAGCAACGCTCTGTAGTGTTTCTGGTCCCAAGCTAGCGTCGAGACATCTCTCAGGAAGAGGGGGTACGGTCAAATGACTTTCTCTCCTTACCGCTGTTCGACCGAGCGCGTGGACGGTGAAGTCTCCGAAGTCCGCATCTGCAAACTCGCATAAATGGTGAGAGACTAACCGCTGGCCGTGGTCACGATACCTCTCGTTGACCGCGACTGGCTGGCTGATTCAGGCAAAGATCAAGCGGCAGGCACCGCCCGTGCAGATCTGGAGCGCCGCACCAATCACCTCTCGGACTGGCTGGTAGTCTACTTCGAGTCGTGAGCGATCCGAGACCCTGTGGGCCATCCTGGACGAGTTGCTCGTCAGGACCGGGCCCCGGTGGGTCACGGCCCAGGAGGTGGGCCGAGCCGTCGCCGGGCTGACGCTGGATCTGCGTCAGCCCGGCTGCGGAGAGGAGGGCTCTCGGAATATGGGGCTCGACATCGAGAAGTACCGGATCGGGCGGACGCGCCCACAGCTAGAAGCCGTGCATCCCTTGTGCTAACATCTTCGGGGCCGTAACGAGACGGCTGCGGAACGGTGTTGCTCTCAGAGTCCCGGCTGCGGCGTCTCCAACCACACACGCCTGCGAGAGGGCCGCCTGACGGTGTGCCCAGGTGGTGGCCCGCATTTACACGGTGCGGGTTGCGATGCGCGGGCGGACGACACCAACCACCTGAAAAGGAGAGGTACACATCGTGGAAAGCACAGCACAGCAGATAGGCGTCAGGGAGCTTCTCGGGGCCGGGGTGCATTTCGGGCACCAGGCCAAGCGCTGGAACCCCAAGATGAAGAAATTCATCTTCGCCCAGCGCGCCGGGGTCCACATCATCGATCTGGACCAGACGATCACGTTGCTCGACCGTGCCCTTGCTTTCGCCAAAAGCATAGGGGAAGCAGGGCGCGAGATCCTGTTCGTCGGCACCAAGAAGCAGGCCCAGCTCACCATAGCCGAGCAGGCGATGCGTAGCGGCCAGCCGTACGTGGCAGAACGCTATATCGGCGGCATGTTGACGAACTTTCAGACCATCCAGCCCCGCATCCAGTACTTCAAGGACCTCGCGGTCCGCGTTGATGAGACGCCTGAGGAGGATCGCAGCGGCAAAGACTGGTTCGCCATGACGCGCGAGTTCCAGAAGCTGCGCAGGAACTTCGCCGGCCTCACCGAGATGGAGCGGCTTCCAGGCGCCATCTTCGTGGTTGACCCCAAGCGCGAGGAGCTTCTGGTCAAGGAGGCGAACCGCCTGAGAATCCCCGTCGTAGCCCTGACCGATACCAACTGCGACCCAGAGGTCGTTGACTACATAATCCCTGGCAACGACGACGCCATTCGTTCGATCAACCTGATCTCCAAACTCATGGCGGACGCTGTGCTCGAAGGCAAGGGCGAGGACGAGGTGCATCCAGAGGATCGCCTGGTTCCCCCTGCGGTCGAGGAGGCGCGCGTCGCAGAGGAGATCGCCGCAGGAAACGCTGCTAACGGATCAAGCGACGACAGCGCACCATCAGCCGAAGCGCCAGCCGCCCCCGAACCGGAGGCCACCGACGTGGCAGTGGTTGAGGACGCGGATGTTCCCGTCGAAGTTGAGGCGCCTGAGGAAATGGAAGTGGCGGAGCCCACGGTGGAGGCAGTCCCAGAGGACGCGCCTGATACTGAGGCTGAGGTCACCGACGTGACTGCCAGCGAAGCGCCGGAGATCGCAGAGGCCGAGGCTGAAGCTGATGAGGCAGAGGCCAGCGACGTGGCGGCTTCGGTCGAAGAGGTTGATGAGCCGGTGGAAACCCCGTCGGCGGATGAGGCAGGTAGCGGCGAAGAGGCTGGTGGGGAGCAGGCCGAGGCTGACGAAGAAGGAAACACCGAAGAGCAAGAAGAGGAGCGTTGAGGTTTTGGCAAGCGCAATAGAGAAGATCAAGCAGCTCCGCGAGGAGACGGCGGCGGGTATGATGGACGTGAAGCGGGCTCTTGACGAGTCCGATGGCGACCTCGAAGGCGCGCGCCGGGTTCTCAAGGAGCGGGGACAGACCATAGCGGCAAAGAAGAGCTCTCGGGCAGCGAATGAGGGTTTGATCGAATCCTACGTCCACTTCAACGGACGTATCGGGGTTCTCATCGAGGTGAACTGCGAGACGGACTTCGTGGCCCGCACTCCTGAGTTCAAGGAGTTCGCCCGCAACGTGGCTTTGCACGTTGCATCCAGCGATCCCCTCACGGTCGCGCCTGAGGACATCCCAGAGGATGCGATGGCCGACGAGCGTTCCATGTTCGAGAAGCAGGCTGCCGAGATGGGCAAGCCCGAGAACGTGACGGCGAAGATCGTCGATGGCCGTATGAAGAAGTGGATCTCCGAGCGGGCGCTTCTCACCCAGGAGTACGTCAAGGACCCGGACAAGACCGTCGGGGAGCTTTTGCAGGATACCATCCAGAAAGTCGGCGAGAACGTCGTTATCCGGCGTTTCGTCCGCTACTCGCTCTAACGCGACCGTGGACAACCTCCGCTCCGGCAACCACGACGACCGAGACGCGGCTGACGTGACCCCCGATCTTGGGAGCGTCAGGCGCGTCGTACTCAAGATCTCCGGCGAGAGCCTTGCCGGGGAGCACGGCTACGGCATTAGCCCCGAGAGCCTGGACGCCACAGCAACGGGCGTGATGGAGGCCGTGGAGGCCGGCGCGGAACTCGCGGTGGTAGTCGGCGGCGGAAACGTGTTCCGGGGCTCACAGGTCGCGGACGAGCTCGGCATCGAGAGCGCGACAGCAGACTACATGGCGATGCTCGGGACCGTCATCAACGCGATGGCATTGCAGGCGGCACTGGAAAGGCGCGGCGTCGAGACGCGGGTGCAATCCGCCATTCAGATACAGGAGGTCGCCGAGGCGTACATCCGGCGGCGTGCGATCCGTCACCTGGAGAAAGGCCGCGTTGTAATCTTCGCCTCCGGCACGGGTAATCCTTTCTTCACCACGGATACCGGCGCGGCATTGCGCGCGCTGGAGATCGGGGCTGACGCGCTCCTGATGGCGAAGAACCGCGTGGACGGCATATATGACAAGGATCCAAGGGTCCACAAAGATGCGGTTCGTGTGCGGCGCCTGAATTATATGGATCTGCTGTCACAAAACCTCTCGGTCATGGATCACACTGCAGCGACCCTGTGCAGCGGGGAGAACCTTCCCATAGTCGTTTTCGATATACTGAAGCGCGGCAACCTTGTCAAGATATTGCGGGGCGAACAGGTGGGGTCACTAGTCTGGAGCGTGGACGGCAGGCCGAGGGGCAAAGCGGGGGGCGAAGGAGCATAGAGATGGAGAACATCGACCTTACGGATGCCGAGAGCCGGATGCGTGGCGCCGTTGACTCCGTGCGGCGGGAGTTTGGGAGCATCCGCACGGGGAGGGCGAACCCGGCGATCCTCGACCGCATCGAGGTTGAAGCCTACGGCACGCGCATGGCGCTTCGGAGCGTGGCCAACATCGGAGCCCCGGAGCCGAGGCTGCTGACCGTCACGCCGTTCGACCCAAACTCCTTGAAGGACATCGAGCGCGCAATAATCAACTCGGACATCGGGCTGAACCCGCAGAACGACGGCAAGATCCTGCGCCTCCCCATCCCAGAGCTGACTGAGGAACGCCGTAGGGAGTTGATCCGTCTTGCCAGGAGCATGTCCGAAGAGGGGCGGGTCGCGGTTCGCAACGTGCGGCGCGACGAGATGCGGGACGTACACGAGCTGAAGAAGATGGGCGAGGTCTCCGAAGACGACGAGCACAGGGCCGAGGCCGAGCTGCAGAATCTCACTGACAGGTACGTCAAACGCATAGACTCCGCCCTTTCGGGAAAAGAATCCGAGCTTCTGGAGGTCTGAGCCCTGGAACCTGTGCGAGAACGTCCGGCGGGGCGGCACGAGCGTGTGCTCACCCCCATAGAAGCCCGGCGCACGCCGCGCCACGTTGCGGTCATCATGGACGGCAACGGGCGATGGGCGAAGGCCCGATGGCTGCCCCGTGCCGCAGGCCATCGCGCGGGCGTCAGGGTTCTCACCCCTCTCCTGGAGACGGCAGGAGAGCTCGGCGTCGAGACGCTCACCCTGTACGCCTTCTCAACCGAGAACTGGGCGCGACCGGAGACCGAAGTAAGCACCCTGATGTCGCTGTTTCTCGAAACCGCGAAGGGCAAAGTTCCAGAGCTGAACGAGCGCGGCGCCAGGCTGAGGTTCCTGGGGCGTAGGGAGAAGCTGCCTGAATCCGTGCAGGCAGCCATCAGGGAGGCTGAGGCGCTCACCGCCGCCAACGACAAGCTCGACGTGTACGTCGCCCTGAATTACGGTGGGCGCAGCGAGATAGTGGATGCGGCGCGGCGTATGATCTCAGCGGGCCTCGACCCGGAAGACGTGGATGAGGAGACGTTCGCCCGATACCTGTATGCCCCCGAAGCCCCCGAGGTTGACCTGGTGATCCGGACGAGCGGCGAGCTTCGGGTCTCCAATTTCCTGCTCTGGCAGATAGCCTACGCCGAGTTCTACGTCACGGAAACGCTCTGGCCCGACTTCTCCACCGACGAGTTCCGGCGGGCCATCGAGTCGTTCGCAGCCCGGTCCAGGCGCCGCGGCGGCGTGTAGGAGCGCCAGATTTGCTCCAGTGGCGCACCGTCACCGCCCTGGCTCTGGCCCCGATCGTTCTCGGGGCGATCATCGTCGGTCCACTCGCCGTCTACGCCCTGATCCTGGTCGTCGTGGGCATCGCCGCATACGAACTTTCCCGCGCCCTCAAGCCGCTGCCGTTTCTTGCGGCGCTCGGTGCGGGCGCGTTCCCTGTGCTCCTCTCCATCCCCTACGAGGTCACCGGGATCATGGCCGGGGTTTGCTTCTCGCTGCCGTGGGCTTTGTTCTGGCTGACGGGCTTGCCCCAGACGCGCACGCTAAGGGCGCTGCTGGCCATCCTGCTGATGTCCATCTGGGTTGGGGCTTCGCTCGCCCACCTCGGTTTGATCTCCGGGTCCTCGGATCGCGTAGTCCTCGCCCTCGTGGTGGTTACTGGACCCTGGATCTCCGATTCCGGCGCGTATTTCGCTGGCCGTCTGGCGGGACGGCACCCGCTTTTCCCGACCCTCAGCCCGAACAAGACAGTCGAGGGCGCCATCGGGGGGCTTTTGATGACTATGCTTGTAGTCGGTTGGATCGCCCACCAGTTTCTCGCCTTTTCTATACCAGGCGCCGCGCTCGCGGGCATCGCGATCTCCTTTTTCTCCCAGACTGGAGACCTTTTCGAGTCCATCCTGAAACGCATCCTGGATATCAAGGATCTCGGCACCCTGCTCCCCGGCCACGGCGGCATCCTCGACCGCATAGACAGCCTCCTGTTTACCGCGCCCGCTGTATACTACGTACTCCTCTTTATATGAGATTGCCCACCGAAAACACCCACCCGTGACGCGCCGCGTCACCATCCTTGGCTCCACAGGCAGCATCGGCCGTCAGGCCCTCGATGTCGTGCGGGCGCATCCGGATCTCTTCGAGATAGTCGGCCTCTCAGCCAGCTCGAACGCGAACCTGCTCCAGCAACAGGCCACCGAATTCCATTCCGACTACGTCGCCCTGGAAAACGGCGAATCTTCCGCGCTCGGAGACACGAAAGCCGAAGTCATCACCGGCCCAGGCTCAGCTCGCAACCTGGCCGAAGTTCCAGCGGACATAGTCCTCAACGGCATAGTTGGGTTTGCCGGCCTCGCTGCCACCGTGGCGGCATTGAAGGCGGGAAATCGCCTCGCCCTCGCCAACAAAGAGTCGCTGGTTGCGGGGGGAGACTGGGTGAACACCCTCGCAGGCGACAACCATATAATACCCGTGGACTCCGAGCATTCGGCGATCTACCAGTGTCTGGAGGGGCGGGAAGGCGAGGTATCGGAGATCCTGCTGACGGCTTCGGGGGGGCCGTTCTACGAGTTCGAGGCGGAGCGGCTGGATGCTGCGGGGCCCGAGGACGCGCTCAAGCACCCGACTTGGGAGATGGGGCGTAAGATCACCATCGACTCAGCCACCATGATGAACAAGGGTCTCGAAGTCATCGAGGCGCACCATCTGTTTGGAGTTTCTTACGACGATGTGAAGGTCGTGATCCACCGCCAGTCGGTGGTGCATGGGGGCGTGCTGCTCACGGATGGCTCCGCCATACTGCACGCTGCTTTGCCCGACATGCGGATTCCGATAGCCTGGGGGATGTCGTATCCGGAGCGCGTGGACGTGGGGGCGAAGCGGGTGGGATTCGGCGATGCGTCGTGGACGTTCCAGGAACCAAGGAGCGATGTGTTCCGGTGCCTGCCGCTCGCGGTGGAAGCCGGTCGTGCGGGCGGAGCGCATCCCATCGCGTTGAACGCCGCCAATGAGGTCGCCGTGCAGGCGTTTCTTGACCGCAGGATAAACTTTCCCCGGATCGCAGGCGTTATCGAGGATGTCCTCGAACGTGTCACGCAGGAAGGAAACATGGACAGCATGGAGGCCATAGAGGCAGTGGACCGCTGGTCCCGTGGTGAGGCTGAGAGATTGACAGCGGAGGTCGCGGCGCGATGACGGTCATCGTTGCCATACTCGGCCTGATACTCCTGATCGTTATCCACGAGCTCGGGCACATGCTCACGGCCAAAGCCCTCGGCGTCCGCGTCCCCGAATTCGGCGTCGGCTTCGGACCTGCCATCTTCAAGAAGAAGATAGGGAAGACCGTGTACTCGTTGCGCATCATCCTGCTCGGCGGCTTCGCCAAACTCGCCGGGATGGAGGGCATGACGAGCGTCGGGGTTGACAGGAGCGACCTCGGGCCGGACACGTACCCGGCGAAAGCGCCGTGGCGGCGGGCGCTCATAATCTTCGCCGGTCCATTCGCCAACCTCGTGGCGGCAGTACTGATTCTTGCTGGCGTGTTCATGTTCTCGGGGATCATCACTGGCGCGACGACGGAAGTGGACAAGGTCATCCCCAAATCCTTCGCCGCCGAGGCTGGAATACAGCCAGGGGATCAGGTGGTCTCCGTGGCCGGACAACGCGTCGGGAAGTGGCGGGAGTTCCAGAAAGTCGTGGGCCACCGCAAGCCAGGAGACCCGGTCGAGGTAGTTGTGAGGCGGGATGGAGCAGAGAAGACTTTCTCGGGTGAGCTGGGCTCCGACCCGAACGACAAGAGCCGGGCGCTCGTGGGCGTGCAGCCAGTGCCGATCAAGAAGACCTTCGGGCCGATAGAATCCACGGGGCTCGCCGTGAAGCAGGTGGTGAAGATAACTGGTCTTCTCGGCGGGTTCGTCGGGGATCTGGTGACCGGAGAGCGTAGCTTGCAGAAGAACGTCTCCGGTCCCGTTGGCATCGCCGCTGTCGGCAGCGAGTCCGTGCGCCAGGGTTTCTTCCCGCAATTACTGGCGCTCATCAGCCTCAACCTTGCCCTGTTCAACCTGTTGCCGCTTTTGCCGCTGGACGGCGGGCATCTGCTGTTCATAGCGGCTGAGAAGGTTATGGGGCGTCCGGTGAAGCCCGAGACTATGGGGAAAGTTGCGGCGTTCGGGATAGCGCTGGTCCTAGCGTTGTTCCTGTTCGCAACTTACGCAGACCTTAGTAAACTCTTTACGGGACAACCGTTCATCCGAGAGTAGACTCTAACTACATAGAAAGCTTCGGAGGGATCTGGCACAGATGACAGAGGCAACGATACAGGAACGTCCGGTGACGAGCCGCCAGATCATGGTGGGCGACGTGCCGATTGGCGGCGGAGCTCAGGTAGCCGTTCAGTCGATGACAAACACCCCGACCCACGATGTCGAGGCGACGGTTCAACAGGTGTACGACCTGAACGCAGCCGGGGCAGACCTCGTGCGCGTCTCGGTGAACGGCTCGAAGGCGCTCAAGGGTTTCAAAGAGGTAGTGTGGCGCAGCCCCGTGCCCCTGATCGCCGACATCCACTTCGACTACCGCATGGCGCTCGGCGCAGCCGAAGCCGGGGCCGCGTGCGTGCGCATCAACCCTGGCAACATCGGCACAGACGCCCGTTACCAGCAGGTCATCGAGAAGTGCAGGGAGACCGGCGTCGCCATGCGCATCGGCGTGAACTCCGGCTCCGTGGAGAAGCGTTTCTGGAACCTGCCCAAGCACGAGGCGCTCGTGGCGAGCGCGCTGCACAAGGTCGAGATCGCCGAGGACATGGGCTTCACCAACTTCAAGGTCTCCCTCAAGGCCAGCCACGTACCCGAGATGGTCGAGGCGAACAGGAAATTCCGCGAGCATTCCGACGCCCCGCTGCACCTCGGCGTCACAGAGGCCGGAACGAAACTACCTGGCTCTATCAAGAGCGCGGCGGCATTGGGACAGCTCCTTCCGTATGGCATCGGGGATACCATTCGCATCTCGCTGGCTGAGGATCCGGTGGAGGAGATACCTGTCGCTTACCACATCCTCTCGTGTCTCGACCTCAGGCATCGCGGACCGAACGTGATCGCCTGCCCGAGCTGCGCCCGCACGCTGGGCTTCGACGTGATCGGGATGGCCGCCCAGGTCGAAGAGGGACTCAAGCACTACGAGGACCATTTCACGGTCGCCGTGATGGGCTGCATAGTCAACGGCCCCGGCGAGGCCCGCGACGCGGATTACGGCGTGGCCGGGGGCAAGGACGACGGTGTGATCTTCTCCAAAGGCCAGCCGCTCAGAAAAGTCGGCCGCGACGAGATCTACGACGCCCTCTTCGAGGAGATAACCAGGGACGGCTGGAAGTAGTAACAGTCGTCAGGTTCAGGCATCTGGCCATTATTTGTTGGGAACCGATTTGTTGGGTCAACCGATCTGGAGCGCGTTCAAGCGTGTGTGAACGCCTGTTACTCTGTGCTTTCGTGTTCGAAGATTAGTTTCACCGTACCATCCTCGCGTCGCCAGGCGTAGTGAATGCCAATGCGCTCCATAATGGGATGGAAACTGTCCCACATGGCGTCGCCAGCGTTTCGCTTCAACCCCAGGATACGTGAGATATCTTCCGCCGCCGGCCACCCCCTTATGAGCAACTCGACGCGCGCGTCATCTCCCGAGAGCGAGCCCAACGTACAGCCTACTGAGACCGCGTTCATGGCTACCGTCCGCGCGATGTCCAAGACCGGCTGTCCACGTAGCTCGTCCCAGCCGGGCGCAAACTGGCTTCCGAAAAACTCTACGAAGTCTTCTACTGTCAGGCCACGCTCCTTCAAGTAAGAGATCGTAGTGAGGACAAAGGCCGCCGCATTTCCCTGGGCCTGTAACAAAAGCTCCTCGGTAGTGAACTCCGTGCTGGCGGCTTCGCTCATGGAGCCTCCCTTCGATTTGCTAAGCTCGCTGCTATTCGCCCTTCGGGTATTGTACGCTTGAGTACATGAGCGCGCACCCCACAAGGCCACTTGTTGTGGCTACGCTGACTGTTGCACGTATACGTTGGGGTGTGATCTGCTGGACACCCGTTACCTTGTAACCTACATACTCTGATGTAGAATGGTTACCGCTGTACGTGAGCAAGGGGTCCTCGGACCCGTTGCTTTTTTTATCGCTCGAAGAAGGTGAGAGAGACGGCGGAACTGGAGAAAATTACGCAGGTGGTCGAGGCTTCGCTGCCCGATGGGGCTGAGCTTGTGGACGCCCGGTTTTCGGGTGGGCCGCTGCTGACGATTCTGGTCGACCGGACGGACGGGCCGGTTGACCACGAGTTCTGTTCGCGGGTGGTATCCGCAGTGTCTCCGTCGCTTGAGGACGAAGGGTACGACGGCATGATCGAGGTTTCTTCACCCGGCATCGAGCGTCCGCTGACGAAGCCGGAGCACTTCAGGCGCTTCGTTGGCAAGGAGGCGAAGGTTAGAACCGTCGAGCCGCTGGATGGGCGGCGGAACTTCACGGGGATCATCGAACGAACAGATGAGGATGGATTCGTATTAAAACTCCCAGAGGGGGGAGCAGAGGTGGAGATGGCGTTCGGCTCCGTCTCGAGGGCTAACCTCAAGGAGGACATATAACCAGATGAACACTGCATTGTTATCCGCTCTAAGAGAGATAGAGACGGACAAGGGAATACCGTTCGAGACGGTCAAGGGGGTTCTCGAAGAGTCTCTTCTTGCCGCGTACCTGAACCGGGACGAGGCCGACGAAGAGGCAAGGGTCATCTTTGACGAGGAGACCGGCGACCTGCGGGTCATGCGCGACGATCAGGACATAACGCCTGCGGACTTCACCCGCATGGCCGCGTACGTGATGCGCCAGAACTTCATGCAGCGCCTCAATGAGATCCACAACGAGCAGCTTCTCGAAGAGTACGGCGAGCGCATGGGCGACATCGTGACCGGCATCGTGCAGCAGGCGCACCGCAGGATGACGCTCGTGGATCTCGGAAGGGTGGAGGCGATCCTGCCGGCCAGCGAGCAGGTCTCCAACGAACGCTACGAGAACGGCCAGCGCATCAAGGTGTACCTGCTCGAGATCCGGGAGCCGGGCCATGGACCCGGACTCGTCGTGAGCCGGCGTCACGAAGGGCTCTTGAAGGGCCTCTTCGAGCTCGAAGTGCCTGAGATCTACGACGGCCTCGTTGAGATACGGGCGGTCGCCCGCGAGGCCGGGCTGCGCTCCAAGGTTGCAGTATGGTCCAAGGAGCAGGGGATAGACCCCGTCGGCGCGTGTGTCGGGCCGCGGGGGAGCCGGGTGCGGGCCGTGGTCTCGGAGCTTCGGAACGAGAAGATAGACATCATCCAGTGGGACCCCGACCCGGCGCGGTTCATAGCGAAGGCCCTGAGCCCGGCGCGGGTGCGCGAGGTATACCTGGACGAGGACGAGCAGCAGGCTGAGGTCATCGTCCCTGACGACCAGCTCTCGCTGGCTATAGGGCGCGAGGGGCAGAACGCCAGGCTGGCCGTCAAGTTGACGGATTGGAAGATAGACATAAAGCCCGAGAGCCAGGCCATCGAGTTTGAAGACGAGGAAGAGGACTGGGAGCCGGACGAGGACTCCACCATGCGTCGTTGCAGGGCGGTCCTCTCCAACGGGCGGCGGTGCGCGAACATGGCGCTAGCCGGCTCGCTGTTCTGTGGCATCCCGTCGCATCAGGCTCAGGCCGCCGAGTTCGAGGGCATGGTAGAGGGTAGGGGATCGGATGAGTAAGCGCGTATACGAGATTGCCCGAGAGCAGTCGCTGGAGAGCAGGGAAGTCATTGAACGCTTCAAGGACGCCGGGGTCGATGTGAAGAGTCACTCCTCGACTGTGGATGAAGATGTGTACCAGCGCGTCTTCGGCAACGGCGCCAAAGCCACGCCGAACGGCCGCACCGAGGCGCAGGAGGCAGAGGCCCAGGAAGCTCGGAAGGAAGCCGAGCAGTCCGGGCACGCGGCCACTATCCAGGAGGCCCCGGCTGAGGAGCCCGTTTCTGCGCCGACTGACAAGGGTCGGCAGCCGCGAAAGAAGGATCGCAAGCGCCGCAGGGTTGTCATAGACGCGGGCGCTACCAATCGCGCCCCACGTCCGACTGCCGCTCCCGCCGCGCCAAGGCAGGAGAGCCAGGTTCAGGCGGAGGCAGAGGAGAAGGAAGTGAAGACAGCCGTGCGGGTCGAGCCCGGCGCGGCGCTCCAGGATCTCGCGGAGTCCCTCGGCGTGCCGCCGGCCAGGATCGTGCAGATCCTGTTCAACCTGGGTGAGATGCGAACCCAGACCCAGACGCTGTCCATCGAGGAGATAGAACTTATCGCCGAGGAGATGGGCGTCGAGGTCGAAGTTGCCGCCATCGAAGAGCCAGCGCCAGAGGAAGTCCTCCCTGAAGATTCGCCTGAAGATCTGGTCGAGAAGCCGCCGGTGGTGACGGTGATGGGGCACGTTGACCACGGCAAAACTTCGCTGCTCGACCGCATCAGGCGGGCCAACGTGCAGTCCGGTGAAGCAGGGGGCATCACCCAGCACATCGGCGCTTATCAGGTCGAGGTGGAGGATGGCCGCAAGGTCACCTTCGTCGATACGCCGGGCCACGAGGCATTCACCGAGATGCGGGCGCGTGGGGCGCGGGTGACGGACGTGGTCGTGCTCGTGATCGCCGCCGATGACGGTGTGATGCCGCAGACGGAGGAGGCTATCGAGCACGCCAAGGCCGCCGAGGTCCCGATCGTTGTTGCGTTGAACAAGATCGACGTTCCCAACGCGAACCCGGACAAGGTCTTCGGCGAGCTCTCCGAGCGCGGATTGCAGCCCGAGGAATACGGCGGCGAGACGGTGACGGTTCGCGTGTCAGCCAAGACGGGTGAGGGGATCGAGGATCTCCTGGAGAATCTGCTGGTCGTTGCGGAACTCGAAGATCTCAAGGCCAACCCAAACGCCCCTGCGAGCGGATACGTGATCGAGGGCGAGCGTGACCCTGGCCGCGGTCCCGTCGCAACGCTCCTCCTGAGCCGCGGCACCCTCCACAAAGGTGACACGCTGCTTGCGGGCACAGCATACGGACGGGTGCGGGCGATGCTGGACTACACGGGACAGCGCGTACAGGACGCCACGCCAGGGGAGCCGGTCGAGGTGCTCGGTCTCTCCGAAGTGCCGGAAGCCGGTACTCGTTTCGAGGTAGTCGAGCGTGAGCGTATCGCCCGTGACAGGGCGCAGCATGCGGCGTCGGCGCTGCAGCGGCAGGAACTCGCGCAGGGCGGGAGCCGCCGGACGCTTGAGGAGTTGCTCGGCGAGGGCGGGAGCCAGGACCTCAACCTCGTAGTCAAGGCTGACGTTGCAGGCTCCGTCGAGGCCCTCAAGGAGGCGCTCGCCAAGCTCACCAACGACGAAGTGCGGGTGAACATCGTCCGTTCTGGCGTCGGGGCGCTGACAGACTCCGACGTGATGCTCGCTTCGGCATCCGATGGCATCCTGCTCGGCTTCAACGTCAGGCCGACCAGCACCGCCAAGCAGGTCGCGGAGCGTGAGGGCGTCGAGATCCGTACATACGACGTGATCTACAAGGCGCTCGAAGAGATCGAAGCCGCCATGCGCGGCATGCTCGCCCCAGAGGAGCAAGAGCGTGAGACCGGCACCGCGGAAGTACGTCAGATCTTCCGTGTCCCCAATGCAGGGACCGTCGCCGGTTGTTACGTGACGAGCGGTGAGATCTCACGCAACGACCGCGTTCGCGTGGTGCGCGACGGAACCGTCGTCTACGATGGCAACATAGCCTCACTGAGACGCTTCAAGGACGATGCGCGTTCCGTGCGTCAGGGCTTCGAGTGCGGCGTCGGCGTCGAGAACTTCAACGACGTCAAGGAAGGCGACGTGCTCGAGTTCTTCGAGATCGTCGAGATTCCGAGGTAAACCGGGAAACCATTGTTGTACGCGGCCAGGCTGGAGTTGGACCTGCCATACTCCTCCAGCCTCAAGGATAAGCGCCAGACGATCCGCTCCGTCCGCGACAGGCTGCGGAAGAAGAACGTTTCGGTGGTCGAATCGGACAACCAGGATTTCTGGCAGAGGGCAACCCTGGAGATAGCGGTCGCCGCCGTCTCCAGGGGCGCGGCCGAAGAGAAGCGCGAAGAGGTGAGGCGCTTTCTGTTGAACTACGACGAGCTTATGGTCGCCGACTGGCGCGAAGATTTCGTAAAACTCTGATAAGGACATCGCCGTGAGCGAACGTACCCGCAAGATAGAATCGCAGCTAAAGGAGATCGTGGGCGAGGAGGTGGCAGCGCTCGCCGACCCGCGCATCAACGGCCTCGTCACCGTGACGGGCGTGCGCGTGAGCCCTAACATCGCGCAGGCAACCGTCTTCTACAGCGTACTCGAAGGGGAGAACGAGGAAGAGGCGAGGGAGGGGTTGCAGAGCGCAGCCGGACGCATACAGGGCTCCGTCGGGGCGCAAACGCGGCTCCGGCGCACGCCCCGGCTGCGGTTTGAGCCTGATCCCGTCGTGGAAAGGGCAAGCAGAATAGACGCCGCCTTGAGGGAGGTAAAGGCACATGACGTCCCGCACGACGAATAATACAATCAGGGAGATCGCAGACTTCCTGCGGACCCTTGACCGCGTAGCCGTCACAACCCACGTTGGGGCTGATGGTGACGCCATCGGAACCTCGGCCGCGCTGGTGCGTTTGATGCGGCATCTCGGCGCAGAGGCGGTGTTCTGCCACGCTGAGGAGGTTCAGGGATATTTGAGGTGGCTGTTGCCGGATGAGCCATTGACCGAGATGCCTCCGGATCACGACCTGCTAGTCGTGGATACTTCGCGGCCCGACCGAACAGGCGTTCCCATCCCAGACGCCGGGGCGCGCCTGAACCTCGACCATCACGAAGACAACCCGTACTACGCCGAATACAACCTGGTCAACCCGAAGGCTTCAGCCACGGCTGAACTCGTCGCTGGGCTTTACCGGGAACTCGACGTGCCGATTGATCGCGACGCCGCCGATGCCATCTACGTCGGCGTCAGGACTGATACTGGCGGCTTCACGTTCAGAAACATCTCGCCCGTCGCCCACGAACTTGTCGCTGACCTTCTGCGGGCTGGCGTGGTTCCGGCAGAGGTGAACGAGAAGATCAACCGCAGGGGTTCCATCGAGCAGCTCAAGGTTGTCGGGTCCGTGCTCGCCAGCGCAGAAAAATTTGGCGAGGCACTCGTGGCTACCGTGGACAACGCGGACTACGAGCGTACCGGCGCCGGTGAGATCGACTCCAAAGAGGCCATCGACCAGCTCCGCACGGTCGAGGGCGTTGACGTTGTTGCCCACCTGCGTGAGGTTCCAGGTGGCACCAAGGGTTCCCTTCGCTCCGAGACCGTGGACGTTGGCGAGGTCGCCCGCCGCTTCGGGGGTGGGGGACACAGGCTGGCAGCCGGATACACCCGAAAAGGCATGAGGCCACAGGAGGCCAAAGAGGAATTGCTAGAGAACCTCGAAGGCGTAGTGGATCTCGGGGGCGGACGATAGCCCCAAGCGCCCCATCCGGCGCCATCTTGCTGGACAAGCCGCCAGGCATCACCAGCGCGGGCGCTGTCGCCGTGGTGAAGCGTCTGCTTCCCAGGAAAACCAAGATCGGCCACACGGGAACTCTAGATCCCCTGGCGACCGGCCTGCTTGTGCTAGTGATCGGTCGTGCCACTCGCCTCTCCCGTTACGTCACGGACCTGGACAAGTCATACGTTGCCACAGCGCGATTCGGGGCAATCTCCGATACCCTGGACGCAGAAGGTGAGATCCTGACCCTCGATGCTCCGATGCCTGACGAAGATGATCTGCGGTCAGCGATGCAACAATTCACCGGCGACATCACGCAGATACCACCGATGGCCTCCGCAGTGAAGGTTGGAGGAGAACGACTATATAAAGCGCACCGCCGGGGTGAGACAGTCGAGCGCGAGAGCCGCCCGGTAACCATCCACTCCTTCTCGCTCACCAACCTGGACATTGCCTCTCAGACTGCCACGTTCGAGATCTCATGCAGCAGCGGAACGTACGTCCGCTCCCTCATCGCGGACCTCGCCGACTCGCTCGGAACCGGCGCCCACCTCACGGCCCTCCGCCGCACGAGCATCGGAGATCTGAACCTCCAACATGCCACAACCCTCGACCATCTCACGGAAGATAGTGTCTATAACCACATAATACAAACAAACGCTGTGGTTGGACATCTTCTGATTTTGGGCGTGGGGGGGCGAACCGAGAAGATGGTACGCAGCGGACGTTCGCTGGAGGCGGCTGGGATAGAAGGTCCGTACCGGATTATGGGCGGAGATGAGCTTCTTGCCGTGTACCGCGATTCAGGGAATGAGGCGCGGCCCGAGGTGGTTCTGTGCGGGGAGTAGTGGCCGTGCTCGGCAACTTCGATGGTGTCCATCTCGGGCACCGGGCAGTGTTGCGGAGAGGGTTGGAAGTCGCAAGGGAGCGTGGGGTGGAATTGGTAGCCGCAACGTTTGATCCGCACCCTCGGGCTGTCTTGTGGCCTGGCGACGAGCCGAAGTTGTTGACTAGCCTGGATCTCCGTCGTGAAGAGTTGGTTCGGCAGGGTGTGGGCGAGGTTTATGCCATCCACTTCGACAGGGCGCTCTCGAAAAAGACCCCGGAAGAATTCGTGCGAGATGTGTTGGTTGGGGAGATCGGAGCGAGAATCGTCGTCGTTGGCGAAAATTTCCGGTTCGGACATCGGGCGTCGGGAGATTTCGGGGATCTCAAGCGTCTCATGCGGGAGGCTTGGGGGGATGCGTTCGCGGTCTCGCTCCAGAACACTAGCGGGGCTGAGATCACCTCGACCCGGATCCGGGCTTTGATCGCCGCTGGCGATGTTGGCGAGGCATCGCGTTTGCTCGGGAGGCCGTACGTGCTGCGGGGCGAGGTCATCGAAGGAGACCGGCGGGGGCGGACGATAGGCTTCCCGACGGCAAACGTGCTCCCCGATCCGACCGTGATCGTTCCTGCGCGTGGCGTCTACGCCGGTTTCGTCAGGATCGACGGAAAGGAATATGCGGCCTGCACCAACATTGGGGTCGCGCCGACATTCGACAGGGCCGAGAGCCGGGTCGAAGCGCACCTGTTGGATTTCGAGGGGGATCTCTACGGAAAGACTGCGGACGTGAGCTTCGTGAGGCGGATACGTGAAGAGAAGCGGTTCTCGGGAGTAGAGGAACTACGAGAGCAGATAGCCAGGGACGTGGAAGAGGCGCGCAAGATCACAGATCATACTATTTGATGCATGTGGTAGCATATGACCTTGACGAGATGAGATTGATCACGGATCAAGAGGAGAGAAGAAGAAGTTGGCGGTAGTGGAGAATAAAGAAGAGATCATTCAAGAGCACAGGACGCACGAGGGCGATACAGGCTCTCCCGAGGTGCAGGTCGCTATATTGACGCGACGCATCAACCACCTCACGGATCACGTGCGGACCCACAAGCACGATTTTCATTCGCGTCGAGGGTTGTTGCAGATGGTGGGCAAGCGCCGCCGTCTCCTGAAATACCTGCAGAAGAAGGACATCGAGCGCTATCGTGCGCTCATTGGGAAGCTCGGTCTGCGCCGGTAACGGACAGATTCTTACCGGGCTAATTCACAGCAAGAGGAGAAAGATAATATGCGTTTAGAGATCCCCGTCGGCGAGCGATCCATCGTGCTCGAAACCGGGAAGCTGGCCCGTCAGGCCGGCGGTTCGGTGACAGCCCAACTCGGCGACACCGTGATGCTGTCCACATCCACCCGCAGCAGCGCCCCGAGGCCGGGCGCCACTTTCCTGCCCCTGAGCGTGGACATCGAAGAGAGAATGTCCGCGGCGGGCAAGATCCCCGGCGGCTTCATCAAGCGCGAGGGACGGCCTTCTGAGAAGGCGATCCTGACCTCCCGCCTGACCGACCGGCCACTACGGCCCCTGTTCCCGAAGAACTATCACTACGAGATACAGGTAGTCGGAACCGTCCTGGCTGCGGATCAGGACACCCCTTATGACACCGTGAGCATGGTCGGCGCTTCGGCGGCTCTCGCGCTTTCGGATATCCCGGTCGCGGCGCCCATCGGGGCCGTTCGCGTCGGCAGGAACCTTGATGGCGGGTTCATCCTCAACCCGACCTACGACCAGATCGCGGAGAGCGACCTGGATCTGGTCGTCGCCGGCACCAAAGAGGCAATCACAATGGTCGAGGCCGGGGCGAACGAGGTCCCCGAGGATGTCATGGTCGAGGCGCTGCAACTGGCCCAGGAGAACATTCGGGCGCAGGCTGAGGCCATCGAGGGATGGGCTGCGGAACACGGCCAACCCAAACAAGAGTTCGAGACACCCGAAGAGAATCCTTTCCTGGCGGATTTGCGGGGCCAGTATCTCGACCGCATCAAGGAAGATATCGTTCAGACGGATCGGCGTGCCCGCCGCGACGCCCTTGGTGGGCTGCGCGACGAGTTGATCGAGGGCCGCGAAGAAGAGGACGCTGCCCAGATATCCGCCGCCCTGTACACGCTCGAGAAGGAAGCCTTCCGCAAGCTGTACATCGAGGACCGCAAGCGCACCGACCTGCGGGCGATGGATGAGATCCGTCCGACTTCCGCCGAGGCTGGCGTATTGCCCCGCGTTCATGGAACCGGGCTGTTTACGCGCGGTGAGACGCAGGTTCTCAGCTCGCTGGCGCTGGCCGATCTCGGGCTCGCCCAGAGGCTCGACACCCTCGAGCCGCAGACCGGCAAGCGCTACATGCACCACTACAACTTCCCGCCGTACTCCACGGGTGAGACTGGCCGTCTCGGGACCCCCAGGCGGCGTGAGATCGGGCACGGCGCACTCGCCGAGCGCGCGCTGGTGCCTGTCATACCTGACGAGGATACTTTCCCGTACGCGCTAAGGATCATCTCCGAGGTTCTGGAATCCAACGGCTCTTCCTCGATGGCGAGCGTCTGCGGCTCGACGCTGTCTCTGATGGATGGCGGTGTGCCGATCAAAGCCCCGGTCGCTGGTGTGGCGATGGGCCTGGTCAAGGAGGGCGACGACTACGTAGTCCTCACAGACATCCAGGGCCTCGAAGACCACATGGGCGACATGGACTTCAAGGTCGCGGGAACGCGTGACGGCATCACGGCGCTGCAGATGGACATGAAGATCACGGGCGTCTCAGCCGAGCTTCTGAAAGAGGCGCTCGGGCAGGCGAAGAATGGTCGCCTCGAGATACTGGACATCATGCGCGAGGCGATAGCGGAGCCGCGCCCGGAGGTGTCGGATTACGCCCCGAGGGTCGAGGTGCTGAAGATCCCGAAGGACAAGATCGGGATGCTCATAGGCCCAGGCGGCAAGACCATCAACGCCCTCCAGGAGCAGTTCGGCGTGAACATTTCCGTCGAGGACGACGGTACGGTGTTCGTCGCCGGCGAGGGCATGGTATCCAAGGACGCCGCAGGCGCCATCAACGCCATGATGAAAGACGTTGAGGCCGGTGAGATCTACACAGGCAAGGTCGTGAAGACCACCAACTTCGGCGCTTTCGTCGAGCTTACGCCGGGCCGCGACGGGCTCGTCCACATCTCCCGGCTTGCCCCTGGTAAGCAGCGCGTCGAGCGGGTCGAGGACGTGGTGACCGAGGGCGATACCATCAAGGTGCGCGTCCTGGAGATAGACAAGCAGAACCGCATTTCTCTGGAGAAACTGGAGGCGTAAGACTTGAGCGATCCAAACGTCAGGCACAAGGTTCTTCCGGGAGGACTACGGGTCTTCTCCGAGCCCCTGAACGAGGCGACGAGCGTCGCCCTGGGGATCTGGATCCGGGCCGGTTCCCGGGACGAAGAAGACAAGGTCGCTGGCATCAGCCACCTCATGGAGCACATGCTCTTCAAGGGCACGCCCTCGATGGACGCCCTCGGCATTGCCCAGGCGTTCGAGGGCATCGGCGCCCAGGAGAACGCTGCGACGGGCGAGGAATACACGGTGCTGTACGCACGTTTCCTCCCCGAGCACCTCGACCGCGCGCTGGATATCGTCAGCGACATGATCAAAAACCCGACGCTGGTTGATCTGGAGCGCGAGCGGGAGGTGATCGTCGAGGAGATCAAGATGTACGAGGATCGTCCAGACCAGATGGCAGACGAATACCTCTCTTCCCTGATCTTCCACGACGACACCCTGGGACGCCCGATCATCGGCTCAGCAGAAACGGTGCGCGGCGTGGACCACGATACCCTTCGCGGCTTCCACGGCGACGTATACAACACTGCCAACGTGTTCGTGGTAGGGGCAGGGAAGCTCGACCCAGACTACCTTGAGAGCGCGGTCGAAGATAAGTTCTCCGGGCTGCCAGAGGGCGAGCCGTTCGTGCGCGAGGCAAAGCCGACGCAGCCGGAGAGCCGGTTCTTCTACAAGTTCAAGGAGACCGAGCAGTACCACGTCTCGATGGGCTCACTCGGTATTCCGGCTAGCAGCGAGGACCGCTTCGGTATGGCCGCCCTGAACAATGTTCTCGGCGGCGGTATGTCTAGCCGTCTTTTCCAGGAGGTGCGCGAGAAGCGCGGCCTGGCCTACGCCGTGTACTCCTATCATCAGGGATATTCCGACGCAGGGGCAATAAAGACCTACGTCGGCTCCACGACCGGCAACGTCGAAGAGGCGGTGAAGATCATCTCCGAGCAGCTCGAAAAGGTGCAGGAGGAGACGGTCGAGGCGGAGGAACTCGAGCGCACCAAACAGCAACTCAAAAGCTCCACGCTACTCGCACTGGAGAGCACAGCCGCCAGGATGAACCGCGTCGGGCGCAGCGTCATAACCGACTCGGAACTCTTGAAGCCGGAGGAAATAGCAGAACGCATAGAAGCCGTCACCGCCGACGACATCAGGCGGCTGGCGCGGAAACACCTCAACCTGGACTCAATGTACCTCTCAGCCGTCGGGCCGAAGGAGCTCGACCTCGGGAGGTACCTGAATTAGCAATCAGCCGTCAGCGGTCAGCTATCAGCAAGAACAAGATGCTGAAAGCTGATGGCTTCACAAGGAGGTAATCAGAACTTTTGTTAGACAACGGAACCTTGCAGGTCGTGCCCCTCGGAGGATTGGGCGAGATCGGCAAGAATATGACAGCCGTGCGCCAGCGAAGCGGAATGATGCTGGTGGACGCCGGTATGGCGTTCCCTGACGAGGAGATGCCTGGCATTGATCTCGTCCTGCCCGATTTTACGTATCTGCGGGAACACGCAGACGAACTCAAAGGCATAGTGCTGACGCACGGTCACGAGGACCACGTCGGATCTTTGCCTTACGTGCTGAGGGAATTTCAGGTGCCCGTGTACGCAACCAGGCTCACCCTCGGGCTCGTGAGGAGCAAGCTCCAGGAGTTCGGGATCAAGAACGCGGATCTCAGGGAAGTCCAGGCTGGACAGAGGATCAGCCTCGCATCGTTCGGCGTCGAGTTCGTAGGCGTGAACCACTCCATCCCCGACGCGGTAGCAGTCGCCATCCGCACGGAGGCTGGCCTCATTGTTTTCTCCGGCGACTACAAGATCGATCTTACGCCAATCGAGGGCGAGCCGATGGACCTCGCGCGCTTCGCCGCGCTGGGCAAAGAGGGCGTGCTCGCCTACTTCGGGGATTCGACGAACTCCGAGCGGCCAGGCTACGTGCCTTCCGAGAAGGTGGTTGGGGATACCCTGAACCAGGTGTTCGAGGACGCGGGAGGCAGGATCATCGTCGCCTCGTTCGCCTCGCACATCCACCGCATTCAGCAGGTAATCGAGGCGGCCAAGGAACACGACCGTCTCGTCGGCGTAACGGGACGGTCCATGATCCGGAACGTTCAGATCGCGCGCGATCTGGGATACCTGGACCTGCCGGATAATATGATGGTGGACCAGCGCGACGTGAACAAGGTCCCCGACGACGACATAGCTGTACTTACCACGGGATCGCAGGGCGAGCCCATGGCGGGACTCAGTAGAATAGCCGCAGGCACGCACCGCACCATCGAGGTCGGTTCCGAGGACACCGTCGTGATCTCGGCGCACCCCATCCCAGGCAACGAGCGGGGCGTCTCGCGCACCATCAACGGCCTGATGAAGAAGGGCGCCGACGTCCACTACAGCCCTGTGTCGAACGTCCACGTCTCGGGCCACGCCGCGCAGGAGGAGCAGAAACTCGTTCTCTCCCTCCTCAAGCCGCGCTACCTTGTGCCCGTGCACGGTGAGTTCCGGCACATGCGCCACCACGCGAACACCGGTGTCGCTTTAGGCATCCCGGAGGAGAACATCTTCATCCTGGAGAACGGCGGGTGCCTGGAGTTCCACGGTGGTGAGGCCCGGCGCGTGAAGAACGTCGCGGCCGGGATGTTCTTGGTGGACGGCGGCGGCCTCGCCGACACCTCGACAGCCGTCATGCGCGAGCGCCAGCAGCTCTCGGAAGACGGTATGTTCATAGTGGTTGCCCGCATCGACGCCCAGAGCGGCCAGCTTCTCGGGACTCCCGATGTGATCTCCCGCGGCTTCGTCGCCCCCCAGGGCGCAAACGGGCTAGTCGAGGACTCCATAGGCGTCGTCACAACGACCCTCCAAAGAACTGGCAGCCGCAACATCACGGACTGGGGCGCCCTGAAAAACGAGATAAGGCGCGACCTTTCCAGCTTCCTATCGAACCGCACGAGGAAACGCCCGATCATACTGCCGCTAATAGTTGAGGTTTAACTAGAAGCCACCACCACACCTTGCGTTTGACCCTCAGCCGCAGGTTCATGCGCTAGACTACTGGGCATGGCGACCAGTAAACGGGCCCCAAAGAAGCCTGCTTCGAGAAAGACCACGAGCAAGGATCGCAAACCGGCCACCCGCAAGAAAAAGGGCCCCGGTCCCTTCACGCGGCTCAGGGATTTTCTCTCTCAGGCGATCTCCCGCGAGTTCTTCGGGTTCGTATTGATCGCGGTCGGGCTTTTCTTCACTGCCGCTTTCGTTACGGGCCGAGGCGCATATCTCGGCGACGCCGGCTTCTTCGCCGCGAAGAGTCTGGTGGGGACGCTCGGAGTCTTGCTCGCGCCACTGGCCATCGTGGTGGGCTTATGCCTCCTCGTAAACTGGCTGGTGTGGCGTCGGGCGGCGGGCGCCGCATTTCTTCTCGTGGCGGGGGCAACTACTTCCGCCGCCGGGTTGTCCGAGCGGGCACGATTCGAGCCTTCGTCGTACGCGGATGCTGGCGGTATCGTCGGTAGCGGTGTGTACCACGCCGTGTATCTGGCTGGCGGAACCGTGGGCGCCGCGCTGGCGCTCGTGGTGTTGTATTCGCTTGGGCTTTCCCTGCTCACAGGAATCTCGCTGAAGGCTGTGTTCGACGCAACGGGATCAGCCTCCGGCTCTGCGGCCAGCCGCACCCGCGATGGCTGGCAGGCGTGGCGTTCGCGCGAGAAGCCAGCCGTGGAAAAAGCCACCAAGAGCGATAAATCCGAGAAAACTTCGCGGCGGACGCGGGACCGGAAGCCGTTCGACGAGACGGGTTTCCCCGTTGAAAATATTCAGGAAGAGCCTCCCCCGGTCGAAGTCTACGATCAGGATGTGCAGCCAGCGGGTGAGTTCGAGGTAGTGCTGCCGGAGAGCCGGGCCGTGGATTTCGTGGAGAACAGGGAAGTACCATCAGGCGAGTACGTGCCGCCGCCGCTGACCATGCTGAAGGCGGGGAGTGGGGATCCGGAGCACGACGCGGAGGGGACCAGCCGCAGGCTAACGCGCGCGCTGGCGGATTTCGGGGTCGAGGCGCAGGTAATTCGGGCAGTAGTGGGACCGAGGGTGACCCGCTACGAACTCAGGCTCGGGGCAGGGGTGAAGGTTGGTAAGGTCAGGAACCTCCAGCAGGACATCGCTTATGCGCTGGCGGCCACCGAGGTACGAATTCTGGCCCCGATACCAGGCAAAAGCGCCGTCGGTGTCGAGGTGCCGAACACGAAGGCAGCAATCGTCACGCTTGGCGACGTATTCAGGGAGTATCCGCACGGCAACGACTGGACCCTTCCCGTCGGGCTTGGCAAGGACATCTCCGGTCGCGCTGTGTTCCTGGATCTCGCGGAGATGCCCCACCTGCTAGTCGCGGGCACCACGGGCGCTGGCAAGAGCGTGATGCTGAACGGCCTCCTCACATCGCTCCTGCTCACCACGGATCCCAGGCGGGTCAAGATGGTCCTCATCGACCCCAAGCGGGTCGAGTTGTCTCAGTTCGGGAAGGTGCCGCACCTCATAACCCCAGTGGTAACGGACGTGAAGAAAGCTGCAAACGCCCTGCTCTGGGCAGTCGCGGAGATGGAACGCCGCTACGAGGTGCTCGAGAGGATGGGGACCCGCTCCCTCGAAGGCTACAACGACAGGGCCGAGACCCCGATGCCGTACGTGGTCATCGTGATAGACGAGCTGGCCGACCTCATGATGCAGGCTGCGTCCAAGGTCGAGGATTCCATAATCCGGCTTGCGCAGAAGGCCAGGGCCGTGGGAATTCATATAGTGGTGGCGACGCAGCGGCCATCGGTGGATGTGATAACCGGCATGATCAAAGCCAACATCCCGAGCCGTATCGCTTTCGCCGTCTCCAGCCAGGTGGATTCGCGCGTCATAATGGACACCCCAGGCGCGGAAGCCCTTCTCGGCATGGGCGACATGCTCTATAAACCCGTCTCCGCCATGCGGCCATCCCGTGTTCAGGGCGCATTCATCTCCGAGAGCGAGGTGGGCGAGATCGTCGTTGCCAGCGCGGCATCTGCCTCAGGCGACGCTTCCCCGAACTTCGTCGAAGAGGTGACGCAGCCCAAAGAAGATCCGAAGAAGACTGACGAGCCTGATGATGATCTGCTGCCAGACGCGGCCAGCTTCGTAGTCTCCACGCAGCAGGCGTCCGTGAGCGCTGTGCAGCGGCGTTTCAGGGTTGGATATTCACGGGCTGGACGGATCATCGACGCGCTTGAACGCAGGGGCGTTGTCGGGCCATACGAGGGATCAAAGAGCCGGTCGGTAGTTGCCTCGGAACTCGACCTTCCGCGAATCTTCGAGCAGGACGATGGGAAAAGCGACGCGGTCCCAGATTCATTAGACTTCGGGCCGGAGGGAAGCTGGTAGGGGGTCTATGATAGGATTTCGCAGTTCATGAGTGATGAGGAACATAGCCCTTCTTCGCCGGACAGCCGCAGTATCGGCCCCGAGCTGGAGGATGCCCGCACGCAGAAGGGGCTTTCCTTCGAAGAAGTCGAGCAGGCGACCAAGATCCGCAAGCGCTACCTGGAGGCGTTGGAGCGCGAGGACTACAGCATCCTGCCCGACGCTGTCTACGTTCAGGGTTTCCTCAAAACCTACGCCAACTACCTCGGCCTAGATGGGGATGCGATCTCCCTGGAATTCAGGAGCCGCAGGAGGTCGCGCCGCGAACGCCTGTCAAACGATTCCGAGCCTCAAAGAAGCGAGTTGGAGCAACCCTTGCTCAACGTCGGCGGCGTCTCAGGGGCGCGAGGGCGCAGGATCTCGGGTGGAACCATCCTCACCATCGTGGTGGCAGTCCTTGTTCTCGCGCTTGTGATAGGGGGCCTCTACTATATTGGAAGGGGCTCACAAGCCTACTCCGAAACGAACTCCTCGGCCGCCGCTCAGGATTCTAAAAGTAATGGGAAAGATCAGGCTTCGGGCAAAGGCTCCCCGTCGGACAGGGCCACCGGCAAGAACACCGATCCCACCAAAAATTCCTTTGGACGGACTGAGGAGACCACGATTGAAGCACCATCCGTCGAGACGTTGCAGGCTGAGGTCAGCGTCGACAAGAGACCATCCTGGCTTGAAGTTCGGGCCGATGGGTCTACATCGTTCGCCGAGGTTGCGAGGCCCGGCTTCTCGATGACGTTCGAGGCGAAGCACGAACTTAGCCTCACTACTGGCGACGCAGGGGCAGTGAAGGTGAGTGTGAACGGGCAGGAAGTTGGCGTGCTCGGTGAGAGCGGACAGGTTCTCACCCGCGACTGGACGCTCAAGACCGGCGGTTGATCCACCCGCATTCTCTCCCGTGCGCGCATCTTTGGGGTGTTGGGAGCCCCTGTCGCACCGGTATAATGAAACAGTAGAGAGAAGCCCAGAGACGCAGGCGGTCTGGCATCGAACAGCCGCTGTTTGGAGGATGCATTGGACAAGAGCAAAGCGTTGGGCGCGGCCGTATCCCAGATCGAGAAGCAGTTCGGCAAGGGTTCAATCATGCGCATGGGAGACAGGGAACTGCGGAGGATTCCCTCGATCCCCACGGGCGCTCTGGCCCTGGACCTGGCACTCGGCGTCGGCGGGGTTCCCCGCGGGCGAATAGTGGAGATCTACGGCCCCGAATCCAGCGGCAAAACTACTGTGGCCCTGCACATCATCGCCGAGGCCCAGAAGGCTGGCGGGCTTGCCGCGTTCATAGACGCCGAGCACGCCCTCGACCCAGCCTACGCCAAGGCCATAGGCGTTGACCTAGACAACCTGTACTTCAGCCAGCCGGACTCCGGCGAGCAGGGGCTCGAAATCGCCGACACCCTCATACGCTCCGGCGCGGTCGACGTGGTGGTCATAGACTCCGTCGCCGCGCTCGTCCCGAGGGCCGAGATCGAAGGCGAGATGGGCGACTCCCACGTGGGGCTCCAGGCCCGCCTGATGAGCCAGGCCCTGAGGAAGTTGTCGGGTTCGTTGTCGAGGTCTGGAACGACTTGCATCTTCATCAACCAGCTCCGCGAGAAGATTGGGGTGATGTTCGGCTCCCCCGAAACTACCCCGGGTGGCCGCGCCTTGAAGTTCTACTCCAGCGTTAGACTGGATATCCGCCGCATCGGGGCGCTAAAGGTCGGGACAGACACCGTTGGCAACCAGACCAAGGTGACGGTTCGCAAGAACAAGGTGGCGCCGCCTTTCAAGGAGGTCTTCTTCGACATCATGTACGGAGAGGGCATCTCCAGGGAGGGGAGCCTGCTCGATATCGGCATCGCCCAGGGCGTGGTTCAGAAATCCGGGGCGTGGTTCGCATATGGAGACGAGCGTCTCGGGCAGGGCAGGGAGAACGCCAAGCAATTTCTCAAGAACAACGAGGATGTCCGCGGCCGGGTCCTCGACGACATCTACGAGAAGCTCGGCCTCGATAGTTCCGGTGCGCCGATCGAAGCTCCTCCCGAGGAAGATTTGCCAGCCGATGAAGTACCTGACTCCCCTGAGGGAATCTCCGGTAGCCCCGACCGCGAGCCAGCCGGGCGTCGCGCTCTCTAGGCGCTTAATTTCGGACGCGGCCAGCGCGGCTGGCCCAGGTATAGCGTGCCCCGAGTAACCAGCATACGCGAGCGGCGGGGCAGGGCTAAGGTCTACGTCGATGGTGAACTATGGGCTGAGATAGACGCCACAGTGGCGGCTGAGCGCGGTCTTTATGAAGGGGCCGCGCTCTCTGACTCGGAACTCGAAGGAGCCCGTGTCGCTGGGGAGCGGGCGCTCGCCATGGGCCGGGCATTGAATTTGCTCGGGTATCGCGCCCGTTCGGAGGGTGAAATCCGGACCCGTCTCCGCCGCCGGGAGTTTGGGGAGGAGACTATCCAGGCCGTGGTGGAGCGTCTCCAGGAACTCGGCTACGTGGACGACGAGGAGTTTGCCCGCAACGTCGCCAGGCAGCGGGCGCGCAAGTACGGACCCCGCAGGGTAACGGCGGACCTCCGCAAGAGCGGTGTGGATTCCGAAACCGCCCAGAAGGCGGTTGACGACGAGTTTGCGGAACATTCCGAGCTCGACGACGCTTTATCCGCGGCATCGCGGCGCTATAATACGGGAGGGTCCGACGCCGAGGCGCGCCGGGTCTACGGCTTTCTGACGCGCCGGGGTTACTCGGCGGACGTTTGCGCAGAGGTCGCCCGCAGGTATCGGGAGGCCGGGTCGCCGGAAGCCGGTGAATAGTCGGGAACTATGATCCGGCCGCCGCTAGGGCGGCCTTGTTGGAGGACAACTCGTGACTTACCTTTTTCTGGTCCTGGGACTGGCCGCCGGGCTCATCCTCGGCGCCGTCCTGGGGTTCTTCTTTTACAAGCGGTTTGTGGCCTCCCGTCAAGCGGGAGCGCGGGCTGACGCCGATTCCATAATCGAGGATGCCAAACGCTCCGCGGATTCAGCCAGGCGCGAATCCGAACTGGCGGCAAAAGAAGCGGCCCTGCGGATAAAAGACGAGGCCGAGGCGGAGGTACGCTCCAGGCGGGCTGAGATCTCACGCATCGAAGAGCGCCTGGACAACCGGGATACGGCCCTCGACCGGCGCGGCGGTGAACTTGATGAACGCCACCGCCGTCTCTCTGAGGCCGAAGAGAAACTCCGGTCAGCGGAAGAGGATCTCAAATCCCGCGCGGCTGACCACGTGCGGGCGCTAGAGGAGATCGCAGGTCTCACCCGCGCAGAGGCGGAGAGCAGGCTGTTCTCCAACCTGGAGTCGGAGCTCGAGGGCAGGCTGGGCAGGCTCGTGCGCGATAGGACGATGGAGGCCGAGGAGCTGGCCGACGTGGAAGCGCGCAGGATCATCTCCACGACCATGGAGCGGCTCGCCTCCGACCTGACTGCGGAGTCCACCGTCAAGGCTGTAGCTTTGCCTTCAGACGATATGAAGGGCCGCGTCATAGGCCGCGAGGGCAGGAACATCAGGGCGTTCGAGGCGGCCACAGGGGTGGATGTGATCATCGACGACACCCCCGAGACCTTAGTGCTTTCCAGCTTCGATCCGGTGCGGCGCGAGGTGGCCCGCGTCTCGATGGGCCGGCTGGTGCAGGACGGGCGCATCCATCCCGGGCGTATCGAGCAGATAGTCGCCAAGGCCCGCAAAGACACGGAGAAGGAGATGAAGGCCGCCGGGCGGCAGGCACTGTACGATGCAAACATCTCGGGCGGAATGCACGGGGATCTGATCCGCCTTCTCGGCGCCCTGAAGTACCGCACTTCATATGGCCAGAACGTACTATCCCACTCCGTCGAGGTCGCAAACCTGTGCGGCATGATGGCGCAGGAGCTCGGCGCGAACGTGAAGCTCGCCCGCAGGGGCGCACTGCTGCACGACGTCGGCAAGGCCATAGACCACGAAGTCGAGGGAACCCACGCGCTCATCGGTGGACGCTTTGCCAAGAAGAGCGGTGAATCAGACGACGTGGTCAGGGCGATAAGCGCCCACCACCACGAGATCGAGATGGAGACCGTGGAGGACGTACTCGTCGCCACCGCCGACGCGGTATCCGCGGCCCGTCCCGGCGCCCGCCGCGAGACCACCGAGACGTACATCGAGCGCCTCAGGAACCTCGAAGACATAGCCCTTGGCCACCGCGGTGTGGACAAGGCATACGCGATTCAGGCTGGCCGTGAGGTGAGGGTGATGGTTCAGCCCTCCGAGGTTGACGACCGTATCGCCGCCAAGCTGGCGCTGGACATCTCCAAGCAGATCGAACACGACCTCGAATATCCCGGTCAGATCAAAGTCACGGTCATCCGAGAGAGCCGCGTGAGCGAGGTCGCGCGGTAGGCAATGCACCTGGATAAATACGGGGTGGCGATTGGTGAACAAACCACATGGATCTGATCTTCCGCTGTCTAACGATAACCTTCTGGCTGAGCGTCGCGGCCACGCTCACCTGGCTTTCGCTCTCCAGCACAAGGCTCGGGGACGCATCCAGCATCGGCAACTCGCAGACCGTCTTCACCCTCCTGACAGTGACCATCGCTACCTGCTCCGGACTGATACTATGGTGTGAATGGCGCAACGATCCCGCGGATCAGAGCGAGTACGGAGAATGGACCAACAAGCAACTGTTCTACGCCATAGTATTCGCGATCAGCTTTTTCGTCGGCTTCATCAGCCTCGTTAGCTGGTACTTCTCAGCCTGAAAAGACGAATGAACAGCGCCTCTACCTACCGGATCCAGTAGATGGAAGGACCGTATCGCGACCTTGGCTCAGGCTTCGCCCGCCTGATGGGCGCAGAAGGCTCCCGCCGCGGACCCTCGCGCATCAACACGGTCGAAGACGTTCTGCGTGAGTTGGTTCGCAACTCCCGTGACGCTGGAGCCCGCAACGTATACGTCGCCTCCGTTCTGAAGGGACGTCGCTACAGAATCCTGACTATTCTGGACGATGGTCACGGCATCCCCGAATCACACCGGGATCTCGCGTTCGAGCCAGGTGTGACCACCCGCCACCTCGCGCCGATTCAGGAGCCAGACCTCATCCCCAACGCCACCCCGCACGGCGCCGGACTCTCCCTGTTCCACATCCGCCGCGCCGCCATAGACGCAGAGTTCACCTCAACCTCATCCCCTACAGGCATACGCGTCATCCTCGATACCCACTCCCTCCCAGAACGCGCACTCCAGTCTGGCTCCAGGCCATCACGCTCCAACCAGGAGGCCACGCTACGCGCCTTCCTGCAATCCAACTCGCCAGGCGTCAACCCCCCTGACCTGTACCTGGCGTCCCCATCACGCATCCTGGCAACCATTCTAAATAACCGCATAATACATTCAGGCTGGCTGCGGGATGTCCGAGGAAGCGATGTGGCCAGGATAGCGGAGTTTGCGGATGATGTGGGATTGGAGGTTTCTTCGAGAACTATTCGACGGGTGATGGGTGGTGAAGTCCCCACGGCGCTCCCGCTTTCGCGCCACGAGGATGAGGGCTCAAAGAAACGAGAGAGGACCGGGGTGTCGGGTGTGCGGGACGGGCCTTCGCTTGTGCTCGGGCCTGGGGAGGTACGGGAGATCTCGGCTATACTGAGCCGGACGGCGAGGGCTGGCTACCTCGATATCGGGGAGTTGAAGGTTCAGTCCAGGGCCGGTGAGATCGTCTTGAAAGCCAGCGTCTTCGAGCCGGAGGATGAGTACGAATGATTTACCAGAGCGTATCGCGCAAGTCCGAAGCGTCCCCGATCCCCCTGACGCGCAAAGCTGCTTACGGGGCCCCGCAGCGAACTCGGGAAGTAGGCGGCGCGGGGACAGCGTGTATCCGCACCTTCGGCTGCCAGATGAACGTCCACGACTCAGACAGGATGCGGCGTATGATCCGTGACGCGGGATACGCCGAGGTAGACGCCTATGAAGACGCCGACATGGTCATCCTCAACACATGCTACGTGCGGGAGAACGCCGTGGACCGCGTGCGCGGCCATCTCGGCGAACTTGTGCGCCTGAAGCGCGAGGGCCGGGTCAAGAAGGTCGCCCTCACGGGATGTATCGGCGCTGCGGAAGAATCGCGGGAACTACAGGACCAGTACGGTATAGACCTCGTTCTGGGTACCCATAATACATACGAACTTGCGGAGTTCGTCGGGCTTCCGACTATGGCGGAGACCTTCACCCCGGAGTTGCCTGGGACAGAGGGGGAGACTAGCGCGTTTATCACCATAATGACGGGGTGCAACTACCAGTGCAGCTACTGCATAGTGCCTTCCGTGAGGGGGCGTATGATCTGCCGTCCTCTTGAGAACGTGGTCGATGAAGTCGAGAGGCTGGTAGCAAGCGGCACCAGTTACGTGACTTTGCTTGGCCAGACCGTGGACGCGTGGCGTGACCCTTCTGGCGATGGGAAGAGGTTCTGTGACCTTCTGGAGCGCGTGGCCGACGTGGCGCCCCGAGTGTGGTTCACGACCAGCCATCCATCCAACATGGAGGACAGGACGCTCAGGGCCATCGGGGAGAAGCCGACGATAGTCACGAGGCTGCATCTGCCTGTTCAATCGGGGTCGGATCGGATGTTGAAGATCATGCACCGCGGATACAAGGCGGAGCGGTATCGCCGCAAGATCGAAGTGTTCAGGGAGAACGTACCCGGTGGAACCCTTAGCACGGACATCATAGTGGGCCATCCAGGCGAGACGGAGCGGGATCACGAAGAGACGTTGAAGCTGGTCGAAGACTGCGGGTTCGATTCAGCATACGTGTTCAAGTTCTCACCGAGACGGGGCACCGAGGCCGCGCAGATGGGTGAGGACGTTCCGCCTGACCTGGCCCAACGCCGCTTCATGCAGGTACTCCGCGCCATCGAGCAAGGGGCTTTCGAGAGAAACCAGCGGAAAGTGGGGAACGAAGAGGAGATCTACATCCGCCACGGCCGCGCCGAAGGCGGTAAAGCGATAGGCGAAACCTGGAGCGGCCACGCAGTACACGTCGCCGCAAGCAAGGCTACCAGCGTATCCCCAGGTGACTACGTGCGGGCCAGGATAGAGTCAGCCGGGCCGCACGTCCTGTATGCGGGAGAGCCCATCGCCTGAATCAAGCGAAGGCTCGTCGAGCTTTAAAGGAAAGAAGGTCTTCGTAGTCTGCGGCCCGACCGCAAGTGGTAAGAGCGGACTCGCTGATGAGATTTCTAGCCGCCTGACGGAAGCCGGAGGCGCTTGGGCCAATACCGTCGCCGTGGACTCCATGCAGGTGTACCGTGAGATACCAACCATCACCAACCAGGCGAGGGAGCGGCCAGCGGAGCTCGTCGGCATGGTCTCGGTAGCCGATGAATGGACGGTAGCCCTGCACCGGGCGGCGGCGTGGAGTGTGATCAGGCACTCAGATAGCCCGGTGGTACTTGACGCTGGCACCGGCATGTACCTGAACGCCGTGCTTCTCGATATTCCGCTTGCACCCAGAGTCTCCCCTGAGGTACGCGCCAGGGC
>JAABUR0100001797.1_pt1 | contig 36292 bp, 41 predicted proteins | sample 5560091 | NCBI WGS metagenome assembly JAABUR01 (sample SAMN10711879, study PRJNA513375) | rock metagenome | isolation source: Antarctica rocks | place: Antarctica: Victoria Land, University Valley sud | reverse complement strand
GGACCGGCTGGTCGTGTCGACGACTGGCGGGGAGCAGCTGTTGCGCCTGGAGCTGTGAGGGTCGGCGGCGGCTCCGGTCAGCCGGTGGACGCGGCCCGGTTCTCCACGGCCCTTGGCGTGCAGCCGCTCCCCTGGCGACGCTTGCACGGTTTGGGTCGCAGTTCCTGCTGACGCACCCGTTGATGCGCGTTCCACGCCGAGTAGCTCTGCGATTCCCAGACACCCGGCCGTGGGCTCCCACAGGTCGGCCATACCGGAGCGAACCGGCCATCGCGAACCATCAAACCGACCATCGGCGCGCGGCACCCCAATGTCCACCAGCCACCACCCGCGAGCCCGAAGGCGAAACGCTATCCCTCGGGGGACCAGATGCTCCGAGCTGGTGTCGCTCAGGCCCCCGGTTCAAGGCACTGGACGTCCTCAGGTGACCTCCACATTGCCGACCATCTCCGGGTGGGGGTCACAAGTAAACGTGTAACTGCCCGGCTTGAGCGTCACGCTCTAAGTGACCTCGCCGGTGCTTGGCACGGTGGTTCCCTCGACGCTCTGCGTCTACGAGATGTGCGGCTGCATCTTGGTCCCGGGGCTTGGCCTGCCCGTCATGCAGCGCGAGGCTGCGGTCTCGCACGGCTGACGCTCTCGGGCGATGACAGCAGTCAGGCGACCCAAGTGCGCCGCCGCGTTGCCGTACTTCTTCTCCGACCAGGTACCCCCCAACTGCATCAGGGTTACCTGTTGCGTATGGTCGCCTCATGACGGTTGCTGCGACTGAAGTAGGTCTTTCCGTTGTGGCCGGACGGTTGTTCAAGGTGCTGGGTGACCCCACCCGGCTGGCCCTTCTGCGTCGCCTCGCCAGAGGGGACGCCTCGGTCGGTGAACTCGTGGAGGCCGTGGGCAGCCCGTCTCAGAGCCGGGTGAGCAACCACCTTGCCTGTCTGCGCTGGTGCGGCTTGGTGACGACCGAGAAGAACGGGCGCAGCGTGATCTACCGGCTCGCCGATCCTCAAGTGTTGTTGCTGCTAGACCTGGCATCCGACGTCGCTGCTCCACACGCCGAGCACCTGGCCACGTGCACCCGCATCGGACCGGACTGGGTCTGACGTGGCCAACGCTTCGTACTGCGCGCCGCTCCTTGATCTCGGTCTGTCTCACGTCACAGAGCCACTCAGCTTGTCCGAGCTAGCCGGCCGAGACCGAACCAGTTGGTCACTCTTCAACGACTGCGGAGGCCACTCATGACGTCACAACGCACTGATCCTTTGTTCGACCTCGCGGTTGTCGGGTCGGGCGGGGCGGCGATGTCGGCAGCTATCCACGCCCGTCAGCGTGGCGCCAGTGTCGTGCTGGTCGAACGGGCAACGCTGGGGGGGACATGTGTCAATGTCGGCTGCGTTCCTTCTAAGACGCTGCTGGCCGCCGCGGGCGCCCGCCACACCGCCGCCGCCAACCCGTTCTCCGGTGTTCCCACGTCTGCTGACGGCGTTGACTTCGGCGCTCTGGTGGAGCAGAAGGACGAGCTCGTCACCAGGTTGCGAGAATCAAAGTACGTGGACGTCGCTGCTGCCTACGACTTCGAGGTACGCGCAGGCAGCGCCGTGTTCGCCGACCCTGACACCCTCCTCGTTGACGGCACGGCGCTGCCGGCGCGGGCGTACCTGATCGCCACCGGCGCCGAACCCGCTGTCCCTGACCTGCCCGGCCTGAGCGACGTCGACTACCTGACATCGACGACGGCCATGGAGCTCAACCACCTACCCGACTCGCTGATCGTCATCGGCGGCGGCTATGTGGGGATGGAGCAGGCTCAGCTGTTCGCCCATCTCGGCGCAACGGTCACCGTGGCGGGCCGGCTGGCTCCCCGGGCCGAGCCCGAGCTCGCCTCTCGGCTGCACGAGGTCTTCCAGGCCGACGGGATCAGCGTGGTCGGTGACCGAGCCGCCACCGTCGAGAGGGAGGGGAGCGACGTTGTTGTGGTGACCGAGTCGGGTCTGCGGCTCTCGGGTCAGCGCCTGCTCGTCGCCACCGGCCGCAGTCCCCGCAGCCCCGGCCTCAACCTCACCGCCGCTGGAGTCAAGACCGACGACCAGGGCTTTGTGGTCGTCGACGCCGAGCAGCGCACATCCAACCCCCTCGTGTTCGCCGCCGGCGACGTGACCGGCGCCCCCCAATACGTGTATGTCGCCGCCGCTGCTGGCAGGGTGGCCGCCGTCAATGCCCTCGGCGGTGCAGACCGCATCGACTACACCGGCCTGCCCGCCGTCGTGTTCACCCGTCCGCAGCTGGCCTCGGCCGGGCTCACCGAGGCCGAGGCACTCGAGCAGGGCTACCGCTGCGACTGTCGGCTGCTGGACCTTGCTGATGTGCCTCGTGCCCTCGCAAACCGCGGCACCCGAGGCGCCATCAAGCTCGTCGCCGACGCCGACAGGGGCCGGGTGCTCGGTGTGCACGCCCTCGCGGAGGGCGCCGGGGAGATGATGCTGGCCGCCACCTACGCCATCAAAGCCGGCTTTACCGTCGACCAGGTCGCCGACACCTGGGCGCCGTACCTCACCATGGCCGAGGGTCTGCGGCTGACTGCCGGCCTGTTCCGCAACGAGATGCCGACGTCCTGCTGTGCCTGACAACCGTGAAAACACCAAAGGCATCCGGTCTGTGGTCGCCGTCGCCGTCGCCGGTGTCTTGTGCTGCGCTGGACCCGTCCTGTTCGTCGCTCTTGGCCTGGGAGCCGGCGGCAGCGCCCTGGGTGCAGCGCTCGGCAGACCCGTCGTGCTCATCCCAGCCCTGGTCGTCGTCGTCGTCGCAAGCACTGCTCTCATCGTCCGCAGTCGCCGCCACTGACCCTCCGTATTTCACTACGGCCTCGCCGTCGGCTGGGCGCCGCTGTACCCGCTGCTAGGCCGCCGCACCGGCGCCCTTCCCTGACGAACCGCCTCCAGGAGCAGTGAACAATGACCTCCACGCCTTGGAACCACCACGTGGTTTGCCTGAGCTGCGGCTAGGCGATGTGCCTGTCGGTTTCGATCTGCTGCCAGGCCTTGCGGGCAGCGATCAGGACCGGGTCCCACAGCGGGGAGAAGGGAGGGGCGTAGCCCAGGTCGATGTTGAGCAGCTCGTCAACAGTGGTGTGGGTCCACAGCGCCATCGCGAGTACGTCGATGCGTTTGGCGGCGCCTTCCTGCCCGACGATTTGCGCGCCGAGCAGCCGGCCGGTGCCGCGCTCTGCGACCAGCTTGGTGCGGATCGGTTTCGCCCCGGGGTAGTAGCCGGCGCGGGTGGTGGAGTCGACCGCGACACTCAGCGCCTCGAACCCGGCGGCCTCGGCCTCGGCCTCGCCCAGTCCGGTCCGGGCGACCTCGACGTCGCAGAGCTTGGTGACGGCGGTGCCCACCACGCCGGGAAACGTTGCGTAGCCGCCGCCGATGTTGATCCCGGCGGTACGGCCTTCCTTGTTCGCGTGGGTCCCCAGCGCGATGGTGACCGCTCGGCGGGAGATCCGGTGAAACTTCTCCACGCAGTCCCCGGCCGCCCACACCCCTTCGACACCGGTCCGCAGCCGCTGGTCGACGGCGATGCCCCCGGCTGACCCCAGCGGGATCCCGGCAGCATGCGCCAGCGCGGTGTTTGGCTCCACTCCCAGCCCGAGGATCACCAGATCGGTTGGGACGGTCGCTTGGTCGGTGACCACTGCGCGGACCTGGCCGTCGTCGGTGTCGAACCCGGTGACGCTCTCGCCGAGGCGCAGGGTCATCCCGAACCCGTGCATCGCCTCCACCAACATTTCCCCCATGTCCGGGTCGATGGTGGCCATCGGGGTCGGCCCACGATCGATGAGCGTCACAGCAACACCCCAGGCGCTGAATGCCTCGGCGAGTTCAAGGCCGATGTACCCGGCACCGACCACCACGGCTCGTCGCGGCCGGTCCCGCTCGAGCGCTGCCTTGACCGCGAGCCCGTCGTCCAGGGTCTGCACCCCGAAGATCCCTTCCGCGTCGACGCCAGGCAGCGGCGGGCGGATCGGCACCGCGCCTGTGGCGACCATAAGCTGGTCGAACCCTTCCCAGCTCTCCGTGCCACCAAGCAGGTTGCGGACCAAAACCGCGCCCCGGTCGGTGTCGATCGCAGTGACCTGATGGCGGATACGGGCGTCGATCGTATGGTCGCGGGCGAACTGTTGCGGGGTGCGGGCGATCAGCATGTCAACGTCAGGCACCACGTCGCCGATGAAATACGGGATGCCGCACGCCGAGTACGAGGTGTAATTACCGGACTCGAACGCGACGATCTCCAGCTCGTCAGGGCCACGGCGTCGCCGGGCCGCCGACGCGGCGCTCATCGCGGCCGCGTCGCCGCCGATCACGACCAGCCGCTCAACCATTAGCCCGCCACGAGCGGTTGAGGGACCCGCTGCCATCCCCACAGCTCCGGTAGGCCTTCAACGAAGTCACCCACCGTCTCCCACAACGGTCGCCACCGCCGGGTGCCCTCGGCGTGTTCGGCGGCCAGCGCCGCGGACCAGACCTAGTGGTCGATGGTGCGCAGCCCTCGGCGCGGCCGAAGCCGACCTTGTCTCGTGCCACGAGTACTCCCGATGCGCGTCTCCGCAGGCTGCCGGCCGCTCGACCCTGGCGGGATCTGCGGCAAGGATCTGACCGTAGGCTACGCCTGCCGAGGCGACGAGGCGACCGTGGACGAGATGACCATGCGATGCGTGGCTCGTCCACAACGCCTCCTACCCGACTATCCTCGGCGGCGACAGATCATGCGGGCCGGCTGGAGGAGCGGGTTCTGTGGCAGACACGATCAGATCATCGGCCGAGCTCAGCGGTCGGTCGTCCCCGAACGGGTCCTCTAGACGGCGCCGGGCGGGGTGGGTGCTGGGAGGACTCGCCGCGGTGCTCCTGTCGCTGTATGCGGGCGGCTGGTTCATGACAGGCAACCGTGTCCCCAGTGGCACCACCGTGTCGGGAGTCGACGTAGGTGGCCTTACCACGGAGGCCGCGCGGGAAAAGCTCACGTCTGGGCTCGCCGACCAGGCCGCTGCCCCGGTGAAATTCGTGTACCACGGCAAGCCGTACGCGCTGAAGCCTGCGACCTCCGGCCTGGACATCGATGTAGAGCAGACGTTGCAGGGCGTCGGCGGCGGCCGCTCGTGGGACCCGGCCCGTATGGTGGACCTGCTGTTTGGTTCAGGCCGCAACGTCGAACTCGTCGAAACCGTCGACAGAGAAGAGCTGCGGTCCGCGGTCCGCGAGATCTCCGCTCAGGTCGAGACCGATCCGGCGGAGCCGTCGGTGACCTTCAGCCGGCTTGGCAGACCGCAGATCACCGAGCCGGTCGTCGGGGTCGAGGTCGACGAGGCGGCCGCGGTGAGTGCCGCCAGGAAGGCGTACCTCAGCGGTCCGGACCGAGTCGACCTGCCAGTTGACGAGACGCAGCCAAGCGTGACAGCGGCCGAGCTCGACACGGCCCGCAGCGAACTGCTTGAGCCCGCCGTCTCTGCACCGATCAAGCTCAAGCTTCCGGGGCGCTCCATCCACGTACCGGTCTCGACGTACGCCCCCGCGCTGTCAGTCGCCGTCGAGGACGGCGAACTCGTCATGTCGATCCACGTGAAGGTTCTGGCGTCGAGGCTGGCGAGCATCACTGACCAGCTCAGAGTGGCACCTCGAGATGCCAGGGTCGTGCTCCGCGGCGGTTCCCCCGAGGTGATACCGGACAAGCCGGGGGTGCGGCTTAACCCGCAGCGAGTAGCCGACGCGATCCTCCCGCTCCTCACCGAGTCGGGAGAGGCGCGGACAGCTTCGGTCGGCACCACGACCACCCGGGGGGACTTCACCACGGCAGATGCTCGAGCGCTCGGTATCACGGAGCTGGTCAGCGACTTCGTCACCTACTACCCCTATGCCGAGTACCGCAACATCAACCAGAGCAGGGCAGCCGAGCTGATCAACGGCACGGTACTCAAGCCCGGCGAGACGTTCTCCTTCAACAGAACGGTCGGAGAGCGCACGAGGGACAACGGCTTTGTCGTCGGCTTCATCATCTCCAACGGCGTCTTCGCCAAGGAGCTCGGCGGGGGCGTATCGCAGGTCGTCACCACGACGTACAACGCTGCCTTCTTCGCCGGGCTCGAAGACGTCGACCACACACCGCACAGCTTCTATATCGACCGCTATCCGCTCGGGCGTGAGGCGACCGTGGCATGGCCGACCGTCGACATGAAGTTCCGCAACGACACGCCGTACGGCGTCTTGATCCGCGCGTGGGTCGTGCCGGGGGACGCGACTCGGCAGGGTGAGATGCACGTCCAGATGTACAGCACGAAGTACTGGGACGTCACCGCCGGCGTTTCGGAGCCCTACAACTTCACCGATCCCAAGACGAGGTACGACCCCAAGAAGACCTGCGTGGAGAACACCGGCTACCGCGGTTTCGACGTGGACGTCTACCGGTACTTCCGCGAAGCCGGCTTGGGCACACTCGTGAAGACGGAGACCGACCACGTGACGTACACACCGTCGGACACGGTGATCTGCTCGCGCCGCCCCGCTGAGCGCCGTTCTTCAGATGGGCCCCGGGGCCTTACCGGGTCCGACGGGCAGCGAAGCGACCCTCCGACGGGAGCACCAGATGACTGACGACAGCAGCCAGGACGGGTAGCGGGCGGCCGCCGACTGGCTCAGGGCAGCTGCAGCTGCTCGCCCGGGTAGATGAGGTTCGGGTCCTCGACCACGTCGGTGTTCGCTGCGTACAGCGACCTCCAGCCACCGGCGACGCCTTCGCGGTCAGCGATGACCGACAATGAGTCCCCAGCCTGCACGGTGTAAGAGCCGCCACTCGGCGCCTGCGTTCGCGCCGCCGGGGGGTGGTGGTGGTGGTGGTGGCGGCTGCTGCTGCTGCTGCTGCTATCGCGCGTACCTGATACGTCCGGGGCGCCGTATGCGTCGGCGCCAGTCAGGCCGAGCTGAGCCGAGCACGCAGGCCAGGCGCCCCAGCCTTGGACGTCGAGAACCTTCTCAGCGGTGGCGATCTGCTGCTCGCGGGTGGCCAGGTCAGCGCGCGACGCGTACTGGGTGCCCCCGAAGGATTCCCACGTGCTAGGCAAGAACTGAAGCCCACCGTAGTAGCCGTTGCCGGTGTTGATGTGCCAGTCGCCGCTGGACTCGCACTGTGCGAGTGCGTCCCAGGTGTTGTCGTCGGCCGCCGACGCGGTGCTCATGCTGAGGAAGCCCGACGCGGCCAGTGCGGTGGTGAGCGTCGCAGTGGTGGCTGCGGCGCGGGGAATGTTGCGTCGCGCCGGCTTGGCAGCGCGATGTCTTGGGGCGTAGCCCATGGTGATATCCCTCTCCGATGCCTGCGGAGTTAGCTGTCGGGTTCGGGCAGAGGGTGCCCGGTCACATGGTGACTTAACCCCCGCTGTGCATCGACTGCTCCGTGCAGGTGACGCACCGCTTAATTGGGTTCTCCGCTCCCACCCGTCCGGATCAACTGATAGCGAATAGGGCCCGGACGGCAAGGTGGGATTCGGCGCGCCGTCACGGACGTAAGTGCCCGACCCTACGTGTGACCGGAGACAGGCTCAAGCCCAACCGTTAGAATGAACGCCAGTGGAGGCAGCTGCGTATCCACTACAGAGGTGTTGCCTGCTGCTTGGCGGGTGACCGGGTCCGAGGCAAGTGGAGGAGTGCTCATGCGACGGTTGGTCGTGACTGCAATCTCGGTCGGGGCGATCGGAATGGCCACCACGGTGATGCCAGCTGTGCAGGCGGCGGGCGGCACGACGAGGACCGTCTCAACAACGGATCCGAGCGGCGACGTCGACAGCCGACTCGATATCGTGTTCGCGAGCTTTCGGGACAACAGCGACGGCACCGCGACTCTGACGATCCGCACGGCCAAGTCGTGGGGCTGCCGTTACCTTCGAGACGTCGTCGGCGATCCGGAGGACACGGCCTCCGCTAATCTCTTCTGGGACTTCGACCAGGGCGCCAACGGGACTTTCGACATCGCCGGACACTTCCAGTGTGACCAGAACGGGCTCTACTTCGAGCTCCTGCACAGTGGGTACCGCGACCGGGACAAGGTCTTCGCCGCCAGCAGGCCCACCGCTCGCAGTGCGCGAGTGACGTTCCCCCTCTCCGAGCTGCGCGCGGCGCACGTCAGCATGCGGGCGATGAGCAGAGTGACGGGCGTCATCGGGAACAACGTCTTCTTCGACGAGGAAGACCTCGCGCCGTCGCTGCGCGCCTACTGACCTTCAAGCGGTCGGCACTGGCATGCAGGCAGCGACGCTCAACGAGGTAGAGGGACGCACCTCTGTGGCCGAAGGTGCGCCGCCTCTCGGAACGTTCTCCAGCCACAGTGCGGATCAGCGCTTGAGTTAGTTGCCGCCATCCTCGGCGTCGCCCTCAATCACGACCACGCGGTAGTTCTCGTCGAGCCTGACATCGACGGTGGTGCCGTCGTTGCGGGTGACCTCGACCTCCCACGTGGCGCCATTTTCGGAGTCGAGCTCGACCGAGTTGGCAGTGCCTCCATCCGTTGCCTCGAGAGCCGCGGCGGTGGCAGCATCGGCCTTCGGACCAGTCACGTTCTCGTCACCGTCGTCGTTGCCCGACGCGACGGCAACGCCGCTTACCGCCACAGCCGCCGCGAATGCGGCGCCTACTCCGGCCACTGCGGTGCGCTTTTGCATCTTGATACTTCCTGTCTTCCTGCTCATCTGGAGTCTGCCCTTCTCGTGTCGAGTTCTCAATATTTGCGCGGTACAACGGGCTGGCATCCCTCTCAGGTCAGGGCTTGACCATGCGAATCAGATCGGTGCTGCCTTGCTCGGGATTTAGATCGATCTCTCTGACCACTCCGATGCCAGGTGCATAGAACTTGAGCTCAACGATGGAGCGGTCAAGCGAAGTCGTGTCCTTGGTCATGACCACGTGACGGGAGTGACCGAATGGGCCGGCAACTTTCATCCCACCGGCCAGGACACGCCCGATGTCCTCGGCTTCACCCTCCAGGTACTCCTGGCGGTACCGCACGCCGACCTTCGGATGTGCGAGCATGGCGATTCCCGCTCTGGCGCCGTCGACGCCGGTCTCCCAAGATCCCTCGGTCGACACCACAACCCCATGCTTGTACTCCTTGGTGGCCTCGCCGAGGTACCAGACACGTCCGCGGCAGTCCTGGGCAAACCAGTCGAACGTGTCTTCGATCAGCTGGCCGTTAGCACTAACGGTGTCTCGAACCACAGTGGCGGTGATGCCTTCGATCTGTTTGGTTCGGTGGAGCACCTTGACCACGATGCGCTCCTCGCCAGCTGAGCCACCCCGATAGATCCACCTCGTACCAGGGATCAACGGTAGGTAAGGGTTGCGCACCGTCTTGGCGAACTGATTGGGCGAGGGGAGCGGGCGAATCCGGAGGTCGCTGGAGCTCGGCTGGTTAGCTGCGGCTGTGGCAGGGTGTAACAGTGAGGGGCTAGCTGCCTCTGCGCCGCCAGCAACGGTGAGTGCGCCGAGCAACAGACCGCAACCGGCCACCACGATGGACCAGCGGTGTTGAGCGGGGTGAGTCACGGAAATCCTCCTTGTTCATGGGCCCGCTAGATCGGGCACGTCACCATCGTGCGACGAGCTCGCTGAAGCCACGCTGAAGCGCCCCACCCTCGCAACTGAGGCGCTGGCAGACGGCGACCGCATGGAGCCGGAGCAGCGCCACATTGTCAGTATTTGCACGAAGGGTGATCAAACGTGTACTCTCCGTAATAATAAGTCTTGCTTCACACTAACTTCAGACGGCGCTCTCTCTACCGGCGCCAGTCTGTACGGGGACCGTCATGATGACACCGAACCAGTTCACAGTTTCCCCCCATCTCGGCTCTACGCCCCCTCGCAAGATGTGGCTGCGCCGCGGGCTTGCAGGGGCGCTGGCGGTAGGAACCACTGCCGCCATGGTGCTCTTAGGGGGGGTTGTCGGGGCGCCGCAGGCCGCGGCGGCACAGTCAACAGTGGGGTTGGGGACGGCCACATCGTTCGCGGTGCTGGCGGGAACCACCGTCACCAACACCGGCCCGTCGCTCATCTCTGGCGACCTGGGCGTGAGCCCGGGTGAAGCGGTCACCGGCTTCCCGCCGGGACAGGTGAACAATGGAACTATTCACGCCGGAGACGCCGTCGCGGCGAGCGCCCAAGCCGATCTGACCACCGCGTATAACGACGCCGCGGGCCGCAGCCCAGACGCTTCGGTGTCCGGCGACATCGGCGGGCAAACCTTTGCTCCGGGGGTGTATAAGGCGGAATCCTCTCTTGGTGTGACCGGCACGGTCACCCTGGACGGAGAAAACGACCCCAACGCCGTGTTCATCTTCCAAGTGGGATCAACCCTGATCACCGCGCCGAACAGCACGATCATGCTGATCAACGGGGCCCAGGCGTGCAACGTGTTCTTCCAGGTGGGGAGCTCGGCGACCCTGGGCACCAACACCACCTTCGTCGGAAGCATCTTGGCGTTGACGTCGGTGACGGTGCAGACGGGAAGCACCGTGATGGGACGGGCACTGGCGCGGAACGGTGCAGTCACCTTGGACACCAACACCATCACCCGACCGTTCTGTAACACGGCACCGACCACACCGCCCACCAGCACCCCACCCACCAGCACCCCACCCACCAGCACCCCACCCACCAGCACGCCGCCCACCAGCACCCCACCGACAAGCACCCCACCGACAAGCACGCCACCCACCAGCACCCCGCCGACTAGCACCCCGCCGACCGCCACTGCGACCACCGGGCCTCCGAGTACTTCGCCTCCCACCACGACGACACCACCACCAGGTGGTCCAGGTCGTCCCGGCCCGGGCCCAGGTCCCGGTCCAGGTCCCGCTCCCGGCCCAGGTCCAGGCCCAGGTCCAGGCCCAGGTCCCGCTCCCGGCCCAGGTCCAGGTCCCGCTCCCGGCCCAGGTCCCGCTCCCGGCCCAGGTCCAGGTCCCGCTCCCGGCCCCGCCCCCGCTCCCGGCCCAGGTCCCGGTAACCCTGGCGGTCCAGGTGTGCCCGGTGTCCCGGGTAGCCCCAATGTGCCTGGCACGTCCGGTACCCCTGGCAGCCCTGCTGCTCCCAGCAGCCCCAATGTGCCTAGCACGCCCGGTACCCCTGGCAGCCCTGCTGCTCCCAGCAGCCCCAATGTGCCTGGCACGCCCGGCACGCCCGGCACCCCCGGTGGCGCCGACAGGCCCGGCGTCCCGGTTATCCCTGAAGGTCATCCGCACACGGGGCTTGGCGGGGCCGCCAACTCCGCTAACAGCGGCATGGTCGCCCTCGGCGTACTGGCCCTCGGCCTGTCAGGCGTTGCGATGGTGCAAGCCACTCGGCGGCGTCGCAGGTCAACGGTAGGCATCTCGGATCACCGCCACCTTCGGGCCGACTGAATGAGGGGTGCGGCCAAGCCCGCGCATCGTCGTCGCACCTCGAGGCCCTGGTGGATGGCGGCTCTCGCGCTGCTACTCATCGGGGCTGGGTGCCTCGTCGTGGGGCTGCGAACTCCCCCGGAGGCCCAGGCCGGAAGGCTCCTGCCCCCCCGGTCAGCCGCACCCTCGCCGACCAGTGGCACCGGGACAGCATTGGCGGTGCCGCCCCGGTCACCGCTACCGTCCGCGGCCAGCGGCACAAAGGCGCCGCCCCCGAAGAAGTCGAACCCAGAAGTGGCCCGCTCAACGCCGGTCGAACTACGCATTCCTGCCATCGGAGTGGCGGGGCCGCTGACCACTCTTGGGCAAGACCTCGACGGGAGCGTGCAGGTACCGAATGACCCCGAGCAGGCTGGCTGGTTTTGGCCCGGGCCGAGTCCTGGCCAGGTCGGTTCTGCTGTCATCTTGGGCCACGTCGACTCCACCGAGGGCCCAGCGGTGTTCTACGAGCTACGGTTCTTGCAGGCAGGCGACCGCGTCGTGGTTACGTTGGCCGATGGTGTCGTTGCCCAGTTCCGGGTCACCAGGGTGACGACGTACCTCAATGAGCAGTTCCCCGCTCGCCAGGTGTACGCCGCATCAGGCGGGGCCCGCGCACTGCAGCTCGTCACCTGCGGGGGCGAGTACGACGCCGCTAACGACGGCTACCAGTCCAACGTCGTCGTCTACACCACGCTCGTCGGCACCACCCCAGCCACAACCGCCCCAGCCGCCTGATACCTGGGGCGTCACGGCGGCCCGGCTCCATGGTGGGTCGTCTGCGCGGGTAGTACCGCCGAAGTATGCTCCGGGGCATGAAATCGGTGACACGTTTCCGGCTCAGTCGTGAGCGGCTCGTCCTCCTGCTACCCCTCGCCATCCTCCCGCTCGCCTGCGACTCAAGCGCCAGCAGCGGTTCTGACTCCGAGTCCATCACGCTCTACACCTGCGTGAGCGACGAGAGCGTCCAGCCCATCATCGAGCAGTTCGAGGCGGACTCCGGTGCGGAGGTCGACCTCTTCCGCGCGCCAACCGGCGACCTCAATGCCCGGATCGCCGGCGACGTCCGTTCGGGCGGCCTCAAGGCCGACGTGGTCTGGGCCTGCGACCCGCTCACCATGCAGGGGTACGTCGACCAAGACCTGGTCGGTGGGTGGACGCCCGACAACGCGACCGACGTACCCGAGCAGTTCCGCACCGACGACTACGTCGGCGCGGCAGTCCTCTACGTGGTGTCGATCTACCACAACGGCGAACCTGCACCCAGCAGCTGGTCAGACCTGGCCGACTACGACTCGGTGGCGCTGCCCGACCCGACCGTGGCCGCCTCGGCGCTAGGGGCTCTTGGCTGGTTCGACCAGGACCCCGACTACGGGCTCGACTTCTACGCAACGCTCAAGGAGAACGGCGCCGAGCAGCTCAGCACTCCCGATGACGTCGTCACGGGGGTCGCCCAGGGGGTCTACCAAGCCGGCATCACCATCGCCAACTCCGCCTACCTGGCCAAGGAATCCGGGTCTCCCATCGGCGTCGTGTGGCCCGAACCCGGCGCGGTCGCGGTCTACGGACCCATCGCCCTCGCCACAGAGAGCGCGGACAACACCGTGGCGCAGGACTTCATCAGCTACGTGGTCAGCGAGTCCGGCCAGCAGGTCTTGGGAGAGGCGGGCTCCTACCCGACCCTGCCGGGCGTCGAGGGCCCCGAGATCCCGGCCGACGCCCCGGTCGTCTACCCGGACTGGCCAACGATCACCGAGAACAAGGACGCGCTCCTCAGCGACTACCAGAAGATCTTCGGCGGCTGAGCGATGCCCTCGAGATCCGCCGGTGTCGGGCGGCGCTCCGGGGTGTTGGGCGTGTGGGTCGTGATCGCCCTGCTGGTGGTCTTCCCAGTCTGCCGGCTCGGTTACGTCGTGTGGACCGAGGGGGCGACAAGCCTCGACGAGGTCTTCGGCCGACCGGGGCTGGGCGAGGCCGTCGTCAACACGCTGCTGCTCGCGGTCGCGGTCACCGTGGTCGCCGTACCGGTCGGTGTTCTGGTGGCGTTGGGCCTGCGCCGGACTGACGTGCCGGGCCGCCGGTGGTGGCGGTTCGCGATGCTGCTGCCGGTGCTCGTCCCCCAATTCGTGCTCGGCTACAGCTGGACCCAGGCCTACGCCCGGGCCGGGTTCACCGACACTGTCTTTGGGCTGCCGTGGCCGTCGGTGCTCGGACCGTGGGGAGTGTGGGCGGTGCTCGTGGTCAACACCGTGCCGCTGACGTATCTGCTCGCAGCCGTGGGGCTCGCCACGCGCACCGAGCCTGACCTCGAGCGGGCCGCGCGGGCGTCGGGAGCCGGCGCCGCAGCGGTGCTGCGGGACGTCACCTTGCCGTTGCTGCGCCCGTCGATCGCCGCCGCGTCGGTGTTGTCCTTCGTGCTGACGTTGGAGAGCTTCGCGATCCCACAGGTGATGGGCACCCCGGCTGGATTCTCGACAGTGACCACGACGATCTACCGCGACCTCTCCCTCGGCAGCGACCCGCTGTCGTTCGTCGAGGCGATCACGCTGGCGCTGCTGCTCGTCGCTATCACGGTGATCGTGGTGGTACCTGCGGACCTCTGGCTCGGACCCCGCCTCCGCGTCACCCGGGTCGCCGACTCGGCGGGCGCGCCGATCGTCAACCCGCGAGGAGCCGCCGGCCGGTGGATCGCCGGCGGGCTCGGCGCATACCTCCTGCTAGGCGTCGTCGTCCCGCTCGTCGCGTTGGTCACCACCGCCATCACCCCGGCGGTCGGCGTGAGCCCGAACCCCGCCAACTGGACGCTGGCCAACTTCTCCGCCGTCGTCAATCCGCGCACCGCCGAGGCGCTGGGCCGCAGCGCTCTGCTCGCACTCATCGCAGCCACCTTGCTCACGGTTCTGGGCGGCTGCGTGGCGGTGCTGGAACGCGGCCGGGCCGGGCGGGCGATGGCCAGCCTCGTCACCGTCACGCTGGTGCTGCCCGGGTCAACGCTCGCTGTGGCCCTGCTGATCGCCTACGGCCGCTGGATCGGCGGCACGTTGACGCTGATCCTGCTGGCGTACCTCGCCAAGCTGTGGGCGTTCGCGCACCGCCCCATCTCTGGGGCACTGGACCGGCTCCCGCCGGGGGAACTGCAGGCGGCCCGGGCAAGCGGCGCGGGGGCACTGACCGCCGTACGCACGGTGGCGCTGCGACCGCTCGCTCCCGCCCTGCTCGCCGCCTGGCTGGTCTGCTTCGTCACCGCCCTGCACGAGGTCACCATGTCGAGCCTGCTCTACGGGCCGGGGAGCGAGACCTTCGCCGTCGTCGTTCTCAACAGCGCCGAGCTCGGTCGCGTCGGGATGACGGCAGCCCTGTCGGTGCTGCTGACGTTGGTCATGCTCGTTCCGGCGGTGCCGGCGTGGGTGCTGCTTCGCTGGCTGAGGTCTCCGCGGCGAACCGCCGACGCCCCTCCTGTCGGGAGTCTCGCGCATGCCGGCTGACCCGTCTGCCGACGACGTTCTCGAGGTCCGCCACCTCACGGTCGAGTACGACGGGGTGCCGGCCGTCGACGACGTGAGCCTGCGGGTGGGGCGGGGTGAGGTGGTGGCGCTGCTTGGCCCATCGGGTTCGGGTAAGTCGACGCTGCTGCACACCGTCGCCGGGTTCCTGCCGCCGACGCGCGGGGAGGTCTGGCTGAAGGGCCGACGGGTGGCGGCTCCGGAGCGCGCCGAGCCGCCGGAACGCCGTGACGTCGCCGTGGTCTTCCAGAGCTACGCGCTGTGGCCACACCTCAGCGCGCTGGACACCGTGGCGTACCCGATCAGGCGCAGGGGCTCGGGGCGGCGTACCGCCCGCGAAGAGGCGCTCGACATCCTCCACCGGCTGCGGATCGCCCACCTCGCCAACCGGCGCCCGGCGGAGCTGTCGGGTGGTGAGCAACAGCGGGTCGGGCTGGCTCGGGCGCTGGCCCGGCAGGCGTCGCTGTACCTGTTCGACGAGCCGACAGCGCATCTGGACACGCACGTGCGAGGAGTCTTCCTCGACGAGCTGGTCGTCCGCCGGGAGGCCAGCGGCGCCGGTGGGCTCTACGCAACCCACGACGCCGAGGAGGCACTCGGGCTCGCGGACCGGGTCGCTCTGCTCAACTCCGGCCGACTCGTCCAGCTCGGCACCCCACAGCAGGTGTACGCCGAGCCTGTCGACGTATGGGCCGCGCGGCTGACGGGCCCTACCTCGGTGCTGACGGCGAAGGTGGTCAACGCCCACTCAGGCGGGGCGTCCCTCGACCTTGACGGCACCGTGGTCGAGGTGGAGAGCACGGGTGCGAGTGCGGTGGGCGACGTGGTGCCGCTGCTGGTGCGCCCCGGTTGGGCGCGCCTCGGCGGGGAGCTCACCGGGCGCCTGCTCGCAGTCCGGTTCCGCGGCCCGCACTCCGACCACGTCGTGGAGACCGCGGTGGGCACCGTGCTGATCCGTGAGCCCGGTCCTCCCAGGCACGCCGCAGGGAACGACGTCACCTGGACGCTGTCCCGCGCCTGGCCACTTCAACATCCAAGTGCTGACATGCTGTCCTTGGCCAAGCTCTAAGCCACTCCACAACAGGGCCGCCACACGACAGCCGGAGCGTCAGACCTGCTTGATATCCCACTTGTCTGGCGTCGGGAGCTCCCGGACATCGCGGCTGAGCAGCAGCGGAAGCACGCTGAGGGCGGTCAGCCCGGCGATCACGAGCATCGCGGCCTTGCCACCCAGCCAGCCGAGGAGTGCGCCGCCGACGACGCCCCCGAGTGGCATGAGACCGCTGGCGGCGAAGCCGAGTGCGGACTGAGCACGACCTTGCAGGTGGTCTGGGGTCGTCGCGACGAAGTACGACGAGACCGATGCGTTGCCGGCAGGAAGGAAGAACGTGGCCACGGCGAGCAGCGCACCGATGACGAGCACGCTGTTGGTGAAAGCCATCGGCGCCAGCATGGCGGCGAAGGCCAATCCTGCTGCGATCGATAGCAAGCCGGTGGGTACCCGCTTAATCATGGCGGGAGCGAGGATCGCCCCGACAATGCCGGCTACGGCCGCGATCGCGTCAATGCTCCCGATGGCTGCTGGATGCACGCCGGCGCGCAAGAGCTTCAGCGTGACCACGAGAAACAGCGCGTTGCCAGCAAAATTAGCCAGGCAGGCGAACAGAACGATGGCGCGGAGGAACCCCTCCGACCACAGGTACCGGAGGCCTTCCGCGATCTCTGCACGCATCCGCGTCCCCGTGATTGATCGCTCAGGCGCCGGCAGTGGGGTCTTGATCAGTGTGGTGGCGACGGCTGCCGCAGCGAATGTGACCGCGTCGACGAGGAAAGGGATGGCTCGCGCGACGGAGAACAAGCCGCCGCCCAATGGCGGGCCGACCAGGCTCGCGATGTGGCGCCGTGCTTGGTTCTGGCTGAACGCGGTAGGAAGTTGTTGCGCAGGCACGACCCGGCGCAGTGCAGCCGTCTCGGCGGGACCGTAGAAGCTTCCCGCGATCCCAGTCAGAAGGGCGACCGTGACGAGGTGCGCGAGCGTTAGCTGCCCGACGGTCAATGCCAGTGCGAGGCCTCCATAGAGCACGACACCGGCGACGTTAGAGGCCAGCATGATGGCCCGACGGTTCCAGCGGTCGACGAGCACCCCCGCCGGGAGTTTGCTGGCCACATTCCCGGCGGTGAACGCCGACAGGCTGAGGGCGGCGGCAGCGGTGGATCCCGTGATGGAGTATCCGACGATCGGAAACACGAAGTAGCTCATCGCGCTACCAAGCTGTGAGACCGTCTCGCCAGTCCACAGAATCTGGTAGTCGCGGTTCCGCCACAGCGAGGCCGGTGCGGGTGGCTCGACAGCTTCCGCAGCGCTGGCGGCCCCGACCTGGGGGCCGCCTTCGGATTCGGGAGTCGCTCCTCCCGCCTGGACCTCACCCGTACGTTCGCTCATCGGGCCACTCTCGCGCAGCCCGGGGAAGATACGCAAGAATTATTGCGCACTTTTTCTTGCTGAAGCTCTAGGATTGGCTCATGCTGCCTCGCTTCCTCGATGCCGACGCTCGGATCCTTCGGGCGGCGGCCCATCCGCTCCGGGCGGCCATCGCCTACGAGCTGTTTGCGCGCGGCGAGAGCACGGCGACCGAGATCGCCGGCGCCGTCGATGCCCCGGTGAACTCAGTCAGTTTCCACCTGCGCGAGCTAGCCCGCTTCGGGCTCGCCGAAGAGGCACCCGGCGAGCACGGTGATCGTCGACAGCGCTGGTGGAGGATGACCACGACGGAGGGACTGCGCGTCGACAGACGACACATCCAGCAGGAGCCGGGTGGAAAGGCGGCGCTGCGGGTGCGTCGCCGACATATGTCAGCCTGGTGGTCGGCCTTGATTGAACGCTTCTTCGGGAGCGACCACAGCGACGACCCTCTAGTGTGGCGCCATAACGACGTACCCATGCTGTTGACAGCGCCCGAAGCCGATGAGATGGCCGACGAGGTGTACGCCGTCCTTCGACGGTGGGCGGAGTACGGGCAGGGACAAGCCGCAGCCGAACGAGGTCGACGCCGATCGACCGTAGCGCCTTCGCGAAATGAAGCGGATTATCCGCATGAGCGACGCACGTACCTCGTCTTGACGCTGGTGATGCCCCATCAGACTGACCTCGTCGAGCGGTGACGTCTGCCGAATGGTGCCGATGCCGATAGCTGGACGGAACCGAATGGTCTCCTCAAGGGGTCATCTAGTCGAGAGCCGATAGGACGGGGGACAGCGATGGACCCGGACGCGGACTACACGACGTACGTGCGCGCCCGCTGGGACTCCCTGGTTCGCTCGGCGGTGCTACTTGGTTGTTCGCCTACGGAAGCAGAGGACATCGTGCAGACGACGCTGGTCCGTTGCTACTCGGGGTGGGCGAAGGTCCAGTCGGCCGACGTTCCCGACGCGTACGTCTACCGAATCCTTGTCAATTGCCTCGCCAAGAGCCGCCGTCGCAGCTGGTGGGCCGAGTCCCCCACCGAGCGCCTCCCGGATCGGTTGGTCGATGACCCTGCTGACGCGGTGGCCGAGCGAGCTTCGCTGTTCGCTGCGCTTAACGAGCTGAGCGCGTCGCATCGTGCTGTGGTCGTGCTGCGGTACTTCGCCGACCTGAGCGAGCGGCAGGTGGCCGACGCGCTCGGCATCCCCGCCGGCACGGTGAAGAGCCGGCTCTCTCGCGGACTCGAGCAGCTGGGTCAGCACCTCGGGGAAACAGACGCCGACGAAGCCCGAAGGGAGTCCCCATGTTGACCGACGACCGCACCAGGGACCTGCTGCGCTCTGCCGTAGCAGACCTGACCGTGAGCGACGCTCCGGCGGATGAGCTCCTACGTCGCGGCAGGAAGGTTCGTCGTCGTACTCGGGTAATCGCTGGGGTTGGCGTCGCCGCTGCGGTGGGCTTGGTGGTGGTCGGGTCGGTAGTCCTGTTCGACACCACCAACAGGGCGGATCAGCCGGCGACCACTGCGACCACTGCGACTACTGCACCGTCAGAGACGCCGCCTCCTTCGACTCAAAACGGTCTCGTCACACCGCCGGGCACCCGACTAGTCGGAATGGGCCCGATCGCCGTGGCCGTTCCGCAAAGCTGGGGCACCAACGACGTCAGGTGCGGCACGCCGCTTTCGGACACCGTCGTTTTCGAAAGCCAAGGCACCCGTTCCTGTTTCGTCGAGCAGCGCGACGTCTCGTCCGTGCACTTCGGCCGGATCGGCATGTGGGAACGGCGCACTTGGGAGCGGAACGCGACGACAGCGATGGACTTGGGCGAGATCGACATTACCCGCAGCGAAATCGGTCCCTATCGCGAAGGGCTAGGCGAGCCGACGTACCCATTCTCTGTCGGCGTAGTGACCGTGCCGGGCTATGACGTCGCGATGTGGGTCGTTTCAACTGACGAAGAACTTATCCGGAGCGTGCTCGACTCCGTGCGGGAAATCCCTAACGGCTATGTGGCGGTTCCGGTAAGGAGCGCAGCCTCGCGGACCTGGCCGTTCGAGGCGGATGCGGGTCTCGACGTTCGGCAGGTGGCCGTCTATCGCGAGGGTGTGTCTCCGGGCGTCCTACTGTCGTCGGACCCGCCGTTAGGCAGCATCGTCCCCCGAGGCTCAAGGGTTAGGCTCACAGTGTCCGGACCGGGTGAGCCTCTCAGTGGACCAGACGCACCGCTTGCGCGAAAGCTGCACGCGTTCGCCGCCGCACCGGGCGCTGAGACCTTGCGTGCGATCCCCCTCAGCGATCAGGTTGCGATCGGGCTGGGCGGGGATGTGGTGCAGACGCTGACTGCTGAACAGTTGCAGGATCCCTCCGCCTGGGTCATCCACCGGCCGTACTTCGCAGGTTACGTGGGCCCGTTCAACCCTCTCGAGCAACTGCGACGTGACCCGGAGTTCTGGTCCATCACCGAGGGAAAGCAACTGGGCTGTCCTTGGGCACGGACGGCTGCCCTCCCGGGGTACGAGCAGGATCGGCGGCTCACGATCGAGCCGTCGGACATCACCAGTTGCCTGGAGTGGTTTGGCGTCGACGTCTACGTCGACGAGAGCGGCAGCGTCGACGCGATCAGTCTCAACCTGGTGGAGCCGTGACGCCGTCGCCAGCGGGCTCAGCGGAGTAGGTCCGCCGGGCTTCACTGAAGCCGGGTTCAGGTGATCCGGGGTTCGGACGTGTCGAGGCCGAAGATCCCCTGAGTTTCCCTGACCACCACATGCTTGAAGACCGGCCGCCCAAGAGCGCCGGGTGCCCTCAGCCAGGTCCTTACACCGCCCAAGCCGTCAACCAGGTGCACTAGGTGCAGTCGGTTTACGACTTCCGGCGCGGGGGCCATCCGGCCCCCCCGATTCGGTGTTGTGCATGTCGTGACGCACTCCCCGCCGAGCGCCGAACAGAGGCGGCGGGCGCGTGCAGGCTCGTCAGCCGAGCATGGCGGCCGGGCCGGAGTAACCCGCCTGGTTCACGATGGCCATGTGCCGGTCGGTGTAGTGGTGCAGCAGGCGGCGCTGTTGGTCGGTCAGGCGATCGCACACCCACTCCCAGTGCAGCGACACCCAGTCGCCAACGGCGAGGTCGGACGCCAAACCGACTCCGTCGATCGAGCGGACAACCGTCTCGACCTCCGGAGGCCCGTAGTCGAGCCGGTGGCCGTCCCAGGTCAGCGGCGCCGACTCCACCACGACCTGGTCGCCGTACAGGCTGAGCACCTTGCCCCACCGGATCCGGCACCGGTCGAGCACGGTGAGCGCCTGGGCCGCCCGGCGGTCGTCGCCGAGCAGCCCGACCCAGGGGTAGATGAGGAAGACTGCGAAGCTGTGGTGCGGGACGCCGCCCGCCAGCACCCCCTCGGCCAGGCTGGAGAAGCGTGGGCCCGACTTGAACCGGAACCTTTCCTCCATGGAGTTTCCGATAGCGGGTACGCCAATCTGTTCCAGCCGCGGACTGCCGACCCAGTAGGCCTCGACGACGCGCCGGTCCAACGGGTCGGCGAGCCCGGTGCCGGAGGCGATCAGCTCGAGATAGGGCCAGGCGCCGGCGAACTCCCTCGCCATCGCGCGCAGGCCTCCGTCGTCTTGCCCCGCGACGCCTTGCTGGAAAAAGGCGAGGTTATCGGCCGGACCGCAGTAGCCGTGGTGGTTCGGCGGGAACGCGTAGCGCGCGAACAGCACCGGCCCGGGCACTCGCTCGGCGGGTCGGCGTACGGTGCCGGGCGCTTCAGCGCCCACGGCCTGCTGGTGATTCACCATGTGACCGCCTGCAGAGTGGACTCACCCATCCGGCGTCCCGTCGCGAGGGCGACCCATCAGCTCAAGGCCCGCCATCGCGCGCTCCGCACCAGCGGCGTCGACGCGTTCGACGGCAAAGCCCATGTGGATCAGCACCCAGTCACCCGGTTCGAGCGACTGGTCCTCCAGCATGCCGATGTTGACCTTGTGATGCGCTCCGTCGACGTCGACCAGCGCGAGCTGACCGGCGTACCCGGACAGCATCTCGACCACCTGACCGGGGAACTCGAGACACATCTCAGGCCCCCTGCGCCGAGGCGACCTCGGCGGCATTGCGGGTCAGCAGATCGTCGAGCAGGCGGTGGACGATGGCCACGGCTTCATCGACGGCCTGGCTGACCTCCGGCGTCAAACCGATCGCCTCGCTGACGTCGCGGGGCTGGCACCCGACGACGAGTGTGCGCGGCAGTTCCCCGCCCAGGGCGCCGAGGCTGCCAAGCACCGCCACCGGGTCCATGCCGTGGGCGTCGAACTGCCCGGTGCCGAGATCGTCGAGACCAACCTCGAGCACGGTGATGTCGCCGGGGTCGCCGCCCTTACCTGGGAGTGCGTCGACGAGCACCAGGGCATCGACCCCGTCGAGGAGGTCGTAGGCAAGGTGCATGCCACGAATTCCGTAGTCCACGACGCGAACGCCCTTGGGGAGTGGGGCCGAGCCCGGGTCGCTCGCCAACATCCGCCGAGCGACCTCCGGACCGAATCCGTCGTCGCTGAGGAAGATGTTGCCGATGCCCGCGACCAAGACGCTTGGTGTCACCTCAGAGCTTTCCCGAGTCCTCGGCCTTGTTCTCGCCCCGACCGGTGCCCTCGTAGTGATCGGGTCCCACCATGTCCTTGTCGAGATCTGTCTCAGGCATCTCGCTGGCCGGCTGCTCGTCTGACGGCGAGGCCTCAGCGCCTCGAGGAGTGTCCTCCTTCGGCGTCGACTTCATCTCGTCGCTCTCGACGGGTCCGGTCGCTCCGCCGACATTGGCGCCGTCCTTGCGAAGCTCCTCTTCGCCGTCCACGTCCGCGGTCTCACGACGCCCCTCGTACGGCGGCATCGCTCGGCCGCCGGTGTCTGGTTCCTCGCTGTGAAATTCCGTCATGCGATTCTCCTTGGTTAGGTGGTGCGCGGTCAGCCGCCCTGGTCGCCGGCTGGCAGGTTGGGCATGTCCTCCTGGATGGGGCCCTGGGTGTCCACCGAGGTGTCGTTGTCGATGGTGCCAGCGGGACGATCAACTGGCCCTCCTGCGGGTTCGTCCGAGCCGGTGTCGCGGGAGCCGGGGGCTCCGCGTTCTTCCTGCGGCTCCTCGTCGAGGTGCGCGGCCGGCGTGTCGGTCGTTGGGTCCTCGCTCATCGTTGGGTCCTCTCAGTTGATGTCGCTCACATGTTTCGGATTTTCAGGTAACGCCGGACATCGGGGATGGACCGCAGTCCAACGCCAACGGCGACTACGGCCAGGCCCGACAGCACATAGGCGGTGACCTTTCCCAGTGTGTTCATGATCGACTCTCCTCTCGCTGGTCGGAAGTAGTCCCGGTCGCCTTGTACCCCAGTGGCTCGAGCTCCTCGGGGGTGAAGTACAGGTAACGGCCGTACCACTCGTGCATGTCGGCTGCCGGGTCGTCGACAAGGACGACCGCGACATGGACTTGGCCGTCGACGTCGCAGAGCACCGCAGTCACTCGTGCGTTCTGCCCCGCGAAGAAGATGTCCTGAGCGTCGGCCCGCCGGGACGGGTGGATGCAGACGATGCTGTCCTTTGCGACGGGTACTCCGTTGATCAAGACGCTGTCGACGTCGGGCTGAACGCTGGCGTCCGCGGCCGGATCCCACCACGGCGCGCCCCCGGTGTCGAACGACGGGGGGTCGACGTTGCGGAGGTCAGCGATGGTGCTGTAGGTGGGCACCTCATCGAGGTCGGGCAGGTTCATCGGGGTCCCCGGCGCGTCGGGCACCTCGTCCAAGGAGCCGATGTCATCGAGAGAGGTGGCTCCCATGCCGGCGTGTGGGTCGCGCAGGACGCCGTGCAGCGCCTGCATGCTCGTCGGTGACATCTCGTCGCAGCGGTCGATGATCGCTGCGGCGCGAGGGTCGGTGGCGCGCGCCGCTGCCTTCTCCTCGTCGGTGAGCGTCATCACCCGTAGGGTGAGGATCTCGTCGATCTCGGTGGAGTCGAACAACTCTCCCGCGCTCTGCTCGGCAACCTCGGGATAGTCGTAGAGGATGATCGGCGACGCCAACACCACGTCGGTCTGACCCGGCTCCCCCGCGAGCACCGGCCAGCAGCGTCTCGAGGTGCAACCGGCCACTGCCTCGACCGCATCATCTGACGGCTCGAGCAGCGACACGAAGTCCGCATCCTGCGCGCGGACGAGCAGGTGGGCGCCGATCAGCGAGCTCCGGATCGCCTGCTTCTTGTCGGTCGGCGTCTCGGCCGCGACATTCTCGACGCACAGGCTGAGCCGCACCAATCCGTCGACGGGGCTGGCGCCGAGTGAGACAACAGCTTTGAGCGGCCACCTGCGACGGATCACCCTGCCGACGATGGTTCCGTCGTCATCGCGCAGCAGCTCGACACCCTCCCCGCCTGCTACGTCGACGGGCAAAGCTTGGTCGTTCTCCGCCAGCGCGCCCAGCGGACAGGGGCCGAGCTCGATCTCGTGCTCGACTGCCTCGTCCCAGGTCAACCAGGTGCGGGCACCGAGGGTCAGCTCGGCGACCGGCTCGAAGCACTCGGCGTCGTCGGTGGCCCGCTCGACGCTGCGCGTCTGCAGTTGCAGGAAACGCAGGTGGACGCTCACCTGTCCGACCGGACCGCTGCGTAGGACGCATTGGGTGGACATGGACGACTCTTCACCGAGGCTTGCCGCTGCGGCGCCCGGTGGACCGAGCACGCCCCATTGCCACCGCGACTGGTTCTTGCTCGACGTGGAGCGGTAGGGGTAGAGCAGGTAGCCCTCGTACAGGACGGCGTCGGCGACGGTGCGGGCAAGCTCGAGGCTCATGGGCCGACACCGGCCTTTGCGAGCAGCGACTCGACTGTCGCCTCCCACGTGGTCAGTCCGCGGACTGACTTGTAATGAGCCAGCGAGTCGATGGTCTCGCGGCTGAGCCGCACCCAGCCGGTGTTGGGGAAGTATGCGTCGATCATGTCCTTCCACACCGTGACTGGGATCTGGTAGGTCGCTTCTCGGTCCCACGGCACCTGCTCCACACCGAAGCCGTTGACGCCTCGGGTGAAGACGGTCCCGGAGAACAAGAAGACCACCGGGATCGACTCGTCACGCAGCGCGTGCAGGTACTTCGACCAGGTCACCTCGAAGTCGTAGGTGCACGGCATGGCCAGGTCGACCTCGGTGATACCGCTGAACCCCTGGACCGTCGTGTTGCACTGCATCCACATAAAGGGCTTGAGCGTGTCAAACCACCTGTCCCGCGTGCCGAACATGTCGAGCAGCCCACTCTCCTCGTCGGCGCTGTAGCGTCGCCGCTGGGGCTCGATGCGCACCTGGCAACGCAGCGCCATCGCGTGAATCCGCTGCTCGCTCGACTCCGTGATCCGCAGCCGAGCCGTCAGCTGGGGAGCCGCAGCGTACTGTTCGGCGAACACGTCGACGACGGAGAAGCTGAGATCGCTCATGACGTGGGCTGCCCTTGCACCGGCGGCGCCGGCCGGCTCCGCCGAGAGACGTTCTCGAAGAACCCGTCCATCGCCTGGTGGGCGTCTTTGCCTCCATCGAATCCTCGCCAGAGCTGGCGCAGCTGACCGACCAACTCGTAGCAGGCGTCGATCGGGACAATGTTGCAGGTGAAGTCAGCACGCCCTCTCTCGGGTGAACGGACCAAGAGCGCCTCGACGTCGGGCTGCAACAGCCCGAGTTGCGGGTTGGCTCTCACAACCGAGTCCCATGCCTCGAGCGGCAACTCCGACTCGGTGGCGCCGGCCGGACCGGGGTAGAAGGCGATGGTCCGTTGCAGCATCGAGTTGCGAAAGAGGAACACCAGCCCGACCGGTATCTCCAGCTGATCCCACTGTCCCGGCCCCAGCAGGAACTCCGGGAAGGAGAGGTAGCGGTCCGGAACAGCTCTGTACCGCATCTCCGCCGCCTCCGCCGTGAACAGCAGGTAGCACCCGCGGCAGGTGCACATCAGCGCGCGACTCTCGAGGTTCACCACATGCTGGTGCTGCTCCGCGATCGGCTCCGCGCACATCTCGCAACGCTCGAAGGTGATCGGAGCCGGGCGAGTGGACGTGATGCGGCGCAGCGTAGACAACGGCGCTTCTGAGCGGGCGGTGCGGCTTACCGGAGGCGTCACGGGCTCACCGCCGGCACGGCGACGGCGACAATCCCATCACGGATCAGGAGCGGCAACGGCGCGAGGTGCTCGTCTTCGGCGTCGAGGCTGGCGCCCGCCCTGCGCACGTCGTAGTGACTGCGGCAGCTTGGGCAACGCAACACCGCGTCACCCACCGCGTGGCCGAGCCGGCGCTCGAGGCTGGCTCCGGCCAGCCGCGACATGCAACGGGGACACTCGTCGCGAAAGGCGAAGAGGTCGGTCTGGACGCGGCACGCCAACACGGCGACGCCGCTCAACGTGAATCCCCCCACCTCCCCCGGCTCGAGTTCGGCGAGCAGGGGCGCCGGCTCCCACGCTCCGCCAGGAGCAGGGTCAGGGGGGCCCAACCTGGACCGCAGCGAGTCCACCGAGATGAGGGGACCGTTGGTCGCCGGCTCGGTGTCGTTGGTCTCTACCTCGATCGACGTGATCTCCGGAGCGGCCGCCTCCACCGCACCCTCCACAGCCAACGAGAGCGTCACCGACGACGACGGGCACCCGTCGCAGCTGCCGAGCAGCCGCAACCGGACGACTCCCTCGTCGGTCACCTCGAGGAGCTCGACGTCCCCGCCGTGCGTGCCGAGGTATGGCCGCACGCTGTCCAAGGCGTTCTCTACCCTGGTGGTGACGTCGTACGGGTGCAGCCCATGGACCAGCAGCAAACTCGAGATCAGCTCGTCACCCGCCAAGGCCGCCAGCACCTCGTCGTCGAGGCGACCCGAGTCGTACATGAGGTCGAGCATCCGCTCGAGGCCGGCGCCATAGAGATCGGCCACCAGCCGGACCAGCTCCTCGGCCCTCTCACGCGCAACGGCGCCTCCGGACGCGCTGGCATCGAGCAATGCCTCGATGCGGGCGCCCGCCGCCCGAATGTGGTCGGGCGGCGAGTTATCGGCTGATTCGACCTGCCCCATGACCACCGGCTATTCGCCGGTGACGGACTGCGTTGGGGAATGCATCATGTCCAGCTTCTTGCCCTCGCCGAGGTACATGTGCACACCGCAGGGCAGACACGGGTCGAAGCTGCGGATCGTGCGCATGATGTCGATGCCCTTGAAGTGCTCGCGGTCGTTCTCCTCGAAGATCGGCTGACCCTGGATGGCGTCCTCGTACGGGCCGGGGGTGCCGTAGGAGTCGCGCGGGCTGGCGTTCCACGGCGTCGGCGGGTAGGGGTGGTAGTTGGCGATCTTGCCGTCCTTGATCACCATGTGGTGCGACAAGACTCCGCGCACTGCCTCGGTGAAGCCACAGCCGACGCCTTCCTCGGGCACCTCGAACGGCTCCCAGGTCTTGGTGTGCCCCGCGCGGATCTCCACAAGTGCCTTCTCCGCGAAGTGCAGCGCTGCCGCTGCGGCGTACGCCTGGAAGTACGTGCGTGCGCGGTTGCGCTCGATGGTGTTGCTCCACTGCGGGATCTTCCACTCCAGCTCGACCGGGCCCTTGAGCGCCGTCTTCGGGAGGTTGATCTTGACGCTGCTGCCGGTCGACTGCACGTACCCGATGTCGACGAGGCCGGCCAGCGCAGTCGACCACAGTCGCGCCAACGGCCCGCCGCCGGTGTCAAGAGCCAGGTTGTCCTTGCCGTCGAACCAGCGCGGCGACATGACCCAGCTGTACTTGTCGTCGAAGTCGCGCTTCTGCGGCCGGGGGTTCGTCGACTGGTTCCAGGGGTGGCGTCGGTCGACCGGGTTGCCAAGGGGATCGTTCTTGACGAACATCTCCTGGTCCTCCCAGTCGTCGTAGAAGGACGACCCGAGCATGATCCGGATGCCGAGGTTGATGTCGACCAGGTCAGTCGTGACCAGCTTGCCGTCCACGACGACACCGGGAGTCACGAACATCTTGCGGCCCCAGTCGGTCATGTCCTTGTACTCGAAGTTGCAGAACTCCGGGTCCTGGAACGAACCCCAGCAGCCGAGCAACGTGCGGCGCAGACCGGACTGCTCGTAGCCCGGCAGCGCCTGGTACATGAAGTCGAAAAGGTCGTCGTGCATCGGCACGACCTTCTTGCAGTGCTCGATGTAGCGCATCAGCCGGATCATGTAGTCGGTCATCAGCTGGATGGTCGCCACCGTGCCGACGCCGCCCGGGTACAGCGTGGAGGGGTGGACGTGGCGACCCTCCATCAGGCAGAACATCTCGCGGGTGTAGCGGCTGACCTGGAGCGCCTCACGGTAGAACTCACCGGTGAACGGGTTCAGCGACCGCATGATGTCGCCGATGGTCCGGTAGCCGTGGTCGCCGGCGTGCGGTGCCTCGGTGGAGTTGGCCATCTCCAGCACGCCTGGGTTGGTCTCAGCGATCATCTTCTCGCAGTAGTCGACCCCGACCAGGTTCTCCTGGAAGATGTTGTGGTCGAACATGTACTCGGCTGCCTCGCCGAGGTTGACGATCCACTCAGCCAGGTGCGGGGGCTTCACGCCGTACGCCATGTTCTGCGCGTAACACGAGCAGGTCGCGTGGTTGTCGCCGCAGATGCCGCAGATGCGGCTGGTGATGAAGTGCGCGTCGCGCGGGTCCTTGCCCTTCATGAAGATCGAGTAGCCGCGGAAGATCGACGACGTGCTGTGGCACTCCACGACCTCCTTCTGCTTGAAGTCGATCTTGGTGTAGATGCCGAGACTTCCGACGATGCGGGTTACCGGGTCCCACGCCATCTCGACGAGGCCGTTGCCGGCGTCACTGGTGGAGGTGGGACTGGGGATCGTCGACGTCATTACGTCGCCCTTCCTGACGTAGCGGTGATGTCGCGGTCGCTGCTACGACAGACGCAGAGCGGCCGAAGACACCGAGGGGTTACCAGGTGCGGGTGGCACCGGTGGTGAGCTGACGACCTGAGTGGCGCCACTTGGGCTCCTTGTCGACCGTCTGGGTGGTGATCGTGCGCAACTTTCGGATGGCGACGCCATAAGCCCCGACGGCTGTCGTGGACAACTTGCCGCCCGGGGGCTCGTCCATGAACGGCATGAACTTGTCGGGGAAGCCCGGCATCGTGCAGCCGATGCAGATGCCGCCGACGTTGGGACAACCGCCCATACCGTTCATCCAGCCGCGCTTGGGCACGTTGCACTTCACGACCGGCCCCCAGCAGCCGAGCTTGACGATGCACTTCGGCGAGCCGTACTCCGTGGCGAAGTCGCCTTGCTCGTAGTAGCCGGCTCGGTCACAGCCCTCGTGCACCGTCTTGCCGAAGAGCCAGGTTGGCCGCAGCGCCTCGTCAAGAGGGATCATCGGCGCCTGGTCAGTGGCCATGTAGAGCAGGTACGTCAGGGTCTCGGAAAGGTTGTCGGGCTGGATCGGGCAGCCCGGGACGCAGACGATCGGGATGCCGGCCTTGGACTTCCAGTCCCAACCCAGGTAGTCAGGCACCCCCATGGCGCCGGTGGGGTTGCCGGCCATGGCGTGGATGCCGCCGTACGTCGCACACGTTCCCACCGCGACGATCGCCGTCGCCTTGGGCGCCAGTCGGTCGAGCCATTCACTGGTGGTCATCGGCTGCCCCGTCGCCGGGTTGTTGCCGAAGCCGCACCAGTAGCCCTCGTCGTGAAGGTTCTCGTTGGGGATGGAGCCTTCCACCACGAGCACGAACGGCTCGAGCTCGCCGCGGTCGGCCTTGAAGAACCACTCGAGGAAGTCGTCGGCACCGCCGTTGGGGCCGCACTCGAAGTCGATGAGCGGCCAGTGCACCGCGATCTGGGGAAGCCCCGGGAGGGCACCGAGGGCGATCTCCTCGATGCTTGGCTGGGTGGCTGCGGTCAGCGCGACGGAGTCTCCGTCGCAGCTGAGTCCGGCGTTGATCCACAGCACGTGGATGAGGGTCTCTTCGGCCTTGATGGCCTCAGCTGTCTGCATGGCCGCCACGCTTTCCCGAGCCCCACTGGACTCCCGTCGCTGGAGCCGGCCGTCGACCCACTTGCGCGACGAGTCCGGTTTAACACTTTCTCGGCGAGGGTGTCAAGGATCACAGAGCCACTTCTCAGCGATCTCTTACATGCAGGTCAGCCACTCATACCACCTGCCCATGTTGTCACCACTACGGACCGACAACGCGATGATCTCGAGCCCCGGTTTGAGGCTGCGGGCGTAGCCCGTCAGCTTGTCGAGGTCGAAGTCGACGTACGGCAACAGGTCGGTCTTGTTGACGATCACCAGGTCTGCGGCGGCGAACATGTGCGGGTACTTCAGCGGTTTGTCTTCGCCCTCGGTCACCGAGATCACGACGACCTTGGCGCGCTCCCCGACATCGAAGAGCGCGGGGCACACGAGGTTGCCGACATTTTCGATGAACAGCAGCGCTCCCGGGCTCGGTTCCAGGGCCTCGAGGGCCTGCTGAACCATCGGCGCGTCAAGGTGACACCCGGCTCCGGTGTTGATCTGGACCGCGCGCGCTCCGGCATCCCTGATGCGCTCGGCGTCGAGCAGCGTCTCCTGGTCGCCCTCGATGACGCAGATCTCGCGGCCGCCGCCGAGCTCGGCGATGGTGCGCTCGAGCAGCGAGGTCTTGCCGGACCCCGGTGAGCTCATCAGATTGACGGTGGGGATGTCGCGCTCTAGCAGCCAGCTGCGGTTCTGTGCCGCCAGGTGGTCGTTCTTGGCGAGGATCTGCTCCTCAAGGACAAGCTTCTCGGTCTTCACGATCCGGGATGCGCCGCCTTGACCGCCATCGGGGGCCGGGTGGTCGTGGTCGTGCCCATGGCCGTGGGCGTGGTCGTGGTCGTGGTCATGGTCATGGTCATGCGGATGGTCGTGCGCGTGCGGATGCCCCGCTGCAGCTCCGCGCTGACCGTGGCGGACGAGCGCGGGCGCGTCCAACGTCGAAACCCGGACGCCCTCATCGTCTGCACAGCCACACGTCAGGCACATGGTTCCTCCACCATCTCGACCGAGGTCACCAGCAGTTCGCGGCCGGCGATCACGCGCACGTCGGCACTTCCGCACTGACACAGCAGGATCAGATCCGTGACGTCGAACTCGTTACCGCAACTGCGGCACGACGCTCGGCCTGTCGTCTCAACGATCTTCAGGGCCGCCCCCTCCAAGGGAGTGCCTTTGGCGGCGAGCTCGAAGCAGAAGCGCATTGCATCGGCGACAACTCCGGAGAGCTTGCCGACCTGAAGCTGCACGCTGGCGATACGTCGCCCCGACGTGCGTTCCACGACCATGTCGACCACGCCTTGTGTGATCGACAGTTCGTGCATCGGTTGCCGCCTCGTCGTTTGCTCTGCTGACCCTCACCGTAAACCCGTGGCTCTGTCACCACTCAGGGAGCGTACGGCGTCGCCACCACACGCAGGGTACGGCGTCGCGTCCGCCACCGCTGTGGCTGATCGGTCACGACTGCTCGCGCTCTGCCTGTTTGCTGACTGGCCAGACGTGTGGCTCCTCCGCGGAGACGCCAGGAAAGAGCGGACGGTAGAAGTCGGCGTCCTGCGGATCAGATTGGACTGGTGCGAGCGATGCAGCAGCTCGTCGCCGAGCCACGGAGGATCGACGTACTCCGGCGCGTCGTTGACGTGCCATCGCCGTACCAACCCGAGCGTCTTCGGCAGGCAGGTGTCCTGGTGCCCGCGTGAGGTCCACTCATCACACACCCGCCGCTGGTACGCCAGCAGGGCGAGCTCGTAGCCCTTCCACATCAGCACCGCTGGATGATTGCGCCAGCCACGCGGCTCGAACACCTCTATCTCGCCGATGGTGTTGTCCCAGCGGAGCTTGACGAGCACCTGCATGATCTGCAGCGTCTCGACGCGCTGCTTGCCCAGCCGCTTGTCGTCGAGCAGCTCAGCGCTGCGGCGAAAGTCGGGATCCGGCACGAACGTCTGGATGGCGGCTTACCTCACGTAGTCAGCGAGCTCGCGCCACCACTCGACACGCGTCGCCCGTCCGTCGTAATCGCGGCGCCGGTTTGCGCCGCTGCTGCTCGGGAGCACGAACACCTCGGCAGCGCCGATCGTCCAGTCGGCCGGCCCCAGCGTCACCTCGCGGTGGCCGAGTGCTCGCCCTACAGCTTGCCCCACCATCTTGCCGTTGAAACCAACCCAGCGAGGCGAGCAGTGCTCGATCCTGGCCACGAACGCGTCGACGGCGAACGTTGGACCGCGCTCACTCACCTCGTCGTGGTCCTTTACGACGTCGGCCAGCCCGAAGCCGTAACTCGGGAGGGCCGCGTCATCGGCCGGCTCCAACAACCGGGGTGTGAAGCCCGTCTCGAGGAGCAGCCGCCAGAACGCATTGTTGGGCCCGGCGTAGTAGTGGCCCCTGACCGCGGCGCACTCCCCCACGGCCGGCGCGGCGAAGACCACGGACAGGCGTGGCGCCAGCACGTCAGGAAGAACCCTCAACGATCCCCCTTGACCTGCGTGAGCCGCCTGCGCGCCCTGAAATGACCGAGCGGCGCAGGCGGCCCAACGACAGTCGAGCTGATGCTGTGGGAGTGCGTCAGGCAGTGGCCCTTGAGGTGCTCGTGTCGCGGGACAGTGCCAAGCCGATTGCGATCATGCCGATCCCGAGCCCCAAGTGCAGCCAGTTGTCCGCGTTGTTGAGCGGCACGAAGTTGGCCGCACCTTCGTTATCTGAAAACACAAGCCCGTAGATCCAGAGCACCAGGTAGATGACCCCGCCTCCGATCAGGTAGGCCCGTGCGCCGGAGACCGACTTGGCCAGCGCCAGGCCGGCGACGCCGTACAGCAGGTGGACGATGTTGTGCAGGACGGAGACCTGGAAGAGTCCGAGCAACATGGCGCCCGACCCGTGTCCGGCGAACTCCATCTGGTCGTAGTCCGACGTGATGCCCGGGACGAAGCCCAAGACGCCTACGAGCAGGAAGACGACACCGACGGCCATGGCCGCCTTGCGGAGTAGTGGGTTGTCATAACCGTCGGTTGTTGACCGACCGGATGAGGTAGAAGACATGCCTAGCTCCTGACGAAGGTAGTGACAAGGGTGCGTCACGTGTGAGATTACAGCCCTAGGTGAGCAATCGACTACGCGCCACGCGAGGCCGCATGTTCCGGCTGGGCAGCCGTTTGGCCGCCGTCGGCGGGGGTACGACTCTTTCTCGACCCCTGGAACCCAAGGAGGCCGCATGACCGGCGCGTATCCGCGCAAGGCGATAGTCACCGGAGCAGACTCCGGCATCGGTCAGGCGACGGCGGAGCTGTTGGCCACCGAGGGCTTCGATGTCGCCATCACTTTTCACACTGACGCCGCCGGCGCCGAGCACACCCGGGAGGAGATCGAGCGACGAGGCGCCAAGTGCTTCGTGTTGAGGCAGGAGCTCAAGTCACCCGACACCGGTGACATCGTCGATGAGCTCGCTGGCCAGCTCGGCGGGTTAGGTGTGCTCGTGAACAACGCCGGCACTGGCCAGAGCGAGCCGGCGATCGCTATGTCGTACGACCGTTGGCGTGAGGTCGTCGCCACCGACCTCGACGGCCCCTTCCTCTGCGCGCAACGAGCGGCGCGGCTGCTCGTCGCGGGCGGTCATGGTGGCCGCATCATCAACGTCACCAGCGTGCACGAGCACGTGCCTCGCGTGGGTTCAGCTGCCTACTGTGCCGCGAAGGGCGGCCTCGGCATGCTCACCAAAGTGCTTGCGCTCGAGCTGTCGCAGTACGGCATCACCGTGAACTCCGTCGCACCCGGCGAGATCGCGACTCCCATGACGGGAAAGGACGAGGCCGACGCGTACTTCGAAGAGCGCCCTGGCAACCCGCTCGGCCGGCCCGGCCACGTCAACGAGGTGGCTTCGGTGATCGGCTTCTTGGCCTCGCCTCGGTCGGCCTACGTCACCTCGGCGTCGATTGTCGTCGACGGCGGGCTGATGGGCATGGCGGCGCACGGGCACGACCTCGCCGACGCAAGCTGGCGTGAGGTGTGACTCCGACTCAGTTTGCTGACTGACCCATTAGCTGACCCATTAACTGACCCAGCGGAACCGCGCCGGGCGGTTCTGCTGATGAGTGCGTTGGAGGCGCGGTCGCCATACTGCGATCGTGCTGCTGCATATCGACACCGACTTCGCGGGCGACCCTGACGATGCGTGCGCGCTGGCGATGGTGCTTGGTTGGCCAGGCGTCGACATCACCGGGGTTACCACCGTCGCCGATCCGGACGGCCGGCGGGCGGGTTACGTCCGGCATTTCCTCGACCTGGCCGGCCGGGCCGACGTACCGGTGGCGTCAGGTGCGGCTGTCTCCAGTACGACGTCGCGACCCATGGGCGAGATTCCCGACCACGACCGCTACTGGGCGACGCCGGTCACGCCGTACCCGGCGCCGCCGGACGCAGCGCTCGCACTGCTCGACCGGAGCATCGACGGGGGCGCGACCATCGCCGCGATCGGCCCGTACACCAACCTCGCCCAGCTCGAGGATGCTCGGCCAGGCCGGTTGGGCGGAGCGCAGGTGGTGGCGATGGGCGGCTGGGCCGGTCCGCTCGACGCCGACCTGCCGCCGTGGGGTCCGGGGCGGGACTGGAACGTCCAGTGCGACACCGCTGCGGCCATCACGCTCCTTGAGCACGCTTCGGTCACCTGGGTGCCGATCGCGGTGACCGCGCGCACCCATCTGCGGGCAGCCGATCTGCCGCGGCTCAGCGAGTCAGGCAGGCTCGGGAAGCTGCTGGCCCGACAGGCGCAAGCGCATGCGGACGACCTGCACACCGCAGACCTCGGCCGCGCTCACACCGGCCTGCCCGATGACCTGCTGAACTTCCACCATGACCCGTTGGCCTGCGCCGTGGCGCTCGGCTGGTCAGGCGTGACCGGATCGCCGATGACGGTCGAGCCGGTCCTGGAGGACCAGGTCTTGCGCTTCGAGCCGCGCGAGATCGGTCTCACGTGCCGAGTCGTCACGGCCGTAGACGGCCCAGCGTTCGCCGAGACGTGGCTGAGAGCCGTCGAGGGCGCGCAACGCGGCGTACGGCGTTTCGGTGCGCTTGGCCAGTAGGCTGCACGCAGTCGAGGGAGGGAGTCGCCGTGAAGTCGGTCATCATAGTGCTGGTCATCGGATGGCTGTTGATAGGCGTGGCCGCCGCCGCTCAGCGCGACTACTTCTCTCGCGACAAGAGCAACTGCGCCACCTTCAGTACGACAGCGGTCACTATCGCCGCTGGACCACTGAACTACGTCGGGGCCAATCCCAAGATCAAGTGCGGCAAACTCCCTCAGCCATCGCGCTGACTTGGAGCCCTGTGGTCTCGACGGTCTCGACCACCAGCTAGACCAAGGACTAAGGGCGGTTGCCTACGCCCGACGTGAACTCACCCGACCGCAGCGGCCCGCTGTCCGGGTCGAGCGGCGGCGTGGGGTGTCCGCCCCCCTCCTTGAGGCCGACGAAGAACTCCCTGAGGGCATCGATCGCCGACACCTGAGGAGTCCAGCCCAGCTCGGTTCGCGCCTTGTCGTTCGACATCATCGGAACGGCGAGTGCTGCATCGAGGAGCTCTGGCGCAGCCGGCACCGCGTGCGCCCGCCATGCAGCGGCGAGAGCGCCTCTCGCCAGCCGGGCGGGCACAGGGATCAGCCGAGCGTCGAACAAGCCGGCCAGGTCTGCTGGATGCAACACCTCATCGGCACACACGTTGAACGCCCCGGCGGAAGTCGTCACCAAGGCGGCTCGGAACGCCTGAGCCACATCGTCGGCGTGAACCGTCTGCAACAACAGTCCGCTGGGCAACGGCAACACCGGCAGCAGCTCCGGTTGCACCAGCCGACCGGGCATGAGCGGCCCTCCGAACAGCCTGCGCTGTTGAACGGCGGCTCTGCGATGAAAGACGAACGCGGGGCGGAGGCGGACGACGCGGCAGGCGTCGGTGCGAGCCTCGAACACGTCGACCAGCCGCTCGACGTACGCCTTCTCGCGAGCGTAGGCAGCCGACGAAGCGCCGTGCGTCGGCCAGGTCTCGTCGACGGGCGAAGGGTTGGTGCGCGGCGAGTAGGCACCCACCGACGAGGAGTAGACGAAGGCGCCGACCGCGCACCGCTCCACAGCTGCGAGCACGCGGCTCGTGCCCACGACGTTGTTCGCCCAGGTGAGGTCGGGGTCGTGAGTCGGCTGGAACAGCCAGCCTAGATGGACCACCGCATCAGCCCCACTGAGCAGCGGGTCGAGGTCATCGCGCCCGATGTCAGTCGTCTGCCAGCTGACCTTGGTGTATCCGTCTTGCGGCTTGGGGCGGCGGCGTGCCAAGGCGACCACATCGACGACAGTCGGGTCTGACTCCATGGCCTCCAGTAGAGCCGTCCCGACGTTCCCGGTTGCTCCGATGACGACGACGCGCATGAGCGGTTCATACCCTCGGCGCTTGACACCCAAACGCAACGCCTCGGTACCAAGCGCAACGCGCTGACGTCGCCTTACAGAGGAAACGTTCACGGTGCGTTCACTTGCGCTCCGGAGATAAGACACCTGCGGTCCCTAGCCTCTGACTCGTCACGCAGACTTTCGACTCGATCCCAGAGAGGGACCAAGACGTGAAAAGCAACTCCCTGTTCAGCGCAGCGCTGATGAGCTCACTAGGGCTCACCGTCGCACTCGGACTGAGCTCTTGCAGTGCCTCCAACGAGACGGACAGCACCACAACCGGTGACAGGACCACAACCGGTGACAGCACGGCAACAGAGGGAAGTAGCGGCGGCCCCGTCTCTGGAACTTTGGACGGCGCAGGCTCAAGCGCTCAAGAGGCTGCGATGGCGGCGTGGAAAGCCGGCTTCCAGGGCG
>JAABUR0100001796.1_pt1 | contig 36303 bp, 37 predicted proteins | sample 5560091 | NCBI WGS metagenome assembly JAABUR01 (sample SAMN10711879, study PRJNA513375) | rock metagenome | isolation source: Antarctica rocks | place: Antarctica: Victoria Land, University Valley sud | reverse complement strand
AAGGGGATCGTCGTGTCTGATCGAGAAATGGACGGCCTCAACATCAGCCGCGACGCCTTCCACGGCGAATGGAACTACATCATGCAACCAAACACGCCGTCAGTCTGAGCACTTGTTTCCGGATGAGACCTTAGCAGGCGGAGCATCCTCCCGGGCCGGCGCCGGACGCTGATTCTTATCGAGTTGCCCTTTGTTCAGGCGATCGACCTGTTCATTTCCCGTGGCGCCTCCGGCGTCGTCGCTGTCATTCGCTTAAGGAATACGCGTCGTGAACGCGCCACCGCGCAAATCCGCTGCCGCCTTCGCATACACTTCGTCGCCGGAGACATGCAGCGCGAAGGTCTTAATGTGCTTCGCGCGCTTGGCGGGGTCGTCCACAGTAGCTTTCGCCCACTTGTAAAGCGGAAACCCTTCGAGGCCGTTTTTCTCGGCTTCCGCGACGTAGTTCTCGAAGGCGTCGAACTGGCTTACCAGCGTCGCTTGATGCTTGTTCAAGACATCGGTCAACGGCTTGAGCGCCGTGCTGTCGCGATCGCGCCGCGCCACCTCCGCCATTTCGTCGCTCAGGTAGACCCGAAGCTGATGCTGCCATTGTTCGTTCATCATGCATCTCCATTGGCTATGGCAGGGACTTCCGAGCCGTCGACAATTTCAAATGGCGATTGCTCGGCGTTCCTCCAGTGGTCGAACGCCTGCCTCCCGATAGGGCGGCCGATCTACTTATAAAGGCGCGCAACCAAGGCCGGCGGCACGCCCGCGTGCCACAAGGCCAAGCACATCAGGTTGCGAGCCGAGCGGCGACGCCAGCCGTCGCGCTCCCACCGGCCGGCGCAGGTCAGGGCGTCGACCGCTAGCGACGTCAGCCGGCGGCGGCCCAGGCGGCGGATTAGATCGACATCCTCCATCAATGGCATTGGACGGACGCCTCCTGCAGCATCCAGCACGCTGCGGGCAATCAGCAAACCCTGGTCACCATAGGGCATTGCCAACCTTTGGCAGCGCCAAGCCACCGCACGCTCCAACCGGCGCGCACGCGGATCGGGACTATCCAATGCAAAGCGGAAATACCCGGCCCGCTCCGGCGCGGTCCGCATATGCGCCGCCGCCGCCCCCGCCCAGCCCGGCGCCAGCCGCGTGTCGGCGTGCAGCAGCAACAGCCAAGGCGACCGCGCCACCGTGATTCCCGCCCCAATCTGCACGCCCCGCCCACGCGGACCCATAACGACCATCGCCCCACAAGCCCGCGCAATATCCGGCGTGCCGTCCGTGCTGCCCCCGTCGGAAACCACCACCGTCGGCCATTCACCCAATGCCGCCAGCGTCCCCGGCAGCAGCGATGCGGCGTTCAGAGTGGGAATCACCACCGTCAAGGTTCCCGCCGGCCAAGGTCGCACCTAGATACCTCCCATGCTCCAGCACGCCCCCACCCTTGACCCGGCCAAGTTCCGCCATCCCCGCACCACCGCCAAGGGCGAGCCCCGCGCCCACGTGGCGCTGCAGGCCCTCGACACGCTGTGGTTCAACACCGGCACATTGTGCAATCTCACCTGCCGCAATTGCTATATCGAGAGTTCGCCGCGCAACGACCGCCTGGCCTATCTGAGCCATGCCGACGTCCGCGCCTACCTCGACGAGATCGCCCGCGACGCGCTGCCGGTCCGCACCGCCGGGTTCACCGGGGGCGAGCCGTTCATGTGCCCGGACCTGCTGCCGATGCTGGACGACGCGCTGTCCCGCGGCATGGAGGCGCTCGTGCTGACCAACGCCATGCGGCCCATGATGAAGGTCGCGGACGGCCTTGATGCGCTGCGGGCCCGATACGGCGACCGGCTGCGGCTGCGCGTGTCGATTGACCACTACGGCCCCGTCCAGCACGAGGCCGAACGTGGGCCGCGCAGCTGGGAGCCGACGCTCGACGGCCTGCGCTGGCTCGCCGGCCGCGGCTTCGCGCTGGACGTTGCCGGCCGGCTGTTCTCCGGCGAGCCCGAGGCCGCCATCCGCGCCGGCTTCGCCCGGCTGTTCGCCGCCCACGCCATCCCGATCGACGCCGCCGACCCCGTGCGCCTCATGCTGTTCCCGGAGATGGACGCCGCCGTCGACGTGCCGGAAATCACCGAGGCCTGCTGGGGCATCCTCGGCAAGTCCCCGGCCTCGGTCATGTGCGCGTCCTCCCGCATGGTCGTGAAGCGGCGCGAGGCCGCGCGCCCGGCGGTGATCGCCTGCACCCTGCTGCCCTACGAGCCCGAATTCGAGCTGGGGGCCACGCTCGCCGAGGCGTCCCGCCCGGTATCGCTGAACCACCCGCATTGCGCGCGCTTCTGCGTCCTGGGCGGAGCGGCCTGCAGCCGGTGAAAGACTGGCGTTGAAGAATTGGCGTTGAAAAATTGGCTGGGCCTCGCGCTGCTGCTGGTCCTCCTGCTCGCGGCTTGGTTCCTGCTGCCGGTGCAGGCGTGGATGCAGGCGTTCATCGCCGGAATCGCGGGCTTGGGCGCCTGGGGCGTGCTGGTCTATGGCGCGGCCTATGCGGCGGCGCTGGTGGTGATGGCCCCGGCGGCGCCGTTCACGATCGGCGCCGGGCTGATCTACGGGTTCTGGGGCTTTCCGCTGGCGTTGGTGTCGGCCACGGTTGGCGCGTCGCTCGCCTTCCTCGTGTCGCGTCATTTGGTGCGCGGCCGGGTTGCGGGCATGGTCGCGAGCCGGCCGTCGCTGCGGGCCGTCGACCGGGCGGTGGCCGAAGAGGGCTGGCGGGTGGTGGGCCTGCTGCGGCTCAGCCCGCTGGTGCCGTTCAACCTGCAGAACTACGCGCTCGGCGCAACCAGCGTCGGGTTCTGGCCCTATGTGGCGGCAACGGGTGTCGGCATCGCACCGGGCTGTCTGCTGTATGTTTACTTGGGCGTGATCGGCAAATCGTCCGGCGGCGGCGCGCTGAAATGGGCGTTCGTGGCCCTGGGCCTGGCCGCCACCATCGCGGTTGCGGTCCTGGTCGGGCGCAAGGCACGGGCCGTGCTGGAGCGTAAGGGCGTCGACGCCGGAGCCTGAGGCGTTTACAGCAAGATTGTCATAGGAGGCGAACCGGCGATGATCGCCCTGCTCGAAGCGTCCCGGGCCGGCCTGTTCCAACGCCGGCAATGGGCGCCGAACATTGTCGCCGGCCTGATCGTCGGAGTGGTCGCCCTGCCCCTTGCGCTGGCCTTCGCCATCGCGTCCGGGGTGCGGCCCGAGCAGGGCATCTACACCTCGATCATCGCCGGCCTGATCGTCTCGGCGTTTGGCGGCAGCCGGACGCAGATCGCCGGGCCGACCGGCGCCTTCATCGTCATCCTGGCCGGGGTCGTCGCTGGATTCGGCGTCGACGGGCTGCTGCTCGCGACCATCATGGCCGGCGTCATCCTGACGGCGCTCGGGCTGGCCCGGTTCGGCGCGGTGATCCGCTTCATCCCCGCCCCGGTCATCGTCGGCTTCACCGCCGGGATCGGCGTGATCATCTGGGTCGGCGAGTGGCGCGACTTCTTCGGCCTGCCCAAAACTGGCGGGAGCCGGTTCTATACTCTGTCCACGTGAGAACCCGAAAATCGGCTGGCGAGTCGATCCTTATATGAGCGGCGTTCCGGGGATGCGAAGTTTTCGGGTTCTCACGTGGACGGAGTATACAATAAACTTTGGCATCTGCTGCAGGTGCTGCCGCATTTCGACCCGACCACCACCGGCTTGGCGCTGCTCAGCCTGCTGCTCGTCGTGGCCGGCCCACGCGTGCCGGGGCTGCGCCGAGTGCCGGGACCGGTGATCGCGCTGATCGCCGCGACCGCCATCCAGGCCACGTTCGCCTTCCCGACCGTCGCCACCATCGGCAGCACATTCGGAGAAATCCCCGTAGGCCTGCCGCGCTTCGTGCTGCCGGAGGTCAACGTCGACCGGCTGATCGCCCTGCTGCCTTCGGCCTTCACCATCGCCATGCTGGGCGCCATCGAATCGCTGCTGTCCGCCGTGGTCGCCGACGGCATGGCGGGCACCAAGCACAATTCGAACCAGGAACTGATCGGCCAGGGCATCGCCAACGTCATAGCCCCGTTCTTCGGCGGCATCGCGGCGACCGGCGCCATCGCGCGCACCGCGACCAACGTGCGCAATGGGGCGACGGGTCCGCTCGCCGGCATCATGCATTCACTGACACTGGTTGTCGTGCTGCTGGTGGCGGCGCCGCTGGCCGGGCGCATCCCGCTGGCGGCACTGGCGGCGATCCTGTTCGTGGTGGCGTGGAACATGAGCGACGCCCGCGGCTTCGTCCGCATGGCCCGGACCGCGCCCGCGGCGGACACCGTCATCCTGCTCATCACCTTCGCGCTCACCGTGCTGACCGACCTGGTGATCGCGGTCAATGTCGGCGTCATCCTGGCGATGCTGCAGTTCCTGCGCCGCATGGCGAGCTCGGTGGAGGTGCGCGAGAGCGTCGCTGCGGGCGTGCCAAACGGCGTACTGGTGTTCAGCATCGAGGGGCCGTTCTTCTTCGGCGCGGTCGACAGCCTCGAGCGCGCCCTGGCGCATGCCCACGCCGGGCCACGCGCCGTCGTGCTCCGGCTGGGCCACGTGCCGTTCATCGACGTAACGGGCTTGGAGTCTTTGGCCCAGGCGATGCGCGGCCTGGAGCGGCACGGCGTCCCGGTCATGATCTGCGAGGCGAACGGGCGCGTGCTGCGCAAGCTGGTGCGCGCGGGCCTGGTGCGGATGGGGCCGAAACGGCGGTATTACAGCACCCTGGCGCTCGCGGTCGCGCATTGCGGGGCCGCATGAGGGATTTCGACCTGGCGGTGATCGGCGCCGGCGCGGCCGGGCTGTCGACGGCGTATGTCGCGGCGCAGCTCGGCCTGCGGGTGGCGCTGATCGAGCGCGGGCGCATGGGCGGCGAGTGCCTGAATGTCGGCTGCGTGCCCAGCAAGGCGCTGCTGGCGGCGGCGCACGCGGCCCACGCGGTCCGCCACGCCGGCCGCTATGGCGTGCAGGCGCCGGAGCACAGCGTCGACTGGCGCGGCGTGCAGGCCCACGTCCGCGGCGCAATTGCAGCCTTGGCGCCGGCCGATTCCGTCGAACGCTACACCAGCCTGGGCGCCACGGTCCTGCAGGGCACGGCGCGCTTCGTGGCGCGGGACGCCCTCATCGTAACCGGCGCCGATACACGACGCATCGTCGCCCGGCGGATCGTGATCGCCACCGGCAGCCGTCCCGTGGTGCCCGACCTGCCTGGTCTCGACAGCGTGCCGTATCTCACCAACGACACCCTGTTCGACCTGGATGCGGCGCCGGAGCACCTGCTGATCCTCGGCGGCGGCCCGATCGGGCTGGAGATGGCGCAGGCGCACGCCCGCCTCGGCTGCCGCGTGACGCTCGTGCAATCGGGCGCAATCGGGGCGAGGGACGATCCCGACCTGGTCGCAGGACTGCGCAGCGCGCTGCAGGCCGATGGTGTCGCGATCCTGGAACACGCCGCCGTCACCGCCGTGCGTCCCGGCCCCGCACTGGTGCTGGCGGATGGACGCACGGTCGCGGGCAGCCACCTGCTGATCGCCGTGGGCCGGCGGCCGACCCTCGAACGCCTGGATTTGGAGGTCGGCCGGGTGGCGGCGAGCCCTCGCGGCATCATCACCGACCAAGGGCTGCGCAGCCGGACCAACCGCTTCGTCTATGCCGCCGGCGACGTCGCCGACCCTGAGGGCATCGGGCCGCGCTACTTCACCCACGTCGGCAGCTACCACGCCGGGCTCATCGTGCGCCGCGCCATGTTCCGCCTGCCGGCCCGGGTCGACTACGCGGGCCTGCCCCGCGTCACCTACACCGACCCCGAGCTGGCCCAGGTCGGCCTGACCGAGGCGGAGGCCCGCGCCGCTGGCCATGCGGTCGAGACGCTCTGCTGGCCGCTGCGCGAGAACGACCGCGCCGTCGCGGAGGGCGATACCGCTGGGCTGGTGAAACTGGTCGTTGCGAGAAACCGGGTGCTGGGCGCCGGCATCCTGGCGCCGCACGCGGGGGAGATGATCGGCGTATGGACCCTGGCGATCACGCAGGGGATCAAGCTCTCGGCGCTGGCCGGCATGATCGTGCCGTATCCGACGCGGGCCGAGGCCGCGAAGCGCGCCGCCGGAACCCGGTTCACGCCGCGCCTGTTCGCCCCGAAGCCACGGCTCGCGGCCCGGCTGTTGGTCCGCTTGCCCTAGACCCAAGTCGCCCTGACTGTGTCAGGACGCCTTGAGTCTAGGTCTATCTGGCCCGGCGATTCACGTCCTGACTGTTCCAGTCAGGACGATCGCGGTCTAAAGGTCGGCCGCGGTATCGACGTCCCGCAGCGTCCGCAGCAGCGCGACCGGGCGGTCGGTGAAGTTGGCGAGTGTGTCGGCCAGGGCGTGCCCAGTGGACCACCGCACCCCGGCGAACGGCCGCGCCGGACGGCGGGGCGAGAGCGCCACCAGCCAATAGCCGCCGTCCTCCGACGGCCCGAACACTGCGTGCGCCCGTCCCAGCCCGCGGAAGGCCGTCGCGACGTCGCCCGCGCCCAGCTCCGGGATGTCCGTCCCCACGATCGCCACCCGGCGGCGCCCGGCGCAGGCGCGGTGCATGCGCTGCCCTAGGTCGCCGTGCCCCTGTGCCACGAGCGGCACCCGCACTGGCCAGCGGACTCGGGCGCGGTCGGGGGTTGCGGCGAGTATGGTGTGAAACCGCCGGTCCCTTGCCAACGCGCGCAGCAGCCGGGCCAGGTTGGCCTGGTAGAACCGCAGTGCCGCCCGGTCGCCGACGTCGCGCGCCAGCCGCCGCTTCACGGTGCCGAGGCGCGGCGCCCGGGCAAAGACGATCACGGTGTCTCGCGTCATGGGAGGTCGAGCCTATGCATCACAAAGTCTATCTCCAGCGAGGGGCTTTGAGACCAGGTCTTCGATGGTTCCGATTACAATGTCCCCGTGCTGGACGCGGGCTCAAGAAAACAAAGCCCGTGACCCTCTCCCTTTCCCTCCGGGGGGCTACGGCATTCACGCATCGTGAGCTTGCATCGACACAGGGATGTGTGATGCGTCGGTTGTCGTTTCCGGGTTTGAGGTGACGGCATGACCGAGTTCGCTGGTGCATTTGGGGACTCGCGTCGGGCGCACGCGATGGCTCGTTTGTATGGGTCGAACTTGGCTTTGTCCGGCGAACCTCTCGGTTCGACGCTGATGTCGATACCGATAATGTCCATGAAGCCTCCGTGCCTACATGCTCGGCCCGCTTCCTTTTGGCCCTCCTTGTAATCAGGCAGTCCGGCAAACCGGCGCCCGGCATACCGTTCAGCCAGGAAGCAAGCCCTGCGGCGGGTCCCCATCTCCGGGACGGGCACATGGCCCGAAGGAAGAACAGGATCGCCGCCGCGGTCTCCGCAATCGGCCAATCGCAGAAACTAACACCGACTTACAAGGGACCGACTTACAAGGGAGAGGGCGTCAGCACCGAGTTCGCCTATCGCCGCTCCAGCATCGCGATGTAGTTCACCGCCAGATCCGCTCCCGTCCGCCACTGCCGGGACCGCACGTCGAACAGCATGCCGCTGATGTCCGCCACGGGAAGCCCGGCCGCCTTGCCATACGCGCCAAGCTCCGCGGGCGTGATGAACCGCCGCCACTCATGGGTGCCGACCGGCAGCAGCCGCAGCAGATACTCCGCGCCGAGCTTCGCCACCGCGAGCGACCGCAGCGTGCGGTTCAGCGTGGACACGAACAGCAATCCGCCAGGTTCGATCAGCCGGGCTAGCAGGCACAAGAACGCCGCCGGGTCGGCCACGTGCTCGATGACCTCCAGCGCGGTCACGACGGGAAAGCGCGCGCCCTCCGTCACCAGGTCCTCGGCGGCGCCCACGCGATACGCCAGCGGCAGATCCTGACCGGCCGCGTGCGCCGCCGCTGCCGCGACCGTGTCCCCGGCGGCGTCGAGGCCGAGCACGTCGTAGCCCAGCCGCGCGAGCGCCTCCGCTGCCAGCCCGGCGCCGCATCCGACGTCGAGCAGCCGGCCCGGTCCGCCCAGCTTCGCCTGGATACGCCTATCGATCCAACCGACCCGCAGCGGGTTCATCGCATGCAGCGCACGCATAGGTCCGGACAGGTCCCACCATTCCGCCGCCAGCGCGTCGAATCGAGCGACCTCCTCCGCAACGACCGATCCAGCCATATGCTTTCCGGGGCGTATGCTGGGTTGCGCGTCTATCATGTTGCCCTGCATCAATTTGAATGAGTATGTGACCCGGCAGGGGCGTCGCCGCAACCGGCGGGCCCGCACCGAAAAGGCAAGAAGCAGGCATGGCGCGGATCGTAATGAAATTCGGTGGGACCTCGATGGCTGATCTCGACCGAATCCGCAGCGCCGCCAGCCGAGTGCAGCGCGAAGTGGAAGCGGGCCATGAGGTCGCGGTCGTCGTATCCGCCATGTCCGGCGTCACCAATCAACTGATTGAATGGTGCGCGTCGCTGGCTCCGCTGCACGACGCCCGCGAATACGACGCCGTGGTGGCGACTGGGGAACAGGTTACCTCCGGACTGATGGCGATCGCGCTGCAGACCCTCGGCGTGGACGCGCGCTCCTGGGCCGGTTGGCAGGTCGAGGTAAATACCGACGGCGCACACGGCAAGGCACGGATTCGGTCGGTGAACGGTGACACGCTGCTGGCCAGGATGGCGGCCGGACAGGTGCCGGTGGTCGCAGGCTTCCAGGGACTGGGGCCGGACCGTCGCATTACGACCCTGGGCCGTGGCGGATCGGACACATCTGCGGTTGCACTCGCCGCCGCCCTGCGCGCCGACCGCTGTGACATTTATACCGACGTCGACGGCGTTTATACGACAGACCCGCGCATCACCGCGCGCGCGCGTAAATTGGACAAAATCGCGTATGAAGAAATGCTGGAGCTCGCTTCCGTGGGGGCAAAGGTGCTGCAGACACGTAGCGTAGAGCTGGCGATGAAGGAGCGGGTGCGCGTCCAGGTGCTCTCGAGCTTTGCGGACGTGCCTGGAACCCTGGTGGTGGATGAGGACGAGATCGTGGAACAAGCAATGGTGTCCGGCATCGCCTACTCGCGGGACGAGGCCAAGATCACGCTGCGCCACGTGCCGGACCGCCCCGGCGTCGCCGCCGCCATCTTCGGCCCGCTCGCCGAGGCACAGGTGAACGTCGACATGATCGTGCAGAACGTCTCGGCCGACGGCAGCACCGACATGACCTTCACCGTCGGCCGCGCCGACCTGCCGCGGGTGCAGGCCGTATTGGCCGAGCACCGCGACAGCATCGGGTCGGACACCGTGCTGATGGACCCGGACGTCGCCAAGATCAGCGTCGTCGGCGTCGGCATGCGCAGCCATGCCGGGGTCGCCAGCATCATGTTCAGCACGTTGGCGGGGAAGGGGATCAACATCCAGGTCATCTCGACCAGCGAGATCAAGGTCAGCGTGCTGATCTCGGCGGAATACACCGAGCTTGCGGTCCGAGCGCTGCACACCGCCTACGGCCTCGATGCCGCCTGATAGTGTAAGCCACAGCCACCGGGACCTGCTCGCCCGCGCCGAGTTCGACCGCCTGTCGGACCGCGGGCGCCGCTTCCTCGGCAGTCCAATGGCGATCATGGGCGGTGCGATGAGCTGGGTCAGCGAGCGGACCCTGGTCGCCGCCATCAGCAACGCGGGCGGGTTCGGCGTCATCGCCGGCGGCTCCATGGGGCCGGACGCGCTCGCGCAGGAGATCGCCGGCACCCAGGCGCTCACGGCCCGGCCGTTCGGCGTGAACCTCATTACCATGCACCCGCGGCTGCTGGACCTGATCCAGGTCTGCCTGCAGGCCGGCGTCGGCCACGTCGTGCTGGCCGGCAGCGTGCCGAGCGGAGCGGCGGTTCGCGCCGTGAAGGACGGGGGCGCCCGCTTGGTATGCTTCGCCTCCGCCCTCGTGCTCGCGCAGCGCATGGTGCGGCTCGGCGCCGACGCCCTGGTGATCGAAGGGTCCGAAGCCGGCGGCCATATCGGCCCGGTGTCGCTCGCCGTGCTGGCGCAGGAGATCCTGCCGCACGTCACCGAGGTCCCGGTGTTTGTCGCGGGCGGCATCGGCCGTGGCGAGGCGATACTGGCCTTCCTCGAAATGGGCGCCGCTGGGGCGCAGCTCGGCACCCGGTTCGCCGCCGCGACCGAGAGCATCGCCCACCCGCGCTTCAAGCAGGCCTTCATCCACGCCCGCGCCCGCGACGCGCTGCCCAGCGTGCAGCTCGACCCGCGCTTTCCCGTCATTCCGGTGCGCGGCCTGGTCAACGCCGGCACCCAGGCCTTCCTGCAGCATCAGGCGGCGGCGATGGCGCGCGTGGACTCGGGCGAGCTGACGCGGGAGCAGGCGCAGCTGTCGGTCGAGCACTTCTGGGCCGGGGCGCTGCGGCGTGCGGTGATCGACGGCGATGTGGAGTATGGTTCGGTGATGGCCGGGCAGTCCGTAGGCATGGTGACGGCGGAGCAGCCGACGGCGGAGATTATCGCCGAGCTGGTCGGCCAAGCCTGCCGGGCGATCGCCGCCAGGCAAGACCGGGATCATCGGGCGATCGCCGCCCCGCAAGACCTAGATTATCGGGCAGTTGCCGCCCGGCACGACGCGGCCCGGCACTAGATGCAGCAGACCCGCCGCCTGCTGTCCCGCCTCCGCGACATGATGGCGCTGGGCCTTTCGGTCAGCGGAACCGGCGGCGTGCCGCTCAGCGACCTGGCGGCGCTGGTCGCCAGCGAGATGGTGGCCGAGGTCTGCACCGTCTATGCCATGCGGCCCGGCGACCTATTGGAACTGGCCGCGACCCACGGCCTCAACCCCGAGGCGGTCGGGCGCACCCGGCTGCGGGTTGGGGAGGGCATCGTCGGCATCGTCGCCGCCACGAGCGCCGTGCAGAACCTGCCGGACGCCCAGAACCATCCGGCCTTCGCCTATCGCCCCGAAACCGGGGAGGACCCCTTCGCCTCCCTGCTGGCCGTGCCGGTGCGCCGCGGCGGCCGGGTGCTCGGCGTGCTCGCGGTGCAGAACCGCGCGCCACGCCGGTATGCCGACGACGAGGTGGAGCTGCTGGAAACCGTCGCCATGCTGCTGGCCGAGGTGCTGGCCGCTGCCGGAGCGTCGGACGGGGCGGAGCAGGGCATAGGCGCCACCCTGTCGCGGCAATTCCAGGCGACGCCGTTCGCGCCAGGCATCGCCATCGGCCCAGTGGTGCTGCACGGCGCCGGCGCCCCGCTGCGCCGCCTGCTGGCGGACGATCCCGCCGAGGAAATCAAACGCCTGGATCTCGCTATCGCCTCGATGCGCCAAGCGCTCGACGACCTGATCGAGACCAGGCTGCCCACCGGCGACGGCCCGCGAGAGGTGCTGGAGGCCACCCGCCTGGTCGCGGCCGATAGCGGCTGGATGCGCCGTGTGCGGGAGGCGGTTCGGAACGGCTTGACCGCCGAAGCCGCCGTTCACCGCGCGGCCAACGAACTGCGTGACCGCATGCGCCGCATTGCCGACCCTTATCTGCGGGAGCGCCTGGCGGATATGGAGGACCTAGCCGGCCGTCTGCTGGCCGCGCTGGACGGCGACGAGGCGCTGCCGGCGATCCCGCAGGGCGCCATCCTGTTCGCTCGCCGGCTCGGCCCGGCGCAGCTGTTGGAGTGGCACGCCCGCGGCATCGGCGGCGTCGCGATCGAGGAGGGCAGTTCGGCCGGGCACGCCGCCATTCTAGCCCGCGCCCTGGGCCTGCCGGCGCTGGGCGGCGTGCGCGGCCTGCTGGCGGCGTTGGAGGAGGGCGACGACGCCGTACTGGACGCGGATGAGGGCCAGTTGATCCTGCGTCCGGACAACGAGGTCCGCACCGCCTATGCCCGCGCGCTCGACATCCGCCTGCAGCTCGAGGCCGGGTTCGCCGCCCAGCGCCATCGGCCGGCGCATACGGCGGACGGCGTCCCGCTGAGCCTGATGCTCAACGTCGGCCTGGCGCGGGAGGTCGAGCAGCTCGACACGACCGGCGCCGCCGGGATCGGGCTGTTCCGGACCGAGATCGCCATGCTCGCCCGCGGCGAGATCGTGGACGTACCGGAGCAGGCGGCGCTCTATGCCCGGGTGCTGGACGCCGCCGGTGGCCGGCCTGTGCGTTTCCGTACTCTGGACCTCGGCGGCGACAAGCTGCTGCCGGACGCGCCGCGGCAGGAGGAGGAGAACCCAGCCATGGGCTGGCGTAGCCTGCGCGTCGGGCTCGACCGCCCGGCGTTGCTGCGCCGCCAGCTTCGCGCGCTGCTGCTGGCCGCCCAGGGGCGGACGCTGTCGGTCATGTTCCCCATGGTCGCGACCGTCGCCGAATTCTGTGCCGCCCGTGGCCTGCTGCTGGCCGAGGCGGCGCGGATGCGTCCGGCCCCCGAGCGCATCCTGGTCGGCAGCATGATCGAGGTGCCGGCCCTGCTTTGGCAGCTTCCCGCGCTGATGGCGGAGGTGGATTTCGTCTCGATCGGGTCCAACGACCTGATGCAGTTCCTGTTCGCCGCTGACCGTGGCACGCCGGGGCTCGCGGGCCGCTACGACCTGCTGTCGCCGCCGGTGCTGGACGCGCTGAACCAGGTGTGCGCCGCCGCTGCGGCAGCGGGCGTCGAGGTTTCGCTGTGCGGCGAGCATGCCGGCAGGCCGCTTGAGGCGATGGTGCTGGCGGCGCTGGGCATCACCACCTTGTCGATGCCGGCCTCCGGCCTGCTGCGGCTGAAGGCGGCGTTCGCCTCCGTGCATTTGGCTGAGCTGCGGGCGGTGCTCATGGCGGCCCGGCGCAACGCGGCCGGCCAGGCGAGCCTGCGCGCACCGCTTACCTCGTGGGCACGGGAGCACGGCCACCTAGCGTGACTAAAAGCCCTCTTTCGTTGGGAGAGGTTTGGGTGAGGGCTGCTTGAGGGGCGGACAGCGTGACGCTTGCGCTACCCAGCGAAATCCCCAAGGAGGATTTGCGCGACACCCCGACCCTTTCCCGGAGGGCGAGGGAGAAGAAAGCAGGGTCTGTTCGCCATAATCAGTGGCAATGGCGGCGCTCCGACGCCACATGCGACAGCAACCGAAATAATTACGGCGCAAAGGCCGGATCAGGCCAAATTCTAGGAGGCGAATGCGATGCTGCCCTCCGGTGACAGTGACCCGAACGGCCCCATGCTGGGTGCATCCCACGTTGGCGCGGAGCTGCGGGCGGCCCGGCTGCGGCTCGGCTAGGCCCTGCCGGACGTCGCCGCCACTCTCCGTATCCGACTGCCCTTTCTTCAAGCCATCGAGGATGGCCGTATCGCCGACCTGCCCGGCAACGCCTACGCGCTCGGCTTTCTCCGCAGCTATGCGGCGTCGCTGGGCCTCAACGCGTCCGAGGTGGCGCGGCGTTTCCGGGCGGAGGCGCGTGAGGTGAACCAGAAACCTGAACTGACGTTCCCCGCCCCCGTGCCGGACCGCGGCGTGCCGGCCGGCGCCGTGGTATTGCTGGGCGTGCTGCTGACGCTGGGCGCCTATGCCGGCTGGTATCGCGTGTCCGGCGATGCGCGGTCTTCGGCCGAAGCGATCCCCGCCGTGCCGCAACGGCTGAAGGCGTTTACCGACCAGGCCGCGCCGTCGTCTAGCCTGTCTCCGAAGGTCGCCTCCAATCCGCCGGGCCCACCCGCCCCGGAGCCTGCCGCATCCACGCCCGATATGCCGCTCGGCATGGCGCCGCATCCAGCCGCGATATCTGCCCTGTCGGCAGCAGCTGTGACCAACGAGGGCCGGGTCGTGCTGCGGGTGAAGGCCGACGCCTGGATCCAGGTCAAGGAGCGCCAGGGTCCGGTGCTGCTGAACCGCGTCATGCGCGCGGGCGACAGCTGGCCGGTGCCGAACGGGACGCAGCTGATGCTCTCGACCGGCAACGCCGGCGGGACCGAATTGCTGGTCGACGGCGAGGCCATCCCGGCGCTGGGCCCCGCCGGCGCTGTCCGTCGCGACGTGGCGCTGGACCCTGATGCGCTGAAAGGCGGCTCGACGGCGCGGCCCGCAGCGCAGTAGAAGCGGCTCCACCGAATTATATATAAACGAAGACGCCGGATATCCGGCGTGGGGAACCACCATGAGCTATCGCCCGTATCAGCAGATCGAGCGTCGAAAGTCCCGCCAAATTCATGTGGGCAATGTTCCTGTTGGCGGCGACGCGCCGATTACGGTGCAGACCATGACCAATACGCTGACGACCGACGTGCCCGGCACGGTGGCGCAGATCCGCCGCGCCGAGGAGGCCGGGGTCGACATCGTCCGGGTGTCTTGCCCGGACCAGGAGAGCGCGCTGGCCTTGAAGGACATCGTGCGCCAGGTGTCGGTGCCGATTGTCGCCGACATCCACTTTCATTATCGCCGGGCCATCGAGGCCGCGGAGAGCGGCGCCGCCTGCCTGCGCATCAACCCCGGCAACATCGGCAGCGCCGACCGGGTGCGCGAGGTCATCAAGGCCGCGCGCGACCACAATTGCAGCATGCGCATCGGCGTGAACGCCGGCTCGCTGGAGCGGCATCTGCTGGAGAAATACGGCGAGCCGAACCCGGAGGCGCTGGTCGAGAGCGCGCTGGAGCACGCCAAGATCCTGCAGGACAACGATTTCCACGAGTTCAAAATCAGCGTGAAGGCGTCGGACGTGTTCATGGCCGTCGCCGCCTATCAGCAACTGGCCGAGGTGTGCGACCATCCGCTGCATATCGGCATCACCGAAGCCGGCACCAAGCGCGCGGGCACCGTAAAATCGGCGATCGGCCTCGGCAGCCTGATCTGGGCCGGCGTCGGCGACACCCTGCGCGTGTCGCTGTCGGCGGAGCCGGAGGAGGAGGTCCACGTCGGCTGGGACATCCTGAAGTCGCTTGGCGTGCGGCACCGTGGGGTAAAAATCATTTCCTGCCCGTCCTGCGCGCGGCAGGGCTTCAACGTGATCGCCACGGTGGCGACGCTGGAGGAGCGGCTGGCGCACATCAAGACGCCGATTACGCTGTCGATCATCGGCTGCGTGGTGAACGGCCCCGGCGAGGCGCTGATGACCGACATCGGCGTGACCGGCGGCGGCAATGGGCGGCACATGGTGTATCACGCCGGCCGCACCGACCACACGATCGACGGCGGCGACATGGTCGAGCACATCATCGAGACGGTCGAGCGCAAGGCCGCGGAACTCGCCGCGGCGGTCCCTGCCGTGGCTAAGGTCGCAGCGGAGTAGCATGGCCGATCTGCAGCCGATCCGCGGCACACGCGACCTGATCGGCGAGGAGCAGCGCCGCCACACCCACGTCATCGACACCGCCCGGCGGGTTGCGGCGCTGTATGGTATGGACGAGTGGGCGACGCCGATCTTCGAGGAAACGCGGGTGTTCGCCCGCACCCTGGGCGACACCTCCGACGTGGTGACAAAGGAGATGTATACCTTCGACGACCGCGGCGGCGACAGCATCACGCTGCGGCCAGAGAACACCGCCGGGGTGTGCCGCGCGCTGGTCAGCAACGGATTGACGCAATCGCTGCCGCAGAAGGTGTTCTACGCCGGGCCGATGTTCCGCTACGAGCGGCCGCAGAAGGGCCGCTACCGGCAGTTCCACCAGATCGGCGCCGAGCTGATCGGACCTGCCGAGCCGCTAGCGGACGCCGAGATCATCGCGCTCGGCTGGCATGTCCTGCAGGCGTTGGGCGTGGACGGCGATACGGTGCTGGAGCTGAATACGCTCGGCGACGCTGCCAGCCGCGACGCCTATCGCGAGGCGCTGGTAGGGTATTTCAGCGCGCACCGGGATGCGCTGTCGGCGGACAGCCGGGACCGGCTGGGGCGCAATCCGCTGCGTATCCTCGACAGCAAGGACCCGGGCGACCGTGCCGTGGTCGAGGGCGCGCCGACGATCCAGGCCGTGCTGACGCCCGAGGCGGCCACGTTCTATGATGCGCTGCGATCCCACTTGGCCGGGCTGCGCGTCCCCTTTCGGGAGAACCCACGCATCGTGCGCGGATTGGACTACTACAATCATACGGCGTTCGAGTTCGTGACGGATCAGCTCGGCGCGCAAGGCACAGTGATGGGCGGTGGCCGCTATGACGGTTTGGTCGCCCAGATGGGCGGGCCGGCCATTCCGGCCGTCGGCTGGGCTGCAGGCGTGGAGCGCCTGGCCATGCTGCTGGATGCGCCGCCTGCGCTGCCCGCACCGGTCGCGGTGATCCCCATCGGCGGCGCGGCGGAGGAGGCCGCGGCGCTCGACGCCATGCAGGCGCTGCGCGGCGCCGGCATCCGGACGGAAATGGCCTATCGCGGCAACCTCAAGCGCCGGATGGAGCGCGCCAACCGCATCGGCGCCCATGCTGCGGTGATCATCGGCGAGGCCGAACTCGCGCGCGGGGTGGCGCAATTGAAGGATTTGGCGACCGGCGCCCAGTCCGAGGTCGCCTTGACCGAGTTGGCAGCGAAACTGGCATGAGCGGAAGTCTCGATTACAAGCTCGACCGCATCGTCGGCCGGGCGGCGGAGCTGCGGTCGCAGTTGAGCGAGGGCCTGGGCGGCGACGGGTTCTCCCGCGCCAGCAAGGAGCTGTCCGAGCTGGCGCCCATCGTGGACCGCATCGACGAGCTGCGTGAGGCCGAGCGGGCGAACGCCGACGCCGAGGCGATGCTGTCCGATCCCGAGATGAAGGACCTTGCGGAGGCCGAGCTTTATGAGCTGAAGGAGAAGCTGCCGGCGCTCAGGCATGAGATTCGCCTCGCCTTGCTGCCGAAAGACGAGGCCGACGCCCGCAGCGCGATCCTGGAAATCCGCCCAGCCGCCGGTGGCGACGAGGCCAGCCTGTTCGCCGCCGAGCTGTTCCAGATGTATCAGAAATACGCGGAGTCGAAGGGTTGGCGGGTCGAGGTGCTGGAATACGCCGATACCGGGCTGGGCGGCCTGAAGGAGGGTGTCGCCGAAATCACCGGTCGCAACGTGTTCGCCCGGCTGAAATACGAATCCGGCGTCCACCGGGTGCAGCGCGTGCCGGCCACCGAGAGCCAGGGACGCATCCACACCTCGACCGTGACCGTCGCCGTGCTGCCGGAAGCGGAGGAGGTCGACGTGCAGGTAAATGAGACCGACCTGCGCATCGACGTTTATCGCGCGTCCGGCGCCGGCGGCCAGCACGTGAACAAGACGGAAAGCGCCGTACGCATCACCCATATTCCGTCCGGCGTGGTGGTGGCGATGCAGGAGGAGCGCAGCCAGCACAAGAACCGCGCCAAGGCGATGAAAATCTTGCGCGCGCGGCTGTATGAGGCGCAGCGGTCGAGCCTCGCCTCCACCCGCGCCGCCGACCGCAAGTCCCAGGTCGGCACCGGTGACCGCAGCGAGCGCATTCGCACCTACAACTTCCCGCAGGGCCGGGTGTCGGACCACCGCGTCGAGCTCACCTTGCATAAGATCGACCGCATCATGCAGGGCGACCTCGACGACATTGTGGACCGGCTGACGGCCGAGGACCAAGCCGCGCGGCTGGCCGCCCAGGAGTGACGGTGCGCGAGGCGCTGCGCCACGGCGCGGCGTTGCTGGAGGCGGCCGGGGTCGACAACCCGCGGCTGGACGCCCGGTTGCTGCTCGGCCAGGCGACCGGACTGCCGCGCGAGGCGCTGTTGCGCGAACCGCTTCGTTGCATCGATCCCGAGCCGTATCGCGTCCTGCTGGCCCGGCGCGCCGCGCGCGAGCCGTTGGCGCTCATCTTGGGCCGGCAGGAGTTCTGGAGCCTCGATTTCGAGGTTTCACCCGCCACCCTGATCCCGCGCGCCGATAGCGAGACGTTGATTGAGGCGGCGCTCGCGGCGGTGCCGGACCGGAGCCGGGTGCGGACGATCCTGGACCTCGGCACCGGCACGGGCTGCCTCTTATTGGCCTCCCTCACGGAATTCCCGCTCGCATGGGGGCTCGGCGTCGACCAATCGGCCGAGGCCGCTGCCTTGGCGGCTCGCAATGCAGGCGCCCTGGGGTTGGCATCCCGCGCCGCTTTCCTTTGCGGTAGCTGGAGCGATGCGGTCTCGGCCGGGTTCGATCTCGTGCTCAGCAATCCGCCCTATATTCCCAGTGGCGAGATCGCTGGCCTGATGCCCGAGGTGGCGCGGCACGAGCCCGGCCGCGCACTGGATGGCGGCCTCGATGGCCTCGACGCCTACCGCTGTATCTTGGCGGCGCTGCCGGGCCTGCTTGCCCCGAGTGGCGTCGCGATATTGGAACTCGGCGCCGGCCAGGCGGAGGCGGTCGCGGCGCTGTCAGGCCGCCCGGTGGCATTTTGTGCCGACTTGGGCGGCGTCCGCCGGGCGATGGTGATAGGGCGATGAGAAAACGTTTGGCAGAAAGGCGCGCGACCGCTAGTATGCGCCAGCGATCGAGAATTGTGCCCGCGAGGCGCAATCTTGCTTGCGCCGTTCGCCTGCGTGCGGGCGATACCGAATGCCGCCAATCGACTGCCGCCGGGTTAGGCCCGTGCGCGTCCCAGGGCGGCCGTGAACAGGAAAGTGTTCCATACGAATGAATATGAAACGCATGCGAGGGCGCAACCACCGTGGCGGCGGCAGTGGCGGCGGCGTGCCGATCCGGCACCAGACCGGCAACGTGCCGCTGAACCGCAACCACGTGTTCGACAGCAATGGCCCAGACCTCCGTATCCGCGGCACGTCGCAGCAGTTGTTCGAAAAATATCTGCAGCTCGGCCGCGACGCTACGAGCTCCGCCGATCGCGTGATGGCCGAGAGCTATTTTCAGCACGCCGAGCACTATTTCCGCATCCTGAATGCCATGAACCAAGCCGCGCAAGCGCAGGGTCAGACTAATGGCGCGGGACCGCAGCGGCGTCAGCCCTACGAGAGCCACGGCAACGAGCCACAGACCGCCGAGCAGCAGCAGGGCGCCGAGCAGGACGATGAGGATGAAACGCCCGCGGCCAGCGAGCCGGCGCGGGTGAGCGAGCAGTCAGGCGAGATGCGGGAGATCCCGATCGCCGCCGTGCCGCCGGAGCATCAGTCCGGCGACTGATCGGGTGCATCCAGCGCTGCCCGCAGCCGTTGGCTCTCGGTCGCGTTCAGCAGGGCCAGGCGGAGAAAGAGGTCGATCAGCACCAAGTTCACGTTGAACTTGAACCGGTCTGTGTGCCGAACCTCGTCTAGGACAGCCCGCAGCGGCCATAGTTCGAATGCCTCCACCTCGCCGTCCCGTGGATGCGGCACGAAGCTTTCGGGCAGCGCTAAGTCGTAGCAATGCAGGCGGTCGCGCCGCAGTCCCTCGGGCCGATCCATCGCATAACCGAGCAAAGCCACCGGCACGGCCTCGGCAATGAGCGCAGCAGGGATCGCGGCCTCTTCATCCGCCTCCTTGGCCAGCGTCTGCCACGGCGAAAGGCCGGCTGGAACGCCGCCACCCACAAGGTGGTCGAGCTTGCCGGGATCGAGCAGCTTGTCTGCCGCGCGGCGTGCCACCCAGAGCGATGGCCCATCCTCCCGCTGCACCAATCCATTCAAATGCACGCCCTCCGCGCGGACGCCTAACGCCGGCAACGCGCCACGATCAAGTTGTGCCAGCGTAGGGCCGTCCGGCGTTGCGCGCACGTCGAATGCCTCGCCCCGCCATCGAAATCGTCCCTGTTCTGCAAGCCTCTCCGCCATGCCATACAGCTCGGTCGCAGCCAGCGTAACCCCGCCGGGTCGCACAGCCGCGCCAAGCCCGGCCAGCGCCGCCGCAATCTCCGGCATGACCCATCCGACCTGCGCCGTGCCGAGCCGCAACGGCAGCCGATGGCCCGGCAGTTCGGCGTTTCGACAGGCGGCGATATGGCGCATGAGGTCGGTCATGTCCCTGTTATAGTGACAATCCCAGGGCATCCCAGGCACCCGGCCTTTCCACCACCGGCGTGCATCGCCACATAACCATCATGAAGCCTGCCGAGTTGACCACCACACCCGCCGCCGCCACTCCACAGCGGACCGGGTTCCAGACCGTGCGTTCGTTGCTGCCCTATCTGTGGCCCAAGGGAGAGATCGGCGCCCACGTGCGCGTGGTCACGGCCGCCGTGCTGCTGGTGCTGGCGAAGGTTGCGACGGTGTATATCCCGATCGTTTATAGCCAGGCGGTCGACGCCCTATCGCCCAAGGGCCACCCGCTCACCATCCCGTTCAGCCTAATTCTGGCCTACGCGCTGCTGCGCATCGCTTCGTCGGGATTCGCCGAGCTGCGGGACGCCGTGTTCGCCGCCGTGCAGCAGAGCACGGTCCGCAAGGTTGCACTGCAGGCCTTCAAGCATCTGCATCGCCTTTCGCTGCGCTTCCATCTGGATCGGCAGACCGGCGGCCTGTCGCGGTCGATCGAACGCGGCACCGCGGGCATCGAGAATGTGCTGCGCCTCGCCGTGTTCAATATCGTGCCGACCCTGCTCGAGGTCGTGCTGGTCGTCGGCATCTTGTGGCACCTGTTCGACTGGCGCTTTGCGATGGTCACGCTGGTGACGGTCGTCCTCTACATCGGTTTCACCTTTGGCTTTACCAACTGGCGCGTCCGCTTCCGCCGGGCGATGAACGAAACGGACAGCGACGCGCAGACCAAGGCGGTCGACAGCCTGCTGAACTTCGAGACGGTGAAATACTTCGGCAACGAGGCACACGAGGCACGGCGCTTCGATGAGGCTCGCGCCCGCTACGAACGCGCCGCGGTCAAGAGCCAGGTCACGCTCAATATGCTGAACCTCGGCCAGGCATTCATCATCGCAATCGGCCTTGGCTGGGTCATGCTGATGGCGGCGGATGGCGTGCAGGCCGGTACCATGACGGTCGGGCAGTTCGTGCTCGTCAACACCTATCTTATGCAGCTCTATCAGCCGCTGAACTTCCTCGGCTTCGTTTATCGGGAGATCAAGCAGGGCTTGGTCGATATGGAGCAGATGTTCCTTCTGCTCTCCGTCGGCCAGGAGGTCGCGGACCGGCCTGGCGCCACCGTGCTGGCGCCAACGCCCGCGCCGGGCAAGCCTGGCCTTGGGCAGCCCGGCTCCGTCGCGTTCCGTCACGTGCATTTCGGCTACAACCCGAACCGCGAGATCCTGCGCGGCGTAAGCTTCTCCGCCGCTGCCGGGGCAAAGCTCGCGATCGTGGGACCGACCGGCGCCGGCAAGTCCACCATCAGCCGCCTGCTGTTCCGCTTCTATGACGTGACCGAAGGCGCTGTGGAGATCGACGGCATCGACGTGCGCGACATGACGCAGACCAGCCTGCGTGCCGCCATCGGCGTCGTCCCGCAGGATACCGTGCTGTTCAACGACACCATCGGCTACAACATCGCCTATGGCCGCCCCGGCGCCAGCCAGGCCGAAATCGAGCACGCCGCCCGGCTGGCCCAGGTGCATGATTTCGTGCTTCGCCTGCCCGAGGGCTACCAGACCAAGGTCGGCGAGCGCGGTCTGAAGCTGTCGGGCGGCGAGAAGCAGCGGGTCGCCATCGCCCGCACCATCCTGAAGAACCCGCGCATCTTAATCCTCGACGAGGCGACCAGCGCGCTCGACACCCGGACCGAGCGGGAGATCGAGACGGCGCTCCGCACCGTGTCCGCCGACCGTACGACGCTGGTGATCGCGCACCGCCTGTCGACCGTGGTGGACGCCGACGAGATCCTGGTGCTTTCCGACGGCCAGGTCGCCGAGCGCGGCACCCATTCGAGCCTGCTGGCGGCGGACGGCCTGTATGCCCGCATGTGGGAGCTGCAGGTCGAGCAGAGTGAGGCGTCCATGCTGGAAGCGTCTGAGCCGGAGACGGTCGCTGCGCAGTAGCGGCGGGTTGGATCACCGGGTGCAAGCGCCATGTATAGGGAAAGGAGCGCCGCATGCCGCATGATGCCAACCACGCCGATACTGAAGCCCCCGCAGACCTGAGCCACGCCGGCGCAGTTGTCGACAAGGCGATCGAGTATATGGCTGGGCAGAATCTTAGCCCGCTATCGATCGCCTCCGCTTTACTGGGTGGATCGCTGGGTCTGCTGGCGCGCACCATGGGTGACGACGCGATCGTCCAGGTGCTGCAGAATGCGATGTCGAGCGTGCGATCGGGCGAACTGCGCGCGGAGTATGGCCCGCATGAGGGTGCCTCCGGACGCGCCTGAGCCCGAACGGGTTGACGCCGTCGCGCCCGGACGGCATAACCCGCCCCTTGATCGCCAGGGCCGTCCGCCCTGCGCGGCGCTTTGATTTGAGGAAATCCGATGTCTCGTCGCTGCCAGTTCACGGGCAAGGGTGTGCAGTCTGGCAACAACGTCAGCCACGCGAACAACAAGTCCCGCCGTCGTTTCCTGCCGAACCTGCAGCACACTTCGCTGCTGTCGGATATCCTTGGCACCACGATCCGTGTGCGCCTGACCACCCACGCTATGCGCACGATCGAGCACAATGGCGGGCTCGACTCCTTCCTGCTCGGCACGCCGAACCGGAACTTGCCGGCGGAGGCACAGGTGCTGAAGCGCCGCATCGCGCGGTCGCAGGCCAAGCGTGCCGCCGCGCAGCCAGCCGCCTAACGATCGGTTAGCACCTGCAAAGGCCCGCTTTGGCGGGCCTTTTTTGTTATGGTGACTTTGGCGCTTAAGCGGTTTGTGCGCCGGGTCCGCCGGTCCACGGTGCCGTCGTTTACGGTGCGCCTGCCGGATGGCCGGACTATAGCGGTCGAGGAATACGGCGACTCAGCTGGACCCGCGGTGCTCTACTTCCACGGCTGGCCGGCATCGCGGCTCGAGGCCGGGTTGATCCCCGGCCTGCCGGTCCGCCTGCTGGCATTCGACCGGCCAGGCTACGGCCGGTCGTCACCGCAGCCAGGTCGCACCCTGTTGGACTGGCCGAAGGACGTAGTGGACGTGGCAGACCGTCTTAGTCTCCGCACCTTCCATGTCGTCGGCCTATCTGGCGGGGCTCCCTATGCGGCAGCCTGCGCTTATGCATTGCCAGACAGGGTGCTGGGCGTCGCGTTGGTCTGCCCGGTGCCTCCCGCCTATGGCATACACCCTCGCGCGCCCGGCGTCGGCCACCTGTTCCGGCTCGGGCGGCACCCGGTCCTGGCGCATCGGCTGCTCAGCGTCATACGGCCGCTGCTGCGCCAACGGATCATCACGCCGAGCATCCTGATCGGCGGCTCGCTTCCCGACTCCGACCGTGAATGCCTGGACCCGAAAATCCTATCCGGCCTCGCCCGTGCCTGGCGTGAGGGCATCGGCCGCAACGTGCAGGGTGCCCTGTCCGATGCGCAAATCTACGCCCAAGACTGGCGTATACCGTTCGGCAAGATCACCGTTCCGATTGAGGTCTGGTATGGCAGCGAGGACTCGTTGATCCCGCTGCATACCCTGGCACCATTCGAGGCCATTCCCGACATGCGCCTGCACGTGCTGCCGAACGAGGGCCATTATTCCCTAGCCATCCGCCACGCCGCCACGATCCTGCAGCAACTGACGCACCCTTCGGCCGCTGCAAAACTTCGCGCTTAGGCCACTAAAGGCGCCCGCTCCGCCGCAGCCCGCGCCCAGGACCGCATCGCGTCCTCGTCGAACAGCTCGGCCAGCTTCTTCATGACCGTGCCGCCCAGCTCCTCCGCATCCACGATCGTCACCGCCCGGCGGTAGTAGCGCGTCACATCGTGGCCGATCCCGATCGCGATCAGCTCGATCGCATCCCGGCTCTCGATCTCGCGGATCACCTCGCGCAGATGCTTTTCCAGGTAGTTGCCTGGGTTTACCGACAGCGTGCTGTCGTCCACCGGCGCGCCGTCGCTGATGACCATCAGGATGCGCCGGTGCTCCGGCCGCGACATCAGGCGGCGGTAGGCCCACAGCAGCGCCTCGCCGTCGATGTTCTCCTTCAGCAGGCCCTCACGCAGCATCAGGCCCAGGTTCTTGCGCGCCCGGCGCCACGGTGCGTCGGCGGATTTGTAGATGATGTGGCGCAGGTCGTTCAGCCGCCCGGGATTGCGCGGCTTGCCCTCCGCCACCCAGCGCTCGCGGCTATGCCCGCCCTTCCAGGCGCGGGTGGTGAAGCCCAGCACCTCGACCTTGACCGCGCAGCGCTCCAGCGTGCGCGCCAGGATGTCACCGCACATCGCCGCTACCGTGATCGGCCGGCCGCGCATGCTGCCGGAGTTATCAATCAGCAACGTCACGACGGTGTCGCGGAAGTCCGTTTCCCGCTCGCGCTTGTAGGACAGCGAAAGCATCGGGTTTACGATCACCCGGGCCAGGCGCCCGGCGTCCAGCATGCCCTCGTCCAGGTCGAACTCCCAAGCCCGGGTCTGCTGCGCCAGTAGCCGGCGCTGCAGCCGGTTGGCGAGCTTGCTCACCACGCCTTGCAGATGCTGCAGCTGCTGATCCAATTGCTGACGCAGCCGGGCTAGCTCCTCCGGGTCGCACAGGTCCTCAGCGTCGGTCTCTTCGTCATTGGCGCGGGAGAAGGCGCGGTAGGACATATGGTCGTCCGGCACCGGCTTCTCGCGCCGGGTCTGCGGCCCGCCGGGCCGGTCGTCACCCTCGGCTGCGGCGGCGTCCTCTTCGGCGTCGTCGTCGCCCTGGTCCTCGGAGGCGTCGCCCTGCATCTGCTCCGGCTGTGCGCCCATCTCGCTGTCGGCGTCGGACTGGGTATCGCCCTCGTTCTGCTCGGCGTTGTCCTGCGACCCCGCCTGCTCGCCGCCGTCCTCGCCCTCGTCGGTCTGGTCGTCGGGCTCGGACTCGACCTCGGCCTCAGCCAAGTTCAATGCCGCCAGCAGCTTCCGTGCGGCGCGGGTAAACCGCGTTTGGTCATGCTGCGCCGAAGCCATCTCAGAAAGCGCGCCCTCGGCGTCATCGCCCAGCGTGCCGCGCCAGCTTTCCAGGATGCGGGACGCTGCAGCGGGGCTGATCTCGCCCGACATACGTTCGCGTGCCAGCAGGGACAGCGCCGCCGGCAGCGGCAACTGGTCCTTGCGGGTCATGCGGTCGTAGCCCTCGGCCTCGCACTCATCGGACAGGCGGGCGCGGATATTGGCGGCGACCCCGGACATATACGCCGCGCCGACCGTTTCGACGCGGGCTTGCTCCAGCGCGTCATAAACGTCCTTCGCTTCGCGCTGGCCCGGGCTGCGCGCCGCATGCACGGCGTCGTCATGGTGGCGCAGCCGCAGCGCCACGCTGTCGGCGGCCCCGCGCAGCTTGGCCATCTCCGCCGGCGGCAGCGCTCGCGTCGGCAGTGGCAGCCTCGCGCGCTTGCCGACGAGCCCGCTGGGACCCGGCTGGAACGCCACCTGGACCTCGGGCACCTGCGCGATTGCCCGCAGCACGCCGGCGGTCGCGCGCTTGAAGTCCTCGGTGCGCGAGTTTTCCTTGGAGCCGCTCATAGCCCTTTACGCGGCGCCAGCAAGCCGGTCGGCAGCTCCTCGTTGAAGCAACGCTGATAGTATTCCGCCACGGTGCTGCGCTCGGCCTCGTCGCATTTGTTCAGGAAGGTCAGACGGAAGGCGAAGCCCACGTCCTTGAAGATGCGCGCGTTCTCCGACCAGGTAATCACCGTGCGCGGGCTCATCACCGTCGAGATGTCGCCGTTGATGAACCCGGCGCGCGTCAGGTCCGCCAGCGCCACCATGCTCTCGACCCGCTTCTTCATTGCCTTGTCCGAGGCGTCGATGCCCATCTTGGCCAGCACGATCGCCGTCTCCTGCGCATGCGGCAGGTAGTTCAGCGTGGCGACGATGTTCCAGCGGTCCATCTGCCCCTGGTTGATCTGCTGCGTGCCGTGATACAGCCCGGTCGTATCGCCGAGGCCGACGGTGTTCGCGGTCGCGAACAGCCGGAAACTCTGGTGCGGGCGGATCACGCGGTTCTGATCGAGCAAGGTCAGCCGGCCCTCGACCTCCAGCACCCGCTGGATCACGAACATCACATCCGGCCGGCCGGCGTCATACTCGTCGAACACCAAGGCGCAGGCGTGCTGCAGCGCCCAAGGCAGGATGCCCTCGCGGAACTCGGTGATCTGCTTGCCGTCCTTCAGGACGATGGCGTCCTTGCCGATCAGGTCGATGCGGCTGATGTGGCTGTCGAGGTTGACCCGGATGCAGGGCCAGTTCAGCCGAGCGGCGACCTGTTCGATATGCGTGCTTTTGCCAGTGCCGTGATAGCCCTGGATCAGCACCCGCCGGTTGAAGGCGAAGCCGGCCAGGATGGCAAGCGTCGTCTCTCGGTCGAACTTATAGGCCGTGTCGATCTCGGGCACGTGCTCGGTGCGCACCGAAAACGCCGGCGCCTCCATGTCGATGTCCAAGTCGAACGCCTGTCGCGCGTCGACCGTCGTGTCCGGGACGCTGATGGCCGAGGTCGGCGTGGAACGGGCGTCAGCGAGTGCAGCGATATTATTCATAGGCCTTGGGGTCCTGTGCAGTGCCCCGCCATGCCGCAAGCCGGGCGGGACACATTAGCCCCCTTCGGGGCGGTTGCGAAAGCTCACCCGGTTGCGGCCATCCGGGGTTCGGCGGTCAGATGCTGCCGCACGGCGGCGTAAGCGAGGTTGATGGTCTTCAGCCGCTCCTCCGATGCCCGGTCTCCACCATTGGCGTCGGGATGGTGGCGCTTGGCGAGTTCCTTATAACGCGCCTTGAGTGTGTCCATCGATACCGGCCAATCAAGGCCCAACGCCTGCATGGGATCGCGCAGGTCGGGTGGCACCGACGCTTTCGGAGCCGCCGGCCCACGGCGCATGCGCCCGGCTGATAGGATATGCAGCGGGTCGTGCAGCATCGCCTCGTCGAAGGCCTGCGCACCCAGCCGGCCCAGTGGCCAGGTCGGACGCTGCCACCCGGTATCGGACCGCGTATGCGCCTCGATCTCGCCCGCCGACATGCCCTTGTAGTAGTCCCACGCCGCGTTGTAGGCGCGCACGTGCTCGAGGCAGAACCACCAGTATTGGTTCAGCGTGCTGCGGGATTTGGGCGCACGGAAACCGCCAGCCTCGGGGCAACCGGGCATGTCGCAGGGGCGTCCCGGCGCGGCCGGGTCGGGCGCATAGGCCCGGGGTCGCGGTGATCGGGTCATCCTGCTTTATGTGCGCTTGTTCCCCACGGCGGCAAGTCCTTCCCACCCGGCCGATGCCGGGCTAAGCCTCGCTGCATGTCGAACCAGCCCCTCCGTACCGAACGCATCCGTGCCTTGGTGTCTGCGGCCCTGGCGCCGGTCCTGCTGGAGGTGCGCGACGACAGCGCCCAGCACGCCGGCCATGCCGGAGCGGCGCCGGGCGGAGAAACACATTATAGCGTGCTGGTCGTATCCAATCGCTTCATAGGCCAGGGCCGCATCGCCCGGCACCGCATGGTGAACGCCGCGCTTGGCGATGAATTCGCCCAAGGCCTGCACGCGCTGGCCCTGACACTCCGCACGCCGGATGAGCACTCCGCGCTGGTCCGCCGATAATGCGTCATCAGGTTTTGACGGCGAACTACGCGCTGACAGGCGTCGCACCGGTGTAAAACTGCGGCCACTGCCGCGCGACGACGGGGCTGTCGGGTGCATAGGCCAGGCAGGTGCCCAGCACCATCGGCCTGGACGGTTTCTCGATCGAAGGCCGCTCCGCATTCGACGCCGTTTCGCGCTTGATCCGGACGGCGAACAGGGTTTGGAACGCGACGGTGCCCATTTGGCCCAGCAGCTCGCGCAGATGGGTGCAGCCATGCACGCCGCCGACCCGCTCGTTCGCCGCTTTCAAGAAGCCGCGACCGACCTTGAGGCCGGCCAGCCGGGCGAAGTTCGGCGCCGCCGTAGGGCAGATCGCATAGGGACCGAGCTCGGTCACCGCCTCGAACGCCGTGATCACCATCTCGGTATTCAGCGTCATGCGCGCCAGCATGCGATGCAGCGGCACGCCTGGCTCAATCTGCCCGCGGTCCGAGTTGCTGAACGCATAGGTCTTGGTATCCGTGAGCTGCGCCTCGATATCGAACAGGCCATCGTCGCGACGATAGCCGCGCAGTTCGATATCCCGCAGGTGCAGCGGCTCACGCGGCATGGGTTCGGTCAGCGGCATCGGTCCCTCCATTCGCTGCATCGCAACATAAGGCAGGGCCGCAAGTCTCGCTAGATGAACCGCGCCAGCCGCACGGCAGTGTGCCCGCGGCTGGGCCGCAGGCTTGGCATCACCAGCAGGCAATCGTCATGCGGCGTGCGGATCTCGGCCGCACCGTCCACGGCGATCAGAGTGTTGCGCCGGGGAATTACCTCGCCGCCGCGATACGGCTGCACGAACGCAAAGCCGGCGGTGGCGGCGGTGATGGTCATCGTAACCTCGGCGCAACGCGGGCGCGGCACGGCAGCCGGGCCGTCGGCAAGGCCGGTATGACGCAGCAGGCCAGCGATGCAGGCCGTGGTCACCTCCACCGCCGCCGGCTGCCAGTGCTGCCCGGCCTCCACCAGCACGGCGGCAGCCGTTTGGCCCGGCGCCGTGAAGTGCGGGTAGTCGATCAGCCGCGGACCGGTGACATGGCCGCTATCCGCGACCACCAGCTCCGGGGTGCCCAGCGCCGCCGCGAGCCCGCGTCCTTGCAGGGTGGGTCCGCTCAGGATCAGCGGCTCCGAGGGCCAGAGCATGGTGTGCAGATCCAGCAGCACGTCGACGGTGTCGATCAGCGGCCGCAGCTCGCGCGCACGGTCGAGCTCGACGCTGCGGCGCGGGCTGTCGAGCACGGCCGGGTCCCATAAACGGTTCATGTCCTCATCGAGGAAGCGGGACGCGGTCGGCTGGGCCGGGTCGAACCGGGAAAACGCGGTGATGTTGGCGAAGCCGAGGGTCAGCTGGCCTTGCGCCGGTTGGATGGGTCCGCGCAGCAGTCCGTCCAGCACCACCGCGCCGGCGATCTCGTTCCCATGCAGCACTGCGACGATCGCGACATGCGGTCCGGGCTTGCCGGACTTGAACGTCGTGAACCCGCGCACTCCCGTGTTGCCCGGCAGCCACGGCGACACGTCCGGCCGCGCCAGGTCCACCGCAAAATGCGGGATGCCGTTCTGAGTCGGGTCCATCGCAGGGGTCAGGCCGCCCGTCGTTCTACGCCGCGGGCCGGCGCGGGAAAGGGCAGGGAAGGCAGCGGGACGGTCATCGCCATAGTCTATACGGCTTGTCGCGCTCGGCAACCGGCCCTCAGGCGCATTATGGGAATCAGCACCCATGCTGGCGGCGTCCGGGAGGCCTGCTATAACCGGAGTCGGTTTGGGGAATTGGCGCATGCAGCTCAAGAAGACGGCGCAAGTCCTTGCCGCCGTTCTGGCGTTTGGTCGCATCGCTCGCGGTGCCTGTGGCCTCAACGATCGCTGATCCAGCGCCATCGTCTTCGTGATGTCACCAGCGTTCGATGGACCAGCCTTGCATCCGCTGCACCGCCTGTGGCGCGGCCTGCCGCAGGACGCACGGCGGCGGTTGCTGATACAAGGGACGGCGCTGGTCGCCCCGCATCCCGACCAGCCGGCGCCGCTCGCCCAAGCCGGTATCGCCGTCGCGGGTGAGCTCGGCCGTGCGTCGGGCTTGGGCGAGGGGGCACGGCTGATGCTGCACGGCTTGGACGCATTGAGAGTGCCTGCCTGGCCGATGCAGCGGGGCCAGCCTTTGCCGCCGGATGGCGCCGTATTGGTGCTGCACGTGAACGCGCCGCAGGTGCCGCTCGCGCTGCTGCGGCTGGGCCGGAAAGCGCTGCGGGGCCGCCGGGTTGTGGGATATTGGGCCTGGGAGCTGCCGGTGGCTCCCGAGAGCTGGCGCGCCGGTTTGGCCTTCGTGCACGAGGTTTGGGCGCCGTCGCGCTTCACCGCGGCAGCGCTCGAGCCGTTGCTGCCGGGCCGCGTCCGCGTCGTGCCGCATCCCGTGGCGGCACACCCGCCGGCGCCCTCCGCGTTGGGCCGGGCGGATTTCGGTCTGCCAACGGACGCTGTCGTGACACTCGTGGCGTTCAACCTTGCGTCTAGCTTCGAGCGCAAGAACCCGCTCGGCGCCATCGCCGCGCACCGGGCGGCATTCGGCGATCGGGCGGACCGCGTGCTGCTGCTGCGGGTCGGCAACCTGCACCATTTCCCTGCCGACTTTGCCCAGCTGCGCGCGGCGGCTGCCCATCCCAACATCCGCATCGATACGCGCACCCTGCCCGCGGCCGACAACTACGCGCTGATAGCGGCCTGCGACATCGTGCTGTCGCTGCATCGTAGCGAGGGCTTCGGGCTGATCCCCGCCGAGGCCATGCTGCTGGGCGTGCCGGTGGTCGCCACGGACTGGTCGGGCAACGTCGATTTCATGGATGCCGGCTGTGCCGCCATGGTGCCGGCCCGGCTGATCCCGGCGCACGATCCGCGTGGCGTGTTCATGGCGCCAGGCGCCGTATGGGCGGACCCGGACCTGGGCGTGGCTGCGGCGCATCTGGTGCGACTGGCGGACGACAGGGCGGCACGGCAAGCGCTCGGCCAGGCTGGGCAGGCGGCGGCGCGGGCGCGGCTCGGCGCGGGTCCGCTCGCGGCGGCGGTTCGTGCGTTAGGCCTTCCTGCCGTATGGCCGTCCCGATGAAGGTGCTGGTCTGGCAATGGGGGCGGCGCGGCGCTGGGCCACGCTTTGCGGCCGAGTTGGCGCGCAGCTTCGCTGGCGTGCCCGAGACGGAAACGCTGCTTTCGCTGGCGGCCGGGGCCGAAATCCTGCGCTCAACCGCGCCGCCGCACTGTGACCTGCCGTTCCGCACCTATGACGGCGTTGCAGGATTCGCCGCGCGTGCCCTGAGTGCGCCGGTGCTGGCGCCGCGGCTGGCGGCCTGGCTGCGGGACAACCGGGTGGACGTGGCGCTATGCGCGATGCCGGCGCCGCTCGACCTGCTGATGTCAACGGCGCTGCGCCGGGCCGGGGTGCCATTCGCCGTGGTGGTCCACGATGCGGACTTGCATCCTGGCGACGCGTTCCCGCTGCAGATGCGGCTGCAGCGCCGCCTGCTGCGCCGTGCGGACGGGCTTTTTACCCTGAGTACGCACGTCGCCGACCGGCTGCGCCAGCAGGGCATCGCGGCCGGGCGGCTGCTGGCGACGGCCTCGTTGCCGCCGTTCGCGTTCGGGGAGCGTCCGCCGCCGCCGGGGGCGCACGGCGGACCGCTCCGCCTGCTCTCATTCGGGCGGCTATTGCCCTACAAGGGTTTGGACCTGCTGGCGGACAGCCTGGCGTTGCTGGGGGCGCGTCCTGGCCTGGAGGTCCGGGTCGTCGGCAGCGGTCCGGAAAGCCCGCTGCTGGACAGGCTGCGGGCAATGCCCGGCGTGGCCGTCGAGAACCGCTGGGTGCCGGAGGATGAGGTCGGCGCGCTGCTCGCTTGGGCCGACGGGCTTGTGCTGTCGCACCGCGAGGCCAGCCAGAGCGGCGTCGCCGCGTCCGCGGTGGCAGCAGGGCGCTGGCTGGTGGCGACCCGGGTCGGCGGACTTGAGGAGCAGCTCCAAGGCGAGCCGATGGCGTTGATGTGCGACCCGACGCCAGCGAGCCTCACCGCCGGCTTGGCCCAGCTTATGGCTGGCGAGATTGCACCTCCGGCCAGCGCGAACGACTGCCAGTCCGCATGGCGCGGCGTGGCGCACGCCATGGTGACGGAGCTCCGGACCTTGGTGCACCACCCGAAGCGTGGCCCGCTTGCATTGCCGAAGCCGGTCGCCAGCGGCAGCCTGCTGGGATAATTGCGAGTTCGCGATTACTGGCCTTCATGCGTTCAGAGTTCGATTCCAAGCAATTCCGCAACCCGCGGCGTCGCTTTCAGCCCGGTGCCGGTCAGCACCAGCACAGTAGTATCGTTGGGAGAGACTGCGCCGCTGGCCAGCAGCTTGGCATAGGCGGCGGAGGCCTGGGCGCAGGTCGGCTCAACATAGATGCCGATGCCAGCTAAATGCAGTGTAGCCGCGGCGATCTCGGCCTCGGTCAGCAGCACGCCGCCACCGCCGCTTTCGCGCAGCGCGTGCAGAACTTCGGGCATGCGGATGGGCGAGGCAATGGCCGTGCCCTCGGCCATGGTGGGCCGTATGGGGCCGGGCGCCAGGCCCAGCGCCGCCGCCGCGATCGGCCCGCAGTTCACCGGCTGCACCGCCCACAGCTTCGGCAGCCGGGTGATCTGCCCGGCGCGAAGCAGTTCGGAAAACCCAAGATGGCACCCCAGCACGTTCGACCCGGCGCCGCACGGGATCACCACGTGATCCGGCGCGCGGAACCCGAGGTCCTCCCACAGCTCGTAGGCCAGCGTCTTGGTGCCGTGCAGAAAGAACGGGTGCCAGTTATGGCTGGCGTAGAACATCTTGCTGGCCCGGTGCACCGCAGCGTCGGAGGTATCCTGCCGCGTGCCGGGCACCAGCTCGACCGTCGCGCCATGCGCACGCATCTGCACGGTCTTGGCCGGGCTGGTGCTGCTGGGCGTCATAATGGTCGCCTGCATTCCGCCCGCCGCGGCGTAGGCGGCGACGGCCGCGCCCCCATTGCCGCTGCTGTCCTCCAGCACCGCCGTGACGCCCTGGGCGCGCAGCAGCGACAGCATCACCGACGCGCCGCGGTCCTTGAAGCTGCCGGTCGGCATGAACCACTCGCATTTGAGCAGCGCCTCCCCGCCATGCAGGCGTCGTGGCAGCAGCGGGGTGCAGCCCTCGCCCATGGTGATGGGGCCGGGCATGAGGCCGGGCGGCATGGGCAGCGCCGCCCGGTAGCGCCACAGGCTGCGGACCGAGGTGTCGATGTCGCTCCGTGCCAAGCCCGGCAGCGGCGTCAGCATCAACGGCGCGCCGCCCGGCCCGCACCAGCGCGGTTCGTCAAGCGGGAAGGTCTCACCCGTGCGCGGATCGAGATAGGCGGTCATGCAATGTCCAGTTTTCCTGAGGAGCTTGCCCGGGGCCGGGCCTGCGTGCAAAGGGCTATCGGCATGAATTACCTCGCACCCATCACCACGCTCGCCCAGGACCTGGTGCGCCTCGACAGCCGCAGCGCCCGGTCCAACCACGCCGTCGCGAACCGCATTTTGCAGGACCTGCAAGGCTTCGAGGTCGAAAGGCTGGAGTTCACCGACCTGGCCGGCGCGTCGAAATGCGTTCTGGTGGCGGCCCGCGGCACCGGCGGGCTGGCGCTGTCCGGCCATATGGACACGGTCCCAGACACCGGCTGGCAGGACGACCCATGGTCCGGACGCATCGACGGCGACATTCTGCACGGCCTCGGCAGCACCGACATGAAGGGGCCGCTCGCCGCCATCATCGCCGCCGCCCGGGCGCTGCCGGAGCGCGTGCCGGTGGCGCTGCTGATCACCACGGACGAGGAGACTACGAAGCAGGGCGCCCGCTTGATCGTGGACGCCAGCGCGTTGGCCCGCCGCTTCGCCCCGCGCGCCATCCTGGTCGCCGAGCCGACCGGCATGGTCCCGGTGCGCGGCCATCGCGCCCATGTCGCCTTCACCGCGACCGCGACCGGGGTGCAGGCGCATAGCAGCACCGGCGAGGGCCGCAACGCCAACTGGACCCTCCTGCCCTTCCTGGTCGACATGCGCGCCGTGTTCGACCGGCTGAGGACCGACACTGCGCTGCACGACCTGGCCTATGATCCGCCATTCAGCGACTTCAACCTGACCCTCGACAACCACGGCGCCGCGGTCAACGTCACGGTCCCAAAGGCGACGGCGGAGATAAAATTCCGCTACAGCGCCAGCGTCGACCCGGCGCCGATCATCGAGGCCGTCCGGACCGCCGCCGCCCGCGCCGGCGTGGACCTGACCGAGGCGAGGGAGGGCTCGCCGCCCGAGCTGCCGGCCAGCCATCCGCTGATCCGGCAGGCGGCCAAGCTGACCGGCCATGCGCCGCGCACCGTGCCGTTCGGCACCGACGCCTCGGTGCTGCAGTCGATGGCGCCCTGCCTTATCCTAGGACCCGGTGACATGCATCAGGCACACCGCCCGACGGAGCAGGTAAGCCTATCCGCCCTGGCCGCAGCGGTGCCGACCTTCATGCAGTTCGCGGAGCGGGTGGCAGGATGAGCGAGCCTCGGCAATTCAAGGCGGCCGGCCTGATCGGCTGGCCGGTGTTCCAGTCGCGCTCGCCGAGCCTGCACGGCTATTGGCTGGATAAATACGGCATTCCCGGCGTTTACGTGCCGATGCCCGTGCAACCCGGCCGCTTGGAGGACGCGCTGCATGGCATCCGTGCGCTCGGCTTCGCCGGGTGCAACATCACCCTGCCGCATAAGGAGGCTGCGGCGCGGCTGATGGACCGGCTCGACCCGGTCGCCCAGCGCCTGGAGGCGGTCAACCTGGTCGTCGTCGAGGCCGATGGTTCGCTCAGCGGCTTCAATACGGACGGCTACGGCTTTATCGAGAACCTGCGCGAAGGCAAGGCGGACTGGCGCGCCGACGCCGGCCCGGCGGTGGTGCTCGGCGGCGGCGGCGGCGCCAGGTCGGTGGTGGGCAGCCTGCTGGACGCGGGCGCGCACGAGATCCGGCTGGTCAACCGCACCCGCACGCGGGCGGACGCGCTGGCGACGGCGTTCGGCGGCAAAATAACCGTGGTCGATTGGACAGGGCGTCATGCGGCTCTGGCGGGCAGCGCGCTGCTGGTCAACACGACCAACCAGGGCATGGTTGGGCAGCCATCGCTCGACCTCCGGCTGGACGCGCTGCCGGCCGACGCGGTCGTGTGCGACATCGTCTATAATCCATTGGAGCCAAGCCTGCTGGCGGACGCGCGGGTCCGCGGCAATCCGGTGATCAACGGCCTGGGCATGCTGCTGCATCAGGCGCGGCCGGCCTTTGAGGCGTGGTGGGGCGTGCTGCCGGACGTCACGCCGGAGCTGCGCGCCGCGGTCGAGGCGACGATTCACTGACGACGGGCGGCTGCGTCGTTTCCGCTCGCGACGATTACTGGCTATAACTGAGCCGTGCCAAGCGGCGTCCGGGGGGTTTATGCGAGCCGAGCAGATCGAAAGCGCGCCAGACACCGTAGCAGCATGGCCGGACCAAATTTTCGACCTTCTGAAAGCTCATTCCATCAAACAGGTGGCGCTGGTGCCGGACGCTGGGCACTCGCGGCTGATCCGGCGGTGCCTCGCCGATGACGCCATGCAAGTCGTGACCCTGACCACCGAGGAGGAGGGCGTCGCCATGCTGTGCGGCGCCTGGCTGGGCGGGCAGAAGGGCGTGCTGCTGATGCAGAGCTCCGGGGTGGGCAACTGCGTCAACATGCTGTCGCTGAGCGTCACGCACCGTACGCCGCTGGCGATGATCGTGACCATGCGGGGCGATTTCGGCGAGTTCAACCCGGCGCAGGTGCCAATGGGCAGCGCGACGCAGCCGGTGCTGGAGGCCATGGGCGCCGTGGTGCGTCGCGCCGACCGGCCCGAGGACGTGGCGCCCACGGTCGACGCCACGCTGCGTATGGCGTTTAACACGTTCCGCCCGGCCGCGACGCTGATCGGCCAGCGCGTGCTCGGCGCCAAGACGTTCGGCAAGGACTAAGACGGTGGAGATGCTTGCTCAATCAGGAAAGCTGGACCGGCGGGAGCTGTGCCGCGCCGTGCTGGCCGACCGCAGCAACATGCTGGTGATTGCCGGGCTGGGCGCCCCGGCCTGGGACATCACAGCCGTAGGCGACTGCCCGGAGAACCTGCCGTTGTGGGGCGGCATGGGCGGGGCGGCGATGGTCGGGCTCGGCCTAGCACTGGCCCAGCCGGACCGCATTGTGCTGGTCATTACCGGCGACGGCGAGATGCTGATGGGCCTGGGCAGCCTTGCGACCATCGCGGTGCGGCGTCCGCCCAATCTCGCGATCCTGGTGCAGGACAACGAGCACTACGGCGAGACCGGGATGCAGGAAACCCATACCAAGCACGGCGTCGACCTGGTCACGATGGCGCGCGGCGCCGGGTTCGGGCGCACGATGCTGGTGACGGCTCCGGAGCAGGTCGCCGGCCTGCGCGCCGCGATCCATGCCGGGAACGGCCCGTTGTTCGCTTTGGCAAAGATCGACGCCGGCACCCTGCCGCTGGTGCTGCCGCCGCGTGAGGGTGCCGTCCTGCAGGCGCGCATGCGGGAGGCTGTGCTGGGCCCAGCGGCGCATCATCAGCTTTGAACCGCCGCTGAACGACGCTGGCGTTAAGGGAGACAAGCTATGACCACGGCAGCACCGGACAACATCGACCAGGTTGAGTATTGGAACGGCGACGTCGGGCGCAGATGGGTCGATAGCCAGGAGCGTCTCGACCGGGCATTCCGGCCTTTTACCGCGGCCCTGATCGAGCGCGCAGC
>JAABUR0100001795.1_pt1 | contig 36321 bp, 37 predicted proteins | sample 5560091 | NCBI WGS metagenome assembly JAABUR01 (sample SAMN10711879, study PRJNA513375) | rock metagenome | isolation source: Antarctica rocks | place: Antarctica: Victoria Land, University Valley sud | reverse complement strand
CCTTCATCTCTCGTACAGCATGACGCTCGCGCGTCTTCTTGACACAATGCCCTTGACCTCGTTGCAGAAGCCAGCGACGGCAAGCAAGTAAGTCCGTAGCGGCAGTTTGTGCCAGGCGAACAAGGTGCCCGAGGTGATCGAGAAGTCACCACGGCACGCCTTGCAGCGCCATCACAGCTGGCCCTCAGGCCGCCGGCACGCGTAGCAGATCGAGCAGCCGCAGTCCGGACAGACAGGCTTGCCGTCTGTTTCGGGCCAGCGCAGGCGCAGAAACACGTTCTCGAACCCGCTGTCGGACATGCGCATGATCTTGGCAGCGCTGAGCGACCGCGCCCCGGCAGAAAGCAGGAAATGCTGCGCCATGAGAACCGATCACGAGAAGTGAAACCGGCACCATCCATGACAGCGTCAGCTACCGAGTACAAGCCCAATTTAGCCGGTGGCGGCAGCTACATAAGGCCGCGACGACGCCGTCCTGGTCGTAAGCGCCGTCGCCGGTGAACGAGGCGAGCGAGCCTTCGGCCTGGTCCAGCAAGGAACCCACTTGCGAGCCATCGTCCAAGTCTTTGGTGGTCAGCACGGAGGCGACGATCTTCCCGGTGCCGGCGTCCATGCCGAGGTGCAGCTTACGCCACGACCGGCGCACTTGGTGCCGTGTTTCTCGTGCAGCCACTCGCCTGCGCCGCACAGCCTCAACCCCGTGCTGTCCACCAGCAGGTGCATGGGTTCGGCACCGGTGCCGGCATTCCCCGGCCGCGGCACGTTCAGCGTCACGGCCCGGCGGCTCAGCGTACTGTGGTCCGGTACGGCGAGATCAAACCCGAGCAGGCATATGACCGAGCCGATCAGCCCCTCCGTTTGCCGCAAAGCCAGCCGGAACACTGCCTTGAGCGTCAGTGCGGTCAGAATGGCCAAGGGTGAGTAGACAGGCTGCCCGCCCCGGGGTCGTCCGGGGCTCGGCCGTCCATGCCGTGATCGCCTCCTCGGTGAACCAGACCGTCAAGCTCCCGCGTTGGCGCAGGCTGGCGTCGTAGTCGCGCCAGTTCGTGACCCTGAACCTCTGCTTGGGGATGCGGTGGCGGCGGTCGGCATTGGCTTTGAACGGCACAGGGCATCCCGGGTCAGATGGCTGCTCTCCTACGCTGGGCCGCTCGCACCACCAAACGCCGGATCGCTGCAACAACGCCCCATTGTCGCCTCTGCCTGCGGGCCATCTGCCCGGCACCCCCTCGTTGTCCCATGTGGACAACGCTCTCTGGCGCAGCAGGGAGGCGTTATAAGGATCGGCGCCTTGGTCAGACATGTGGTCGTTTCCTTCGGACGGCGTTTGGATCAGCTTCCCGCGCAGGGCGCTACGGGGCGCGATGGAACTCCAAGTAGAAGCGCACCGGTCCGATCGGCTCCACATGGTGCCGGGTCTCTGGCTCGATCACGCCGGGTTGGCCTGGCTCCATGATGCTTTCCGACGGCGGGGTTTCGATGCAGTAGCGCAGCTTGCCTTCGAGGACATGGATCATGGCCCATGCGCCGCCCTTGGTTTCGTGCGCGCTCAAAAGGGCGGGCGGCACCGTGTCATGCGTGAACACCGGTGTTCGCCGGGTTGCCACGTATCCTGCTGGGATCACCATGTCCGCCTCGGTCACTGGTACCCGACGTTCATCACGTAATCACGCAGGAGAGCTTCGTCGCTTTCCACCTCGCCCAGCAAGCTTTGCAAGGCATCCCGCGCATAAATGATCCCAATCGGCTTCCCGCCTTGTTCGACAACCGGAATGCGTTGCAGGCCACGCGCTTTCATCATCGACCAGACATCCTGCAACGCCCCGTCGGGACGGCAGGATGCCACATCCTGCGTCATGATCGTGTCCACCCTGGCGGTGCAGCCGCTTCCAATGCACCGGGTGATCTGCCCGACGATGTCGGTTTTCGTGAGCACCCCCACCATGCTGCCATCCTGGCCGCACACCACGACGAGGTCGGCGTGCGGCTTGGCCATGAGCGCGGCCGCGTCCTTGACGGGGGCGGTCCAGCTGATCGTTACCAGGCGCTCGCGCGCCCTGGATAGTGTCTGCTCGGCAAACATTCCTGCCCTCCTTGTGTATGTGTCGCAGTGTGCCGTTCAGCACCCAGGGCTGCGCGTCAGATCGGCATGCGGTAGCCGTAGAACTCGTGATCCTCGTTGTAGCCGCCTTGTCCGGCGCCAAGGTCGGCGAAGTCGTGCACGAACTCGATTGCGGCGATCCACTTCACCATCTTGAAGCCCAGCTCGTTCTCGCACCGCAGCCGCACGGGGGCGCCATGGATCACGCTGACCGGTTCGCCGTTCATCTCGTACGCGAGGATCGTCAGCTCATGCCGCATGTTGTGCATCCGATGCACGTCGTAGTAGCGGCCGCCATCGGCGCCGTCGGCCAGGGAGTAGAACACGGCATAACGAGCCTCGGCCGTTGGCTGCACCAGCTCCAGGATGTGCCGCATCGGCACGCCGCCCCACTTGGCGACGCCTGACCACCCCTGGATACAGAAATGGGTGGTAATCTGCTCCTGCCGCGGCATCGCGCGCAGGTCGGCCAGGGAGAACTCTTGCGTCTGCGCCACCAGTCCCCCGACCCGCAAACGATAGGACGCGAACCCGTCAGCGACGAGCGCATCGAACTCGGCCGAATGCGGCATGGTGCCGTTGGGCCAGAAGTATGGCGAGATGTCTTGCTCGCGCAGCTGGGACTTCGGGTCCCACCATTCGGCCAGGCCCTTGATCCAGCCGACCGTGAGCATGCCGGCGTGCTGCACCAGCCGCGCGTGCCGGATCGTGAAGGGCGACACCCGCCACCAGGCCAGCCCGACAACCGCCATGGCCAGCACGAATGGCAGGAACCCGGCCCACGACCTTGCCTCCACGCCGGCGAACATGTGGTTGGTGTTCTGCCGCAGCCCGGTGACGAGCACCATGATCCCGTGCGCCAGGATGAACAGCGCGAACCAAGTGAATGACAGGAAGTGGATGGACCGGGCCATTTGCCGGTTCAGCACCCGGCCCGTCCAGCCCAGCTTGTTGGAGATCGCCGGGCTTTGCAGGAGGCCCGTCGCAATGGACACGGGCGCCGCGACGAACACTGTAATGAAGTAGGTGAGCTGCTGCAGCCCGTTGTAGCGGGTCCAGCCCTGATCGACCGGAAAGTTCAGCGAGGCATACTGTAGCCCTGCTGACAGCGCATTGGGGAACACGGCCCAGGTCAACGGCACAAGGCGCTGCCACTGGTCGGTCGAGAACAGCAGAGCATAGAAGGCGATCCCGTTCAGCGTCCACAACAGGTTGACCGAGAAATGCCACCACCGGGCCAGTCCGATGGTATGGCGCAGCCCCGGAATGCCCAGCCAGCCCGGCAAGGTGACGCTGTCGTCCTTTGCGGTCCAGAAGCGTCCAATCGGCACGGGCTTTTGGAAACGGAACCAGTCGGTGCCGGGCGTGCAGTCGCGTTTCCAATACAGCCGCGGGTGGTCGGCCAGGATTTGGATGCCGGCGCGGATGATGAACATCATGAAGAACATGTTCAGGAAATGCTGCGTCCGTAGCCACCACGGGAAACCGGAGTCCACCGACGGCGCGGCCTGGGCGATGCCGGGGTAGCGCGCCACGAACGCCTTGACGGCTGGGTACTCCAGCAAGCCCTGCGCCAGGGCGATCGCAAGGATGAAGCCGGCAAAGGCCAGCGGCAGCGCCCATAGCACGCTCACCCAGCGCGTCCCCACCCGGACCCGGGGGACGATGCCCTCCTGCGGCGGGAGCCAGTGGTTCAGCAGGATGCGGTCGTCTGCCAGGGTGAGCTTTGCCGCCAGGGGATCGTGGGACGGCGCGGCATTCAGGGGGGTGGCCATCGGCGTTGTCCTTCCTGACGCGGGGCGCGCACCGTGTCCTGTTCTAAGTCACGCCCGACCACAGTGGTCATCGCGCCATTATCCCCATGGCTGCCTCAACGGCCCAGGAGGACCTCCCGCAAGACGACAGCTTCGTTATGGGCTTCGTCCCGCGCGCCGAAGATCAGGGTGACACGGCTTTGCCGCGCCAGCGCCCTCAACGCTTCGACCGCCTCGCGATTGGTCTTCAGCTCTGCCCGATACCTTTCGCAGAACTCTTCCCAGCGGGCAGGGTCATGCCCGAACCATTGCCGCAGTCCGTTGGTTGGTGGCACGTCCTTGTTCCAGAAAGCCAGCGCCGCCCGCGCCTTGCTTACGCCCCTCGGCCATAGCCGGTCCACCAGGACGCGCACCCCGTCCTCAGGGCAGGCCGGCAGATAGATGCGCTTCAGCAGCACATGAGCCGCCGGGACATGCGGCGTCATTGTGCCCCTCGCTTCACTGGCGGCGCATTCATCACGCCCCAATCTGCACCGGGTTGAGCACTTGGTGCGGCCGACGCGTGCTGCGACCGAGCAGCCTCTTGCCATCGGGGCGGAACACGCCCGTGGGGTCCACATAACGGTAGAGCGTCTGCCGGCTGACGCACAACTCGGCGCACAGCTCGCCGATCTTGGTGCCGGGCTGGCCCATGGCGGCCTGGGCCAGGCGGAGCTTGGCCGGAGTCATTTTGAACGGCCGCTTGAACGGCCGCCCGCCGTTGCGGCCCCGGGCGCCGGCGGACGCCAGGCCGGCGCGGGTGCGCTCGACGATCAGCTCGCGCTCGAACTCGGCGAGGGGAGTGTCAAAAACCTGGGGCAGCCTGCTTGCCTGTCTCGGGCTGATCGGCCTGGCTGATGCCTGACCACGGGGAACGGGCTTGATGCAGTGGACGGTGCGGCTGGAGGCGAGGACAAGCGCGGGCGAGGTGACGACGACGGCGCTGGTGACGTTCAGCCGTCCGGTGGTGGTCAGCACGCTTGCGGAGATCGGCCTTGTGTTGTCCGAGACCAAAATGCTGTTAGCCAGGCTGCAGGCGAGCATGCTGTGCAGTCAGGTGGCGGAGTATGCGGCCCATCGCCGGGTCTGTGCGGCGTGCGGGGTGCTGCAGCCGCTCAAGGACCGGCGCACGCGCCGGCTGCAGACCCTGTTCGGCACGGTCGAGCTGGAGGCGCCGCGGTTCAAGGCGTGCCGCTGCCGCGTGACGACGCCCATGGCGGGGACGGTGCTGTTCTCGCCGGTCTGCGCGCTGCTGAGCGCCCGCTGCACGCCGGAGCTGGAGCGGGTGCAGGCCGAGCTGGGCGCACGCACTTCGTTTCGGGATGGTGCGCGCATTCTGGAAGCTCTGCTGCCGGTGTCGCCGGCAAACCATGAGAGCCTGCGTAGCCGCACCCATGCCGTCGCCTTGCAGTTCGAGGCGGCTGACCGGCAAACAGCAGCCGAGATCACGGCTGTCCGAGACGATACGAACAAGGCCGCAGCAGCGGATGAGCGACGGCCCGTTGTCATGCTCGATGGTGCCTACATACGTGCCGTGCCCGGTCATCAGGTTCGCAACTTCGAGGCAATCTGCGGCAAGGTGGAGCGGGACGGACAGTCCACCCGGCGCTTCGCCTTGGTGCGCAGCGTGGCCGAGCAGCCCCACGCATTGCTGCGCGCGGCGCTGCAGGACCAGGGCTGGCGGGAGGGCGATCCGGTGACCGCGATTAGCGACGGCGACCCCGCGCTGCCGGCGCTGGTGCGCTCGGCCACGGGCGGCCCGGTGCAGCCTATCTTGGACTGGTTCCATCTCTCCATGCGTGTGCAGCACGTCGAGCAGGTCATGCGCGGCCTGTGCGCCCTCGAGCCGATGCTGCTTGCCCCGCTCGACCATACTCAGGTCGACGTGGAACGATTGCGGCATCTGCTCTGGAACGGCAACCACGACAAGGCCTGCGAGGCTCTGGGCCGGATCGTGAGCTGGGCCAAGGACGCCACCATGCTGAACCAGCCCGCAACGGAAGCGAAGGCCAGGCGCCTGGTCGCGCGTTGCACGGAGCTGCGCGCCTACATCGAAAGCAACGAGGGTGCGCTCATCGACTACGGCCAGCGCTACCGGGCCGGCAAGCCGATCTCGACGTCGCGGGCCGAGGGCACCGTCAACCAGCTGGTGAGTGCCCGCATGAACAAGCGACGGCAGATGCGCTGGTCACCTCAAGGCGCCCATCGCGTGCTTCAGGTCAGGGCGGCGGTGCTGGACGGACGCTTCGGCCAACACGCAATCCCACTCGCGGCGTAGCGCCCCAGGTTTCTGACACTCCCAATCGCAAATCCCAAAGCTCCTTCGCTCGATCGAGTCGCCAAAAGTCCCACGCTCAGGCACACCCACCCGCTGGGTAGAGCGGACAATCGCCGCCGAAGCCGGCACGGCCGCAGGGTCTGCGTCGACCGCGACCTGGCTGAGGGTCGAACCGTACGCGGTCCGCCGACATGAACCCGTGCCCGAGTGGATGAGGCTCGCCCTTGGTGCGATGTGGCCGATCGACTCGTGTTCCGCCCCTCGCGCGAGACGAACGCAACCGGCGACGTCGAGCGGCTCAGCTAACGATATCGATCCCGGCCCGGCGCCCAAAGGCGCGCAACTCAAGCAGGAGTGCCGCATTCGAGGCGGCCTCCAAACGCTCGATGGTCTCGATCTCCGCCTCGGTGACGCGATCACCATAAAGAACGATGCCCTGCTCGGGATCGCATTGCCGGGAGGTCCAGATCAAGCCGTCGATGTCGGCGTGCGTCGCGTGGATTGCGACCGCCCAGGATACCGTTTGGGCATAGGTCGACTTGGGCGTGTCGATAAGATCGCGTCGCTGCAACCCCCAAGCCTTCAGGTCCGGAGTGAAAAGGCCGGCGAGCGACAGGTCGCGCCGGGGTGCGATGCGGCTAACAGAACGGGCCTCGACCTGGTCGAGCCGCACCGTCTTAAAGGCGGCATTCGCCTCGATGTCGTGGAAGATCGTCTCGAAGCACGCCGCCTCCCGCGTCGTCGCGGCATAGAGCGTCGGCACGCAGGCGCCGGCTGCATCCTGGAACGGCGCAAACCGCGTCGGCTGGCCAAGGCACGGGTTGAATTCCCCAGATCGGAGCGCCCGGGCATGGGTCCGATGCAGGACAGTCCCGACGGCGAGACGGTGCTTGTTGACCGGTGGGAAGTGAAAGGGCGGCCGGGGCAGCGCCGGCGGCGTCACCCGACGACCTCCTCCGCTTCGTGCCGGGCCGCCGCGATAACCGCGTCCTTGTCGTCCAGCAGGTCGGCTGGCGCCTTCCCGTCCAGCCAGCCATTAGTCGAGACGAACCAGAGCGCGCGCTGCCAGGGCGACATGCTCGCGGGCAGCGCCGCCAGGGTCGTCTTGATCGCGGGATGCGGCCGGCCGTCACGGAATTGGAATGCCGGGTAGAGCTCGACCCCGCGATGGTTAACCGAAATGATATCGCCCGCCTTCTTCCAGCGTGCGGCCGTTGCGTATCGGTTCGTACTCCCGTGGCCCGCCTGTGCCGCCACCTCGGCGCTGGTCAACGGCGCGGTTTGGCGCACGAAGCGGTCGCGCAAGGCCAGGTTGTCCGAGGCGAGTGCGCCACGCGCCGCTGCAAGATCGTCAGGCAGGATGACCTCGGCCAACCTCGCGATGGCCGCCTCCTGACGGCTCGCCTCCAGCGTACCGGTGACCCGAACCAAATTCTCCAGGAACGTCATGACGGCCTCGCGACGAGGCCCGGCAACGCCGCCCTGCAATTGCAGAATGACATAGCTTCCCGTGCCTAGGGATGTCGGGCCTGTCATCTCAGGATCTTCGGACGCCAGCTTCGACGGCCGCACGGGACCCGGCACGCGTCGCCGCCTGGCTGTGCCGGACGGTAGTCCGGGATCGCGAGTGTCGATAATCGTGTAGCCGGAGAACAATGCCTCGGTCATGACCTGGCTGCGGAGTTGGGGTAGACATCTCTTGCTATACTCTATCTCATTCTGTCACAATTGCAAGAGCGTCGGCCGTTGCGTGCACCGCATCCGGGGCACGGGTCTAGCGCTGCCCGGCGGCACGGTCACCGCCGCTCGCTCGGAACGATGGCGCGGGTATCGTCAACTTGTACAGCTACGGGCGAGCTGATGCTCGCGGGTCGTGATTGGCACACCGATGCTTACGCTATCTGGGCAACGCTGGTGACCTCGGCCCAGGCCTGGAAGGCCGCGGTTCGCGTGGCTCGATACTGAGCGGCGGATATTTGGTGGCGGCGAAGATGGAACAGGTTGTTGATCCCGTCATGGGCGGAGAGGAAGCGCTGAGCGTGCCCAGGTGATTTGAAGCGCTTCATCTGCTGCTCTCGCCGCCGTGCCGTAATGGCTGGCCATCTCCTGGTAGGTGCGGCTGATGCCTGGCTCATAGCGGCAGGTCGCGGTGACGCCGGACTTGAGGTTGTCGCGGACGACCTGCCGCGCGACGCCGCCAAAGAAGGCGAACGCGCCCACGTGGCAGCCGATCCAGTCCGGCAGACCCTGCGTCCAGCGCGCCTCCACATAGGTGTAGTTGGACGCCCCCAGGGCGGCGACGAAGACCGGCGCCGGCCGGACCTCGCCGGTGGCGCCGTCGATCACGTCCACGGTCTGCCCGGCGTAGTCCACGAACAGCCGCTCGCCGGCAGGATGGGTCTGCCGCATGGTGGGAGACAGACGGCCCCGCCACGCCGCGTGCAGGTCGCAGAACCGGCTGTAGCCATCCCCCTCCGGCTGCCCCGTCCGGTACTCCTCCCACGGCAGCAGCAGGGTCACGCCGGCGCGGCGCAGCTCGGCGTGCAGCCGCGGCCAATCCGGCTGCGGCCGCGACGGCTCGACCACGAAGGGCGGGCTGAACAGCCTGCGCTCCAGCGCCGCGTTGTCCAACCCATCCGGCACCGGCCAGGTGATCCCCACCACGTCGGCGCGGCGCAGGTACTCGGCCACCGTGTAGCGGCTTATGCCGACCATGGCCGCGATCTGATGGCCGCTGTGGCCGCAAACGTGTTTGAGGCGAAGCACTTCTCGAACCTGACGCATCGGCAGTCTCTGTCCTGGCATGGCACTCCCCAGGGTTGCCCGGACAGACCCTGCTCTCGGTGGATGACTGCTCGCGAACCGCGCCGATTGCCCTACTCAGGGGTGGCTGGATTGCCTCGGAACGGGTGGCTGGCTTCGGCCGGAATTACCGGCTGGCTTGCGTCGGAATACCCGGCTGGAATCCGTCGGAATACGCAGCACAGCGCCTTGCCGCATGGGCTGGCGTTTGCCCGGCCAACCACGAGAGCGCGGGCAAGCAGAAGCGGCGCGGCACTCGCAAAGGCAATACATACCTGAAAGCGACGCTGGTGACCGCGGCCATATCGGCGTCGCAGGCCAAGGGCACCTACCTGCGCGACAAGTTCCACTGCCTCAAGGCACCCATGGGCACCAAGAAGGCCGCCATGACGATGGCGCACAAGATCCTGGTTGCCGCTTTCCACATGCTCCAGCGTGGCGTCGGCTTCGCCGATCTCGGGGCCGACCACCTCGACCGCGTCAACAAGCACCGCACCGCCAAACGCCTGGCCCGCCGCCTCGACGCGCTCGGCTATGACGTCATGCTCCGCCCCAAGGCCACGGCCTGATCAGCCATGTTCCGGCATCCGTCCGCTCCAGGACCGCCCGACTGAATTTTCGGGCCAACCAGAATGAAGGCGCCAGTGACATGCGCTCAACCGCATGCTGGAGCTGGGACGCCCGATCTACGTCCGCATCGCCTGACCCCGGATGGGACTGGGGCCAATGCATCTGGGCTTCGGGTCCGTGCAACACGCTCAGGCCAAGCGGGCGTGGGTTAGTGCGGCAGGCTCTGGGTTTGCCGCTGGTGGCGGGCCGGTGCTATGAGTAGGTCTGCAGCAATCCCGCTACCGTCCGAAGCGTCACGGCTTCGCCCAGCTGCGTCTTGAAGGCCAGGCACGTTGGATGATCCATACACCACGCTAGGCGTCGCACGCACGGCCACCCAGGACGACATCAGCCGCGCCTACCGCACGCTGGCCAAGCAGCATCACCCCGACCTGAACCCCGGCAATGCTAAAGCGGAGGCGCGCTTCAAGGTCGTGGCGGCTGCCAACGAGTTGTTGTCCGACCCGGAGAAACGCGGCCGCTTCGACCGGGGCGAGATCGATGCCGAAGGACACCCGCAGGCCCCGCAGCCGTCGTACCGGGACCATGCGGAGGGTGAGGCCGGACGCCGCTACGGCCGGGCCGGACCGCAGCCGGCGGGATGGAGCGCAGAAGACTTCGGCAACATCTTCGGCGACATGTTCAACGCGCGGGCCCAGCCTAGCGCCGACACCAGCGTGCGGGGGCAGGACGAGCGTTACGTCCTCACGACGGACTTCCTCGACGCTGTCAACGGCGCGACCCGGCGGCTGACGCTGCCGGACGGCCGCACGCTGGATGTGAAGCTCCCGCCGGGGTCATCGAACGGCCAAGTGCTGCGCCTGCGCGGCCAGGGCGGCGCTGGCTGGAACGGTGGTCCAGCGGGAGACGCCCTGATCGAGATTCACGTGGCCCCGCACCGCTTCTTCAAGCGCGATGGCCAGGATATCCGGCTGGAGCTGCCGGTGACACTGCCAGAGGCGGTGCTGGGCGGCCAGGTCGAGGTGCCGACGCCGGGCGGTCCGGTGCGGATGCGCGTCCCCGCCCACTCCGACAGCGGGACCGAGCTGCGGCTGCGCGGCCGGGGCGTGCCCGCGCATGGCGGCATGGCGGCAGGCGACCTGTATGCCACGTTGCGCGTGGTGCTCGGGACACCGGATACGGCCTTGGAGAAGTTCCTGCGCAGCTGGACGCCGGAGCACCCGGCCGATCCAAGGCAGGCGATGGAGGCGGGCGAATGATCAGCATCGAGGTCCTGGTGGCGCAGCTGCCGGGCCTGCAACGGCAGGACGTGGAACGCTGGGTCGCCTTCGAGTGGGTGCGGCCAGATGGTCCCGCGGGCCAGTACGGGTTTCGGGCCGTGGATGTCGCGCGGGTCAGGCTAATCCGTGAGCTGCGCGACACCATGCAGGTCAACGAGGAGGCGCTGCCGGTCGTGCTGTCGCTGCTGGACCAGCTGTATGACCTGCGCCGCCGCATGCGCGAACTCGGTGGCGCGCTGGGCCGGACCGTGCCGGACGAGGTGCGGCAAAGCCTCGCGGACGACTTGGCTTCCAAGTAACGTCCAAGGCTGGCGCAGACCCGGCCGGCGCGGGTTGGACTTTGAAGGAGCGTCTTTATAGCGGGCGGCGCGGAGCGCGTTGAGGATCACCGCCAACGATGACCTGGCCATGACCAGGGCTGCAAGCAGCGGCGTCATCAGGCCCAGCATGGCTGCCGGCACCGCGACGGCGTTGTAGGCCACCGACAGCGCGATGTTCTGCCGCGACAGGCGCATGGCACGCTGTGCTGCCACGATGGCGGCTGGCAGAGCCGACAGGTCCGGCCCCCGCAGCACAATGTTCGAGACGGACTGCACCAGGCCGGTTGAGTCCGCGAGCGTCGACGAAGCGTGCGCCAGCGCCCCGGCGTCGTTCAGCCCGTCGCCCACCATCAACGGGCGCCGACCTTGCCGGAGCAGGTCGCTGATCCGGGCCGCCTTGGCTGCTGCCGGGTTGGCCGCTGCCGTCCAATGGCCGACCCCAGCCCCGTCTGCCGCTGCCGCCACAGCCAGGGGCGTGTCGCCGGACAGCAGCTCCACGTGCAGGCCCAAAGCCATGCTAGGCTGGCTGGCCGCGAGAAAGTGAGAGCCAAGGCCGTTCCGTATCAGCCGATGTAACGGATGCGCCTGACCGGCCGACGTAAAGGATATGCCTGATCTATGGCGTCAGTGCCGGGTCAAGGGAGTTACGCCGCTTGTTTCGTCGAGAAACGCGCTCATACCTTCCTCCTCTACGGTCGACTGGAACGCGGCATAGGCGGCACTGTCCGTATTGAACAACTCGTCCCAGACCGTTGAGGTCCCGTTCTCGTTGACCACTTCGAGCACCCATTGCCGATCATCGTCCAGGCGGTAGATCTCCAGCCGCACAGTGACGCCTTGTCAGATCACTGGTCCCGCGTAGCTCGAATTCACCAATTTAGGATAAAGCTTCATCGAACCCTCCTCTCATTCAATGAGAGCTATGCTGGAACCTGGGTGACGCCGTGATCATGCGGCGCTTTGTGCTGGCGTATCGGCGACCTCGACGCCGTTGCGGAATGTGACGCCCTGGACGACTTTGGGCAACTACGTGTAGTCCGCTTTTAGACTGGCATCTATGGCAGGAGACACAAGAAATCTGGAGGGTTGTGAAGTCGGCGCCTCCGATATAGCTGGGACTCTGTCCCTGCGCGCCACCGCGCCCATAGAAGTTCGCGTACCAAGAAAACAGGGAGAACCAAATGTTCAGTCATATCATGATCGGCAGCAACGACATCGCGCGGTCAAAGACGTTCTACGATGCCCTACTCGGGGCCATGGGCGGGAAGCAAGGTGTGCAGGACCCGAAGGGGCGGCTGGTCTATGCACATCGCGGCGGCATTCTCATGGTCACCAAACCCATGGACGGCGAGCCTGCGACCGGCGCGAACGGAGGCACAATCGGCTTCGCGGTGGATAGCTCCGAAGAGGCTGACGCCTGGCACAAGGCCGGTGTCGAGCATGGAGGCACCGCTGTCGAGGACGCGCCCGGTGTGCGTCAAGGAAGTTCCGGCGACTTATATCTCGCCTACCTTCGCGACCCGGATGGCAACAAGCTGTGTGCCCTTCACAGGATGGCTGCCTGAAGAACGTCAGCCGGCGACTGCTGTTAACGCGAAGCCTCACAAACCGAAGGTTATCGGCCAGGTGATTTGCTTAGTCTGGCCGATGGAGGAACCCGCTATCGCGGGAGCGGTGCTTTCGGCGCCTGACTGTGTGTGGCGTCGAGTGAGGCGCATGGATTGAGCGGGCATCGGCCCGTTCCAACGATCAGAGCTCCCCAATCCAGAGGAGCTCGTCATGATCCATCTCTCTCCTGCAACGCCCGGCACCTTGCGTGAGCGCTTCGTCGCGGACATGACCGCGCGTGGGTTCACCGACAAAACCAGCAAAGACTACATCCGCACCGTCGCCGGCTTTGCTGCCTTCCTCGAGCGCTCGCCCAGCACCGCCACCGCGGAGGACATCCGCCGCTTCCAAATCCAGCAGTCCGAGCGCGGCATGGGTGCGCCGGCCATGAACAGCGCCGTGGCCGCGCTGCGCTTCTTCTTCAACCACACGGTCGACCGGCCGGACCTCGCCCGCAAGCTCATCCGCTTGCGGTATCCGCGCAAACTGCCAGCTGTGCTCAGCCCCGACGAAGCCGCGCGCCTGATTGCTGCCACGACCTGCCTCAAACACCGGGCCGCGCTCTCCGTCGCCTACGGGGCCGGGCTGCGGGTGGCCGAAGTGGCGTCGCTCAAAGTCGGCGACATCGACAGCAAGCGGATGCTGATCGTCGTCGAGCGCGGCAAAGGCGGTCGCAGCCGCCACGCCCTGCTCTCACCAGACCTCCTGGCTTTGCTCAGAACCTGGTGGCAGGAAGGGCGGCGGCGGGGCGTCATGCTGCCGGCCGGCTGCCTGTTCTCCAGTCAGGACCCGGCCAAGCCGATCACCACCCGCCAGCTCAGCCGCGTGGTCGAGGCAGCGGCGATCGCGGCCGGGCTGACCAAGAACGTCAGCCCGCACACACTGCGGCACAGCTTTGCCACTCATCTGCTCGAGGACGGCGTTGACATCCGCGTCATCCAGGTTCTGCTCGGCCATGCCAAGCTCGACAACACCGCGCTCTACACCCGTGTCGCGACCCGGGTTGTGCGCACCGTGATCAGTCCGCTCGACAGGATCACCGCCCAAATCGGCGCGCATGCCGGCGCACCCATCGAGGAGGCCCCCAGTCCCGGCGGCTGACCGCGATGCGTCCTGCGCTCGAGATCGCCGACATCTTCCGCCGACACGGGCCCGCATGGCGTGCGGCCCATGCCGGCCATGTCAACCTCGGACAGCTCAAGGTCATGTCGGCCATCGAAACTTGCCGCACAGCCGCCCTCGGCGGCCACATTGAGGGTTGTGAAGACTGCGGCCACCGCCGCATCGCCTACAATAGCTGCCGCATCCGGCACTGCCCGAAATGCCAGGCCGCCGCCGCACGCGAGTGGCTGGAGGCGCGCGAGGCCGACCTGCTGCCGGTCGGCTACTTCCACGTCGTGTTCACGTTGCCGGCCGAGATCGCCGACATCGCGGCCCAGAACAAGGCGGCGGTCTATGATCTGCTGTTCCGCGCGGCATCGCAGACCATGCTCACGATCGCCACCGACCGCCGCCATCTCGGCGCGCGCATCGGCATCACCACCGTGCTGCACAGCTGGGGCTCGGCGCTGACCCACCATCCGCACATCCACATGATCGTGCCCGGCGGCGGCATCTCGCTTGACGGTCAGCGTTGGGTCTCGTCCCGGCCAGCGTTCCTGTTGCTGGTGCGTGTGCTGGGCTCGCTGCTTCGCCGGCTGTTCCTGACCCGGCTGCTCGAGCTGCACACCGCTGGGCGGCTGCAGTTCTTCGGCAAGCAAGCCGAGCTTGCCGACGCGACGGTGTTCCGGCGCCGCATCGCGGTCGTGCGTAAGAAGACCTGGGTGGTCTACGCCAAGCCGCCGTTCGCGGGGCCCGCGGCAGTGCTGGCCTATCTGTCGCGCTACACGCACCGGGTCGCGATCTCCAATCGCCGGCTGATCGCACTCGATGCGAGCGGGGTCACGTTCCGCTTCAAGGACTACCGCCGTCACGGCGCCGAGCGGTGCGGCACCATGACGCTGGCGACCGACGAGTTCATCCGCCGCTTTCTGCTGCACGTCCTGCCGCGCGGGTTCCACCGCATCCGCCATTACGGCCTGCTCGCCAGCGGCGGCCGTCGCGACAATCTCACCCGCGCCCGCGAGTTCCTCGCCGGACCGCCGACGCCGTCGGCCGCACCAGACGCAACAGTTGAGCCGTCCGATCACCGGCCACCCTGTCCGTGCTGCGGCGGCCGCATGATCATCATCGAGACGTTCGAGCGCTGCAGCCAGCCGCGGGCGCCGCCGGCACCGCCGCGATCAGCCGGCAGGACAACGTCGTGACCCGGCACGGCACGCTCCACCTGCAAATCGCAGCCCTGCTGCGGTCAGCGATACCGCTTGCACTTGCTGTTGCAGAAGCTGTTCGGGACGGCCTTGATCGCTGCCGAAGCGACCCCGCTCGTGGCAAGCGGCACCATCAGACTCGCGTCGACACTCAGTCTGGGCGCATGATACTGCCGTCGATCCCGACCCCTCCGTCATCGCCTAAACCCTAAATCCCCATAGCGACCACCACCGGCCCGCGGGTTCGTCCTTCGGAGACTTTCGTACGCCAAGAGGCGTCCGAAACTCTTCACGGTAACTCTTCACGGTAGCGGACTGGCTGCTTTGGGTTGAAAGGGGGAGAAAGCAGACCTTCGCCTCCTGCGCGGCAAGCTTGGAAAGGAACTCGTCACCATACTTCTCCTGCCAAATCCGAGCTAGCGCCATGTAGGATGGCACGGAACGTGGATCACCGAGAAGCAGGCGGCCCTTCCACTTCGGGTTGAGCAGGTCGGTCCAGGTCTTGGGTGCGTCCTTACCGACCTGGTCCGTGTTGTAGGAGATGCCGAGAAGGCTGATCGTGCTGGTCGCGGCGCCGTGGTCGAACCAACGCGGGTCGAGCGTCGTCAGCGCCGGCATGTCGGCTTGCGGGAAGTCGACGAACCACCCCGCCTTCTGGCCCTGCACGATGAAGACCGGGTCGCCAAGCGTGATCAACCCGGCATTGTTCACGCCGGCCGAGCGCTCGGCCGCGTAGCGAGCTGCGAGCTTGCCAGTCACCAGGCGCAGGCTTTCGACTCTCACCTTCGGATAGCGTACGCGGAATGCGCCAAGCGCAGCCTCGTTGCGGGTTTCTTCCTGCGAGGAGTACCAAGTCAGCGTCGGATCGGACACAGCCTTCGCGCAAACCGCATCGATCGGCTCGGCGGCAGCGGCCGTGCGCACCAGCCCGGCCGCGAACCCCAAGGCCACCAATACCTTGGCTGTGCATGTCGGCATGTGCCGTCCTCCCCCGCTATTTTGACCGAGGATGACCCCGGGGCAGCCGCACTTGCAAGCAAAGGTCTTGACGGAAGCGTTTCGCGGACAAGGCAGGAGTTTTGCGCGGATTGCAACGGTTAAACGCATCGGAGTCATTGCTCCGGCCTACCCGGGCCCGCAGTTTGGGTGAGGGAGGACGACACGCCATGGATTTCCGGTTCACGGATGAGCAGCAGCTCTGGCACGACACGCTGCACCGCTTCATGGAGCAGGAGGTCGGCCGGGAGTACACCCGCAAGCACGACGAAAGCCGGGAATGGCCGGAGGAAGCCTACCGCAAGTTCGCCGCCCAGGGCTGGCTCGGGCTGCTGCTGCCCGAGGCCGATGGCGGGGCGGAGGCTGATCCGGTGATGTACGCGATCTTCTGCGAGGCAATCGCCAAATTCAGCCTGGACTTCGCCGCGTGCCTGATGACGTCGATGTTCACGGCCACTAACATCTCGACCTTCGGCACGCCGGAGCAGAAGGCGCACTACCTGCCGGCCTTCCTGCGCGGAGACCAGAAGTTCAGCATTTCCATCAGCGAGCCCAGCGCCGGTTCGGATGCGGCGGCGATGATCACCAAGGCGCGGCTGGATGGCGACGAGTGGTTGATCAACGGCAACAAGACCTGGTGTTCCGGCGCGCACCACCCGAACACCACGATCGCGCTTATGGCCCGGACCGGGGAGGAGCGTTACAAGGGGCTGAGCATGCTGCTCGTGCCGAACGACACGCCTGGCGTCGAGATCCACAAGCTGAACACGATCGTAAGGCGCAGCTTGGGCACGACGCAGATCTTCTTCGGCGATGCTCGCATTCCCAAGAGCGCAATCATCGGCGAGGCCGGGCGCGGCTGGGAGTACCTCGGTCACCACCTAGCACTCGAGCGGCTCAGCCTTGCCGCGTCCTATGTCGGCAACGCCCGGACGGCGCTGGACGACACGATCCGCTACACCAAGGAGCGCAAGCAGTTCGGCCGGTCCCTGTCTTCGTTCCAGGTGCTGAAGCACCGCATGGCGGAGAACGAATGCGAGGTCGAGGCGGCACGGCTGCTGGTTTACAGCGCCGCGACGAAGCTTGCGCGCGGCGAGCGGGCCATCAAGGAGGTGTCGATGGCCAAGGTGTTCGCCGCCGACGTCGCGTTCAAGGTGGCGTTCAACGGTATGCAGGCCTTGGGCGGCTACTCGCAGCTGCCAGAGTACGACATGGAGCGGTACTTCCGCGAAGCCAAGCACGGCATGGTCGGCGGCGGCGCGAGTGAGATCCAGCGCAGCATCATCGCAAAGGAGATGGGCCTGTAGCGCAACACAACCAGCGGGTACTTGCCCGTCCATCCTTCTTGTCCTTTGTTGGGGCACCTGCAGGGCGCGGGTGGAGACGGGATGGACACGCTTCAATCGCTTCGTTTGTTCTCCGAGGTAGGGCGCCTGGGCAGCTTCTCGGCGGCCGCGCGGGCCGCCGGGCTGTCAACCGCGTCGGTGTCGCGGCATGTTATGGCGCTTGAAACGTCCATGGGCGTGCAGCTCGTGAACCGCAGCACGCGGCAATGCAGCTTGACCGATGCCGGACAGTCCTTGTTCCAGCGGCTGCAGCTCATTTTCGAGGATCTGCAGCACGCGACCGAGCAGGTGAAAAGCCTGCAAACCTCACCGCAGGGGCTGCTCCGGGTGCATGCGCGGGTTGCCCTGGGGACCGCGTGCATCGCGCCTGCGCTGCCCGCGTTCCTGGCCCGGCATCCCGAACTCCAAGTCCGGCTGTCGCTGACCAACGACAATGGGCTCGACCTCATCCGCAACGAGATCGACGTTGACCTGCGGACGGGCATCCTGCCCGATTCCGCGCTGATCTGCCGCAAGCTATGCAGCAGTCGCCGCTTGCTGGTGGCAGCACTCTCCTATGTCGAGCGGCACGGGGCGCCCGCCACCCCGGCCGACCTCGCCGGGCACAACTGCCTCCTGTATCAGATCGGTAACGAGACCTGCGTGTGGCGGTTCCGCGACACGGCCGGTGCCGTGAGCGAGCTGTTCCCGCGCGGCACGCTGCAAAGCGACAGTGGCGCGGCCTTGATGGCGGCGACGTACGAGGGCGTCGGCATCAGCCAGATGACCGACTGGGCAGTCGCGACCGATATACGGCAAGGCCGGCTCGTTCGTCTGTTGCCAGACTACCTGGTCACGATCGACGAGTTCGAGCATGGCGTGTTCGCGCTGTACACGCCGTCGCGGCATTCCTCGCTGAAGGTCCGCGTTTTTATCGACTTCCTCCTCGGCGTGTTCAAGTCTGACAAATACCGGCTGAGCCCGGCCGAGTTCGCACACGGCGTCCGCCCAGCCTAAACCACGCCTCGTGCGGCCAAGTCCCTAACCTGCTCCAGCGTGAGGCCCAGCCGCTCCTCCAGCACCCGCTCGGTGTCCGCGCCCAGCGTGTGGCTGGGCTCAAGCGGGCGCTGAGGATCACCGGCGAAGCGCAACGGCGAATGCTGCACTACGATGCGGCCGAGCTCTGGATGATCCTGCCATTGCAGCATGCCGCGCGCATGCAGGTGCGGGTCGTTCACCACCTCGGACAAGTTGCGCACCGGGGCGCACGGGACGCGGTGCGCCATCAGCATCTGGAACAGCTCCCCCTTGAGGCGCGTCTGCGTCCAAGCCGAGATCGTGTCGTCCACCATTTCGATGTTCGCGACCCGGGCAGCGAGCGAACCGAAGCGCGGGTCGTCCGCCAGATCGTCCCGCTGCATTACGCACAGCAGCGAACGCCAATGGGTTTCCGACACGCAAAGGATTGCAATATGGCCGTCCGAAGTCGGATAAACGTTGTACGGCGCTTCTGCGAGGCCCGCGTGGCGGTTGCCTGTACGCGGCGGCACCTCGCCCTTGGTGTCGAAATGCAGCCCAAGGCTCGACCCCAGCGAGGGATACACCGCATCCAGCATCGCAACCTCCACCCGGCGGCCGACCCCGGTGCGCTCGCGCTCATACAGGGCGGTGGCCACGGCACCATAAAGGTGCACCCCGGCAAAGAAGTCGCACAGGGCCGGCCCCGCCTTGACCGGCGGCCGGTCGGGGAAGCCGGTGATGCTCATCACCCCCGACATGGCCTGCACCGTGAGGTCCATCGCCGGGTAGTCGCGGTACGGGCCGCTCGTGCCGTAGCCGGAGCCCTGGGCGTAGATCAACCTGGGATTGATCGCCTGCAAAGCGTTGGCGCCCACGCCGAGGCGGTCCATCACGCCAGGGGCGAAGTTCTCGACCAGCACGTCCCCGGTCCGCACCAGGTCGCGCAGCAGCTCCTTGCCTTCGTCGGTTTTGAGGTTCAGCACCACGGTCCGCTTGCAGCCGTTCAGGAGCGCGAACGGGAGTGCTGCGCCGCCGACCGAGCCGCGGCGTCGCAGCGATTCCCCGCTCGGCGGCTCGATTTTGATGACGGTCGCGCCGGACATGGCGAGCAAGAACGTCGCGTAGGGGCCGTTGTAGATTTGGCTGAGGTCAATGACGACGACGCCATCCAGCGGTAGCGGCATGCTTGGTGTTCCCAGGTTGCGAAGCCATCATATCGCGCCCACCGTTGCGCCGGGCTCAACACCGCTTTGCGGGCATCGAGACCCAGGCGTGCCTACGGCTTCAATTGCGGGTACACTCCGGGCCGCTTTTCCTTGAACGCGCGGGCCGCCTCCTTGGAGTCGGGATGGGTCGCGATGATCGCCGTGGCAAACGTTTCCACATGGTATCCTTCGTCGAGCGGCATGTGCTCCGTTAGGTTGATGACCTCCTTCATCAACCGCACCGCGGCAGGACTTTTCGCACAGATCTCGTCCGCAGCCGCCAGGGCCGCATCCAGCAACCCGTCGCATGGCACCACTTGGTAGATCACGCCGAGGCGCTCGAGGTAGGCCGCCGATACGCGCTTGCCGGACAGCGCCATCCAACGCATCACCTTTCCGGGACGATGCGGGCCAGGTGCCTTGTCCCTCCCATGACGCCAACGTCGATCTCCGGCAGGCCGAACGTCGCCGTCTCGACCGCGACCACAACGTCGCATTGCGCCATCATCACCAGGCCGCCGCCCAATGCCGGGCCGTTGATCGCGCCGATCACCGGAACCGGGTTGCGCCGGATCGCGTCAAACACGTCCCGCACCACCCGCGTCCGTTCCAGGGCCGATGCCGCATCCATCGCGCCGAGTTCCCCAACGTCGCCGCCGGCGACAAAGGCGCGCTGCCCGGCCGCTGTCAGCACGATGCAGCGGACCGACGTGTCCTGCCCGAGAAGCCGCAAAGCGGCAAGCAGCTCCCGGTGCGCGTCGAGCGACATCGCGTTCACGGGCGGGCGATCGATGGTCAACACCGCGACGTGCGGGCGACCTTCGGGCCTCGCATGACGTATGAACTTCCCGTCCACGTTCGCCTTCACCGTCTGGTCGTTGTGGAAAGCATGGTATGCAGCAGTGCCGAGGCTGGCAAGGTCAGCGGCTCAGGACGGACCGCATCGTCCCGAGCGGGATCTTGTCCCGCACGACCCGATCCAACCCGTTCAGCACCGGCGGCACGATGGCTGGTTCTGCTGCAAACGGCGGATCGGCCACGGTCGGGGTGGAAGCTTGCCAGGCATTTAGCGCAACCGCCAAAGGGCCACGAGGGAGATGACATCGGACAAGTATTGTGCCCGGTTCAGCAACGTGCCGGAGCGCTCGTTGAGCTGCTTGCCGCACTGCCGGCAGCGGAACCGCCTGTAACCCTGGGCGGTGCGCTAGGGCCGTTCGGTAACCGCCGCCGCCCCGCACTCAAGCACCGCATCCCCGTCCGCACCGCCAATTGCCGCAAGCCCTGACGTAACCGGAAGAAGCCGCTGACGAACGGTATTTAGGCAGCGATGCTCGAGCGGACCGGCCATGAGCGTCCGCGCCCGAGTGTCTTTGCTACCATCGGTGTTGTGGCATACAGGTACCTACAGGGCAGGGAATGACGGTGGGCGGGTTGGACGAGACCGGCGGAGTCGAGCACTTTCGGATGCTGACCTGGCCGGACCCGAAGGCGGCGGCGCGGGGTGGGCCGGGAACGGCCGGCATGGCGTGCCTGCGGAACATGCGGGCCGCGGCTATGGCCCTGCTTATCCTGCTCGCAGCGCCGGAGGCGCGCGCCGACGGCCCACCCTGGCCGGACACGCCCGTGGCTCGGCTGGAAGCCTTGGCCGTGCTGCAAGCCTTCAACGCCGACCTGCTGGGCCATGCCAGCGCGACGTTGACGTTGGAACGCTGGTGCGGCGCACACCGCCTGGCGCAGGATGGGACGATCGTGGCCGAGCTGGACCGCACGGCGGCCAGGCCCGCCACCGCCGAGCAGCGCGCCCGCCTGCACGTCGGCGCGGACGAGATGGTGGCCTACCGCCGCGTGCGCCTGTCCTGCGGTGGCCTGGTGCTGAGCGAGGCCGACAACTGGTATGTGCCCGGCCGGCTGACCCCGGAGATGAACCGCCTACTGGAGGAGACCACGACGCCCTTCGGCCGCGCCGTACTGGACCTGGGCTTCCGCCGCGAGCTGCTGGGGGCGGAGCTGCTGTGGCACCCGCTGCCGGACGGGTGGGAAATGCGGCCCTCGCTACCGGTCGCCGGCGGCGGCGCGCTGGCGGTGCCGGACCGGGTGCTGGAGCACCGCGCGGTGCTGCTGACGCGCGACAATGTGCCGTTCAGCGAGGTGCGGGAAACCTACACGGCAGGCGTGCTGGGGTTTTCGCCGCCCCAGCTGTCAGTGCACGATTAACTCGTTCAGCGGATTTCAGGATTAATCAATGACTTGCCTGACTCGTTAAACCGTTCAGTAAGGTTGATTGCCGCTCCGGAGACTCGTTAAATCGTTCAGCAAGGTGCATGCAATATTTACGGCCGGCCACACTGGAACGTAGGGTCACCGCGGAACCGCAATGAGCGGCCGATGCGTCTGAACACACCGTATTATCAATGCAATTGGGAGCCGTCCGGCGTCGCCAAGCTTTGGAATGAAGCGCAGACCCAATGCGTATAATGCACCATTAAACACTTCAGCGGCTGAACGGGTTAACGAGTCATTCGGCGCGGCTGAACGGTTTAACGAGTCTGCTGAAGGGGTAAGCGAGATCTGACAACTATTTGCAGTTTTTGTTATGTTTTCCGATGTCATATGCTTGCGATATTGGTTGTTATCACAAGTTGACGGCAGGGGAGGGATCGCACTATCGTCTCGCGATGCGATCCAAATTGCCGGCCATGGACAGCAACGCCCCCACCCATACCGCAGGGGTCGACAGCGGCCAACCTATGCCAGACATGCCTACGCCCAGTCGGGCGCGATCTCGCCTTGGGGCGGAGCGCTACCTCGGTGCCGCCGACGCGCCCGCGACCGTGCGCGCCTACACGGCGGACTGGAAGCATTTCTCCCGGTGGTGCGAGGCACGTGACCTACGGCCGATGCCGGCCAGCCCGACGCTCGTCGGCGACTACCTGTCCGACCTCGGCGAGGGCTATGCCCGATCCACCCTGCGCCGGAAGGTAGCGGCCATCGCCCGTGCCAACCGGCACGCGGGCCATCCGCTCGACACGCGCCATCCGTCGATCCGCGACGTGCTGCGCGGCATCGGCCGCACTCACGGCAGCCCGCCCAAGCGCGCCCAGGCGCTGGCGACGGAAGAAGTGCAACGGCTCGTGGTGACCTGCAACGACAGCCTTGTCGGCCTGCGTGATCGCGCCCTGCTTCTCGTTGCCTTCGCCGGTGCCCTGCGGCGGTCCGAGCTGTGCGGCATCGAGGTGGGCCACATCACCTGGAAGCCGCGTAGCCTCGAGTTGCTGATCCCAAGCTCGAAGACCGATGCCGAGGGAGACGGCGCGCGCATCGGCATTCCGCGTGGCAAGATCGAGGCCACATGCCCGGTTCGTGCGCTCAGGGCCTGGCTTGACGCCACGGGGATCGAGCATGGGCCGGTGTTCCGGGCCGTCACGCGTCACAGCACGATACGCTCGGCGGCGCTGAGCGGCGAGGCGGTGCGCCTGGTCGTGCTGAAGCGCGCCCGCCTGGCCGGGATCAAGGGCAGCCGGCTGGAGCCGATCTCGCCGCACGGGCTGCGGGCGGGGTTCGTCACCTCGGCCTACCGGGCCAATGTGCCCGACGAGGAGATCATGGGCCACAGCCGGCACCGGAGCCTGGCGACCATGCGCAGCTACGTCCGCCGCTCCAAGCTCAGCCATGCCAGCCCGGCCGGCAAGGTCGGTCTGTAGCTGGAAACATCAGCACAGCTCGCATCAGAGGTCAGCAACGTGATCCCGGAGGATGGCGGCAAAGCCGACGAGCCCCTGCTGGTCGAGAGCCGCCACGAAATCGCCTGCGGTGGGCGTGCTGACCCGAAGGTTCAAACGTGCGTTCGCGGCCGAGGCGAGCACGGCTCTCGGCGCGGCAGCGTGCAACCCGAGGAGAAACTGATCCGGCGTTTCTCGACGCAACCCATAGCGGGCCAGCTCTGCTTCCGGAAAGTCGCGGATATTCCAGGTGACAACCACCGAGGCACCTCCGGCAATAGCGGCGGCAACGACGTGCCGATCGTCGAGATCGGGAAGCGTGATGCCTTGCACGTGCCGCGCATACTCCTGGACGTCCGCCGTAAGCACGGCAGCCTTCATCAGGTCGCGTGTCCTCCGCAATCGCTCCATGCTCAGCCCAGGCTTGTTCGCCGCAAGGTTCCGCATCCACTCGTCATGAATCTCGTCCGTCCAACGTACGTCGACCAGCCGGTCCACGGCGCACTGAACCAGAAGATTGCGGGTGTGGAATGGGTAGAGCACGCAGGCGTCGAAGACGGCGACCGGTGGCCTATAAGCCATGGTCGCGAATGAGTTCCTCGGTGTCCTCCGCCAGTGCGGCGAGCGCCACGCGCTGCGCGTCCACCTTCTCCTTCAAGACGAGCACGTCACTGAGCTTGGCCCGGCGATGCTTGCCCACGTAGCGGAACGGCAGGTCGCCGGCGTCCATCCGGTGCGCGACGAGCGGTCGTGACATTCCGAGCACGATCGCGGCGTCGTTCGGGCTGATCTCCTCGTCTTCAGCGAGCACCGCCACCCGCTCACCACGCAGCAGGTGGTCGACGATGCTCTCGACCATCGCCGCGACAGTAGGCGGCAAAGCGAGCATGCGCTCTCCGCCTGCTGCGCCCCTGACACGGAGTTCGACACGGTCTCCCTTGCCGATCCTCAACATTGGCCCGGCGTCCTGCCGGTCCCGGTCGGACAATCCGATGAACTGCAACACGCGAGAAGTCATGCTCCGCCTCCAGTGCGCATCATGCCGCGGACCCGCGCTAACTGCAATATCTGAAATCCTAGTTATAGGACAGATGCTCCCTTGGCAGCTGCCAGGGCCCGGAGCGACGATGGCGTGGCGGGTCTTCCGGCCAAGACGGCTGCCTCAGGCGCATCATCGGCGGGATATCTGTGGGTCTGGCTGCGCCAGTGCCGCCCGGCATTCGGAACAAGTCGGGCAAATCCGAGTTATCAACACAGCCCGGCGGGCGAACCTACCTTGTTGCCGTTCTCGGTAATCAAATGGTGGCCCAGTCCGAATGTGCCGCAGACTTCGACCACAGCCAACCACGAACCAGCACCTGACCGTCCCTTGTGCTGCAGCCTTCCGATCCCCGCCTGCTGCCGGCTTGAATTGACGGACGCGCGTTTTCTACCTCACATGCCCAGCCAAGGCATCAGCGGCTCTGGGAGCACGCCATGAGTGAACATATCGGCGTAAGCGGCCCAGCGACGCCACGCCTCGCCGAAGTCGGCCGGATCAGGATGCTGGTCGGCGGCGCGATTGGCCATTTTATCGAGTGGTACGACTGGTCGATCTACGGCCTTCTCGCTGGCGTCTTCGCATCGCAGATGTTCCCAGCCAGCGACGCCACCGCATCCCTGGTCGCGAGCTTTTCGGTGTTCGCCGTCGGCTTCATCGGGCGTCCGATCGGAGCCTTCGTGCTGTCGCCGCTGGCCGACAAATACGGGCGACGCACCATGCTGTCGGCGACCATCATCATGGCGGGTCTCGGCAGCCTCGTCATAGCGGCCTGTCCGACCTACGCCCAGATTGGCGTTCTGGCGCCGCTGGTCATCGCCGCCGCCAGATTGGTGCAGGGCTTCTCTGCGGGTGGTGAGTATCAGATCGCCATCACCTTTCTTAATGAGCATGCCGGGAGCCGCAACCGTGCGTTTGCCGCCTCGCCGCAACAGCTCTCCATCGGCCTTGCGGTGCTGGCTGCCACCGCTGTCTCAGGCCTGACGACCCGCCTTCTCTCGCCCGGCGACCTCGCGTCATGGGGTTGGCGGGTGCCGTTTGGGCTTGGGGCCGTGCTGTCGCTGTTCGGGCTCTATCTGCGCTCGGGCCTGGCCGAGACACCGTCGTTCGAGAGGATCAAGGCGGCCCAGGCGGTCAGTGCCGCGTCCATCCTTGCCTCCATCGCCCAGTTCCCCAAAGAGGTCTTCATCGTCTTCGTCGTGCAGATGAACGGCCTGCAATACTACCTTTGGATGATCTTCCTGCCGACTTACGCCACGCTGGCCGGAGGGCTGGACCGCGCGTCCAGCTTTCTTGGCGGCATCCTTGCCAGCGTCGCATACTGCATCGGCGTGCCGCTGTTTGCTGCCGCGTCGGACCACATCGGCCGCAAGCCGTTCCTAATCGGCGCCGCAGTCTGCTTTCTACTGTTCACCTACCCGTTGCTGTCCGCGCTTGCCATGCCATCGCTGAGCTTCGGCACTTTCGCGTTCGTGGCGGTGGTCGGCGCCGTGTTCGTCTCGCTGAACAACGCGGTGCTGGGAACCGTCTTTGCCGAGCTGTTCCCGACGCGTGTTCGCATCTCTGGCATCGGCATCCCGTATGCGGTCTGCGCTGCGATCTTTGGTGGGACGGCGCCGCTGGCCGCGACATGGCTCCAGCAACGGGGCGGGCCGCTTTACATCTCGCTCTACGTGATGGCCGTCTGCGTCATCACGCTTGCCACTCACATCCTTCTCACACCCGAGACGCGCGGCAGGCGGCTTGACTGACCGACTGGGTTTCACATCGGAGGCGCCCCGCATGCTCGTCGTCCATCATCCCGACCAGGCATTGCACGATCCGGACCAGGTGTTCCGCACCGGCAAATTTATCGAACAGCCGGACCGTGCCGAACGCTACCGCATCTTCCTCGACATCGTCCGGCAGGACCGACATGAGATCATCACCGCACCGCTGAACCGGCCTGAGGCGATTACGGAGGTGCACGATCCCGACTACGTTGAGTTTCTCCGGACGGTCCACGCCAGATGGACCGCCCATCCGGGCTACGGTCCGATGGCCATCCCCAATGTGCATCCGACGCACCGGATGCACCGCAGGCCGACCGAGCTGCTGGGTGAGCTCGGCTGGTACACCAACTCGACCTCCTGTCCGATCACCGAGGGAACTTGGCCGGCGGTCTTTGCCAGCGCGCAGGTTGCGATCCACGGCGCCGAGCGGCTGGGTGTCGCGGCCAGCCCGATCTATGCCCTGTGCCGCCCGCCCGGACATCACGCATACCCAGACCTGATGACCGGCGTTTGCTTTCTGAACAACGCGGCCATTGCTGCCGGCGTGCTGGCCAAACGGCTCGGCAAAGTCGCGATCGTTGACATCGACGTGCATCACTGCAACGGGACGCAGTTCGTCTTTTGGGACCGGCCGGACGTCCTGGTCTGCTCGATCCACGTCGATCCCCGTTTGTCGGCGCCCTATTACGCCGGCTACGCCGACGAGACCGGCGGCGGCATGGGGACGGGCTGCAACTTTAACCAGCCGCTGCCCTGGGCGACACCGGATGGTGCCTGGCTCGCAGCGCTCGATGCGGCGCTCGACCGGGTGCGCGATTTTGCACCGGATGCGATGGTGGTGTCGCTCGGCTTCGACGCGGCCGAGCACGATCCCGTGCAGACCTTCAAGGTCACCGATGCCGGGTTCGCTGAGGCCGGGCGCAAGCTGGCAGCCCTGCGGTGTCCGACGCTCCTTGTGCAGGAGGGCGGCTATCTCAGCCCGTCTCTCGGCGGCTATCTCCGCAGCTTCCTGCGCGCGTTTGAGGGAGCAGCGGCATGACCTCCGTCGCAGCCGCACCGACTTGGCATGCCGAGCTGCCGGCCATGCGAACCGGGCACCCGCGCCGGGTGCATGGTTTCATCAGCCCCATCGGCGGGCCGGACATCCCCTTCGGCGTGATCGAGGGCGACACGCCAGGCCCGTGCCTACTGGTCACAGCGGGGGTGCACGGCTCGGAGTACTGTTCGATCGAGGCGGCGCTGCGGCTGATGCGGCGCTCGTCGGCCGGCCTCGCGGGCTCCGTGCTCGTGCTGCCGATTCTTAACGTATCCGGCTTCCGAAGCCGCAGCGTCTATGTCATGCCAGAAGATGGCAGGAACCTGAACCGGATGTTCCCCGGGCAGCCCGACGGCAGCTACAGCGAGCGCTTGGCCCATTGGCTCGTCACGCAGGTCTATCCGCAGGCCGACGCCTACCTTGATCTCCACGGCGGCGACCTCGACGAGGCCCTGCTGCCATTCTCAATGTTCCCAAGCGGAAACGATGCGGCAAAGGCGCTCGCCACCGCGTTCGGACTTCCGGTTGCGGTGGAGGCCGGCGGCGAGGGCTACACGATCAACGCCGCCGCCCGGCTCGGCCTGCCCGGCGTCATCACCGAAGTCAGCGGCAACGGACTATGGACCGAGGACACCGTATCCGACACGACGACAGGCATCGACCGTGTCATGCACCACCTCGGCATGGTCGCGGGCCCGGTGCCGCCTGCACCACAGACGCAGTTCGTGACCATGTGGGTGCCGGCCGCATCGGTGGCTGGGCTTTGGTATCCGGCGCAACGCCTCGGACAGCCGATCGAGCCGGGAGATGTGCTTGGAGAGATCCGGGATATGTTCGGCACTGTCCAGGAGACCGTCCGGTCCGATCGCACCGGGTTTATCCTTTATCAACTCTCAAGCCTTGTCGTGAACAGCGGCGAGGCGCTTCTGGGAGTTGGGACAGCGATAGAATGAGAGGCTGGCTGCCGGCAGTGCTTGACGCAGAAGACAGTGGGCGATCGCGCCGTGTCTGGCTTGATGTTGCCGGGATCAAGTGTAGCGCGACAGCCAGGATGACTGCTGTATTGCCTTCCAAAGATGCCCCAGAGACGCCCGCATGAACAAGCAACCGCGGATGTGCTGGTCGCTCCAATGCGCCCGACGCGTCATTCAGGTGAGGGGCGCAGTGCTGGGCAGAGGCTTCGACCACCAAGCTTTCCCATTCGTGGCCTAGCGCCCCAGCTTTTTGACACTTCCCAGATACGTTAGGCTACCCCAGGACCGATTGGCCCACGATGCGCTTCGCGTTGCCGCACAAGCCCGCGTGACAGTGTTGAGCGCATCAAGAGGGCAATGCGTCTGCGAGCTGTATGGAGACCTGACCTGTGACGAAGCCCCAGCGGCGCAGCGCCCCCCCGCCAGCTTCGATGGCCACCCTGCCTGCGCGTGCCGCCGAGGCATTGCAGCAGGGCCGGTTCAAGGAAGCGATCGAACTCTTCAAGCAACTGGCCCGGCAGGACCCACGACCGGAATGGAAGGAGGCTCTGGCCGACGCCTATAGCGGTCGAGCCCGCGCCCTGGCCGCCAAGGGGATGTTCAAGGAGGCTGCGATGGTCCTGGAGAACACCCTGACCCAAGCCGGCCTGCTGCGCGAGCCACAGCTCTATGCGACATGCCTGATCCGTGAAGGGCAACAGCCCAAGGCGGCAGCCTATCTGCTCCACTGCGTCGCCAGCGGCGCTGTGCCGGCCGGCCAACAGGCCGCCTTTGAGGATTTGACGGCTGCCTTGCTGGTGACCGTGCCGCTGCTTCCGTTGCCGGAACGCTCCGAGCCGCCCGAGGCAGCGCGCTGGCACGAACTGGCCACCGCGTCGCGTGCAGCCCTGGCTGCCTGGGTCGATGGCGCGCCGGCGCAGGAGATGGACCAGCACCTGAAGCGCATCTCGCTGCGTTCCGCCTTCCGGCCGATCCGCCTGCTGCTCCAGAGTCTGACCACCCTGCCGCCAGATCTCGAACGAACCGCACGGCGGCTGGAGACCATCGAGCCGGGCTCGGCATTCTTCCCGTTCCGTCAGGCGGTGGAGGCAGCGATGCGCGCCGGGCCCGGGCTTGACGCGGATGCGTGGCACCGCCTGACACCGACGCAGCAGGCCTTTGCAGCCGAGACGGGCGGCCTGCAAGCCGCCGCCGTGCAGTCCCTGGGGCGGCTGTCGACGGCCGCACGCAGCGGTCCGGCAGCATTGTTCGCCTGGTTGCTGAAGCAGGCCGATCTGCCGCAGGACGAGGTCAAAAGCGCCTGCCTCAACCTCTTGCCGCAGATCCCCGACCGCGTCTCGCAGTTCGAGACGCGCTTCGGGCCGCTGCCGCAGCTGGAGCGGCATCGGGTTCAGGCGCTGGCGGCCGAGGCCCGTGGCGACTGGAAAGCTGTCGAGCGGTCCTGGTCCCTGGCCGCCCGGCTGACCGGCGCGGCGGGAGACCGGATATCGCGGCTGTCGTCGGGCGTCATCTACCGCCACCTCGCGCATCTCGCGTCCCTGCATCCGGAGATCGAGGGCAGCGATGACGACGGCGAGGGCGAAATCTTCTATCTGGAACGCAGCGGCGAGGCCGATCCCGACCACATCCCCACCGTGCTCGAGCGCATCGCCTATTATCGCAAGGAAGCGCGGGAGCAGGACTGGCACCGGCTCGCCGACCAGGCGGTGCAGCGCTTTCCCGACGAGAGCCAGATCCTGTTGCAGGCGACCCAGTCGGCGGTGGCGCGCCGGGCCTACAAGAAGGCGGCCGGGTTTGCTCGCCGACTGCTGAAGATCGACCCCATCAATCCCGGGGTGCGCCGGCAGATGATCGAGCTGCAGTTGGCCCATGCGCGCAAGCGGATGCGCGCGAAGCGTCCCGACCTCGCTGGCAAGGAATTGGCACAGGCAGCCGAGTGGGACCGTCCGGATGCCCCGAGCGGGCCGCTGTGCATCGCCCGCGGCCTGGTCGCGCTGCAGAGTGGCGAGAAGGAGCAGGCGGATGCCTGGCTGCGGGAGGGGGTAACACTTGCCGGTGGCGGCGTTGCCGGCTGGTTTCGCGCCGTGCTCGAGGCCGAACTGATGAGGTGCGCCGGCGGCGATGCCCTGTGGCTGCGCGAGGAGTTGGCCGGCGCCCGCCGGACGCCACCGACAAAAGAGTTGGTCCTAGCGGTCGTCTCCGCTTTGGGCCAAGTGGAGGCCGGCGAGGACAGGCGCACGTTGTCGGGCCTGCTGCTGGGGACGCACGCGTGGCTGGAGCAAGGGGCCGGGATCGTCTGGTCGTCGGCGGAATTCCAGCTCCTAGCCGACGTGTTCGTGCGTTTCGATGCTTTCGAGCTGCTGGGAAGCTACGCGCGGGTGGCGCGCCAGCGGGAGCCGGCGAACCCGGAGTGGCGGTTTCACGAGATCGTTGCCCGCACCCGGGGCAATGGCAACGCGATGACCATGGCCGAGACACGCGAGCTGGACGACATGGCGGAGGCGGCATCCGAACGGCGGGACTTCCACGCGGCCAGACGGATTGCGCGGTTCCTCGGCATGGATCTGCCCCGGTCGTCCCGCAGAGGCCGGATGGCAGATGATTTCGGAGACGATATCGATGACGCCGAGATGTTGGAGTTGTTGCGGATGGTGCTCAAGGACATGCCCAAGGGAGCGGCCGACACCCTGCGCGGGCGTGTCGGGGAGATCGGGCGAACAGCGGCGATTGAGGAGACAATGGACAGCTTTCGCTCGTCCGAGCTCGGCGCCATGCTGCCGGAGCCGATGATGCGGCAGCTCTGCGAGGACATGGTGTCGCGGGCAACTGGGGGACCGACGGCGCGGAAGGGTCGGCTCTGATGCGTGATCCCTTCACCCTCCTTGGCGTGGACGAGAGGGCCGACGATGCCGGGATCCGGCGCCGCTATCTCGCCTTGGTGCGGGAGTTCCCGCCGGATCGTGAACCCGAGCGGTTCCAGGACTATCGTGCCGCCTACGAGGCGCTCAGCGACGAGCGGAAGCGGCTGGAGATGACGCTGCTGCGCACCAACGAGGCGGCGCTGTCGCGGCTGAGCATGGCGGCGCTGCACGCGGCGTCGCCTTTGGCGGCACGGGCGACGAAGCGGACGGTGGCAGCGCTGCTTGCCGAGGGCATCATGCAAGCCGCCATCGGACAGTGAGGCCGGCCAGGAGTTCTGCTCTTGGAGCCCGCCCAGGGCAGACGTCCTTGCACCAAGACGTTTCCTTGCACCAAGACGTTCCTGAGGGAACCTGGGGCATTCGCCCCAACAGGGGTTTAACCCTCTGGGGTTCTTTCCTTTTCAGCAGGAGGCAAGGTGGACGACAGCATCAAGCAGGCGCTGCTCAGCCGGTTCCAGGCCTATCTCGATACCGCGGAGCCGGCGGCGCCGGAGCCCGGGACCGAGACGTCCGACCTGTATTCCCTCTTTGTCGAGGTAGCCGGCCTGCGCAGCGAGGTCCGCACCGAGTCACGCCTGGTGAAGGAGGCTCTGGACCAGTTCCGTGGCGTCTTCGACATGCTGCGGGCGAGCCAAGGCAACGTGCAGCAGGAACTGGACCGTGCGCGGACCGCGGCACGCGACCAGGCGGACGCTGCGCTGCGCCCGCTTTTGCTCGATGTTATAGACCTGCGCGATCGCCTGCTCGTGGCGCTGACGTTTGCCGCAGCGGCGCGTCCCGGCTGGGTGGGTCGCCTGTGGCGTCGACCGGCGTCGGGTGACGAGGCCTGGCAAGAGGGTCTGCGCATGACGTTGCGCCGCCTCGACCAGGCGCTGCTCGACCGCCGGGTCGTGCCGATGCAATTGGTCGGCCTGCCGTTCGACCCACGGCGCGCCCGCGTGGTTGGCACGTCGGCAGAGAGTGCCGCGGCGGACGGGACAGTGATCGTGGAGGTCCGCGCTGGGTTCTTGTGGGACGACCAGGTGTTGCGGACCGCGGACGTGATTGTGAGCAAAAGCGCCACCGGAACAGGAGAACGCGCATGACGGACCCTATCGTCGGCATCGACCTCGGGACCACCAACTCGGAAATCGCCGTGTACCAGGATGGCCGGCCGCTGGTGCTCGCCGACGACCGCGGCCTAGTGATGCTGCCCTCCGTGGTCGGCCTGTCCGAGACGGGCGAACTGCTGGTCGGCGAGGAGGCCCGCAACCAGTTCATGCTCTACCCCGAGTGCACGGTGCGCTCGATCAAGCGGCGCATGGGCACCGATGCACGCGTGCGTCTCGGCGAGCGCGACTATGCGCCGCAGGAGATTTCGGCGATCATCCTGTCCCGTCTGAAGGAGATGGCGCAGCGCCACCTGGGTGGTCCGGTGCGTCGTGCGGTGATCACCGTGCCGGCGTATTTCTCGGACGCGCAGCGGCAGGCGACGCGTGAGGCCGGCGAGATCGCCGGGCTGGAGGTAATGCGGATCATTAATGAGCCGACCGCGGCGGCCCTGGTCTACGAGGCGGCACAGCATCAGGGCAAGCGCATCCTGGTCTACGATCTCGGGGGCGGCACCTTCGATGTCTCGGTGGTCAGGATCGAGGGCGGCGTGGTGGAGGTGATCTCCAGCCACGGCAACAACCAACTGGGCGGCGATGACTTCGACGACAAGATCGTGGCCCACGTGCTGGAGCACCTGCAGCTCAAGCACGGGCTGCGGGTGTCGGACCAGCCGCAGGCGATGGCGCGCATCTTGCGGAGTGCCGAGGCCGCGAAGAAGCATCTCTCCGACCACCCGTACGCGCGTATCGAGGAGGAATACCTCGCCGTGCATGACGGCAAGCCGGTCAACCTCAATCTCGAACTGAGTCGCGACGAATATGAGGCGATGATCATGCCGTTCATCGAGGAGACGCTTGGGGCGATCCATGTCGCCCTTGGATCGGCGGGGCTGACATCCTCGCAAGTGGACGAGATCCTGCTGGTCGGCGGTGCGACGCGGACCCCGTTGATCCGTCGCCGCCTGATCGAGGCGTTCGGGCGCGAGCCGCGCGGCGAAGTCGATCCGGATCTGTGCGTCGCCATGGGAGCGGCGATCCAAGGGGCTGCCATGGCCGGCACCGAAGTCTCGGCCGTGCTCGTCGATGTCACGCCCTACACGTTCGGTACGAGCGCGCTCGGGGAACTGGACGACGACCTCTATCCTTATTGCTTTGTTCCCATCATCCCGAAGAACACGCCCATCCCGGTGCGCCGGAGTGAAGTGTTCTACACGATCGCCGATGGACAGACCTCGGTGGAGGTGCGGATCTACCAAGGCGAGAACAAGGATGCCCAGGAGAACGTCAAGATCGGCGAGTTCCGGGTCGACGGCCTGAGTAAGGCACCGGCGGGAAATCCGGTGATCCTGGATCTTGCGCTTGACCGTGACGGCATCCTGCAGGTTTCGGCCCGCGAGAAGAAAACGGGCCTCGAGCAGCGGATCACCATCGAGAAGGCGATGTCGCGCTACGACCAGGCCCAGCTGGACGAGGCGCGTGAGCGGATCGGCTCATTGTTCGAAGGCCGGGAAAACGGGGCGGCGGCGCAGGCCGCCACCAGCTCTGCCCTCGATGCGCTGCTGTCGAAGGCGAACATGAAGCTCGATGACGCGGGCGAGGAGGATCGCCTGGAGATCATCGACCTGATCGAGACGATCCGGGATGCCCGAAGCAGCGGCGATGACACGGCCCTGGAGGACGGGCGCAAGCAGCTGCAGGACCTGCTGTTCTATCTAGAGACGTGACCAGTGAATCGCTGTCCGCTCTGCCGAGCCTCTCTCAACGGTGCTGAGACCTGCCGCCGGTGCCGGGCCGAACTTCAGATGGCGCAACGGATCGAACGCGAAGGCCAGGCCCTGGTCGACGCCGCCATGCATTGCCTGTCTCTCGATGTGGCCGACACCGCGGAGCAGTTGCTTCGGCGTGCGCTGGTGCTCCATGCGGCGCCGGAGACCCTGGCCCTGTGGCAGATCGTGGCAGCCTCGGTACGACGGTCCGACGACGGGGAAACCGGCGAACTGCAGAATGCATGAGCGCGCAACCTTATGATCCTCAATTCTGAGGCGGTCCCATGCCGCAGCACCACGCCATCATCACAAACCGGGCGCCCCCTCCAGGCGTGAGGTAGACCGGGCACGACCGCGATCTCCGGCGCGGGGTTCATACCCAGCAAGGCGGAGGAAGATCCGGAGACTCTGGAAAGGCGACTTGACGTATCCACTTCGGCGGCGAGCCGTGCGAATAGTCCTGCCCCTCAGTGAATGACAGCGCTCGTGTGCTGCAGGGTGTTGGTGCATGGACGGGCTTGTTGGCCTGAGGTCGGCCGTGCGACTACTTTCCATCCATGCCGTTCAAGCACAACGCCGTTCGCCGCCATCGCATTCCGCGGGCCCGCTACCGTGTTACGAACTGGCCGGTGTATGAGGCAGGCCTGCGTCGGCGCGGCGATCTCACCCTATGGCTGGACAAGGCGGTCCTCGCGGGCTGGGTGGCACCGAAGCGGAGCAGCCTTGGAGGGCAGCCGCTGTATTCCGACCTGGCGATCGAGCTCGTGCTGACCCTGCGGCTCGTGTTTCACCTGGCCCTGCGCCAGGCCGAGGCGTTCAGCCGCAGCGTGCTGCGCCTGCTCGGGTTGGTTCTACCCATTCCTGACCACAGCGCGTTAAGCCGGCGCGGACGGGCGTTCGCAGGGCGGCAACCGCGTGTCCAGGCCAGTGCTGGCCCAATCCACCTCGTGCTGGACAGCACAGGCTTGGAGCTGTTCGGCCAGGGCGAGTGGGATGCCGAGAAGCACGGTCGGGCGCAGCGGCAGTGGCGCAAGCTTCATCTCGCCGTCGATGCCGACACGGGCGAAATCGCAGCGCACGTGCTGACCGAAGGGCATGCTGACGATGCGCCCTCCGTAGGCTTTCCATCAGCTACGCTGACGGAACCTTTGCCTACTTCGCCCAGGTGCCGGCCCTGCTCGGGCAGGCTGAGGGCGTGATCGCGTCTGTGACGGCGGACGGCGCCTACGACGGCGAGCCCACCTACGCAGCGGCTGCGACACGGCAGCGCCATCCGCCACTGGAGGTCGTCGTCCCGCCTCGGGCGTCGGCGGTGCCAAGCTCAAACGAGGACGACGACGGCGTCCAGAGCCAGCGTGACCGCCACATCCGGCTCATGGCCGAGCGCAGCCGCATGGGCGTAGCTGCCCGAGGTTCCGCGCGCGTCAGCGCGTGGAATGGCAGCGGACGGTGGCAGAAGGCGACCGGATACGGCATGAGGAACCAGGCTGAAACGGCAATGGCGCGATACAAACACCTGATCGGCCCCAAGCTGCGCGCCCGGAGCCTGCCAGCGCAGCGGGGCGAGGCCACCATCGCCGTCGCGGCGCTGAACAGGATGATCCGAACGTCAAAGCCCGCCTCCATCCAGGTCGCCTAGACAGCGCCCGGGAAGAGCCAGCTCAACCTTCCGCCGGCCCCTGCAACAACGCCCTCCAGTGCTCGAACCGGAACTGGACACCGACGGTCTTGCGCGTCGCTCCATGCCGTCGATGTTCTCAGTGCCGCTCTCCCAGTTGGAATGGCGACGCGAGAAAAAAGGCGGCTCCCGAAGAAGCCGCCAAGTTTAGGGAGGAAACGTCTTGCAACGCAGCAAAGCCGCGTCGCAGCACGCAGTTTATCATCTGCGGGAACAGGGGCAAGCTGATTTGTTGCGCCGCACAATGCCGTTCGGAAATGTGCTTGTTGGGCCACACAGGTCTTCCTTGTCGTTTATTGCGGCTCTGCGCCACCAACCGAACTAACTTTGGTTGCCTGAGGACCGTTTTGCCGCCAGCGCTGCACCGCGCGCTGTTTCATCGCCAAGGCTGCGTATAAGACGAAGCGGACGACGATCGCGAGAACGTCGAAGCGCTGCACTCGGTTATCAGCATGCAATGCCGGCATCGTCGCCTGCTGCGCTTCGGCGCCGCTCCGCAGCGTCCCAACTGGGGATCGATGGCTTGCTGTGCGCGTCGGCGGAAGCCTTGCTGGCGCTCTGGCATAGCCGGGCAACTGCGAACGCGGAACGCCTGCGCAGCTGATGCCCGCCTTAGTCCGTGTCGGATGAGATGGGCCAGGAAACAGGATCGGCACAGCCCGCAAATCGCTAATCGAATACAGGCGACACCCTCTCGTTCATCACGGAAGGATCCTCA
>JAABUR0100001794.1_pt1 | contig 36348 bp, 37 predicted proteins | sample 5560091 | NCBI WGS metagenome assembly JAABUR01 (sample SAMN10711879, study PRJNA513375) | rock metagenome | isolation source: Antarctica rocks | place: Antarctica: Victoria Land, University Valley sud | reverse complement strand
TCGACTGCTAGATCAAACCTTGATATTTTTCGATTATTTTCGAAGCATTGAATTTGTCTGATTCAGAGCTACAATTATGTCTTTCAAAGTATGTGAGGTAGTCAGCGCGCAGAAATTGATTCGAGCGAAGGAAGAGTTACTACTAGGTGAGCGATCAATCAGCGCAGTGAATCTTCTCAACCTCATGTTCTAGGTCAAACCTTGATATTTTTCGATTATTTCTGAAGCATTGAATTCAGCTCAATCAGAGCTACAATTATGCCTTTCAAAGTATGTCAAGTAGTCAATGCGCATAGATTGATTCGAGCGAAGGAAGGTGCTAAGAGGTGAAAGAATCGCAGCAAGCTGCGCAGTAACATCTTCAACCTCATTTACTAGATCAAATCTTGACATTTTTCAATTATTTTCGAAGCATTGAACTCGGCTGAATCAGAGCTACAATTATGTCTTTCAAAGTATGTGAGATAGTCAGCGCGCAGGAATCGATTCGGGCGGGGAAAGATGATGGCAGCTGAGCGATCGAGCCCTCAAAACCGTCAATATTCCCGATCGCATTTGCGCAGTCAAACCTGCGTCTTTTTCCATGATTTTGAAAGCGTTGAAGTCGTCTGAGCCGACTCTAGAATTGCCGTCATAGAAAGTATCGAGCTCGAGCACGTCTAGTAGAAATTCGAGGCGGGTGACGAAGTGATCGAGAAAATCGATGATGAATCGACGCGTCAAGACGATCGTCGTCGAGATCGATGAGAGCGTCATCGATCTTGATGACGATCGAGAATAAGAGGTAGAATTGAGTTGAATTGAAAGAGATCAATTCAACTCAAGTCTGAGTTTGAGTTGAGATTGAGTTGATCTTTCTCAACTTAAGCTCAACTCAGAATTGAATTGAGTTGCTTGAACTCAATTTTTGTTACTAAATATAGTATACTTTTTCTCTTTTTTTTCAATTTTTTTTTGCAATCAATTTTGCAATCAATTTGATAGAGAATTTAATAGAGAGATTGATGAGAAATATGATAGAAAATATGATAGAAAATATGATGAGAAATATGATAGAAAGTGTAGTAGAGAATATGATAGAGAATATAATGAGAAACATAGTGAGAAATATGATGAGAATATGATAGAAAATATAGTGAAAAATATGATGAGAAATATGATAAAGAACATGATAGAAAATATGATGAGAAATATAGTGAAAAATATGATGAAAAATATGATAAAGAACATGATAAAAAGTTTGATAAAAAGTTTGATAAAAAGTTTGATCACTTTGATAAAGAATTTAATAGAAAATTTGATAGAAAGTAGATCTGCAATTGAGTTTGAGTCAATTCATTGAGTTGACTGAGTTAAATCAAGAGTCTGACTTAACTTGATTGAGTTGAGTTGATCTCTCTCAATTCAACTCAACACTGAAACTCAATCTGAGTTAAGTTGAGCAACTCAAACTTGACGACAGATTTAAACAAAAAAGATACGCAAGATCAGAAAGTTAATAATAATAATAATAAATTCATACATTCTTGTGACATCGATTAGATCGACTTATGAGAAACTTTATGCTATTTGTATCGAGTGAACAAAACTCTCTGAGGTAGAAAATCACTTGCAGTCTACATGATTGCTTCACGCAGTTGAAACAGTGAGTTTTGAGACTATGTATCAAATTTGTTCACGTTGATTGCATGTTAGAAAACAAGTGTTTTAGTCACTTTAAATTGCTTCAAGAGCTTCATTTTCATCATCATCTTCGTTACTGCTCTGAGATTCTTCGTGATGATGACGATTATTCAATAGTTCAAGAAGTCAGCATCTTGTAGCATTTTTGATCGCAGATGCAATCAGTTCAAGCAATGCATGAGTACATGCTTCGTCGTCTGATGACTTCATTCGCAGTTGCATCATGAGCTATTCATGTCTGAAACATTTCTAGAGTGCAAATAAGTGTTCAGATCTATGCGTTTAATTTTGATGTGCATTGCAAGAATGCTTTCTGCTTTCTGAAAATCATCACGCATCTTTATTGTCTTATTGCTCAGATGCAATCTTTGTGATGAAATTGCGTTAATGTCTGCGACGCGTTCTCTGTACTTTTCTCATCGTTGATTTCATTGATCTTTGTGATACTGCGTTATTGCGATGCTATCGCTTGTTGAAATCATTGTGAAGAAGAAGATGTGTCATCTGCATCTCGACTGTATTTTTGCATCTTCTTAAATGAAGACATTCAGAAGTGCTATTTTCTTGATGATGAGTGAGCGAGAAATAACGCGATTAACTTTCGTCAAACGAGCGCGTATTAGTTCGCATGCTTGTCTGATCTCTTGCGTTCAATCATTGACTCAACTGTGTAGCATGATCTTGTTCTGTAGCATGTTCAGATGAACATGTAGCAAACTCATGTATGTTTCTGTCTCTAGAGTTTTGATGTTTAGTCTTTTGAATGCTTCTGCTACGTGATGCAGAGTCTGATTCTGAAGTGTTTCTAGTCTGTGTTCTTTGCTTAACAGTTCATCTTTCTTGTCGCGCTGATGTCAGATTGATGCTTCGAATGCAATTTCTGATCTCACTACTGCTGAGTATACTTGTCTCGCTTTTGTGAAGATAGCTTTTCATGTGAAGACTTCAAGACAACTAAGTGTCAGCATTCTTGTGACGTAATTCATCTCTATTTATCGAAGATGCGCGTCTCATTGCAGTTTCGTGTTCAGTTGCATCTCTAGAACTCGTACGTCTAATTTTGATTTGATAACTGAGCTTTCTATTTGTATGCTAGTCATCATGTTGAATCTCTTCGATTTTCTAGTGAAATGCGTAAGCTCGTACTTTTCTGATGCGAACGTTGCGTCATGAGTGCGAACTCATTTCGCGCAGACGTCGTGTGCTTTGCTCAGTGTTCTGCAGATTTCTTCAGTGAATCTGTCGTAGACTAAAATGTTAATATCGTTTACGAAGTCAAGCACTTCGATTTTAATTTTCAATGCTTCGCATTTTTCAATTAAACTTGCATTGAAGAATAGAAAGAGAATCGATGAAATGAGAAATCTCTGCAATATGTCTGCGTTTATCTCGCGCATGTCGCTCGTTTGTTCATTGAATATTAGCGACGTCTCTCAATTCTTTAGAAAGCTACGTGTTCATTCGATTATGTAGCTTGACGTTTTTTTCATTTTCAACGTATGCAGAAGTCTGACGTGTAAGACTTGATTGAACGCTTCGACGACATCTAAGCTTAGCATGAAGATCACATATTTGATTTCACAGTCTCACACTGTGTGAACTTGATCTACTAGTAAATCTAACGTCGAGATCATGAATCGCTTGCATCTCGCTTTCATTTGAGCATTTGATAGCATGTGATGAGTCTCGACTATGTCACTCAGTCTTTTGATCATGATTGACTTCAGCGCTTTGCTCATGATATTGAGCAAAGCAATGAGTCGATATGTCTTTGAATCAATATAGTCGCTTTTCTTTGATTTGCATAGTACTATTGTCTGAGTCTTTTTGAACTGCTTCGAATGATACTTGTGTGTTACGCATGCGTTGAATAAACTCGTCAGTACTGAGATCAGTTCTGCAAGACTCGCTTGAAGCACTCTGTTTGAAATATCTGAAGCACTTGATGCTTTGTCTGCTTTTACTCATCTGATTATCTGCTTCACTTCATCTTCTGTGATGCGTGAATTGAATGAGACTGTCAGAGATATGAATGATTCTGCGATGTCGCTGACATTCGCTTAAAAAGATGAGAGAAAGAACTTTTCTCGCAGTATCTCAATTTTTTTCTCAAACGTTGTTATCATATAATTGATGTTGCTTCGCTTCAGTGACGAAAACTGAGAAAGCTTTTTAGATAGCTGACTTTCGATTCTAGCTCATTTTGCAAAGCATCATATTGATTGAAGTGTTTCGCTCAGCTCATGCATTTGTGTTCTGAAGTGTGCGCATTTCGTTTGTTGAATGATCTTGTTTTTATGATCATTGTGCTTCAGATATTCATTTCACGCTTTTAATGTATCTTGTGTTTTTCATATGATTTGCAGTCGTCTTGATTTCATTACTACTTCAAAGCAGCTTTGATTTCAAAAGTCTTTTGCTCAATTTGATGACTTTGTCAAGAAAGTAGATTTCTTGATGATCTTCTGTAGCACTCTGATAATCTTGCACACTCTGTCATTCATCATAGTCTTGTCGTCTAGAGAGCGTTTCAAAGATAGATGTATTCGCAGATAAGCACTCAATGCTTCTGTATTCATTTTCTTTCAAAGTCATCGAGTCGAGAATTGCACTGAGATTGTTTGTAGATATAGCTCTGTGATGATTGAAAGATGATTCAATCTCTGATGCAGATCGATTTGTATCTTGCACTTGCGTGTCATGAACTGTATTTTCTCGCTGCTAAAGACTAGATCAATCGTCGTAAATTGATTGTGAGCTTCGCAAGTAATAGTGTCTGATTTCAGTAATAATTTCAGTCTTGCGTCTGTAATGATGTTTAGTAGAGTATCAGTTGTTGTATGACGAGTGAAGCATCTTCATTTCTCTCAGTGAGAATGATGTAGATTGAAATCTTTTATGATCAGTTGTTTGCAGTCATTCTTGAGTAGTTCGTTCAAACGAGAAATGATTGAAGATTTCTCTGTGAATGTAGTAAACAGTGAGCATGAGTTGTAAACGTTTGAAAGTCTTAGCATCTGCGTTTCATCATCTGTGTTGCAAGTTAATATTCTGATTAAGCAAATGTCTGACTCAGCTGTTTCTACTATTCATTGATCGAGTCTTAAATATTTGTTAACGTATATGCATGTTCTTGATTGAGATGACGAGTTTTTCACTAGATGAAAGAAGTTGTGTGCTGCGCTAAATGATTATAAGTTATTGTTGTTGCAATCTTGCTTCTGTATAGTTACTATGTTGAATTCGCGAACTTTTCTGTTAATTAGAAATGATTCTTGAATTCTTAATGATTTTCTGATGTTGTACTGTAGAATTCATAGAAAAGATTGTTTCATCATAAAGTTATTTGTAGCTGTTGTTGACTCTGCAATGAGAAGACTCTTTGTATGCTTTCAATCATCAATGATCTTTCTCACTTTCTGATTGAACGTTTCTGAATCTGCTCAGATGTCGTCTCGTCTGAGTCACTACTCATGCAAAAGAAAAGATCAACTCGTCTCTTCTTGACTTCTACTATCTGTTAAGCTGATTCATCAACGATTCAACTGCGTGTTTTCAGCATGACTGTTGCTGAGTTCAAGAGATTCATTGAATCAAAAGAATTCATTGAATCTGAAGAGTTTGTTGAATCTAAAGAGTTCAGAGACAGCGAGAAGAGTGTGCAATTGTATTTAGACGTCTCAGAGTATCTGAACAATTTATTTCTATAGATTTCGAACGCTTGTTTCATCTGCTGTCATCACTTGAAGCAGATGCGTCTTCAGAATTCGTGATTTTTGTTGCAGTTGATGCAACGTCTTTTATTCAAAGACATCACACACTTCTCTATGTGATGCTTGTCTGCGCATTTTTCGCAGCGCTGATTCTTTCTGCAGATCTTAGTCATGTGATCAAATTCATGACATCTGAAGCACTGTGTGATGTGACAGTTCTTTTCAAATAGCTTGCATGCACATTCTTGATACAAGTTCAGCATGCTCACGTTCATTAGTTGATTCATCATCGCTTCGATTGTGATCTCTACGATGAGCAATGAATGAGTCTTTTTGCTATCTGCTATCTTCTTGAGTCAGACTATTCTTAGAACTTTCAGATCTTCATGAAGTCTCGCGTTATCTTTTATCAATCTTTCAATGATCTTTTCTTGATTGCTCATGTTTATTGTAATGCGTATTTCATATGTCAGCACTGCGAAGATTCAACGTGCTATGCGTGTCAAACTCGCGATTTCTTTTGCTCACGTCTGAGTCTTTTTCAGATTTGCTTGAGCATCTAAGCTAACTGCGTGAAGAAAAATGTCATCGCTGCTCAGCTTGCAAAGTGACATGATTAGATTTCTTTGATCTGTCGACACGTCTGCGATTCTCTGTAAAATCTGTTCAATCGACTTCTTCTGTATCTTTTTTATTTCTCTTCTGTTCATTATCTTAATCATGACTTCTCGTCTCTTGCGAAGCAACGACAAGTTGCTTCTGAAACGTTGCTTTCTTATCGCTATTTCTTCTCTTGTCACGTTCGCTCATGATGTGATTTTCGTTGAAAGACGTGTGTTTTTCTGTGTATGCAACTGCTTGTTAAGCAGTTGAACTGATGTCTTCAGTTTCTGTACATTCTTCGCGATGAACGCGTTCTGATTCGCGTGATGTTTTTCTTCTGAGTTGAGTCGAAGACGTTGAATCAGCTTTAATGCTATTTCTTTTCATGAATGATCTTTGCTCTTCTCTTTCTCTAACGTTGATATCTTTATTAGTAAATCAATAATGTTAGCAACGTTTTCTTCATCATCACGTGAGCATTTCGATCTTGCATCTCTGTTTTCTTGCAATGAATCAACATCGCTTGCAATCATCTTCGAATCAGCATTGCTGCAATTCATGCAATTCATCGTCGTTCAATCATCTTTTAGATTCACTCTGTCTTGTTTGTAATGCTCTTTTTCAAAATTTGTGATGCGTGCGTTGTGATTGTTTTTGATCAGAAAGTTAACTAATTAAACTATTCTATCAATATTTAATTACTATCATTGAATATCTGACAATGTGAATCATGATGAACAGATGATAACTAAAGATTAATGATGTAATTTAATGATGTTTGATTAAATCTTCGATTTAATTATCTGTTAATAACTGTTAATAATATCAAAATGATGATTAACTGCAAGTGATTGACTAATTAGCACTTGAAAATTTGTCAATGAAGTCATGATGAGAAACATGAAGAGAAACATAAAGAAAAAACATGATAAAAAGTCATGAAGAAGATCATGAAGACTGTTTAATTAAGCTATTTACATTTATTTAATATCTTGTTGAGTTAAGTTGAATTTTCAAATTGAATTATTAAGTAAATTGATTGTTAAGTTGAGTTTTCATATTTACTTTCTGACTCGCTCAAGTACTTAATACTAATGTTATAACTTGATTTAAATACTCAATATTAATCTTGAGACTTAACTCAATATTAATCTCAAGTGTTATGAGCGTATTAAGACTGAAGCTCTAATTAATTTGCAGTGAACGCTAGCAAGTTCTCTGCGTAATGATTAGAATTAAACAGCGAGCTAGTCAGATTTGACTCAAATATGACTCAGATATGATTCAAATATGACTTAACATTCTTTTCTTTCATCAACATCTTGTTCATCTACATCACATTCTTCTCATGTCACAAACATATTTCTTTCAAGTTTAGTACAGTCTTTGAACATTATATAAATAGAAGCTTTTGTATCAATCTTCTTCTGTATTTTTAATATTTAGTTATAGCTATTTCTAAAGATTAAGCACTATCAATTCTAATCTTCATTGATTGTATCATTTAGACATGATTCTGACATTATATTAAGAATTTATTAATCACATGATACAGATCTCATTACTCATTCAACATACTCATTTAGACAGAATGAGTTTAAAGAAATTCATTTATCTGATGATCAATGATAATTGAAAGATAGAACAACACTAGAAGATTGAATAAAATCAATGATGAGACTGTTTGAATTGCTAAACTACTTATTGCTCATTAAGTATGCAAAGTTTACTCAATTACAAGAATCATGATAAAGAATCTTCGTGAATTGCTCAAGAATCAAATCGATCAATAGATTCAATGATAAAAAATCTTCGTTGTTTGCTAAAGAATCAATCAAATCAATCAACAAATAAATCTCATCTTCTTTGTTGAAGATTAAACATCACTTTATACATCTTTCTTCTTTAATCATCAAGCATCATCATTCATTCAATTCTTTTTCAAAACAAATTTTATCATGCTTAGTTATTTGCTCATTGAGTCAATCAAATCAATCAACAAATAAATCTCATCTTCTTTGTTGAAGATTAAACATCACTTTATACATCTTTCTTCTTTAATCATCAAGCATCATCATTCATTCAATTCTTTTTCAAAACAAATTTTATCATGCTTAGTTATTTGCTCACTGAAGAGTGTTTCAAAGAATTTCGAAATTATTTCTCTTAAATCTCTGATACTGATTCATTGAAATCATCAAGTGCTGCATCATTCATTCATGAAAATGATGAATCATTCGCTGAAACAATAATATTTCTCATGTTTTATGAAATCTGAAAGGCTTGAAGTTTAGCTCTTGATGAAGAAACAGATCAACTCTATGAGTTAAATAAACAACAAGAAGATGAAATCAAAGAGTTGAAAACTAGATTTCAAGCTAAAGAAATTACTTCTTTTGATTTCATCTACTCTGAGCGTTCTAGATCTCAAAAAATACCTGATTCTTTGCTGTTTACTGATGAAAAAAACTTTACTTGAAAGAATTTATACGAAAAAATTCAGAATAAACTAGAGATCAATATCAATCTCTTTTCTAATGAATGAGTTAAGTTGAGCTATATACATTCTAGATTATTTGATGACACAGCTGAGATCATTCAGACTAGAGACTGTGTCAATCTTTATAAAATTGTTGATGATCTTTTGAAAGAACTAGCTGAGTTGTTTAATGATTCAAATAAGAAAGTCAACTTTCATAGAAAATACTACAACTTAATTTAAGAATCAAAGAAGTTCAGCGAGTTTTACACTCAGTTTCAACAATTATCTTTCTATCTGAAGTATCATGAAAAGCAATTGATCGTTGATCTGAAAGATAAAATTAATTCTCGTCTTTGATTTATTTGAATAAATCAATTAGTTCAATCTGATTTTCTCAAAGAGATTCATTTCTACCTGATTCATTTGAATAATGATCAACAAGTCATTCAAGAAATCAAGAACAAAGTCAATTTAATTAAATGCATTAACAATCTGTCAAAGATTATCTTTCATAAAGTTGTTGTTACTTAGTCAGTTAATCATTCAAAATCTGATCATTTAAAGTTGCACAACGCGATTTTAACTAACGTTAAAGAAGTAAACATTCTAGTTGAAATCTGTTTTATATGTTATAAATCAAATCATAGCTCTAAAGAGTGCTCTGATTAATCTATTAGAATCAATGCAATGAACAATAAATACAATCATTTTGAATTTAATTTCAATTCAAATTTCGATTCAAAAAACTAGTCATTTCTTCAAAAGTCATCAAAAAGATAAAGATTATATCTTTGTGCAAACTAAATAAAATTCTATCAGAAGAAAATTACTTTGAAAAGTCGTTTTTAATTAATGTTTTTGTTGAGATCGTGCCTAGAATCTAATCACACTGCAGCGAGATAGTGCGTAGCTGAATAGAATGTTTGATCAATAGAGATAGCTATAACTAGAATATTAAGAATACAGAAGAAATCAAAGAGAGTTTCGAGCTGTATCTATAGTAGAGCAAAACAAAGAGAACGAAGCAGGTTTGCTCGAGTATCGAAAGCGCTAGAATAGAGTGTTGAGGCTAGAGATTCAACATGAGTCAAAATCTCTAGAGCTTGTTGACTAGAAAATTCTATTCAATTTTGACACACTCGTAACAGTTTTTCTCAACTCTCAGAATCAATCTTTTAATCTTTGTTCTCTGATAAACAGTGATTCAGTCACTCATATGCTCATACACGTTAATTTAGTCAATAAAGTATGCAAGAAACTAGAAATTCAATTTATATCATTGACAAAAAAGAAGTTAATAAGAAACTATAATAAAAAGATATTTAAGAAGATTATCACTCATAAAATTCTATTTAATCTCATCATTGAAAGTTATAAGAAATTGACTGTATCAATGTTGATAGCTGATATTAATCATCATAAAGTCATATTGAGTAAGTTCTGAATGAATAAAAACGAAATATTACTAAATATGCAAAACGACGTCATTGTTTTTTTGAATCAATTGAATACTTCTATTTCGGTTTTTTTGATTTCACTCAATTCAAAGCACTCAAGTTGATTGTGATCAACTTCGTTCTCTTTAATCACTCAGACTAAGATTTCTATGATGCTCAAATGATTCATTTTAATCACTGCTTAGAAAGAGTCATTCTTGATTCAAAGCATAAATGCAGCTTCATTTAAAACATTGTTGAATTGTTTAAAAAAGAACAAGATCAAAGTCTTTGCTCTATTTATGATGAACATTAATAAAGAAATTACATACAATACTCAATGCAATTTGAACACTTTAAACATCTCTTTAATCAATGAAACAACTCAGAATTTGAAAGATATTAAAGCGAATTTATCATTAAAATATCATGAGTTTTTAAATGTTTTTGATTGAACTCAATTGAATAAACTATTCTCTCATTGCTTCTATGATCATAAAATCGAGCTCATCAGTGATTTAATGTCTTCTCACTATTGAGTTTATTAAATGTTCTCTGTTAAACTTCTGAAAGTAAAAAAGTACTTAAACGAGAATCTGTTGAAGAAATTCATCACTTCTAGTCAGACTCTTTATTTCTCTTCTGTTTTATTCATTCTTAAAGCAAATGAAGATCTTTGATTCTACGTGAACTATTGAAAGCTAAATGTTATTTTCAAAAGAAATAAATATTCTCTATCGTTGATAAATGAGATCATTGATAAAATAATAAATTGCAAGCATCTGACTAGATTGAATATCATATCAGCGTTCAACAAACTTTGAATGCATCTTAATAATGAGAATTACATCACTTTTATCACTGCTTTAGAAGCATATAAATACAAGATGCTATCATTCAAACTGACTAATGAATCAATCTTCTTTCAGTAATATATAAATAACATTTTATGAGACTTTCTGAACAACTTTTGTCAAGTTTATTTAGATGACATTCTCATCTATAGCAAAATGAGAAAGAAACATAGAGATCACGTCAAACTAGTATTAAGTCGACTACGCAAAGCTGAACTGCAGATGAATATTTAAAAGTGCAAATTCAATGTGAAAGAGATTGTTTTTCTAGAAGTCATTGTATCAGAACTAGATTTTCGTATGAATCTCAGCAAAGTGACAGTCATAGTCAGCTGAATCACTTCGATCAATCTAAAAGAAATTCAAAGCTTTATAAGATTTGTTAACTTCTATCATCATTTCATTAAGAACTTCTCAAAACTAGTCAAATCATTTACTTAGCTAACTAGAAAAAACATGTCTTTTGTTTGAAATGAAGTTTGCATTCAAGTCTTTGACAATTTAAAAAAACAAGTCAGTTCAACTTCAGTACTATGTCACTTTGATCTCAGATGACAAGCTATTCTGAAGATCAATGCTTTGAACTATGTAAAAGATGAAATACTATCTTAGTATAATGACGAGAAAGTTTTTCACTTGATGATCTTCTACAGCAAAAGCATGATACTTGCTGAAATCAATTATCATATCTATGACAAGAAATTGCTGATCATCATTTGATGCTTTGAATATTGATGACTTGAGCTGAAATGCACTGAACTACTAATTCAAATATTCATTGATCATCAAGCTTTGAAGATCTTCATGAAAAATAAACAGTTGAGTCAATGATAAGTTAACTATCTGAACATTCTGTCAAAGTTCAACTTTCAGATCATCTTTAAATCAGGCAAAATGAATACTAAAGTTAATGCTTTAACTTGAATGTTTCTAGCGAACATTTCTGAATTAACTTAACAACTTGAAAATCATTTTCAGACTAATTTGATCTTTGATAGAGTTGATGTTTTACTCATTAAATCGAAAGCAAATTTCTATCAGTAAGTATGTATGATCAATTAAACAAATGAGCTTTGCAACAAATATAAACAAGCTATGAATGAGAACAAGCTCAAATTTTATATCATTAAATTGAAGAACTGTGAAATCATTGACAGCGTTCTCTTTAGAAAAAAATCATGATTAGTTCTCAATCTCTCATCTCAACAATAAATGAACTATTAATTTAATTCAATGATTCTACTATTAATCAGATCATCAAGTCACAGTCAGACAGTACATTCAAAACTGTCATGTTTGTCAGCGAAGTAAAGTCTTTAAAGATAACATCAATGAACTTCATCATCTTTTACTTATTTCACAAGAACGTTAAAAAGATATAGTTATGAACTTCATTACTGAGCTATTTCTATCAGAAGACTATAACGTCATTTGCATAATCATATGTCATCTTATCAAAGAACATCACTATGTTTTCTGTCATTGAAAAGATGATGATATTTCAGTTGAAGAAATGATTTGAATCATGTTATGAAACGTTTATTGACTGCATGATCTACTCAGTTCTATTGTTTTGAACAAAGACTTTCAATTCATATTGACTATGTGAAAGAATCTTTGCAAGTGACTGAGAATTACAGCTAGTTTATTCACAGTCTATTATTTGAAGATCAATGATCAGACGAAACAAGTCAATCAAAACGTTGAACGTGAACTTAGAATCTACTGCAATTACATGCAGAACAACTGAGTTAAATGAATATCTATGATGAAATTCAGCGACAATTTCAATATTTTCTTGATTATCTCAATAATTTCTTTCTACTTCAATAAAGATTTTCACTCTTGAATGAGTTTCAATTCAAATATGACTGACTACAAAATCATTCATGAATGATTGAAAGCTAGAAAAGCAGATGATATTATCATTTGAATGAAAGAATTATTGAGCTTTGATCATCAATAATTGAAAAAGACGAAGCTGATCATTGAAGCATAAATCAATAAACATAAACGAGACGTCATTTATGAGATAAATGACTGAGTTTGACTATTCTTCAGAAACGTTAAAATCACAAGATCATGCAAAGATTTGAAAGATAAACAACTAGAATTATATCAGATCACTGTCAAAGCGAAAGTCTTTTATCATCTTCATTTATCAGTCAGCATGAAGCATCTGCATTTGATGTTTTGCTTGAAGTTACTGCAATCATATTCAGAAGATTCTTTATCAGAACAGCATGCAGAATTTCTCAGACTCATCATTATTGATAACAATGACAATAAATATTGAAAGATAGATGATATTCTGAACTTCAGACGCTATTGAGATCAAATACAGTACAAGATCAAATGAAAAGATTTAAATAGAAACAATGAATGATATTAGATCAATAAAGATGAATTTGATGACTTCAAGAAAGTTTTGAACGAATTTCATGTATTATACTCAAGAAAGTCATGCTAGTATTGAAATAACTCAATAAAAAAGCAAGCAAAATGAGTTACATTCATGCAAACATGAATTTTTGAAGAAAAAAATAATGTTACAAGCGTATTAAGACTGAAGCTTTAATCAATTTGCAATGAACGCTAGCGAGTTTTCTGCGTAATGATTAGAACTAAATAGCGAGCTAGTCAGATTTGACTCAAATATGACTCAAATATGACTCAGATATGACTTAACACTCTTTTCTTTCATCAACATCTTGTTCATTTACATCACATTCTTTTCATGTCACAAACACATTTCTTTCAAGTTTAGCACAGTTTTTGAACATTACATAAATAGAAGTTTTTGTATTAATCTTCTTCTGTATTCTTAAGATTCAGTTATAGTTATTTCTAAAGATCAAGCACTATCAATTCTGATCTTCATTAATTGTATCATTTAAACATGATTCTGACATCAAGTTGAGTCAAAATTTGAATTCTTGACTTGATTCATTAAGCAATTGAAAATTCAGAATTCAATGAAAAGAAATACTGATTACTACTAGTAGAAGTTTCTTGAGCAGAATTAACATCTTCAGAATTCATAAGAATACTGACTACTACTAATAAAGATTTCTTGAGCATGATTCATAAATAGTGATCGACATCTTTAAAACTCATGACTCATGAGAATATTGACTATTACTGATAGAGATTTCTTGAGCACTATTGATAATGCAACAGAGTAATGCAATTGATTAAAGCTTATGCTTGACTACATAGTAATTACTAAGCTGAGAAAACACGTATTAATAATAGTCAGTATTTTCGTGAGTTCTGATCAATACTCGTGAGAAAATCTCTATCAGTAGTAGTCAGTATCTTCATGAATCATAAAGATGCAATCAAATTAATTGCATTACTTTATTGCATTATTAAATAAATATTAGTAGTAGTAAATCATATCTTGATGAGTTGAGTCGAGAATTGAAGTTAATACTTGATATCAACATCGTGACTTAACTCAAATACTCAATATCAAAATTCTGACTCAAATCAAGTCTTGATGAGTCAAGAACTCGACTCAATCTTGATGACTCAACTTGATGTGATCAGTCTATTATCAAGTCAAGCTTTTCAACTTAACTCAAGTTCTTAAATTCAACTTCTCAATTTGATTCAACACTTTTTCAAAAAAATTTCAACTTAACTTAACACTTTTCAAGTTAAGTACTTGACTTGACGCGATTAATCTATTTATGAACTCTGAAGATGCAATTGAATCAATACTGTTTCATGAGTTTCTGAGATGTAAGTCTTTGTTTTACAACAATACAAGAATAGTTTATCAGTTGCAGATGATTAATCATTTAAATTCATGCTACATAATAAATTATCTTTTAACATAAACACTTCAAATCAAGAAAACTTAAATACTGTTGTAAAAACTACAGTTATGAAAGTTCTGAACAACATTATTTGAAATTTTACAGATGACATGATGTTTTTTAACAACTTGCAAGATAAAAGTCTACTGTAGAATTGAAATGCTTTTATGAGACTTTCTGAGTGAATAACACTTTTAAAGAAGTAAATCAAAAGTATCAGAGATAATAATAAAAAAGGCATGAAGTTCAGAAAGAAAGTTAAAAGTTTTACACATAAAATCAAAGATATAAAAGTCATTCAACAAGTCATACTGCTTATCACATTACAGATTCAATCAAGATTTATTGAAGTTTACAAGTAAAACGTATTACAGAATAAAATAATCGAGTACAATGCTATCGCTTGTGATAACGAATTTATTCATACAGAAAATAGCATGATGAATGTATTATTGTATGAATATGATATCAGAATGAATCGTAATATCTTCATACTTTTATATGACTTTATCTTCAATTAAGTGCTAGTTATTTATAAGTTTCATCATATCTTCTGAACACTCAGTTGCTAAGTTTATTCTTAGATCGTCTGAACAACATCAACATCATAAAAGCTATCACTTGATGAGATATTCTCATAGCAGCATAGAACAGCAAAGCGTTACTCTCTCAAATGACACTGAAGTTTGATTGTTACATGATCACTCAACTCAAAAACTTGTCTCAAGATTCAACTACGTCACAATTCTCTGATCTGACGCTAAGATATAATGACTTCTGAAAGTTCATGAGTTGAGACTTGAAACGAAGATTCATTTACTGCTGATTTTCAGATTGCTGTTGCTGACACTGTGAATTAAAAGACATTGATGAAGACACTTGCAGACTTCTTGAATGATGTTTCAGTGCAGAATGATATCTTTTAAGTTGAAACTTTTTTCATGCAATACATGAATTCTTCAACAAATGATACAATCAATGCAGAAAAAGCTCTCTGACATTTCGTTCAAGCGTGGTTTCAAGAATTTCAAGCTTACAAGTCAAACAACGACGCGATATCAATATTTAAAGAGTTCTATGATGAAAGATACGAGTCTGCGTTTGTTGCCTTCTTCGAAAAAAAGAATATGTGTATCGTAAACGGTTTTATCAATGTCACAGACGATATCTTTATCGTTCATCTTGATACGTTGAGTGTAGTCAATGACTGTGTAGATCTCTTGACTCAAGAACTCGTCTATAAAAACACATACTGCATTCAAGTGATTAATCAAAGTCTCTATCAACAAGTTGTAGACAATTTCAATCGGCTCGACACAGATGACGACGACTTAATCATCAATTGTTAAAACGTAGCTGCTGTGAATGATCTTGATGCAATCAATAACAACGACATTGTGAATCAGGTCTGCATCGTCGCAAGCGTTCACTGCTTCAATGAAGTTGAAAGTCAATACATCAATACCTCTGGCCGCAACTACTACGACATCGCTGCCATCGATCCCGATCCTTTCTCTTCCTTCTACTACATCGATTTTCTCGCTCAACATTGAATTCAAGCCGCTTTCGATGTGCTCATAAGCTACATTCAGTTCATCAACGACGTCTACAACGCCTTTCAAAGCATCGACGACTATGTCAGCATCGACATTCGCAGCGGTCGATTGACCGATCTCGCATATCTTCTAGACAACGACGTCAAAGTCGCCTTCATGTACGGCGACCTCGACTACGCCTTGGGAGCGAGGAAGTCTCCTTCGCAATAAACTACAGCCAAAGCTTCGCGTTCAATGTAGCGGGATACGCTCCCATCCAGGCAAACAGCAGCTACACCGACGGCCAAGTTCGGCAATACGGCAACTTCTCCTTCTCACGCGTCTACGAATCCGGGCACGAAGTCCCGGCCTACCAGCCCGAGACCGCCTACCGCATCTTCCGGCGCGCGATTTTCTGGACCGATATCGCGACTGGGAATATATCGATGAATATGAACGCGAATCATAGCACATAGGGCCCGAGCTCGTCGTTTGGGTTCTAGAACGCGGTTCCCGAGAGCCTGAAGGCGTAGTGCTATGTGCTGAATCTACTAGGGACGCGCACGAGCGATCAGCAGGCAAATGTGCTGGATGGGAGTGCGCTGATGCATGATTACATTGTTGTGGATGCGAATAAGACGTATTTGTTTCCGGGGTTTAACAGCATCAGTGGCACGAATGGGACGGGTGGGAGTGGAGGTGGTGGGACGGGTAGTGTTTCCAAGACGGCGATGGCGCCAGTGGCTACGGCCACTGGTGCGGCAGGAAGGTTAGATGCGGGTTGGGCAATAGTTACAATCGTACTTACAATTGTTGGGGTCAGCGTTTCTGCACTGTGACCGTACCACGTGTTTCCATAAAAATGGCAGAATCCATATGTTTAAACTGTCAACATTCCCCCTTTCCAACAGCCGGACCTGCTTATTCCCAGAGCCTTTTGTATCGCAGAGGAATCGAACTACTTAGGCACAAATGCTCCCCGTCGGACTGGTTCGAAAAACAAGGCTTTCTGCACACACAAGGCATATCCTCGAGATTGCATCCAACTTCTATCGCGAAGCACCTCTCCAACCATCCTTTTACCCCGGCGTAGCTCAGAATGAAATCCTCTCGCCCTCACAAAACACTATATCACCAAACCAAGCAAATATTCAATCGAGAGAAGGGGGAAAAAAGCCAGAAAGTGAGTATTGATTTCTACATTGGCGTGCCAGCCCTCTATCGCTTGAGCCGTAGGTCCAAGAATTCGGAAGGAAACGTAGCTGATATATTGGGTTGATGAGGAAAAAGTACCAAAGGCTTTAGTGGGTGAAGATGGGGGAAGAGGAGATCGAGGTGTTGGTGATGTGGGTATAAAGGGAGGTGTATTAGTGGATCGCAGTCTTCGTTGTGTAAATGCCCGGGAGTACAGTTTCTGAGCGGGTCAAAATGATGTGGTGGAGAGGGACGGGGAGAAGGGGGATTTTAGTTGAGGAGGTTTTATGGATGATGGGTGAACCTGCGAAGTGTATGCAGGGAGAGGTGTTGAGTTGAACGGAAAATGTGCTTTGGAAAAGGAGTCGAGCGTGGCGAAGTAATAGCGTGACTACTTAGATAGAAGATCTGGATGCCTTTGCTTATTGAGAAGCAGCGATGTAACATACCTGAATAGGATTGCTCCAAAGTGTCTTTACATTTTAGCCGATTCGTAAACCATCGGTTGGTATCTGAACATGTAGGTAGGCGAGTAGATAAAGTCGTGAGTAGAGCGGTGAGTAGAGTGATGAGTCGGTAGGTGAGCATGTAGGAACTGTGTAGATTAATCTAAAGATTATACTACAATTTACATTAACTAACTGCGATGAACATCTGGTTAACATCTATGACGTGGGTTCACAACCTCGCTGGCCTGATGTTCGACATTCGACATCTGAGATCCGAGTTATTTCAGTTTACACGATATAATCTGCCGTACCCGAGCTTAATTACCCGTCAAGAGCGCTCGGAGCTAAACTTCCCGAATCGTCGATGAATCTCATTAAATCGTAGCTTATTGACGATAGTTGTTGCCGATAGAGGGCCGCGGGACGTCACATGTCTCGCTTCAACGGGCCGTCGTCGAATTCTCGCCCTTCAACCACAAGTGAGGTTGTGATTGACCTCATGACTCGACTGTCCCTTGTTCGCTCGCCTCTGTTTCGCTCTAGAAAGTCAAAGTTATCATAAGTACCGACTTCTTCAAATGACTGACTTACCACTCTGGCCTTTTCCCCAGCGGCACTGACCAGGCTGTTCATGCGACGTTTCAGAGTTTTATAGGACTTCGTCAAGCCATATTGAGAAAATGTATCTATCACTCGACGTCGTGCCCCCCCCCTGATAGAGATAAAGGCCCAGCACAGTCTGAATATTATTCGCCTTGTTAGGTCGGAATTTATGGCAAAGGAGGGCCAGCATAATGACATGCGGGCCAGTGGAGGTAAGGGATGCGATGTCAATGGGTGTGCCGCGTTGCCCGTCGACGCACACAGTTTCAATAAGTTCAAGCCACCTTGGCGCGAGATTTTTGATGACAGCGGCGGTTTGCGTAATCGACTCTAAGCTGCCGAAGTCGGTCGTTTGCGAAGTTGGCTGAAACGAAGCGAAGGCAGGGTGGGCAGCCAAAGCTTTGATCTCCTGACCGAGAGCGTCCATGATCCACCTTCAGCAATGCTTATCCATGAACGTGGATTTTCGAAGGGGCCCAATGCGACGCGAAAAGTTCTCATCGGTCGGGAATTCCATTTAGGCAAAGTCGAGGAAGTGGGTCTGCGCCTGCCTCACCTTGTGGCGGCCCGAGTTATTTACCAGAGTGGACAGAAAATCTCTTACATTCCATCTCATATCTTTCAGTCGCTGTAGAATATCGAGCAGCTTATCGTAGTCGGGCATGCGACGGCGACGCTTGGCACGTTTTCTTGGAGGGCTCGGTGGAGGGGCATGGAAGTTGGAAGGGGAGGCGGGCGTGGAGGGAGTGGAGGGAGGGTGAGAGCTGGGAGGGTCGCCACCAGCCGACTGCATTGATTCATCGCTGGGACCGGCGACGGGGCTAGACGACAGCGCTGTGAGCGAGGAGGTTGCGCTTGATGTTGAATCCATATTGCGATGCTGGTGCATGCGACTGACTTTTGTTGATGGGCAGGCGTGAGGCAGGCTCAATGGCGTTGAGGGACAGGCCAAGCCGCGCCGCGCGGTACGAAGATTGACACCAAAAGTTGCGGAATCTGCTAATGTATTGAAGTAAATGGCGCCGGAGAGGATTACAGTCCCAGATTTGCCACAACACCAAAAATATCAGTCCTTGGACTGTAATCTTCTTGGACGCTAAATATTCCAATACAAATCTGTACATATCTACTTGTAGGTGCATTAGCGGAGTACTGTAAGGTATGAACGCTAAAAGGCTAATTCCTTCATCGCGGTTTTGACACGCCGGTAGGGGATGATAGCCGTTGCGGTCGACTCGTTCAATCAACATTATTCTCAATGTCCAAACCTACTGCTGTACTCCAACAGCTGTAAGATTTCCTGAGCAACAGTGACCAGCGGGAAAGACCTTCATCATTACTTAGGTAAGACGGTCCCAGTCCCGCCCAGAAGAACTGCCTGAAAGGTAACACGATGTTCCTCTCTCGAAGAATGAACAACAGAAGCCTTAAGTATGAATCTAATATCTACATTTAACAATAGACTCATGGCAGCTCAAACCATAGATGTCAGTCATGACATTAGCAGCCAATATGGGACACCGACGGCAGAACCATTCACCTCTTTCAATGCTCTGAAAGATCGCATCAAACATCATTATGAGGTCTGCTCTGAGTATTACTACTCACTGTGGTAGGACCCGCAGACCATTGCGGCCCGTTCTTCCAAATATTGACTAAGGTGAAGGGGTGAACACATTCACCACGGCTATTTCCTCTCTCCCACGGATACGAAGGAAGTAGCTCAGATACGCTTAATCGATCTGCTGCGCGGGATGTCCGACCTTTCAACTGGAAGCTCTGTACTCGATGTCGGGTGCGGCTTCGGAGGAACTTCGCGCTATCTAGCTAGAACCGTGGCTTGCAAGGTCACTGGCCTGACGATAAGCGGTCAGCAAGTGAAGATGGCAAAGGAATTGACACTCAAAGAAGCTGGCGATGAAGGAGGCGCGGAAGATGTAGACGGCTTTGTTCGACTCATTGATGGACGGGTGCGCTTTGTGGAGCTGGACGCCGAGAAGATGGGAGAGGTTTTCAGCGAGACGGCTTTTGACTGTGTGTGGATTTCGGAAGCCTTGTCACATATACCGGACAAGGAGTTGTTCTTTCGAAACGCTTCGAAATTGCTGAAACCAGGTGGAAAGTTGGTCGTGGCTGATTGGTTCAAGGCTGAGGGATTGACAAACATGCAAATGGAAACCGACATCAAGCCCATCGAAAGTAAGACTTTCCCTACATCACGTAGCTATAACGCTGATTGCACCCTAAGATGGCATGCTTCTTCCTCGCCTGTATGAGCAATCAGAATATGTAGAACTTGCCAAGCAGGCGGGTCTTGATGTCTTTGCTGGTTCGCGGGACATTAGCAAGGGGGTATCGAAGACGTGGTACGCTCTCACAGATGTCGCTCGTGCTTCCATCTCAATCCTGACTCTTAACTCGATTTAAGGGATATTTCATGGTCGCTTATTCAATCTCCAGCGCTTTGGGCTTTCGCATTGACCCAGGGTCGCGATGGTATTGCCTTTCTACAAGCATTTCGTGCAATGAGGCGAGGATTTGCGAACGGAACATTTTGTTATGCTGTCATGGTATTTCAAAGATGGTGTGGATAGAGACTTGACTGAATGTTCTCCCAAGAAATGCCAGCTAGTCTGAAGATGCTCGGATTGTCCGAAAACCTCAGTTTGCCTGTCTCTTTGTATGACCGAGCTGACCCGAATAAAGTATCTGCAAGAGTTCACACGATGGCGTAATGACTCCCTGCATCATTTCTACCCTTAAAAGCAAGGGAGACAATTCTCAGCCTTTTCTGAAATCGTTCCCCGCTCTTCAGATTTTGTCATCATCAATCAGTAAAACGTCGACAAACGATACCAGCGTAGAATTGTTGTAAACGAAAGCAAGCGTAGCAAAGACGGCGCGAATGAAGGCTTCATGCTTGACATATGTGTTATATATTTGAGTTCTAGTACAATTGTATTGATAGTCTCAAGACTTCATGAAATTGAATTGATTTGCCGACGTTGAATTTGAGAGGGAGGTGGAGAATCATGATGAGGCTGAAGCTTTCTGTTAACTTGCTCTATGAGTATGTTCGATCTGAGAGATTCTGCAAGAAGCCTTGTTGCAAACGACTTGGTGCGTGTCTAGCTAACACTTCATTGAGAATGAATGTTTCGACCATCTTAATATAGGATCCACGCCCTTTACGCTTTATACAAAGATTCGGACAGCCTTTTGGCTTGATGCACTCATTCGTCAATCCGACCTTATCATCACCTGTACTCACCTGCCAAGGGCAAATGGGCCAATTTGCCATAAAAGTTGTATTGCGCGTGGAATCCGCATTTTAATAATATCAAGTCGAGCATGCCGTCGTACCAAAGCGTTCCGCTGACGGTCCAGTTCCCGTTGAGACCTATACGCGACGTTTAGTGTGATGTCCATCGCGGTGGGCATGGCACTGAACCTTTGCGTCGCGTGGTTGTCATCAACGACATTGCTCTGGATATCATCATGATCTTGGTCAGGAGCACCGGCTGCCCTACTAGCAATGCTGCCAAGGGTCTCATGATCGTTGCTGACATCATGTATGGGAATTCCAAGTTTTCTCTGCCCATCTTCTTTTAAAAAAGATGTTATTATAGTTCGAAGTGTTCGAGACAGGGGCATTGAATCAAGATGAGGCGTACGATGAAAATGTAGACGGGCTTGCCACAGAGCCAATGCCCCAATTACGACCATTATGCAGCCAAAGACGATGCTGCTAACTGCTCCAGGGCTCCATTGAGTCTGTTGAGCCTGAGGGTACGGTGTTTTTGTAGGCGAAAGACTAAAGCTAGCAGCTGCTTGGGCAGAGACAGCCGCTTTGAAGAGATGCATGAAGGCAGGTTTGTGGTCTGAACAATAGAAAGATTTGAATCCGGCCAGTTGTTCGACGCAAGGACATATATATGTCTCATATTTAACTACCTGCACTACGGCTTCCAACAAGGCGTGGGAAGGTATCATCTTGTCTCGAGATGATAACGATCGAATGGAATACGTGGTGTTTCCATCTAGAGTAGGCGGTATTTCCACACAGGGTAGGCGGTCGACGAGGGTGGAATCATAGTCCTTTTCAATTGGATGGATTTCCATCCAGAGTAGGCGGTATTCCCACACAGTGTAGGCGGTCCACATCATAGTCCTTTTTCAATTGGATGGATTTCCATCCAGAGTAGGCGGTATTTCCACACAGGGTAGGCGGTCCACGAAGGTGGAATCATAGTTCTTTTCAATTGGATGTATTTCCATCCAGAGTAGACGGTATTTCCATCCAGAGCGAGCGGTATTTCCATCCAGAGTAGGCGGTATTCCCACACAGGGTAGGCGATCGACGAGGGTGGAATCATAGTTCTTTTCAATTGGATGGAAAGAAACTGTGCCACGAAGTATCTGCACGGTCTTCTCATGCGTTGGGTTTCTGTTTGAACATAAGAATACCGCTGACTGCATGCGGTAGGCGGTCGCGGTAGGCGGTGTACCGGATACTTGGGCGATTCTCTAATTGACGAATAAGCACACGGCAGGCTTGTACTATTGTACGTACTTGAGTAAGCCTTCCCTATAGTAAAGTAGAACCCAATACCGCTTACTAGAAGCGGTAGGCGGTGTCCTGTAAAATTACGTTAGGAGGGATTTAGGCGGTCCCCAGTGGCAGTTTCCAATCTTTGAATCAGCATTCCACGTAAGTTTTGGATTATATGACCTGGCAATCCTGATATTATCAGCTCTATTGCTCGTCCCAGTCTTGCCATTGAACATCATACATTCAAGCAATTTGATCGTGCTATTCGTCTTAGGACTATGTCGCAGGACTATCAGCCCTGTGGCACCTGCCAAACTCTGGGTAAGCCACAGAATGGGATGCTGAGATGCGAACACGGCTTTTGCACCCATGCCAGATATGGTGACATTGTGTTACCACCTTTTGAATGCTTCGACTGCATGGGGAATTCTGAAATTCGGTAAGATACGTCTTCATTGAGCGCGATCACACGTTCTTACAGACCAATAAGGACTCAGCTAAGCGAATAGCAGACCACACAATTCACCTTCAAATTATCCAGAGCACTCTATCTACAACAACAATGTCTCGTCTGATCTTCAGCGCCTTGATGAGCCAAACTCGTCAACACCTTCGACTTCGAAGTCTATTGTAGCTCAGGCTCGACAACAAACAGCTGAATACCGAGGTACATCTCATGAGCCATCCTCTAGAAAGGCGTCGTCTTTCATTATAAACTTCCAACACAGCAAAAATGGCAAGCTTGCAACAGGAACATCACGACGCCAAGGACCTCTCAAAGATGGTAGTCGCGAAGAGATGAGGATACTAAGAAGTGAAGGCGGCGCTTGTTGGAGATGCAAAATACTGAAGAAGCAGGTTGGCATCCCTGAATCAACACTTCGATACAGTATCACGCTAAACGATTGTAGTGTGACAAAGGAATACCATGTAAGGCATGCTCCACTGGGAAGAGTACAAAATTATGGCAGCTTGAATGTCAGCGAGGGAGATTACAGGATCGAATAAAGTCTGTCATCCCTGGTGAGTCTAAAATCGACTCTTGACAACTGGCGGCTGATGAAAACAGAAGATCTTAGCCTGGGCTACGGCGAGTGGTTTCTTCACAACGCGGACAAGACAAGTTATCGAATAAACATAAGTTATGATGCGTTCGCCGCCAAGTCAATATTCAGAGACTTCCGACCAATTGCCGGTAGAGTGACTGCTCTTTCTCAACCAGCAATCCCTCTATTGGATTTCTTAGAACAGTTTCATGACGTGGATTCTTTTTGCAAGAACACTTACGAACCATTAACCGTGAAGATTATCATAGAGTGTGCGGTATTTCAAAGTGCATTGCTCTCCAGGAGATCACCCTTGCCAGTAGGTTCATCGAATGATTCTGTCCTCATCGCATTGTCATTACGGTGTTTCGTGCTTACGCATGAAATCTTTCTGGTGGCCGCCATTTTGTCCTCTAGATCATTCGAGGACAACAAAGTTCACCTTCGTGTGGATAAATTCTACGAACGACACCCGTCGATTGAAGTCTCGAGATCATTAAATGTACCACAGGGTAAAGAGAGCCTTTTATCGATCTTAGAAGAGATTCTCCAGACCACACAACGTTTGATGTTTCGCCGGAAACCAGAAGACTGGCCGCTGTTGCTATGTACACTGTTTCTAATAAAGCTGATATCAGAAAATATGTACCCTTTCTCATCACTCTGGATGCGGTCTCTTGAACCAACATCCTACGCTATGAAAAGTGTCTTTGGTACGCTATGTCGCCTGTACGACATCTGCTCAAAGGGATTTCACCCTCTTTCTGGCAACTGGAAACGCGAAGAGTACGCAAAACTTGTGAATTACGACGAGACCCTAGTTGATTGCTTTCAGTGGATCAATGACATGTGGCTTAAAGGTATGAGAATATCTTTGTGAATTCGCTATTTAAGATTGAAGTTTCTAACGTATATTTCAGGGGTAAACGATGTCGGGGAACTCTTAGATGACTACACCCTAGAAAGACGCATTGACGCATTCTTAAATGGTTTTGATTTGGTATAGTGTACATATTAGTATCTATGCACGCTATGGAGACTCATACCTTGTACAACGCATTCCGCTTCTACGCTATGACCAATCTCGTTGGATGAAATGGGAAATTATGGCCTTGGGTCATATCAAGTTTGAAACATCGTAGAAGAGCTATGATACACGTTTTTGTTTCAAGATTAGCCTCGCGCCTACCCCAATGACCTTTATACTATCCAACACCACTATCTGTTCTTCAATCTGTTCCTTGAATAAAAAGCTTGTTCGCTGCTTCGGTGTCAACCCTCTACCATCCTCGAAGTAAACCAGAGGAATCCTTCAACGTCTGTCTGACGTTTCCGTGGCATCTTCCCGTATGTAACCTTGATTTTCCTAGAGACATATTCACTTATCCGAATTTATCAACTCAGGGTCAGGCTATAATGACCTTTCCTTCAAACGCTCACCTTTACCGCTCATGAGTTTAATACCCCGAGTCGTAGTAGCAAGCCTCACCTGTATCCTCTTGACCGCATACTTCATGTCGTTTATATATTCGAGGAAGAGGCTATCATGTAATTCGTTATGCGCTTCAAGGCCGTGAATCATGAATGCAAGCGGTGAAGATTTCCAAATCTGTGCGCGATCCCCGGTTGGTCTGGTTTCGACCATCATCAAGACAAAATATGATAGGGTCAAGATGATCAATGCTGCTGGTAGAGATAACCAACCCCATCGCACTTGAAGACACGTCTGAGCATGCATGACCAATCCTTTCGCTGATTCACTATGGTTATTTTGTCCTCCTTTTCGAATGAAAGTCGTCATAGAATCGGAAATGTTTCGAAATGTGACGTTGTCGCTATTAAAGCTCAGGTAATTGCAGATTTGAGGTCCATCAAAATCAAGGATTTCGCCTCAAGCCCGGAACCCAGAGATCATTCCGGGAAAAAGAAGATCTAGATACATCGTCAAAAGAGGTAGGACAATCATTTCATGAATGTCGTAAAGACAATTTTGCGTCAGCATAGACGAAGGAAATATGAAACTATTTACGACCGCTAGGTTGAAAGTAAGATTATATCGTAGCCATCGCTTATTGGGCTCAAGGTAATAGCCAGCATCATGCAGACCGGTCTTTTCGACGTCGGATAGAAATTCTGTATTCACGACAGCCAGAAATTCGTAACTTGGTGACAAGGCCCAGCAGTCGACAGGGGTTGCTGAGACGAAGGTCTTCTGAAAGCCTCCTGCTGATATATCTGCAGAGTAAGTACGCACACAAGGGCCAAGATTACATCTTGCCGCACCATATTTTTTGCAAGACCACGTGTTGTTGACATGGTGACAGTCACGAGAAGAATCTTGACTTTCTAGCCATTGCCTCGGATCGACCACAATAATGTCAACCAATCTGGTGGCATTTTCCGTCGTCCCAACAGTATGCATGGTTGAGAGGTTGAAAATGCCCGATGCGAACGTTGAAGGCATATCTGAGACAACTGAGGTATCCGAAGGAAGGTAAGAGAGAAGGGTAGGTTCTTTCGTCTCAGTGACATTAAATTTGAGCTCTTCTGTAACATCACTCCAATCGTCACAGTAGCCGAGTATACTGTATTTGTGCTGGAATTTACAGTTGCCAGTCGTGCAAATTGGATTAGAATATATTCCGATAAGTATTGGCATAAAAATACGACGAAAATGTCGCATGGGGCATTGATTTGACAGGCCTTGCCAAACATGAAACTCTGCACTCGATCTTATTTGCGGTTCGAGATTTATCACTGTATTTGACAAGACGGTTCCAATAAATCTACCTACCTCACGATATCACTGGGAAATACGATGCCTGCGTTCATAATCGATTGCACTAATGATGCGATTTCGTTAAGGTGATCTTTACCTTCATAGATATTCGTTCGAGGTGTCTCGAAGAATTCGAGGTCAGCTTCTTGTCTTTCTGACTTACTTTCAACACGGAATATTTTTGTGTTTGACGTACAGAGATCTCTTCTTCATCTACTGGTACGCTACAATTGTAGTAGCGGATAACTTGCTGCGCAAACGCATCGATGACGAGCATAACGATAGTTGTCAGGGCTCCCCAAGAAGACGAGGGATGACGAAGACCCAGCGTTCAAAGCAGCTTCACGGCTTCGAAAGGTCCTCGGCTTGCTGAATCATACTTTGTTATATCTTCAAGTGCTCGATCGTTTCTGAACCAGCGCCATTTGGGGTAATCTACATGGCCATCCAAGTTAGTGTTACCTCTCGAGAACGTCACGATGTGTCCCAAGAGTCTTCAGATCTTGTTTTAAAATCTAGAAGAGTTGCTATGAGAAAGATTCAAAGGTTGACGCAACGATTATTTTTCCTAATTACCAGCTGGGGGCTTGCGAGATCGGATTATGGTACGTGTATAGGTTTGAGATATACATACCTAGACCTTCTGCAGTCACAAGTAGAACAGTAACTTTCAAAATCACAACATAAACAGATACTAGCGAGTTGATCGAGACTTGATAAGGCCACTGCGGCAAGGACTTGCCCTGATGCGAAGATAAGAGTTGCGATGATAGCTATAAGCGCTGTGAGGAAGAGGAAGCAAGCATCGATTTCCATTCACCAAATTTCCAGGAATCGGGCCTTGGCTCGTGAAGGCACTTTCGCGGCTGCCGGTGTTGAAAATAGGGGAGATGGTAATCTTCGCCTTCATAGGGCTGATAGGGCTGGGGCCCGCTGGTAGAGTTTTCTCTTTCAACCTTCTAGAGAGACTCCTATCCAGCTTCAACCTACCTACTAAATGCACCCATATGACCTCGTGTTCCAAATTTCTACACAGAGGAATGTAATTACCAGGCCTATCCGAAAAGTTCAAACCATTCTCCACAGAGCAATGCACAAAGAATGGGAAAAATGAGCCTGCAAGCTTTCCGCAGGTGCAACACCACATTCAAACGCTTGGCCACTGCCTTTCTCCATCGATGGTTTGTCCTTCCATACTTTTGCACTCTATCGTGCGCTGAGTATGGGAACCATGAGCAACAAATCATCGAAAATGCCCTAGAAGAGCGCGGCATAACCCTTCGTCTGGCTTGAAGTCGATCCGAAATACTATTGAAATAGGGGGTGCAACTATAGTGACGATGGAAGAAGCAGATGCAGAACTTGGAAGCCGGGTTATTGTGAGTAGGCGAGGACGTTTGATAGACCACGACTTTTGTGTGCCTCAATAACGTGCTGAGTGTAACAGAAAATGGAACAGTAACCTTAGCTGTATTAGTGACAGGAGATTAGATTTCGAGCTGTTTGCGATTGTCATAGGATAAAATGATCCGCAGCCTATAATAGTATCGCGCCGTCGCTGGGTGTAAAAACCGCGAACAATCTGGGTTTTTTGAGACAGTGTAGATTCTGGATTTACGGGCAGGTTGGTTGCTTCTTGCCTTCCAGCGTCTGGTTCGAAGTACTGAACATTGACCAGGCCGTGAAGCACACAAGATGTGATGAAGTTCACCGATACAACATGCCCCTCAAGGAAGTACTTTGCCCAGAGATCTAACATACTTGCAAAATCTGGCGTGCCTAGCCCAGTTACCGGGTCCCAGCCTTCCACAGCAGCGAATCTATGCAGTCATTTAGCCATTTAGCACCCCGGAACAGATCAGTTTCGATCTGGAGAACAAACGTTTGAGACCACACCCTAGATGGTTTCAATCAACGATATCTTTAAGCACATCTTAGTAGGTGTAAAGATCTGCGTTTGATGAAACCCACTGGTTTCTTAGCAGCGGCCCGTCTTTCTTGATTGATAAGTACCATAATAGACCCAAAGGTTGGTGTTGACAAAGAAGTTCCACTAATAGAACCAGCTTTGTCCATTGTAATCACAGTATAATTGAACCCATTCGCGGATACGTCTGGGTACTCTCTCGCATTTCGAGAGCTGGTATATTTGCTCCGAGTGAGGTTATAAATAACAATGAAGTCCTGGTATATGAGGGTCAGATGGAGCATATGTATATTGGTTGGAAAACAGTAAGAAGCTTCGAAGGAAGGAAGGAGGTCAAAACTCCGAATCCCTAGCCCCAGTCCCTTAGGGCTCGAAAGCGGAGATTACTAACCACAGAGGTAACAGTGGTGTTTCCTGTTTCCAACAAGAAATTACTCACGTTTTTGGCTTGACAGGCTGGCATAGAGAAGAAGTTGCTAAAGCCATCAAATTCGAAAAGCGGTTCGCTTTGTATAGACAAGAGCCATAGCGATGTAAAGTCAATATCGGACATATGGAAGTTATCATCGAGTCTGTTTTTGGATGCGACAACCCCATCGATAGGTGCACAAATTGAATTAGTCTGCTTTGGTATAGGCGTTCCATCGGTTTGTAGTCATGACTTTCGTTTAATGTATCTGCTGAAAGACCGAGTCACTTGACCTTAGGACTATCGACAAACGTAGTGGTCGGGGAACGTTAAGCCGAATAGAAGGGGCAACCCACCCGTTTCAACCCTCTTCACTTAGAAGTCGGCCGTGAACTCCTTTTCCCCCTCGCCCTCTTTATATACTCAGTCCCGTAGCTAGAGAAAGTCCGTGGCGCTTCTCAGCAGCCTCTGAGGTATGTGTTCGTCTAGGGGGGCCGTCCGAAGGTGATGAGTAGGCTCAAGATACAAATGAATGAAGCCGGAGTTTCATTACTTAAAGATATCGTGCCAAGTGCAGTTATGGAACAAGGTACTAACGTTTAAAGCTTAGTCGGGAAGACTATGGGATCGCATTCAACGATCATTTCCGACCCAATCTCTAAGAATTCTTCAACCATTATTGTCAATTTCTGCATAAAAATCCTCAATCTCTTGCTTATACAAGTCAAGAGTCAATCTACGCTGCACCGTCCCCTTGCCTGCACGTTCCATGGGTTTGTCTGGACTTGCAAAGAAGATGTGCGATTTGTCAACCCTTGCAAACATAGGGCACTTACTGTTGCCTTCTTCGATGATTGGCCATAACTTCTCAACCATGTCAACCCTTTCAGCCTTTGTCATGAGATTGTTGTTCGTGAGTTCTACCAAGAGTACTGCCTTTGTACGGCGATCTCCTATGAGCAACACAGATCTGACAAGAAGGTGGCCTTGAATCAAATCTTCCATCTCGACGGGATTGAAGTTTCCACCAGTGTCGAAGACAACCGTGTCATCAGTTCTACCTCGATGTCTCCATTTGCCGGGCTTGGTCGGATGTTTCGAGAAGAGATCTCGTAGTGAGTACTCTTGCAGGTCTGGAAAGACCTTGAAGCAGGTCTGGTAGTCTTCAAGCTTTGAATCCCTCACAATGACGAGTTCGTACATGTCCTTGGTAAACGGACGAAAATCAGCTCCTATATTCGGATGTGGAGTGATATAAGAACAATCGTCGCGTTTCCAGTCCTCTATATCCTCGTCTAAGATGATTTGTGGGAAATTACCTATCTCGGTAGCCCCGAACATTGTAAAGAACTTTGTCTTTGCACTGAAAATGTCACCAACATCATCGGCAATGTCTCCTCCAGCATAGAAGACGTGGTGGAATTTACTTAACGCGTCGAGCAAAGTAGGATTCTGCGCAATGGCCTTCACAAGACCAGGAAGTAAGAAAGCAATGTCTGCGTTAGCATGTTCCGCCGCTGCAATGACCCCTTCTCCAGATAATGGAACGTCTGCCAACGGCATTATCATGATCGCTCTAGTGTACACAGCATTGAGGAGGGTTACAAGTACACCAGATGCCTGAGAAGGAATCAGTTACAGGCTTCTTAGGAAAGGGTTCGACGCCAACCGAACTCGAGATAATGAAACAGCATAATGGAGACATACATGGTATGGTGGCAAAACCTGGAGTACTCTATTCCCTTGAAAAAGTCCATTCGCGCTTTGAAAGCCCTTGGGCGGCGGAGATTTGATCAGGTTTACGTAGGTGCAGCCAAACTCATGAGTATATATTAAAGGCTTGGGGAGTCCTAAAACGTTCAGCAATCAGAAGTGCATGCTTCAAAAGAGTATGCGAATAGATTCACCCGTGGATCCTGAAGTGTGGAGAGCAACGAGAGGCTCGTGCTTGGCTTCCTCGTAGGTCTTCACATAGGAGTAATGCGGATAGTTTCCAGCCAGTAGCTCGGCTAGTCCTGGGACATGTATTATTCGTAAGGGATGTGATGCTCGAATATTCTTGACAGATGCTGGCTCAGGAGACGTTGTGACCATAATCTTGCAATCAAGTAGCTTGAACAAGTTTGCCTGTGCAGCCAAGCTATTGAGCGGAGAAGTCCACAATATCTATGGCTATCAGTCTTGATTCATACGAGCACGGTATTTCGTATCAACAGACCTTGAATCCAGCCTTCACAGCGCCCATGGCCATTACCATATAACGAAGGTCGCTGGCGCCAATGTAGGCAACTGTCTCGTGATTGCGTCCTTGCCCAAGCTCATTTACGAGAAGCCAGGCTACCCCGTTGATGGCATTCGCAAACTGGGCAAAAGTGACAGGAGTGAAACCTTCACCATAGCTGGTTGAAGAAGTCGGATACTCTGCGTACAGAGCTTCCGGCTCAAGTCTGGCAATCTCGTCGATGGCTATAGGAAGCAATCTTTGGTCGTTGCCAGAGGTCGCAATGTTGGGAGGCATGGTGATGTTTATCGCGGAGAGGACTGTGAAAGCTTCTCACCTCTTCAGGCTTTCTGATTGCGACATATTCTATCGAGAGTACGAACATGGAATAAAGTTTTTCCTAAGAATTATACGGCAGTTAGTTATCCAGTCCAACCTCCGCAACTTTCAAGGATGATACAAGTAGTGATTACGGAGGTACTAAAGTGCTAAATCGATCCCGGCAAGTTTTTAAGCTACAGTTGGTATTCTACGTTGTTTACTTCCGTAAAGTGTATAAATCCCCGAGCGGTGCAAGGATCGCGCCGAACCGTAGCCCACTATGTCTGACAGCGGAGGTCGATCTTCACCTCTTCTGCCAATACCTTACCATGTCACGGCGTGTGGGTGGCATGCAGCCTGCATGATTGTGATTTAATATCGCGGCGTGTTGGTGGTGTGGTTCGTACGTATGCAGCTCCTGCATAAATGTGATATTGGATGCAATTTGATGATTGGATACAGGACGCAGAGTGTGGGCCAGAATACCCCGAGTCTATGCAACCATGAAGAACCACTACCGTGAAACCCTCTCGTCAAGGGCAGCGCTCGAAGAAGAATCAAGACCCTTGTGCCCCACTCTCCCCGTAAGGATGTGTATGCTGCTTCGAAGCTAATAATCCTCTCAATTGTGTATTCTGCTTTTGTCTTCCAGTTTTGTTATTATAATAATAGACGGCAATATGGAGGAAGCATTGCCATCTCCCGCCTTTCTATCCGCCTACACCGGTTACCAAGTCATAGCGGTAGCCGTCACCTTTGGAATCCTCGAGGTCGCATTGGTCATTCTGCGATTCATCGCAAGGAGAATCAACAAATCATCCAGAGGATGGGACGACTTCCTGATCATTCCAGGTCTAGTAGCAAATCTTGCACAGTGTTCTCTAGCAATCAGTCAGTGAACTCGGCTCCCTTTCATACGTACCACGAAGCCCTACTGATGAATTTTGCAGCGATGGTACGCATAGCAGGTGTCGGCTATCATGTAGCTGAAGTGGTTACCACCAACCCTGAAGAATTAGTTCTCTGGGCGAAATGTCTAGTAGCAATGGAGTGGGTCTATGGCCTGGCAGTCATGCTTCCTAAACTTGCCATTCTCGGATTCTATCTCCGAATTTTCGTTCAGAAATCATTCCGAAGGACCGTCTATGCACTTATCGGAATCGTCATATCGACCTTCCTAGCAACCGGCCTGACCGCCATGTTCCAGTGCATCCCTCTACAATATGTATGGGACAAAGCTATCCCCGGTGGACGCTGCATCAACGTTCTAGCATTCTATCGATGGATCTCACTGCCAAATATCATTACAGACGCCTTAATGCTTGCTCTTCCCATTCCGATGGTGTGGAAACTGAACACCTCAACCGGGAAGAAATTCGGTCTTACGATCGGTTTCCTAACGGGTAGCATGTAAGCATCTCAATTCCTTCGAGATCGCGGCTCCTATTGTAACCAGTATTACGCTCGTCGCTCTCGGCGCTTTCACGTTATAAAACCTGTACCTCCCGTTCCACAGCGTGAAACATCTGATTTTCCCTATTTCCCTATTCCCATATAACCTTATCCGAACCCCAACATAGCCAAAACGTCAGCTCACCTACTAACAACCATTTCAACAGAGGCTTCATATCCTCCATAGTCCGCTTCGCCATCTTCTTCCGCACAAATGCCTTCGGCGACCCAACATGGGCCTCCGTCCCCCTCATAATATGGACCACCATCGAGCCCGGCATGTACCTAATCGCAGCCTGCCTCCCTTCTCTGCGCCCGCTCCTACGCCATATCGCCTCTAGCTCCTACGCACGCTCGCGCAACGCGCAGGGTACTCCTTCTTCCAACAATAAACCCAGAGGAAGTCAAGGGATACCGTATGCGTTAAAGGCGTTTTCAAGAGCATTAAGCGATAGTGGGAGCGGGAGTAGTAAAGAGGGGTTTACGAAGCTGGGGTTGGATAGTGTGGTTAATAAGGAGGGCGGTTTGGAGTTTAGGGACCATGGGGGAGCGGTGGTACCGGAGGGGAAGATTGGGGTTAGGAGCGACTTTCGAATTGAGACCAATGCTGCCTCAGGGCAGGTATAAGGGACGGGCGGAAGAATCTTTGCGTTTTCCTCTTGGTTTAATGATCGGAGGTCTGGAAGGAACGGGAATAACAGGACGCCTTTGGTTTTTCTGCACAGCTGTCTTGTCTTCTGCCTTTCGCGTACAGTACTTACTTGGATTAGGGAGTCCTACATGCACGACATATTGAAGGATAGATTGGTGGCTGTTTTCTGTACGTTTAGTTTCGCAGAACGTTGAACTTCTCAGAAAAGCTTTTTAGTGTAACCCTATCGAATCATGAGCTTTTATGAGATCGGCCATCCTGGTTTGTATGAGTATTGCCATTTGCCGGATTCCACAGCCGTCATCCTCAGCTAAACTCCACTTACCAACAACCTGCACGTCGTAGAAATGATTAAACATCTGAAATCCTCCTCTTACCCTCAAATCTCTTCCCTTCCGCCGGGGCTTGATCAAGGCGATCCAGACAAATTCCTACCCTGTTTCGCATTTTCCCCACAGTATCCTAGCCACTACCTAACCTTACTCAGATACAGAACCCTAACAAAAAAAACTTATATGTTTACGCCATCAATCGCGCATGTCCCCACCTATTCCAACGGTAACTCTGACGCCATTGCTTGATTCCTTGGGATTCCCTATAAACGCATCCCTGACAATGGCTACATCATCCCTCGTCGTTTCGAAAAGTTGGATGTCGACACGCCGGAAAACCGTCGCTATTGTTAAGTAGAGCTCGGCGTAAGCGAGACTAGGTAAGTGTATGATAATTAGTACCGATATGGAGATTTGATTCCAAGCTCCGAATCTATGATTCAGGACGGATTCGAGCTAAACTTACTTGACACCTATGCAGGCGCGCGAGCCTCTGGTGAAAGGTACGAAATACTTATCTATTTTGGAGCGTGTACCGGCGAGGTCGGCGCGTATCCAGCGATCTGGATCGAATTTGAAGGGGTTCTCGTAGTAGAGCGAAGACATGTGGATGAAGTGGCTTGTCATACCTATGGGAGTCTGTTATAGTAGGTTAGCACTGAAACAACAAAGTGCAGCGATTTCACTCACATTAGGAGGGATATCCCAGCCTTTGTAATGGAGGGTCTCGTAGGGTGCGGAACGGATTAGACGGGAGGTGCTGATTGCAGAGATGCGGAGACCTTCTGTGATTATTGATCTCTGCGATTTTGTGAGTTGAAAGATAAACAAATGTTTATTGACGTGCTTACAAACAAAGGTAGTTGCTCGAGCACTCGCGATGGAATCGAAAGATTAAGGTCAGGCTGCGCTTGACAGAGTTCAGCTTTTACTCGCTTCAAGACCTCTGGATTGTCCATGAGATGGTACGACAGCACTGTCAATGTCATTGAAGTGGCATCCGCTGCTGCTGCCGTAAGAACGAAGCCTTCTTCTTTCAAACGGTCAATGGTTTTCTCCTCCTGCGGGAGGTCGCTGTCCCGCAACTCCTCGAAGATTGTCTTATGCGTTTTGTTCTCCGCGGCTGCATCACTCCCCCTCTGTAGTGTTTTGATAATTCTCTCACGGATGAGCTACACTCATGATCAACCAGTCTTCAATATTATTTTGGAGAGCCGAAGTGGTATGGGAGCCTTTACAAGTTGAAAATGAAGCATGAGTGCAATGCTTTCACTGAATTTGAGAGCAATAGAGTACGGAATTTTGTCGAGGACGTCCATTAGCCATGGAAAATGCCTGACAAACGGCATGCATTCTAATGTCATCTTGATCATTTCTCTCCACATCGCCCCAAAGTCCGGAAGATCTAAGAGGCCTAATGGCTCGCCATAAGCATAATGTGTTATGACATCCATAGTCAGGCTCATATATGCCGCCTCGAGGTTGAGCGGCTCGTTCTGACCAGCATAAGCGCCTAGCCTGCGGCACAACTTATCCACTTTCTCCTGAATTTGAGGTTCAATTCCTGCGATGGAACGTTTTGAAAAGAATGGATTGAGGGCGGAGCGACGCAAGCGATGGTGTTCATGAGGTACTGTTCCAAAGATTGTGCCCCGACCAATCCGGCCCACGAAGAAGTACTCCTTGTTTCGGGGCCGGAGAGCACTGGTATAAAGCTCGTCGTGCCAGTCAGCGTCTCTGACATGTAGTTCTTTAGGGTTTATGCGAACGATAGGACCTGCAAGATTATTTTAGTATGGTGGTCCCTAATGATCTTTCCTGAGAACAGCAGACCATGTTTATCATGCATCCGCTGAATGTCCCACGAGAATCGTCCATGGCAAATACAGTCATAATAGAATTCATACCAGTAGGTTAAAGCTGCCAACTTTGGGCCAGGAAATTTTGCCAATGGGCTGAAATAGAGGCGATGTATAGCTATATGAATACTCCAGCATAGAAAGAGGGCGGTAGCCAAGAAAACTACTTCTAGAAAGACCATCGTAGGAAAATGAGGGTAGAAACAATATTCTTCCGGCCGACTATGCGCAAACCGTCCTCCGCATACACATTGGCAGATAAGCCTAGACGCAATATGGTGGTAGCAAACTTTAGTAATGATAAAGCAAAAGGGAGATAGAGCCTGGGGTTCTGCTAGGGCTAAGTGATGTATTTCAATTTCAGGCGTAAAGAAAAGTGCAGTCACCAGATGCCCCTGGTTGATAGTATCAAAGGCTCTCGG
>JAABUR0100001793.1_pt1 | contig 36363 bp, 31 predicted proteins | sample 5560091 | NCBI WGS metagenome assembly JAABUR01 (sample SAMN10711879, study PRJNA513375) | rock metagenome | isolation source: Antarctica rocks | place: Antarctica: Victoria Land, University Valley sud | reverse complement strand
GCGGTCGGCAGCCTGCGCAGCCGCAGCAGCGGCAGGAAGACCGAGTTCGCCGCGTTGAAGACGAGGACCGCGTCGACGTCCCCCCGCCGCAGGACGTGCCCTACCGAGACAGCCGTGTGGCTGAGGGTCTCCAGCGCCCGGACCCGGATGGCTGGTAGGTGGACCAGACGCATGCCGGCATACTCCTCGGGTCGCGCGCGTCCGGGTCCCGATGAGGCGCGGCAGTAGACGGTCACCTCGTGCCCCCGCACGACCAGCCGGCGGCCGACCTCCTCCACCGCGGTCTCGAAGCCCCCGTAGCGCGCAGGCACGCCGCGGGTGCCGATCATGGCGATTCGCACCGGGTGTCTCCTCGTCCTGGTCCGGGGGTCAGGCGAGCGGTGAGCCGCCGGGCTGGAACGCTGCGATCTCGCGGTACCACTTGACGAGGGCGAGGATGAGGAACAGCACGTTCGCCAGGAGCAGCAGCGCGTACACGCCGGTGAACAGGGCGGTCCAGCCGAAGACCACGAAGCTGACGAGCAGCACGCCGTAGTCCGTCGGTGCGACGAGGATGCTGCGCACCGCCGAGGCGTGCAGCTGCGCTGTGGCGCCGCGGCCGTGGCTGCGGCGGATCTGGTCGTTGAGGATGATGACGAAGAAGCTCACCGTGGCCACGAAGGTCCACGCCAAGGGGATGAGCAGGAGTCGTGGGTCGGCGTCGCCGAACCGGTAGAAGGAGACCAGCACCGCGAGGTGCAGCGCGCAGATCTTGGCGCTGTCGACGACGTGGTCGAGCCACTCGCCCACCGGCGTGCCGCCACCCCGCAGACGGGCCAGCTGGCCGTCCGCGGCGTCGAACGCGTACCCCACGGCCAGCAGCAGGGCGATCGCCACGCCGAACCACGGAGTGGGACGGGCGAGGGCGATGACGAGGATCCCGAGCGCCGAGAGCGACCCGCTGATCGCCGTCAGGTGGTTGGGACGAAGACGGGTGTGGAATGCCCACGCGGCGACGTACCGTCCCAGTTGCCGGTTGACGTACCGCGAGTATGCCGGCGCACCCTTGGCGGTCTTCTGGACACCGGAGAGTCGGCCCAGCGTCTGCCGGTACGTCTCCACGATCCCTCGTTCCCCGTCCAGTTGTCTCGCCTCAGGCTACCCGGGCCCCCGCTGCGCTGCCGAAGATCGGTGCCGCCTCCATGGGCCGATGAGACGGCGCCAGGTGGCCGGCGGCAATGCGCCATTCCTGCCCGGGCGCCGGTCCGGGATGGATACAGTCAGAGGAGCAGGCAGGATCCGCGGCCGCAGGCCGAAGGCCGAAGGCCGGAGTGGGACGGGAGACCCGCGTGGGCGGTGCCGCGATTCATGTCAGCGTCGGGGTGCTGACGTACCGACGCCCTTGCGAGTTGGCGTCCCTCCTGCCTGCGCTCGTCGAGCAGGCGCACGCGGTGATGGGCAGCGGCGAGTACACGGTCGACATCATCGTGGTTGACAACGACGCGGACGCCAGTGCCGCGTCAACGGTCATTCCGGTGGCCGACGTCCATCCGCTCGTGCGCTACGTCGTCGAGCCCACGCCCGGTATCGCTGCAGCGCGGAACCGCGCTCTCGACGAGGCCAGCGGCTCCCGGCTGCTCGCCTTCGTCGACGACGACGAACGTCCCGACACGGACTGGCTCGCGCGGCTGCTCGACACCTGCTCCGCCACCGGTGCGGCCGCGGTCGCCGGGCGCGTCCTGGAGGAGTTCGCGACCCCGCCGGATCCGTGGTTCGTCGCTGGTGAGTTCTTCCGTCGGCCCAGACTGCCGACCGGCACACCGATCGGAACCGCTGCGGCGGGCAATCTGCTGCTCGACCTGGACCAGGTGAGGGCGGCCGGGGTGCGGTTCGACCCGACGTTCGCCCTCGGCGGCGGCGAGGACAACCTGTTCTGCCGCGAGCTGACCCGCGCGGGCTTCCGCATCGTCTGGTGTGACGAGGCGCGGGTCTTCGACCGGATCCCCCCGGCTCGCACCACGCGCCGGTGGGTCCTCGCGCGGGCATACAGTGACGGCCACATCTCTGCGCTCGTGGACCTCCGCCTCGCTGACCGACCACGTGTGCGCAGCGTGGTTCGTGCGCGTGCCGTCACCAAGGGCCTGGTCAGGGTCCCGGCGGGACTGGCGAGGTATGCTGTTGGGCTGGCTACCGGCTCGGCCCGCCTGCAGGCCCGGGGCCTGCGCACCCTCTGCCGGGGAGCGGGGATGCTCGCCGCCGCGACCGGCCGGACCCACGAGCACTACCGCCGGAACGAACCGGACTGCCGGTCATGATCGACGCCAGGGTCACCGACTGGGTCAAGGGCCGGAGCCGGGTGGTGGGGTCGGTCGTGCGGACGACGTCGGAACACGCCGTCCTCACCTACGACGACGGTCCCGACCCGGACCACACGGGCCCCATCCTCGGCACGCTCGCACGGCACCGGGCGACGGCGACGTTCTTCGTGCTGCTCACCCGTGCCCGTCGCTTCCGCTCGATCGTCGACGACATCGTCGCGGAAGGTCACGAGGTCGCCCTGCACGGGCCTGACCACCGGCCCCTCACCGACTTCGGGTACGCCGAGGCGAGACGACGGACCCAGGACGCCAGGGCCGAGCTCGAGGACCAGGTCGGCTGCCCGGTCCAGTGGTTCCGTCCCCCGTACGGCCGGCAGTCACTCCGCACCTGGCAGGCGACCCGATCGGCCGGGCTGGTGCCCGTCATGTGGAGCGCGACGACGTGGGACTGGCGCGAGGTCGGGCAGGACCAGCGGCTTGCGGAGGCGGTCCGCGGAGCAGCACCCGGGATGATCCTGCTGGCCCACGACGGCTTCGCCGGGATGCAGGACGGTGCTGCCGAGGAGCCGGTCCCGGTCGTCGACCGGGCCGGGCTCACCGATCTCGTGCTGACCGCCTATCGGGAGCGGGCGTTGAGCTGCGTCTCGCTGGGTAGGGCGTTGACGGGCGCCTCACCGGTGCTGGCGGCGTCCTTCAGCGGCGGATTGCTGCACCGCCGAAGGCGGAAGCACAACGAGATCCGACCCTGATCGACTCCCGCTGGGGCCAACGCTTCGGCGACTGGGGCTGAGCCCGCACCCTTACTGCTTGGCGGGCTCGGTGGCGGGAACGGGTGCTGTTGACCGTCGCTCACCGCTCCCGGGACGGTTTCGGAGCCTGAGCGAGTCGGCTGCGAGGGCCGCGACGACCGCGAGGAACAACCCGCCGAGCCCCGCCGCCACCAGGTTGATGAGGAGGTTCGGGCTGTACGGGGACGACGCAGGGGAGGCCTGCCGAACGGTCGTCGCGTCGATTGTCGGCCTGTTGCTGGCGTCCTGTGGCGAGAGCTGTTGCACGACGAGACCCAGCTGCAGCGCCGCGGCATTGGCAATGTCAGCGGCTTGCTGCGGGGACGCGTTGCTCACCTCGATGTTGACGATCACCGTGTTCGGCAGGGTCGTCCCCGTCACCGAGGACGCGAGTGCCTCCGCGGTCGAGTTCAGCCCGAGCTTCTTGATGACCGGGTCCAGCACCGTCGGCGTCTTGACGAGCTCGGCGTAGGACAGGACCTGCTGCTGGGCGAAGTTGGATCCCTGGAAGAGGTCACTGCCGGAGGCGCCGGTGCGCAGCGAGAAGTACACACTCGACGTGCTCTTGTACCGTGGCGTGGAGGAGAGCGTCCCTGCGAGGGTGATCGCCAGCGCGAGCAGCGTCACGGCGGTGACGAGGACCCATCGCCTGAGAATGACCTCGAGACTCTCCCCAGCCTGCATGAGCCCAGCCTTTCGTGTTCGTCTGCGCACCCCCGCTCCACGACGGCTGCGCTCGCAGATCGAAGTCGAAGTCGAAGTCGAAGTCGAAGTCGATCATACGGTCACCAGGTCTGGTTCGACGTGCAGCCGACGATGGCGGCCCGCCGAACCCGGGCTTCGTTCCGGGCGCCGACCGTGGCTGCTGGGTCGGCCTTGCGACCGGTGCGGGTGGCCAGCGCCAGCCCCGCGACGAACCAGAACAGCATCTCGTACTGGGTGATGAGGGCAACGCTTGCGACCGCGGGCAGCTGGGCCGCGACGGCGACCACCGGAGGCGTGGCGGTCCGGGCGAGGACGGCGAGGACCGCGCCGACGAGCAGCACCAGCGCGACAGCCAGCGCGACGAACCCATAGCTGAGCCCCAGCAGGATCAGCGCGTTGTCGATCGACCTGAACGACCCGAAGAACACCTCACCGGTCGGGGTCCGGTGCTCGATCGGAGCGACCCCCAGCACCGAGATGTCCGGGAGCAGCTCGGTGAGCTGGCTACGGTAGACAGCGCTCAATGACGGCTCCGGCCCGGCGCGGTCGAAGATCGAGGACAGGGAGGGCGCCGCGACCGCCGCCCCGACGACGAGGATGCCGGAGATCGCGGCGCGGGCACGAGCGGTCAATCCGTGTCGGGAGAACACGACGAAGAGCACGAGCGCGAGGACCGAGCAGACGATGCCGACTCGGCTCAGGGTCAGCGCCACGGCCGACAGCATGACCGCAACCATGACGACCTTCGTGCGGGTGCGCAGGCTGCTGCCCAGCACGAGGGGGAGGACCAGCGCGATCGAGGTGCCCAGGGCGATGGAGTGGCCGAACGCACCCTCGACACGCAACAGGGACCCGCGCTGCTGCAGCGGAGACCAGGTCCGGTAGTCGACGTTGTTGGCCACCACGGTGACGAACGGGTTCCAGCGCAGGAGCGACTCGAGGATCGCCAGGACGCTGACGCCGGTGAAGAAGACACCCGCACACCGGTAGATCCAGTCGGTCGGCACTCTCAGCGGCAGGAGCCGGCCGACGAGAAACGGGATGAGCCACTTGAGGATCACGGCGAACACGGCGGCGCGGCTCGACGCGCCGACGAGGAAGGGCACCAGGCACGCGACGAAGAAGAAGCCCACGAGCCAGTCAGCGACCGTGACCCGCCTGGGGAGCAGCAGAGCCATGGACGCCAGGAGGACAGCACCGACGAGCGTCGTCGGGGGGATGAGCACCCCGACGTCGGCCTCGACCCAGGTCGGCACGAAACAGACCACGAGAAACCACAGGGTGACACCGACCTTCGGGTGACTTCGCAGCATGATGACCCCCGCCAGACCCACGCCCCCCAGGGCCAGCAGCACGGCATACCGGTCCATGGCCGGACCCGTCAGCGCGGGCACCAGCGCGGGCGCGACGCTCATCGCCCCCACGACGCCCTCCTCCGCCAGCGACCGGGTGCACGAGTCCGCGGCCGTCGACGGCGGCCGGAGTCGCGGACCGAGGCTACCGCCCGCCGGTATGCCGCGAGGTGCCGGTCCGCGGTCCCGTCCCACCCGCGTGCGGACAGGTCAGGTCCCTCGTCATCGGGGCCCACGCGCACCCTTGCGAGGGTCTGCACCAGGAGGTCGGCGGTGAGCGGCCCTTGGTAGAGGTGAACCCAGTGGGGGCCAACTTCGTTCTGGAGGCCCCGGTTCACCTCGTTGTCCGGCATCAGCACCGGGCGGTCGAGCGAGAGCGTTGTCAGTGCGCTACCCGAGTTGTGCATCTCCCGGTAGGGCAGGACGACGAGCTCGGACTCCCCTACCGCCGTGACGAGCTCACTGTCGTCGAGAAACCTCAGCGTCAGGCGGACGCGTTCGTCGGGGGCGCTGAGGGCGCGCAGGCCCGCACCGAGGTCCTCGGTCGAGGGCTTGCCCCCGACGGTCAGCGACAGCCCGGGATCACTGGTCTCGCGGAACGCCCCGACGAGGGCCTCCACCCCCTTGTACCGTCGGATGAGGCCGAAGTAGCCGATTCGCCCCGGCACCCGCTCGGAACGCGGATACGGCTCGTACCACGGCCGGTAGTGGCCGTGGAGGATCGTCTCGAACACAACGCCGGCTGGCATCGGGGTGCAGCTGTTCACCCGGATTAGTGCGTCCGTCTCGTGCTCGAACAGCCGCAGCAGCGCGACCTCGCGGCGACTGATCCCCTGCGGCAGCTCGAGGTTGTGCATGGTGCGCACGACCGCGGTCCGGTGCACCCGGAACTTCACCAGCAGCAGCAGGAAGAGCACCTGTCGGACCAGCTTCTTCAGTGGCGACCCTCCGGAGACGAGGATCTCCGGCCAGTGGGCATGGAAGACATCGTGCCGCCCGGTCAGCGCCTCGACCCACGAGAAGGTGCGCAGCTCGATCCGGGGGTCGGCGGTGAGCTGCTGCCCCAGCATCGTGATGTAGGGGTTGGTGGTGGGGCGCGGTCGCTGGAAGGACTGCAGGACGACCAGCCGTCGAGCGCCGGAGGGCGGGCGCGTGTCCGCATTGCCGGTGGCGGTCTCGTGGCGGGCGGCCGGCCTGCGGACCAGCGCCAGTCCGTTGACGGTTCCCCCAACCGCTGCCCGAACGGGATCCCACGGCCGGTGCAGGAACTGGCGCCGTCCACCCCGCATGAGGATGTCGTAGGCGGCGCGGGGGGAGGTGATGGCCCAGCGTCTCCGTCCCGCACCGTCGAGGTGCAGCGCGGCGAAGAGGAGCCGGTTACGGATGTTGTAGTAGTAGTAGGTGCTCGACATGGCCCGGCCGAGACGTCGCTGCGTCCCCCCCTCGTCGTGGATGGCTCGGGCGGTCTCCACGACCGCAAGCTCTCCCCCGGCGAGACGGACCCGGTGGGAGAGGTCGACGTCCTCCCAGTAGAGGAAGTAGCGCTCGTCGAAGCCGCCGACCCGCTCCCAGAGCGCACGGCCGACCATGAGGCAGGCGCCACTCAGCCAGGTCTCGACCGGCTCATCACTGTCCCCGGGACGGCGGCGGGTCGTGCGCAGCGTCCCTGAGTCGAGAAGCAGGTCGTTGCCGGAGAACCAGACCGTCCCGTCGGGCCGGACAACGAGGGGCGAGAGCATGGTGAGGGGGTCGCCGGCCAGCGTCTGCCGTAGGATTCGGAGGCTGTCGCCGTCGATGGAGGCGTCGGGGTTGAGCAGGAGCAGGGCGTCGGCTCCGAGCTCGATCGCCCGCGCGGCACCGCGGTTGGCTCCGGCACCGAAACCGAGGTTCCGCTCGGGTGCCACGAGATCCCATCCGTGACGGGCACAGAGCTGCTCGACAGCGCGGCGCTCGCAGGCGTCGACGTAGTTGTCCACCACCACCACCACCGCTCCGGGGCACCCGTCTGCGGTCGGCACGAGGTTGGCCTCCAGCAGGTGCGACGAGCCGAAGTTGACGACGACGACGCCCACCGTGACGAGCCCATCTGTCATCGATGGACTGCCCTGCGGACGATCCTCAGCACGCCGGTGACGTCGTGTCGGAAGGGGGGCACGGTGACGGCCAGGGCAACGTAGCCGACGGCCGCGGTGGCCGTCACCGCGACGAGTCGCACGAGCTCCACGTGCTGGGCCCACGCGACGTCCGCCCCCCAGCAGGCGAGAGCGATGAGCAGGGTGAACGCCACGACGCGCAGGGCGCCGAGGACCAGTGACCGGACAGGGATGTCGGATCGACGGGCCAGCCACCAGAACGAGAGCGGCCACTCCAGCGCAGCGGACACCGCATACCCGGCAGCGACACCGACGACTCCCCAGGTGCTGCCGACGAGGATGCACACGGCGGCCATGGCGGTCGTGAGCATCGTGTAGCGGAGCAGCTCCTTGGTCAGCCCACGCGAGAGGTAGACCCAGTAGCCGACGTACGCCAGGGTCTGGAACATCCCCGCCAGCGCGAGCAGGCGCAGGACCGGGGTCACCGCTGTCCACTGCTCGCCGAGCAGGACCGCTGTCACCGGCTGTGCGCCCCCGATGACGAGCCCGAGCCCGGCAACGAGGGTGTAGCCCATGACGAGCTGCCCGCGTCGGAGGTACTGGTGGTACTCCAGCGGCTCCTCTCGAAGCCGGGACAGGACCGGCAGTGCGACGGTCGTCGTCGGAGCGCACAGCTGGCCGAGCGGAGTCATGAGCAGCTGGTATCCCCGGTTGTACAGTCCGAGCGGAACGGCGCCGAAGCGCACGCCGATGATCAGGGAGTCGACGTTCCTGCCCAGGTACCCGACCACCTGCGAGCCCGCAAGGTTCCATCCGAAGCGGAGCAGACCGTCCATCGGCACCGAGCGGTCGGGGCGACCGGGCAGCCACCGTGCTGAACACACCACGACGGCGAGCATCGCGGCGAGGGTCACCACCTGCTGGACCACGATCGCCCAGTATGTCGCGCCGACATGGGCGGCCGCGAGCGCTGCGGCGAGCCCTACCGCCGGAGCGGTGACGTCGGCAAGGGCGAGCTGTGCGAAGTGCATACGCCGGTTGAGATCCGCCCGGTACTGGGTGGCGACGCCGTTGATGACGAAGGTGACGCTCAGGACGCGAGCGAGGCCGGTGAGCTCGGGCCGGTCGTAGAGGCCGGCGAGGAGCGGTGCTGCAGCGCACACGAGAAGGGCGAGCCCGACTCCGATCGCCGTGTTGATCCACCAGAGGTTGTCGCGTTGCTTGCGTGACAGCGTCCGGCACTGGACGGCGGCCGACGAGAGGCCGAAGTCCCGTAGCAGGTCGCCCACCCCAATGACGGTCATGACCATGGCCACCAGCCCGTAGTCACGCGGGCTGAGCAGTCGGGCGAGCAGGACGACCGCAAGAACCTGAAGGACGATCTTGAGGACCTGGCCGCCGACCGTGATGAAGCCGCCCCGCGCCGCCCTGCTCGCTAGGCCTGGTTCGACCGGGCCCAGCGCCGGCACCGGTGGCTGCTCCTCCAGGGTGGTCACGCTAGGCCGCCCGGTCCCTCACGAGGGTGGCGGCGAGGGCCGCCACGCGTTGGTGGTACCTGGCCGGCGCACTGCGTTCTGCGGCCTCGGCAGTGTCGGCCGCGATACCGGTGCGGACCTCGGCCCAGTGGCTGCCCAGCTCCTCGACCGCGGTGGCGATGGCGGTGGGGTCATCGGCAGTGACCACCCGGGCGCAGCTGTACCCACGGGCGGCCTCGAGCAGACCGCTGGTGGCACTGACGATGACCGGCCGCCCGGCCAGTACCGCTTCCACGGCCGTGTTGCCGAACGGTTCATCCCCCCGTGAGGGGACCAGGACCATGTCCGCCGCTTCCAGCCGTCGCCAGATGTCGACCTCGAATCCGCGGAAGGCGACCCGCTCGGTCAGACCGAGGGTCCGCACCTGGTCCCGCAGCTGCTGCTCGTACCACTCGTAGCCCGGGAACACGGCGCCGACGATCTCGAGGGAGACGTCGACGCCTCGTTCGGCGAGCAGGGCAATGGTGTCGATGGCCACGTCCACGCCCTTCCGGGGGGACAGCCGACCGACGTAGAGCAGGCGGACGGGACCCGCGAGCGTGTCGCGGACGGGCACCGTCTCCGGCGGCCCCGGGACGGCGTTGTAGATCACCGTCGTGCGCCGGGCCAGCCCGGCGAAGGACGAGCGCAGGACGCTCGCGCTGAACTGGCTGTTGGTCACGATGGAGGTGGACGCGAGGAGCGGGAGGGCGAGCAGGCGACGGACGGGCCAGGGAACCGACCGCTCGGCCTCGTGGACGTGAGTGAGGACGGGCGTGCGCCGGAGACGCCCCAGCAGGAGCCACAACGGAAGGGTCATCGTGCTGACGTACACCAGGTCGGGGGCCAACCGGCGAAGCAGTCGGTTTCCGGGCAGCACGCTGCGGAGGGCGTGCGTCCCCAGCCGGACGAAGCCAGCCGGGCGCATGGCGCTCTTGCGCAGTACCGGGCTCGGGCACAATGACACCTCACCCCCGCGTTCGGCGATGAGCGCCACGAGCGGACCAGGCACGGGGAGGGTCACGACGACCCGCCACCCTGCCCCTGAGAGCGCCGCGACGCTCTCGAGCATCACCCGGTCCGACCCATAGAGCTCAGCACTCGGATGGGCGATGAGAGCGCACCTTCCCCCTGAAGCAGTCATCGGTCAGCAGGGAATCACGGATTGCGGGCGAAGAGCTGTCCGACACTGATCGTGAGGGGGGCGTTGGTGGCTGCCGCTGACAAGTAGGTCTGGAAGCCGATGGCGCCAGCGCTCTGTAGCGACGTGGTCGAGTCCGTCCCTGTCACCGTCCACGCGGCCGGCTCGCTCGTGCCGAGCTTCCACGCCTTGGCCTGCAGGGTGGTGGGACCTGCGCCGAGGACCTGCAGCCGCAGCTGGTAGGCGTCGCCCGGGACATAGGTCACCCCAGGGACGACAGAGCTGACGAGCTCGGTCTCGGCCCCCCCGACGTACTTGCTCAGGTAGAGGACCATCGTGCCGCTGCTCGAGACCCAGACCTTGGCGCGGTACCCATCCGACGGAACGCCACGCCCGATGACCCAGAAGAACTGGCCACCGCCGGTCGGCAGCTTGTCCAGGGCGAACTGCAGCTGCAGGTCGGTGTTGAGCGACGAGACCCCGCTGAGCAGAGCGGTCACCCCCGTCCCGGGAGCGGGCGTGGCGAGCTTTCCCCACCCGTTCGCGACGGAGAAGTTGGACGGCCCACCGGAGACGCTCCAGTTGCCACCGACGTCGGCGGCGCCCCACCCGTTCGCCACGGTCCGCGCGAAGGTGTCCTTGGCGAACGGCCCCGAGGTCACGGTCACCGCCTTGGTCACCGAGCTGCTCGCGCCCAGGTTGTCGGTCACCGTCAGCTTCACGCTGTAGGTCCCGGCCGCGGCGTAGGTGTGCGAGGGCTTGGCCCCGGTCCCGGTGGTGGCGTCACCGAAGTCCCACCCGTAGGAGGCGACCGTCCCGTCCGGGTCCGAGGAGCCCGACCCGTCGAACGAGGCGACCAGGTTCGCGGCCGTCGAGGTGAACGTTGCCACCGGCGGCTGGTTGCCCGCGAGCACGGTCACCGTGTTCGACACCGGGCTCAGGAGGGTGTTGTTGAAGGGGTCCTTGATCCGGACCTGGTAGGAGTGGGACCCGGCTGCCAGGCCGGTGTCGGTGAAGCTGAGGTTCGGCAGGGTCCAGAAGTTGGTGTCCGCCGTGGTGGTGTAGACCACGCTCTGGCCGTCCCGGATGACCTCGTAGGTCAGGCGCTGGTTGTCCATGTCCCACGCCGTGCCGAAGCTCACCTGGACCGCGCCCGGGGTCGTCGCGGTGGCGGTGGTCGCCGGGGTGGGCCGGGCCGGCACGGTCGTGTACTGGGGTCCGCGCTTGTTCGGTGCGGCGCTGGTGACCGCGAACCGGGTCAGGCCCTGCTGCTCGCCGCCGTTGACGGTGGGGAACTCGCCGCCGAGGACGACGTAGGTGGCGTTGCCGGCCAGGCTCCACGCCGCCTGGTACTGGCCGGTGAACGTACCGATGCCCAGGTCCGGGTACCACTGCAGCAGCGTGGAGGCCGGCTGGCCGTTGAAGTTCCAGCCGTAGTTGTCCGGCCCCTTGTTCGTGCCGGTGGCGTAGTTGGTGGTCGCCAGGGCGTGCTGCCAGCGCACCCGCGGGCTGGTGTCCGGGTAGGCACCGATCCACGAGCAGTCGTGGGCGTGGCTCACGCTGTAGACCACCTTGCCCAGCGGCAAGACGTCATAGGTGTCGCCGTGGCAGTCGTTGAGCCAGTTGATCGCCCCCGTCACGGGGTTCGCCGAGAAGGTGCCCTCGAAGGAGGACCCCGCCCCGAACGCGAAGCCGGACCCGTACACCGACGTGCCGTCGGTGCGCAACGAGGTGATCGCCCCGTTGATAGAGTCCTTGATCACCGTGTTGGCGGCCCACGCCATGCTCGCCCCGGTGACCGCGTCCACGGCGCCCATGCCGTGGACGGCGACCCCGTTGAGGGTGTCGAACTGCCCGCCGATGACCACCTTGGACCCGCCCGGGGCCACGACCATCGACCAGACGTAGCCGTCCGAGGCCGTCGGGGCCCAGGCCCGGCTCATCGCCCCGTTGGACGCGGCGAAGCTGGCCAGCCGGTTACGGGCCACCCCCTCGGCGCTCTCGAAGGCGCCACCGGCATACACCGTGGTGTTGGTCGCGGCCACGGAGCGGACCTGGCCGTTGATCGCCGGGGCGAACGCCTGGCTCAACGCGCCAGTACCCGTGTCGAACGCGGCGATGTGGCTACGCGCGATGCCGTCGACCGTGGTGAAGTCACCCCCGACGTATACCCGGGAGCCGTCCGGGGAGGCCGTGACGGTCATCCCCTGGGCGTTGAGGAAATGGTTGAACGAGGCCACCCGCTGCCCGGTGGTGATGTCGTAGGCGATCAAGTGCCCGACCGTGATCTCCGTGGGACCGCCCTGCCACATCCCCGGCGGCCGCGCCTTGGTGAAGTTGCCCGTCGCGTACACCGTGTTGCCGACCACGACCTGGCTCCAGACCACCCCGGTGACCTGCCACGTCGGCAGCGGGTCCGCTGACACCGTCGCCGGCAGCGGCGCCACCGGAGCCGTGTCAGCAGCCGCCGACCCGGGCCCGGTCAGACCCAGCCCAGCCAGCGCTGACACGACGACCCCCACCAACACGGTCCGCAACGTGGTCCTCATCTACTTCACTTTCCCCTGGAAGGTAGCCAGGGCGTGGACCCCGTCCAGGTCGACCGACATGACGACCTCACCCAACTCCGAGGTCGGGACCGTGAACGCGTACACCGCCCGGGACTTAGCGCCGGGCTTCACGGTCCCGGCGAAGTCGGCCACGCCCTCCACGTACACCGGAGCCGCGATCCGGCGAGGCTGCCCATAGGTCATCGTCACCACCACCCCAGTCAGGCGCACCTCACGAGCCGTGCCGTTGGTCAGCTCGAGACCCACCTTCGTCATCGGCGCGCCCGAGGAGACCCCCGGCCCCTGCCCAGCCACCGTGCCCTGCTCCACCGACGTCACAGCCAACGCCAACCCGTCCGCAAACACCACGGGCTCAGTGAACGACCCCACCCGAGCCGGCACCACCGGCACCGCCGGCACCGCTGGCGAGGCCGTGCCCCCGGCCCGCCTTGCCGGCGCGATCGAGACCGGCGCCAGCGGATCAGCAGCCCGCGTCACCGACCCCGTTGGCCCCCCAGCGCCTGCCGGGCGCGCCGACGCCGCCGAACCCGCCCCAGACGCCGCCGCAGCGCTCGAAGGCCCGCCGCCAACCGCCGTCGACACCGCCACCGGGCTCACCCGCTCAACACCGCACCCAGATACCGCCACCGCGAACCCCGACACCGCCAGCACGCCCAGCACCGTCCGGGAGAACCCACCGCGCTCAGTACGCACCGCGGCCCCCCAGCACAGCCCGGAACGTCCCGACGAGGATCTGCAGGTCCAGAACCGGGGACCAGTTGTCGACGTACCACAGGTCGAGACGAAGCGACTGCTCCCACGACAGGTCACTACGGCCACTGATCTGCCACAGCCCCGTCATCCCGGGGCGGACCCGGAGGCGCTGGACGGCGTCGGGCTCGTAGACGTCCACCTCCCTCGGCAACGGCGGGCGGGGGCCGACGAGCGACATGTCACCGAGCAGCACGTTGATCAGCTGTGGCAGCTCGTCGAGCGAGTGCCTGCGAAGCACTCGCCCCACCCGGGTGACCCGCACGTCGTGCCGCTCCTTGAAGAGGACCGAGTTGGTCTGATGGCCCGCCGGATGACCCTCCAGCAGTGCCTCGGCCTGCGTGACCATGGTGCGGAACTTGAACATCTGGAAGCGCTCACCGCTGGTGCCCACCCGTTCCTGCCGGAAGAAGACCGGTCCAGGAGTCGTGACCTTGATCAGTACCGCAATCACGACACAGGCCGGCAGGACCACCAAGGACAGCAGAACGGCCATCGCTGTGTCGAACAAGCGCTTGAGGACCAGCACCGCGCCGTCGTTGGCAGGCCGTTCCACGTGGAGCAGCGACAGGCCCGCGGCGGGGCGCAGGGACAGCCGGGGCCCGGCGACCTCGACGATTCCGGGCGCGACCACGAGCTCGACCTGTCGCTCGGCGAGCGCCCACCCGAGGCGACGCAGCGAGTGGCCGACGAGGTCCGGGTGGCTGGACACGGCGAGCACGTCGGCCCCCAGTGCGTCCACAGCTGACAGCGCCGTCTCGGGAGGACCGAAGATCGGTACCCCCTCGATCTCGGACACAGTCGCCCACGGCGCGCCGAGCCCCGAGACGCAGGCCCCGACGATCCGGAAGCCGGTGTTGGCAGCGGAGGTCATCTCCCTGATCAGCTCCGCCACCGAGTCGGCGCGGCCCACGACCACGGTCGAGAGCAGGCACTCGCCACCGCGGCGCCGGTCGTTGAGACGTCGGCGCAGCTGCCAGTGCCCGACCAGGGTCCCGCCCAGCAGCATGGGGATCAACGCGATGACGACGCCGCGGGCGAGCTCCGCGTGGAAGAAGTAGGACACCAGGGCCACACCGCAGGCGAGGATCAGCCCGGCCCGCCCGATCGCGCGGTACTCCTCGGTGCCGGTGCCGAACCGGTGCTCGTTGTAGACTTGGGAGCTGGTGAGTGCGGCGACCCACACCACGGCTGCGCCGACGCCGAGCCAGGCATACCCTCCTGGCTCGCCCCCGGGGCGTACCACGTAGCAGATCAGCGCCGCGGCGGCAGCAACGAGGGCGTCGCAGAGCACGGCCTGCCCCCGGTATGCCGTGACCCAGCCGTGCCTTCTCGTGCCGTCCCGTGCTGGTGCAGTGAGCCCTGGGCTCAACGTCGACGGTGGTCTTTCCTCGACCTCATTGCTTCTCGACCGCTGGACGAGCAACTCTTCCAGCGCCCCCGTGTACTCGGTCACGCGTATCCCCATCATCCCCGTACCGCACGGACGTGCGGTGATTCTGGTACCGCACCAGCGCAAAGACATTCCCCCGTCCGGGCCCCACGCCCGAACCGCTGATACCGACCACCGAACGAGCAAGCCTGCTGCCCGCGCCGGTCAGTGAATGGTAAAGGGTCGAAAAGGCCCACGTCCCCGGAATTGGGGAGAAAGTCGTGCTCGGGGTGCGCCAAGAGCGCTGGAGACACGTCGCGCGGTGCAGATTGAGGCCTTCACATGCGTCAGTAAGCCGGACATACCTGTGCAATTATCCCGTATCGGGTTGTCGGGTTCTGGGAAAAACTAGCCGTTCGGCCGACCCCCCGGGATGACTGTCAGCAACCGTGAAAGCGCTGCTGGGTGTCGCTAAGGCCCGCGGACGCGAGCGACTCCACGGCGTCGGCAGCGTCCGCGACGGTGGACGGAAGGTCCCCGCGCTCGAGGGCGGAGAAGTCCCGCAGCACGAAGTCGGCCGGGTCCGTCCGACCCGGCGGACGGCCGATCCCCACCCTGACCCGCAGGTAGTCCCTCGTGCCCAGTGACGTGGAGATGGAGCGCAGGCCGTTGTGGCCGCCCTCCCCGCCGCCGCGCTTGAGACGGACGGTCCCTGCCGGGATGTCGAGATCGTCGTGGACGACGACCAGGTGCTCGAGGTCGACCGAGAAGAACGTCAGCAGCGCCGACACGGGACCGCCGGACTCGTTCATGAAGCTGGTGGGGACGGCCAGTACCGCCTTGGGGCCAGGGGCGCCACCAGCGAGTGTCCCAAGACGCACCTCGGCAACCCGGGCTCGGGCCTTGTGCGACCGCAGAGCCGCGCTGCCCCGGCCCGCACCGACCCCGGCGCCGTGCCTGAGGGCTAGCTCGTCCAGAACCATGGCACCGACGTTGTGCCGGTTCCCGGCATACCGGGCCCCCGGGTTCCCGAGACCGACGACGAGCCAGGTGTCCATTGGGGAGTAGGCAGCCGACCGCGGGCTGCCTACGCGGAGTCGCCCTCGGTCGCCCGGTCGCCCTCGACGCTCGGGGCGGCGTCCGCACCTGCCGTGGTGCCGGCCGCTGCGGCAGTCTCGTCCTGGGGCTCCTCGTGCTCGATGCCGGCCTCGGCCTCGGCTTCGGCCAGCTCGGCCTCGAGAGCCTCCTCGGAGATCTGCTGGGTGACGTTGACGACCAGGGTCTCCGGGTCGGTGACGAGCTCAGCGCCCTGGGGCAGCTCGACCTCCCCGGCTCTGAGCTGGGTGCCGGACCGGAGACCCTCGATCGAGACGACGACGCTCTCGGGGATGTGGGTCGCCTCGACGGCGAGCTGGAGAGTCTGCGACTCGAGCGTGACGACGGTCTCCGGCGCGGCGTCGCCCTCGGTGTGGACCGGCACGTCGACGGTGACCTTCTCGCCACGTCTGACGACGACCAGGTCGACGTGCTCGATGACCGGCCTGATCGGGTCCCGCTGCACGTCCTTGGCCAGCGCGAGCTGGCTCCTGCCGTCGAGCTCGATGCTGAGCAGGGCGTTCGCGCTCTTGAGCGCCATCATCGTGTCGTGCCCGGGCAGCGTGATGTGGACCGGATCGGCGCCGTGTCCGTAGATGACGGCCGGGATGTTGTGGTCCCGGCGGATCTTGCGGGCAGCGCCCTTGCCGAACTCGGTTCGAGCAGTCGCGACAAGCTTGATCTCAGACACGGAAGTCTCCTGGGCGCTGGTGGTGGCCATCGGCGGGCCTCGGCGCGGGACGCGGCACGACACCGGCGATACGCGCGGCTCGCCGGGGGCGGCGACCACCGCGTCGATAACGGACGCAACATCGTGCAGCGTCCCTCGCCGAGGCAACCCCTCGATCCTAGAACAGGCCCGGGGCATACGGAAATCCACCGCCCGAGGACGGATCGTGCCCCTACCCTGCGGACATGCGCTTCCCGCTGCGGCTCCTCCGCTCCCGCTGGCCCGATGTCGTCGAGAGGCGTCTCGGGCGCTTCCTGTGGGACGACCCGTCCGTGATAACGCGGGACGACGTGACGCCGGCGGCCTTCCGCGACGCCATGAAGGCGATCCACGTCGGGGGGACCTACAAGATCACCGGGAAGGACCGACACGGTCCGGCTGACGCGCTGCTGGTCGACCACGTCGACCTCTCCGGCGCCTCGATCGTCGATATGGGCGCCTCCGACGGGTCGACCTCCGTCGACCTTGTCGAGCGGGTGCCCGACTTCGCGTCGTATGTCATTGCGGACCTCTACCTCTCGGTCCAGCGGGTGCGGAGCGGTTCGCGCACAGTCTTCTTCGCCCCCGACGGGACCTGCGTTCTCGTGGTGGGCCGGCGCCTGCTCGCGTGGCCGGGCCTGTCGCCAGTGATGGCTCTGATGTGCCTGCCGACGGTCCGGAGAGCGAGGCGGTCGGGCGCCGCCCTCGAGGAGGTGCTCCTGCTGAACCCCGAGACGCGGCGCCTGATGGCCCGCGACCCGCGCGTCAGCTACGCGGTGCATGACGTCTTCGAGCCGTGGCCAGGACCCTCTCCCGACGTCATCAAGGTCGCCAACCTGCTGCGGCGGCTCTACTTCAGCGACGAGGACATCTGCCGGGCGCTCCGGTCCCTGCTGGCCAGCCTGGACGAGGGCGGGCACCTCCTGATCCTCGACAATCCTCGGATCCCCGGGATCGACATCAGGGCAGGGCTGTTCCGACGGGTTCAGGACCACTTCGAGCTTGTCGCCACCACCACCGAGGAACCCGAGATCCTCGATCTCGTCCTGTCGCCGGGGGTCCGCACGACGAGGTAGTCGCAGTTTCAGGCGCGGCCCTCGAAGAGACTGGTGACGGACCCGTCCTCGAACACCTCACGAATCGCGCGGCTGATCAGCGGAGCGATCGAGAGCGTCGTCAGCTTGTCGAACTCCCGGTCAGCAGGGATCGGCAGGGTGTTGGTGACGATGACCTCGGCTGCCGTGCAGTTCTTGAGGCGGTCGACGGCCGGGCCGGAGAGGATGGCGTGGGTCACGGCGATGACGACGCCCGCCGCGCCGGCCGACATCAACGCGTCCGCAGCCTTCGTGATGGTGCTGCCGGTGTCGATCATGTCGTCGACGAGGACGCAGATGCGGTCCTTGACGAGACCGACGACCCGGTTGGCGGCGCTCTCGTTCGGCCGGTGGACGTCACGCGTCTTGTGGATGAACGCCAGTGGCGCGCCCCCCAGCCGGTGCGACCACTCCTCTGCCACCCTGATGCGCCCGGCGTCGGGCGAGACCACGGCGAGGTCCTGGGCACCGTACTTCTTCGCGACGTACTCCGAGAGGATCGGCAGCGCCATGAGGTGGTCGACGGGTCCATCGAAGAAGCCCTGGATCTGCGAGCTGTGCAGGTCGACGGCCATCAGCCGGTCGGCGCCCGCGGTTCTCAGCAGGTCGGCCATCAGCCGGGCCGAGATGGGCTCGCGGCCGCGGTGCTTCTTGTCCTGGCGGGCGTACCCGTAGAAGGGCAGGACCACGGTGATCCGCTTGGCGGACGCCCGTTTGAGCGCGTCGACCATGATCAGCTGTTCCATGATCCACTGGTTGATCGGCGAGGTGTGGCTCTGGATGACGAACGCGTCCGAGCCCCGAACGGACTCCTCGTACCGCACATAGATCTCGCCGTTGGCGAAGTCGTAGGCCGACGTCGGGACCAGCTCGGTGTCGAGCGCCCCGGCGATCTGGATGGCGAGCTCCGGGTGGGCCCGTCCGGAGAAGATCATCAGGTGCTTCCGGGTCGCGCGCTCGATGCCGGTCATCGGGGCAGCTCACCCTCGCCGTCACGGTCGGTATGCCGGTCCGTCACCGTCGCGACGCCGGCCACCTCGGCAGCGCCCGCCGCCGCGGCGGCCGCCGCTTCCGTGCGCGTGCCCGCCCGGCGCCGGGCCACCCAACCGTCGACGTTGCGTTGCCTGGCGCGGGTCACCCCGAGCTGGCCCGGCCCGACGTCGCTGACCACCGCCGACCCGGCCGCGACGTAGGCACCGTCCGCGATGGTCCGCGGGGCGACGATCACGGAGTTGCTGCCGACGAAGGAGTGCGCCCCGACGGACGTGTGGTGCTTGTCGACCCCGTCGTAGTTGGCGAAGATGGTGCCGGCACCGATGTTGGCGCCGGCGCCGACGGTTGCGTCCCCGCAGTAGGTCAGGTGGGGCACCTTGGCACCCGCGCCGATCCGTGCGTTCTTCGTCTCGACGAAGCCGCCGATCTTGCCGCCGCTGCCGAGCTCCGTCCCGGGGCGCAGGAACGAGAAGGGACCGACGCTCGCGTCGTCACCGATGAGGGCGAGCTCCGCCTGGGTGCGCGCGACGGACGTGCGGTCACCGACCTCCACGTCCGTCAGCGTGGTGTCCGGCCCGATGACGCAGTCGGCGCCGATCGTCGTCGCGCCGAGGATCTGGGTGTTGGGCCGGATGGTCGTGTCCTCCCCGATGGAGACCGTCGCGTCGATCCAGGTCGTCGCCGGGTCGATGACGATGGCCCCGGCACGCATGGCGCGCTCGACGGTGCGGCGGTTGAGCTCGACGCCCAGCCGGGCCAGCTGCACCTTGTCGTTGACGCCCTCCGTCTGCCACCCGTCGGCGATGCGGTGGGCCGTCACGGTGAGGCCTCGTGCTCCGGCGATCGCGAGGACGTCGGTGAGGTACTTCTCGCCCTGAAGGTTGTCGGTGCCCACCTCGCCGAGCGCCTCGCGGAGCGCGGCCGCCTCGAAGGCGTAGAGGCCGGAGTTGATCTCCGTGATTGCCTGCTGCTCCTCGGTGGCATCCCCCTGCTCGACGATCCCCGCCACCCCGCCGTCGCCCCGGCGCAGCACCCGGCCGTACCCCGTCGGATCGGCGAGCGTCGCGGTGATGACGGTGACCGCGCTCCCCGACGAGCGATGGGCCTCCAGCAGACCGCGAAGAGTGTCCGGGGTGAGCAGCGGGACGTCCCCGTACGTCACGAGCACGGTGCCGTCAAGCTCCGCCGGGAGCGCACCAAGCCCGCACTCCACCGCCCTTCCGGTCCCCATGACCTCGTCCTGGTCGGCGACGAGGGCATCGGGGTCGACCGCGGCCACGTGCGCGGCAACCTGCTCTCGCTCGTGCCGGACGACGACGACAAGGTGCTCCGGCTCGGCTCCTCGCGCCGCAGCGAGCGCGTGGCCCAGCAGGGAGCGCCCACCGATCTCGTGAAGCACCTTGGGCCGACGAGATCGCATCCGGGTGCCCTCGCCCGCGGCGAGCACGATGATGGCGGCCGGACGGTGCGCGGTCACGGGCAAGCACTCCCAGGTGTGGTGGGGCACGGCGAACGTGGCGCCGTATGCCGCGGCCATGCTACCCGGCGACCGCATCCGCACCGCGCTCGCTTCGGCTACGCGATGAAGGCGGGGCACTCCTGCCCCCGCCGCTCCCCGGGATGGAATCGAACCATCGTCGCTAGTCCTGATTCAAAGTCAGGCGGGCCCTGCCAGCAGACCAACCGGGGACTGCGTGTTGGCGACCCGGTCAGGCTAGTGCAGGCGGGATCGCACACGGACGTCCTGAGGTGGCAACTTACGCTGACGTAGGTTACGGTTGGGTAAGTTGTCCCCGAACGAGACGAGCCACCCAGACATGACGACCCTCCTGCCTGACACCGCCCGCAGGGCCAGCAGCAACCCCGGGCCGAGGGAAACCGACGCGCCCGTCGACGAGTCCCAGACACTGACCGAGCGGGTCATTCTCGGCCTGTTCATCGGGGTGCCTTTCGTCGCCCTCCTCCTTGCCGTCCCCCTCGTGTGGGGCCGCGGCCTCGGCTGGCACGACGTCGTGATCGCCGTGGCCTTCTACCTCATCACGGGGCACGGCATCACGGTCGGCTTCCATCGCTACTTCACGCACGGCGCGTTCAAGGCCAGCCGACCCCTGCGGATCGCGTTGGCCGTCGCCGGGAGCCTGGCCATCGAGGGCCCGGTCATCCGCTGGGTCGCCGACCATCGCCGACACCACGCCTTCTCGGACCGTGAAGGCGACCCGCACTCGCCCTGGCGCTACGGCGAGACCGTCCCGGCGCTCGCCAAGGGCCTGTGGTGGGCCCACATCGGCTGGCTCTTCAACGTCGAGCAGACGCCTCGGCGCAAGTACGCCCCGGACCTTCTCGACGACCCCGACATCCGCCGGGTCGACGCGGCCTTCCCGGCACTGGTCCTCGTGTCCATGCTCCTCCCCGCGGTCATCGGCGGCCTGTGGTCCTGGTCGTGGCTGGGCGCCCTCACCGCGTTCTTCTGGGCTTCGCTGGTGCGCGTCTGTCTGCTGCACCACGTGACGTGGTCCATCAACTCCATCTGCCACGCGATCGGTGAGCGGCCCTTCAAGAGTCGCGACAGGTCCGGCAATGTCTGGTGGCTCGCCCTGCTCTCGATGGGCGAGTCCTGGCACAACCTCCACCACGCCGACCCGACCTGCGCGAGGCACGGCGTCGAGCCCGGTCAGATCGACACGTCGGCCCGGGTCATCGCCGGCTTCGAGACGCTCGGCTGGGCCCATGACGTGCGGTGGGCACGCAAGCAGCGCCTGGACGCAAAACGTGTCGACGCGTGAGCCGATGAGCTCACGCGCCGTGGTCCCGGTGGGCCCGGGCCGGTCGAGGATGACCGGCAAGCAGCGCCGCGAGCAGCTGCTCGAGGTGGGTCGAAAGCTCTTTGCCGAGAAGGGCTTCGAGGGCACGACCGTCGAGGAGATCGCCGCGAAGGCCGGTGTGTCCAAACCCGTGGTCTACGAGCACTTCGGGGGCAAGGAGGGCATGTATGCCGTCGTTGTCGACCGGGAGATCCAGACCCTGCTGGATGCCATCACGACCGCGCTGACCACTGACGGGCATCCCCGGGCGCTGCTCGAGCAGGCTGCCCTCGCGCTGCTCGACTACGTCGAGGGCTCCACGGACGGCTTCCGGATCCTCGTGCGGGACTCCCCGGCGGGCCAGGTTACCGGTTCCTTCGCCAGCCTGATCAGCGACGTCGCCTCACAGGTGGAGTACATCCTCGCCGCCGAGCTCAAGGCGCGCAAGCTCGAGCCGAAGGCCGCTCCGATGTACGCCCAGGCGCTGGTCGGGATGGTCGCCCTCACCGGCCAGTGGTGGCTCGACTCGCGCAAGTTCAAGAAGGCTGACGTCGCGGCGCACCTGGTCAACCTCGCGTGGAACGGGCTCACCGGCCTCGAGGCGAAGCCGGCCCTGCGCAGCCAGGGGGGCTGAGCGCCTCCGGCGCACGGACCGCACGCCGACAGCACGCCGACAGCCGCGGACGCCCAGCCGGTCAGCGGGCTCAGCCGTCCTCGCCCTGCTCCCGGGCCGTCCTGATGACGTCGGCGTACCACTGGAACGAGTCCTTGGCGGTCCGTTGCAGGCTCTCGAAGTCCACCCAGACGAGCCCGAAGCGCTGGGTGTAGCCCTCCGCCCACTCGAAGTTGTCCAGCAGCGACCAGGCGAAGTAGCCCCGGACGTCGGCGCCGAGATCACGTGCCTGGGCCAGCGCGCGAAGGTGCTGGTCGAGGAACGCGACCCGAGCCGTGTCCTTGACCCGACCGCTCTCGTCCGGGCCCACGGCGTACGAGCAGCCGTTCTCGGTCACGTAGATCGGCGGGAGCCGGTCGCCGTAGTCGGTGTGCAGCCCCACCAGGACGTCCCGGAACGCGTCCGGCACGACCGGCCAGCCGAGGTCGGTGCGCTCGTAGCCCTCGATCGGCAGCATGGCGAAGGGCAGTGGCGGCGGCAGAGGCTCTCGCCCCGGCCCGGCTGACGGGCCCGCCGCGGCGCCTGTCAGCGCGCCCACGCGGAGCGGGAAGTAGGAGTTGACGCCATAGAAGTCGAGCGGCGCGCCGATGACCGTGAGGTCCTCGGCGACGGGTCCGGCGAGGCGGTCGGCGACCCCGTCCGGGTAGCTGCCGAGCAGCATCGGCTCGGCGAACGTCCTGTTGGCGACCACGTCGTAGAGGTCGGCGGCCTCCCTGTCCTCCGCTGCGTCCGAGGCAGGCCAGATCAGCGAATGGTTGTTGGCGCAACCCACGGCACTCGCCCCCACGCTGCGCAGCACCTCGACCGCGCGCCCGTGGGCGAGCAGCAGGTGGTGGGCGACCTGCAGCGCCCCGAGTCCCAGCTGCCTCCCGGGCGCGTGGAGGCCGCTCCCGTGGCCGAGCAGGGTGACCACGCCGGGTTCGTTGACCGGCATCCACATCTCGACGCGGTCCGCGAACCGGTCGGCGAGGATCTCGGTGTATGCCGCGAACCTCTCGGTGGTCTCGCGGTTCTCCCAGCCGCCCCGCGCCTGGAGCGCCGTAGGGGTGTCCCAGTGGAAGATCGTTGCAGCCGGGGCGATCCCAGCTGCGCAGAGCCGGTCGATGAGCCGGTCGTAGAAGTCGACCCCGGACTCGTTGGCCCGGCCGGTGCCGTCGGGCTGGATCCGCGGCCACGCGAAGGAGAACCGGTAGGCGTCGACACCGAGCCGGGCCAGCAGGTCGACGTCCTCGGAGTAGCGGTGGTAGCTGTCACAGGCGACCGCGCCGGACGACCCGTCCGTGATCCTGCCCCCCTCGTCACAGAAGTCGTCCCACACGGAGCGTCCCCGGCCGCCCTCGGTGACGGCACCCTCGATCTGGTACGCCGCTGTCGAGGCGCCGAACCGGAAGTCGGGCGGGAGACCGATGGCCGCTGGCTCACGCATGCGCAGGAGTGTATGCCGGGCGGGCCGGTCAGCCGGGTCGGTGGGCGACGGCGAAGATGCGGCGGAAGGGGAACAGCACCCCGAAGTCCCGGCGCGGGTAGGCCTCGTCGACGAGCGCCGCGTAGTCGTCGAGGAACCGCTGGCGTTCCGGCTCCTCCGTGAGGACGGCGAGGACGGGCCGCAGCCCGGTTGCCTGGACCCACTCGACGACCGGCGAGCGCTGGGCGCCCTCGGCGTCGAGGATGTGGTGGTAGGTCGTCTCCCACGCGTCGACCTCGAGTCCGAGGTGGGCGAGCAGCGCCGTGTACGTGGACGTCTCGACGACCGCGTCCGCGCGGCTCAGTCCCGGTTCGAGCTCGCTCGCCCGCGGGTGCCGCGCGGCGAGCTCGCGCATCAGCCGGTGGGAGGGGGCGCTGAAGTTGCCCGGGACCTGCATGGCGAACCATCCTCCCGGTGCGAGGGCCTGCACCCACTGCGGTATCAGCCGTGGGTGCTCCGGGACCCACTGAAGGGTCGCGTTGGTGACGAGCACATCCATCGGGTCCCCGAGCACCCGCGGCTCCCACGTCTCGGCCGTCCCCTCCGCCCACTCCACCCGCGAGTCGGTGTCCACCTCCCGCGCGGCGTCGAGCATCTCGGTGGACGAGTCGACTCCGACGATCCTCGCGTGCGGCCACCGGTCAGCCAGCGTCAGCGTCAGAGCCCCGTCGCCACACCCGAGGTCGACCACGAGAGCCGGCTCTGCTGCGTGCACCCGGGCGGTCAGGTCGTGAAACGCCCGGCCGCGGTGGCTGCTGAAGAGGGCGTACTGGCAGGGGTCCCACATCGTCGGCTCCTGGGTGTTGTCACGGCGCAGGGCGCCTGGCGCATCGGCAGCCCGTCAAATCTCTTGATATCAAGATACTCGACGCTCGGTATTGTGGGGGGCATGGCGACAACCTCCGGCGACGAGGTCGACCGCATCGTCGACGCGTGGCGCCGCGAGCGGCCGGACCTCGACGTCGGCCCGCTGCACGTCTTGTCCCGCATCTCCCGGCTCGCAAGACATCTGGACCTGGCCCGTGCATCGGCGTTCTCGCGGCACCACCTGGAGGGCTGGGAGTTCGACGTGCTGTCCGCCCTTCGGCGGTCCGGGGAGCCCTACCAGCTCTCCCCCGGCCAGCTCGTCACCCAGACGCTGGTCACGTCCGGGACCATGACGAACCGGGTCGACCGCCTGGAGCGACGCACGTTCCTCCGTCGCACACCCGATCCCGGCGACCGCCGCGGCGTCATCGTGCGGCTGACGCCGAAGGGGCGCCGGGTGGTCGACGCGGCCATGGCCGACCTGCTCGTTCGTGAGCGCGAGCTGTTGGGCCGGCTGTCCGGCTCGGAGCGAGAGGACTTGGCGCACATCCTTCGACGCCTCCTGGCGCCGTTCGAGCACTGACCCGCACCCGACCGTTGACCGGGTGTGGCCACGGCTCAGCCCGGCACCGTGTTGCCCCTCACCCACTCGATGACCGTCGTCCCGAGGGGGGTCGGCGGAGCCTCCGGTAGCGGGCCGTCGAGCACCATGTCCCACCCGTGACCGACCGCGGTACGGATGAACCGTTTCGTCGGGCTCGCTGACGCCTGCACGGCGTCGGCCAGCGCTTGGGTGTCCGCCTCCTCGGTCCGCGACCCGGCGCCGAGCACGGGGATCGTCAGCCCGGCCAGCGCAGGACCGACAGCCATGGTGGCGAAACCGGCGCCTGAGCTGAGGACGACCACCGCGTCAGCCCTGGCCGGCCCGGCGGACACCGCGGCGACCGCACCACCCATCGAGGCGCCGAGGAGGGTGACCCGCTGGGCTCCGGCCGCGCGTACCGCCTCGACGACGAGCTTCACCTGGGCCGGGTAGTCCGCGCTCCACGGCATCTGTGGGTCGCACTCCGACCTGCCGTAGCCGCACAGGTCCACGAGGACGGCGCGGGTGCCCGCCGCCGCGAGCCGGACGGCATACGGCCACCAGCCGCACGATGCGGACCTACCGGTCTGGTGCAGCAGGACGGCGACGTTCGGGCCGGACCCGACGGTCGCGACGGCCAGCCGCTGGCCGTCGGGCCCGCCGAGGGCGACGACGCTCGACTCGGCGTCGGGCCCGCCACAACGTCGCCCCATGGCGCTCGTCGGGGCCGCGCTCGTCGGGGCCGCGCTCGTCGGGGCCGCGCTCGTCGGGGCCGCGCTCGTCGGGGCCGCGCTCGTCGGGGGACCTGGGGGGGTGAGCACGGTCGACGGACCACCGGAGGAGGCCGGCGGCGCCGGGGTGGGTGCCGGTCCGGCGCAGGCGGTGAGCCCGAGGGCGACGACAAGGACGAGGAGGGGCGACCCCAGCGGCTTGCGCACATGTCAATACTGACATAGAAATAGCATGGGGTCCATGACGACGTCGACTCTGGGCAACGCCCTGCTCGGCCTACTGGCCCGTCGCCCAGCGACCGGCTACGAGCTCGCCGGTCTGCTGCGACGTCCGATCGGGCACTTCTGGCACGCACGACACAGCCAGATCTACCCTGAGCTCGGCCGTCTCGAGGCTGCAGCGCTGATCCGGCACACGGTTATCGCCGGGCCGGGTCCGCGACCCACGAAGCGGTACCGGATCACCGCCGCCGGCCGGCGGCAGCTCAGGCAGTGGTTGCTCGCGACCACCCCCGAGGTCGACCCCCGGGAGGTCCTGCTCCGCGTCTACTCGCTCTGGGTGCTGGGCCCGGACGAGGCGCTCCAGGTGGTCACCGCGATCCGCAGGCACCACGAGCGCGTTCTGGGGTCCTACCGGCAGATCCACGCCGAGACTCCTGCCGATGTCGAGACCGGACTCGTCCCGACGGATCCGGAGTTCGCCGCTCGGGCCACGCTTGAGTGGGGAATCGCCTTCGAGGAGCACCGGATCCGGTGGTGTGACTGGCTCCTGCACTCCGTGCAGGCACAGGGGTGGGTCAACCCGGCCTGGGCCGAGCTGGCCGACCTGGCCGGGCAGGGCCGCTGACCCGCTGACCGGGGACCGCTGACCCGCTGACCGGGGACCGCTGACCCGCTGACCGCAACCCGCGGGCTCGCCGTCGCCACCCGGCCCCACGTCAGCCGACGGTCTCGGCTGCGACCAGCCACTGCAGCTCGAGCTCCTCGCGCTCGTCGACCAGGGCGCGCAGGCTGTCGTTCAGCTGCAGCACCGCCGCGTGGTCGGAGGCCTTGGCCACCATCTGCGCGTGCAGCTCGTCCTCCTGCCGCGCCAGCCTGGCCAGCTGGCGCTCGATCCGGCTCATCTGCCTGCGTGCCTCGCGGGAGTCCGCCGCCGACGAGGTGCCACCTGGTCCGGGCGTTGCAGGGCTGCCCCCACCGTGGGCACCGGCGGCCCGCAGGACGGGGACCCCGGGCACGGAACCGTCCTGGCGCAGCTGGAGGTACTGCTCCACGCCACCCGGCAGGTCGCGGATCCGGCCGTCGCCGAGAAGTGCGACGTGTCGGTCGGCCACCCGCTCGAGCAGGTACCGGTCGTGTGAGGCCACGAGGAGCGTCCCCGCCCATCCGTCCAGGAGGTCCTCGAGCGAAGTGAGGGTCTCGATGTCGAGGTCGTTGGTCGGTTCGTCGAGGATGAGCACGTTGGGCTCCCCCATCAGCAACCGAAGGAGCTGGAGCCGTCGACGCTCGCCCCCCGAGAGGTCGCTCACCGGGGCCTGCTGTCGTCCACCGGAGAAGCCGAGGCGCTTGGCGAGCTGACTCGCGCTGACGTCCCTGTCCCCGAGCCTGGTGAACTGCCTCACCTCCTCCACCGCCTCGATCACCCGCCACGTCGCAAACCGCTCGAGCTCGCGCACCTCCTGCGACAGGTACGCTACGGCGACGGTCTTGCCGACCCTGCGCTGTCCGGAGCGCAGCGCCACGTCCCCGGTCAGTGCCCCCAGCAGCGTGGACTTTCCCGAGCCGTTGACGCCGACGATGCCGATCCGCTCCCCGGGCGCGAGCCGCCAGGTGACGCGGTCGAGCACGGCCCGGTCGCCGAGGACCACGGTGGCGTCGACGAGGTCGATGACGTCCTTGCCGAGCCGGGTGGTGGCGAAGCGCACCAGCGAGACCTCGTCCCGCGGGGGTGGCTCGTCGGCGATCAGGGCTGAGGCAGCCTCCATCCGGAACCTGGGTTTGCTGGTCCGTGCGGGGGCACCTCGACGGAGCCACGCGAGCTCCTTGCGGAGCAGGTTGTCGCGGCGCTCCGCCGTGACGCTCGCCATCCGCTCCCGCTCGGCCTTGGCAAGGACGTATGCCGCGTACCCCCCGTCGAAGGGGCTCACCGTGCCGTCGACGACCTCCCACGTCAGCGTCGCGAAGGCGTCGAGGAACCACCGGTCGTGGGTGATGGCCACGACCGCGGTGTCCGGGCGGGTCCTGGCGTTGACCAGGTGGTGGGCCAGCCAGGCAACCCCCTCGACGTCGAGGTGGTTGGTGGGCTCGTCCAGTAGCAGGACGTCGGGGTCATCGACGAGCAGCCGGGCGAGGGCCACCCGACGCCGTTCCCCTCCGGACAGCGGACCCACGACCGCCTCGAGGCCGCCCATCGCGGGCGCGTCGAGGCCACCGAGCAGACCCGTCAGCACGTCGCGAACCCGGGGGTCGCCGGCCCAGACGTGCTCGGCCAGGCCGCCGAGGACGGACTGCCGGACCGTCTCGTTGGGCCTGAGCGAGTCGTCCTGGTCGAGCATCCCCACCCGCACGGTGCCACCCCGGGTGACCCGCCCGTCGTCGAGGGGCTGCACCCCGGCTATCACCCGCACGAGGGTGGACTTGCCACCGCCGTTGCGCCCGACCACCCCGATCCGCTGCCCGGTGTTGATCCCCGTCGAGACGTCGGCGAGGACGCGGGTGGTGCCGAAGACCACCGAGGCACGTTCCAGCGCAACGAGGTTGGCCATCAGTCAAGAGCTGGCGCGGTCACGACGTGTGCCCCGTGGACGGGACCGCGTGCCCGTTTGACCTCTGCCGCCACGCCGGCGGCTGCGAGCGACACGCAGAGGTCGAGCGCCGCCTCCGGCGAGGCGGTGAGGAACGCGACGGTGGGACCGGAGCCGGAGACGATGCCGCCGAGAGCGCCGTACTCGAGGCCCGCGTCGATGACCTGCCGCAGGCCCGGCTGCAAGGTGATGGCTGCCTCCTGCAGGTCGTTGGCCAGCGCCCGCCCGAGCGCCTGTGCGTCGCCGGACCGCAGGGCGGTCATGATGAGCGGGGAGGGCCCGGGAGCTGCGACCCCGGTGCCTCGCCGTAGCCGGTCGCACTCGGCATACACCCGCGGGGTGGGAAGGCCGGTGCTGCTGACGGCGAGCACCCAGTGGTACGACCCGCGCGCGAGCACAGGTGCGAGCTGCTCTCCGCGTCCGGAGGCGATCGCGATCCCGCCGGTCAGGGCGAAGGGGACGTCGCTGCCCAGGGTGGCAGCCATCTGGCTGAGCTCGTCGCGATCGAGGCCGAGGCCCCACAGGTGGTCGCAGGCCAGCAGTGCCGCCGCGGCGTCCGCGGACCCGCCGGCCATCCCGCCGGCCACTGGTATCTCCTTGTGGATCCGTAGGCTCGCCGGCTGCGTGACGGCGCCCCGCTCGGCGATGAGCTTGGCCGCCCGGAGCGCGAGGTTGCTGCCATCGGTGGGCACAAGGGGCGCATAGGGTCCCACGACCTCGACCTGCCACTCGTCCCCCACGGCGACCGAGACCTCGTCGTGAAGCCCGATCGCCATGAAGACGGTGGCCAGGTCGTGGTAGCCGTCCCGACGCCGCGGACCCACCCGAAGCTCGAGGTTGACCTTGGCTGGGACGCGGACGGTGACCGAGCGGGGAACTGCGGGCGCGGTGGTCACCCCAGTCACCCTAGGCGAGCGGCGGCGACGGCGGCGAAGGCGGTGATGTCGAGCGCCTCGCCGCGCGCGGACGGGTCCACCCCGGCGGCGCGCAGGGCTGCCTCCGCCGCGCCGGGGGACCCAGCCCACCCCGCCAGGGCGGCCCGCAGCGTCTTGCGTCGCTGCGCGAAGGCGGCGTCGATGCAGCGGAACACCTCAACGCGGCTCGCCCGGGTCGGCGGGGGGTCGCGCCGCCGGAGCGAGACCAGCCCGGAGTCGACGTTGGGGACGGGCCAGAAGACCATCCGCGAGACGGTGCCGGCGAGCCGGACGTCCGCGTACCAGGCTGCCTTGAGGCTGGGCACCCCGTAGGTCCTGCTCCCCGGGCCGGCCGCGAGGCGTTCCGCGACCTCGAGCTGGACCATCACGAGAACCCGGTCGAGGGTGGGAAACCGCTCGAGGAAGCTGAGGACCACGGGGACGGACACGTTGTAGGGCAGGTTGGCGACGAGGGCGGTCGGCTGGGGGTCCGGCAGCCGGGTCAGGGTGAGCGCGTCCGCGTGCAGGACAGCCAGCTTCCCGGCATCCGAGGGCTGTCGGGTGGCGACGGTGTCCGCGAGTGCGGCGGCGAGGAGGGGGTCGACCTCCACAGCCGTGACGTGGCGGGCCTCGGCCAGCAGCGCCAGGGTGAGGGAGCCCAGCCCCGGCCCGACCTCCACCACGCTGTCCGCGGCGCCGACCCCCGCGAGACGGACGACCCGCCGGACCGTGTTGGCGTCCACGACGAAGTTCTGGCCCCAGTGCTTGGTCGGGCGGACACCCAGGCGGACGGCGAGCTCGCGTGTCTCCGCAGCGCCGAGCAGGCCGCGCCCCCGCGTGCCGGCCTCCGGACGAAACGGGGCAGACGGACCGTTCATCCCCCGCACTCTAGGGGGCCGCCTGGCTGTCCTACCGGCATACCCTCCTGGCACCCGACGGGCTCGCGCGGCCCGGCGCCGCAGCCGGCGGATCCGGTCGAAAGGTCTCACAGATCCGCGCGGCCCGGCACCGCGGCCGGCGGATCCGGTCGAAAGGTCTCACAGATTTCGCCCGACCCGGCACCGCACCGGCGGATCCGGTCGAAAGGTCTCACAGATCCGCCCCGCCCGGCGCCGCAGCCGGCGGATCCGGTCGAAAGGTCTCACAGATTTCGCCCGACCCGGCACCCCGCAGGCGGATCCGGTCGAAAGGTCTCACAGATCCGCCCGGCCCGGCACCCCGCAGGCGGATCCGGTCGAAAGGTCTCACAGATCCGCGAATGGGTGCAGCCGGGCTCGAGGCCGACGCACGGGCGCTCAGGACCAGGACCCGTAGACCCGCTCGGAGTTCGCGGCGATCGCCGTGCACAGCCGCGGCACGTCCACGTTGAGCACGTCTGCCATGGCCCGCACCGTCAACGGCACGAGGTATGACGCATTGGTGGCACCGCGGTAGGGCGCCGGCGCGAGGTAGGGCGCGTCGGTCTCGACGAGGAGGTGTTCCAGAGGGGTCACCGCCAGCGCGTTCCGCAGAGACCGCGCACTCTTGAAGGTCGCCGTTCCGGAGAACGACAGGTAATAGCCGCGTTCCACTGCCTTCCGGGCCATCGCGAGGTCGCCCGAGTAGCAGTGCAGCACCGTGCGTTCGGGCGCCCCCTCGTGCTCGAGGATGTGCAGCACGTCCGCATGGGCGGCGCGGTCGTGGATCTGCAGCGCCTTGCCGGTGCGCTTGGCCAGGTCGATGTGCCAGCGGAAGGCCTCCTGCTGGGCCGGTATGCCGTCCGGTCCGGTCCGGTAGTAGTCCAACCCGGTCTCGCCGATCACCCGCACCCGGGAGTGGTCGGCCAGCCGTTCGATCTCGGCGAGACCCGACTCGAGGTCACCGCGCTCCTTCAGCCTGGGGACCTCGTTGGGGTGCAGGGCGACCCCGCCGAGCAGGGCCCGGTGCTGCTCGATCACCTCGACCGTGAACCGGGCGCCCGGCAGGTCGCAGCCGATCTGCACCATCCGGGGCACCCCGACGGCCACAGCCTCGGCAACCGCGGTCGCGACGTCGGGGAGCGGTTCGCCGTCCCGGGCGATGTCGAGGTGGATGTGGTTGTCCACCACCGGGATCGGCAGCGGCGACGGAGCCGGCGGCTTGTCCCTCGTCGAGGTGCGCTGCACCGTCATCGGGGACCGGGTCCCGCGCGGTCCAAGCCGACCCCGCCGGCGGCACCAGCGGCGCCCTCGGCACCAGCACCGAGCCGGCGCAGCTCCTCGTCCACCACCGACTCGTCGAGCTTGGTGAACACGGGAGTGGGCGTACCGACGGGAGCGCCGACGGTGACCGGGTGCGACCCCCAGGCCGGGAACCCGGCGTAGTCACCGGTGATGACCGGGTAGGTCCCCCGGCCGTCGGTCGCGTCGAGGTCCTCGACCTCCTCGATCCGGGGCATCGGCACGAGCTGACCCGTCCCGCCGAGGACCGCATGGATCGTGTTGGCCGAGTGCGGGAGGAAAGGGCTGAGCATGGTGTTGCAGTCGCTGACCGCCTGGGCCAGCACGTGCAGGACCGTCCCCAGCCGGTCCCGCTCGGTCTCGTCCTTGAGCCTCCACGGCGCCTGGTCGGTGACGTACTTGTTGACCTCGGCGACCACTCGCATCGCCTCCGTGATCGCCTGTCGCTGCCGGTGCCCGGCGATGAGCCCGCCAACCGTGTCGAACCCGGCCCGCACCGACGCGAGGAGCGACTCGTCCTGCTCGCTGAGCCGTCCCGCAGCGGGGATCTCGCCGAAGCCCTTGGCGATCATCGAGGCGGTGCGGTTGACGAGGTTGCCCCACCCAGCGACGAGCTCGCTGTTGTTGCGCTGGACGAACTCCGCCCACGTGAAGTCGGCGTCCTGGTTCTCCGGGCCGGCCGCCGAGATGAAGTAGCGCAGCGCGTCGGGCTGGTAGCGGGAGAGCACGTCCCGCACGTGGATGACGACCGCCTTGGACGAGGAGAACTTGCGCCCCTCCATGGTCAGGTACTCGGAGGAGACGACCTCGGTGGGCAGGTTGAGCACGCCGTACTGTCCCGGGGCACCGCCCTTGTCTCCCTTGCCGGCATACCCGAGCAGCTCGGCCGGCCAGATCTGGGCGTGGAAGGTGATGTTGTCCTTGCCCATGAAGTAGTAGGTCAGCGCGCTGGGGTCGTTCCACCACTCCCGCCAGCGCTCCGGCTCCCCGCGCCGACGGGCCCACTCGATCGACGCGGAGAGGTAGCCGATGACCGCGTCGAACCACACGTAGAGCCGCTTGGTGGGCTCGTCACGCCACCCGTCGAGGGGCACGGGGATCCCCCAGTCGATGTCCCGGGTCATCGTCCGCGGCTTGATCTCGTCGAGGATGTTCTGGCTGAACCGGATGACGTTGGGCCGCCAGGTACCCGAGGCCTCGCGCTCGTCGAGCCACTCCCCCAGCGCCCCCGCGAGCGCGGGCAGGTCGAGGAAGAAGTGCTGCGTCTCGACGAAGAGCGGTGTCTCGCCGTTGATCCGGGACCGGGGGTTGATCAGGTCGGTGGCGTCGAGCTGGTTCCCGCACGTGTCGCACTGGTCGCCGCGGGCGTCGGACGCCCCGCAGATCGGGCAGGTGCCCTCGATGTACCGGTCCGGCAGGGTGCGGCCCGTCGACGGCGAGACCGCGCCCTTGGTCGTCCGCTCGACCATGTAGCCGTTGCGGTGCACGGTCGAGAACATCTCCTGCACGACGGTGTAGTGGTTGACCGTCGTGGTCCGGGTGAACAGGTCGTAGGACAGCCCGAGCGCCACGAGGTCCTCGACGATGACCCGGTTGTTCACGTCCGCGAGCTCCCGCGGTGACACGCCGGCGGCGTCGGCGGCGACGAGGATCGGGGTCCCGTGCTCGTCGGTGCCAGAGACCATCAGCACCTCGTGCCCCGCCATCCGCATGTACCGGCTGAACACGTCGGACGGCACGCCGAAACCGGCGACGTGGCCGATGTGGCGGGGCCCGTTGGCGTACGGCCAGGCGACGGCGGACAGGACCTTGCTCATGCGGGGAATCCTATGCGGCGGGGACAACGCGTTTCCTTGCGCGTTCCTGCGGCACGGTGTGCCGGATGACGCTGGATGCCGGATGCCGCGGGTACGCCGGACCCCCGGTATGCCGGTCGTCCCCGGGTATGCCGGATGCCCCGGTATGCCGGGCGTCCCCGGTATGCCGGTCGCCTGCCTGGTCCGCTCAGCGCGCGAGGAACTGCTCCACGAGGGCCGGGGTCACCTCGGCGCCGACCTGGACCGCCCGGGACTGCTCGACGTCGTGCAGGTGGTAGCCCTGCCTGCCGGCAGCGGTCGTCGCCGTCAGCGTCACCAGGCCACTGCGGCGCTGGAAGAGGGTCTGGCGCAGGTTCCAGCCGATGATCCCGTCCCGGCCGAGGGCGTCCCGGCGCCGGGAGAAGGAACCCGAGCTGACGACGAGGTGCCGGGCGGTCAGATGGTGGCCGAGGCCGGCATACCGGTCCTTGGCGAGCGCCGGTGAGGCGAGCACCGTGAGGCCGGCGAGGGCGAGGACCCAGTCCGGCCACCCCCGCAGCAGGGTCAGCGCGACGGCGGCGCCGCTGACGAGCAGCGCCGGACCGACGGCCCGCACGTAGCGCCGGCGGCGGGCCGCGTGACCGTGGCGGGTCAGCGGCGCGCTCAGCGCCTCCGGGTCGCCGACGACCTCGGCGGCGACCCGCTCGACCACCGCGCGCGGGGCCGGCGGGACGAGCCAGGCGCTGCCCCGCTCGTTCTCCCTCCTGCTCAGTCCGGTGGTGACGGCCTGGAGACGGCCGCCCCCGGCAAGGCGCAGGCCAAGCGGCTCGCCGACCTCGAGGCCGCGCAGCCGGGCCTCCTCGATGCTCGTCTCCCGGGTGGTCAGCAACCCCCGGGAGACGTGCAGGCTTCCCCCACCGTGGCGGGTGAGTCGGAAACCCCAGAAGGACAGGACGTAGCCGACCACGGCCAGCACGGAGACAGCCACGGCGACTGTGCCGGCCCCGGCGGTGAGGGCGAGCCAGAGCGGGGTGTCACTGACCCGCTGCTCGGCCCCGCGCAGCCCCCGCAGACCGAACCCCTGGGACACGAACTGGCCGCCGAAACCGACGACGGCGAGACCGGAGAGGAATCCGCTGATCGTCAACGGCGCGAAGCGCACCCACGACGGCTGGAGGACCAGCAGGGTGGTCTCTGCCTCCGGCCCCCCCGCCTCCGCCGCGACGGGAGGTCGCCCGTCATCGGCCCAGGTGCTCCCCTCCCCGGGCAGCTCGGACGGCTGGCTCCCTCGGCGGTGCAGCAGCTCCTCGCGCAGGTGCCGTGCCTCGGCCGTCCCGAGGGCGTCGAGCACGATCCGCTCGCCCCGATGTCCCCCGCCCGCGGTGCCGATCTCCACCTTCGCCACGCCGAGCAGGCGGTGGAAGACCGGCGCCGTGACGTCCACCGTGCGGACCCGGTCCGCGGGGGTGGCGATGACCTGCTTGTTGAGCAGTCCCTTGCGCAGCTCGATCTGGCCGTTGCCGATCCGGTAGCGCGTCGTGAGCCAGCGCAGGACGCCGAGGACCACCACGGCGGCGACCGCGGCGAGCTGCCACCAGTCGTGACCGTCGCTGGTGCGCCCCGCGATGAAGACGGCGGCGAGCGCGGGCAGGAACCGGATCCCCTCGGTCACGGGATGGATGAGCAGCATCCGCGCGTCGAGCGTGCGCCAGTCGGTCTCGAGTGTCGACAGCCCGGCCCCCCGCTGGGGGCGGGTATCGGGCTGCGGCTGGGCGCCGGGCTGCGGCTGGGCGCCGGGCTGCGGCTGGGCACCGGGCTGCGGCTGGGCACCGGGCAGCGGCTGGGCACCGGTCATGTCGCGTCCCCGCCGCCGGCGGCGGTCGCCGTGGTCAGCTCGTCGACGAGGCGCCGGGCGACGTCGACGTCGAGCCCGTGGATCTTCAGCGGGCCGGCCGCCGAGGCGGTCGTCACCTGGACGCTGGCCAGCCGGAACAGCTGGGCGACCGGCCCCCGGGTCATGTCCACGGTCTGGATCCGGCTGACGGGGGCGATCCGCCGCTCCTGGGTGACCCACCCGGTCTGGGTGTAGACGGCGGTCGGCGTCGACTCCCAGCGGTGCACCCGGTAGCGCCACTGCGGCATGACGACGACATAGGCCAACGCCGGCACGACGAAGGCCGCCCCGAGGACCACGTGCGGGGCGCGCGACCCCTCCGCGTCGACGAGCCACCAGAGCGCCTGCGCGGCGGCCAGCACCAGCGCCTGCGCCACTCCACCGACGAACCACATGACCCGGGCGCGCGGGCTCACCAGGTGGGCGGGCTCGCGCAGCGCCACCACGCCGGGCGGTGCTTGACCAGACCCGGGGTCCCCGATCGGCATGGCGTCCACGTCTCCCCACTCTCGGGCCGGCGACTCTCGGGCCGGCGACTCTCGGGCCGGCGACTCTCGGGCCCGACAGTCCCCGGCCAGCCGACACTCCGGCCAGCCGACACTCCGGCCAGCCGACACTCCGGCCAGCCGACACTCCGGCCAGCCGACACTCACGGTAGGTGATGCCGCCGGGGATGTGGCGGCAGGTCCTCCGGGGGATGCGAGGATGGGCGGATGGCCGACATCCACGAGACCCTGCATGTGGACGCCACCGCGGACCACGTCTATGCCATGGTGTCCGACCTGCCGCGGATGGGCGAGTGGTCCCCGGAGTGCGATCGGGTGACCTGGCGCGACGGCGCCAGCGGGGCCCGGCCAGGGGCGAAGTTCCTCGGTCACAACCGCGTCGGCGCGGTGCGCTGGACCACTTTCGGGGAGGTCGTCGCCGCCGAGCCGGGACGCAACCTCGCCTTCGAGGTGACCGCCGGACCGGTGGCCCTGTCCCGGTGGGAGTACTTCTTCGTCCCGGACGAGGACGGTTCCGGCTGCACGGTCGCCGAGGAGTGGACCGACCGGCGCCCCGCGTGGTACCGCTTCGTCGCCGACCGCGCCTTCGGCAACCGGATGCGCACGAACGCGCAGGGCATCCGGGCGACGTTGCTCGCCCTGAGGCGCGCCGCGGAGACCCGCCAGCTCTCCTAGCGCGCCGCCAGCACGGCGTCGTAGAGCAGCTTGCTCGACAGTC
>JAABUR0100001790.1_pt1 | contig 36384 bp, 35 predicted proteins | sample 5560091 | NCBI WGS metagenome assembly JAABUR01 (sample SAMN10711879, study PRJNA513375) | rock metagenome | isolation source: Antarctica rocks | place: Antarctica: Victoria Land, University Valley sud | reverse complement strand
AAAAAACCCACCCTTCCCTACCGTAAACCCCATGATAGACCATAATCCAAACCCCATCATCGCCCCCCTCATCCCTACTTTAACTTCCATCGCCATCCACACAAACCCATCCACATCACCTCAAACCACATTCATTCATTCATTCATCAAATCAAATACTAACACCATCCACATCCACATCCACATCCACATCCACATCCACATCCTCCTCCCCCTGCCACCGACTTCATCCATGTGCGTACAAAAAGCTCCTTCATTCGAAACAGAAACAATGGGCGAATGGAATCGGTACGATACTCAGATAACGTATCATAGTGGTGGTTAAGTGAGATGTGGAGAGAGAGAGCATCATAGTCGTACAGACAAAAGTAGACGCAGCAAAGTCACAAGTCTACACATCACCACGTCACATCACAGACCAGACAGACAAGAAGCCGATCACTTTTTTCAAATTATTTAAAAATTCCAAAGGCCGCCCTAGTATCGATCGATCGATCAACCGAACATATCTGAATGTCCTTCCTTTCACTCTTCCCAGCTCGCTTTGGCCTAGGCCCCCTAATATGACAAAGGAAAGATGCCAGGTGGTCCACATGTCAAGACGTAAGTATACAAAAAAGGGAAGAGAGAAGGGGGCCGATAATCCTCGCCTCTCCCTCTCCCTCAGATCTCCTCTTTCAAATCTCCAAGCCTCCCTCGCCCTTTCTGCTTTCCTTCAATGTGGAAAGAATGCATCACTACCGTGCGCTGGGGGGGAATATAAATAAATGCAACCGAATGTTAAGAAGATCTAGCCTTAGATCCAACGCCAGGTGAAGAAGATGGTGGTTCGGTGACGGGGTATATGGGCGGTATGACATCGTTTCCCAGACCTCCAGTCAGATTATGTAGTTGATATGGTACAGGATTCTCCGTAGGCATTCGTTCAATTCCCTGAGACATGGATCAGCATTTCTCTTCATAAAAAGACCCTTGAAAGAGGGTATAATTTAAAGAGGGCGAACTTACAACCGAGGCTATTTTCTGCCATCACAGGCGCGCTGATTTGCTGCCTGCCGGTCGACCCACTCCTCCCACTCCCCCTGCTACCTGCTCGTCCAGCATTGTCGTGGTATGGACTGGGACTCCGGTGATCTCCCATACCTCCACTCATCAGGGCTGCTCCAGCGCCTGCGTCAGGTCCGACGTGTGACATTACTGGCGAGCTGAACATGCTCGGTGATCGTAGATGTGATTGCCTCCTCTTTTTGTACCTCCTGGCGACGAAGAACATAGCAGCACCATACACAGCTGCACCGCATGCGACACCGACGCCAATTCCAACGGACGAGGCTCGTACCGGGTTCGAGCTGCCAATACCTCCACCAACGGGTGCTCCACCATCATTCATGGTTGCAGTCGATGAAGGCGAAGCCCCGGACACACTCGAGCCACCGTCAGTCCGGTTGTCTGCCGCTATGGGAAGTGAGATGTTAATCATCGACAGCAGGGTATTGGTGCTGTTGTCAGGAGTGCGGTAGAATTTGGAGGTCGGCGTGTGTACGAGGAGACCCAAGGCATCAACTTGGCTGCGGGGCACAAAGGCAAGGGCGAGAGTGGTGACATAGTGGCGGTCAGGTCTTGTGTCAAAAGCGCGAAGAGTCTGCATTGTTACATTCGCAATATCGATCTGCAGACCAAACGCAATACCCATAGGAAGGTATTTGAAGATCTGCTTTTGTGAATCGTCATGTTGCAAGACAAACTCGTAGTTCAGAGGGTACAAGAAACCTATCTGTATCAACTCGGTGTCAACTGGCTGCTTCACAACGCCGTTCGGTGGATAGAGAATCAGAGGCCAAGTTGTCGGAAGGCTAGTTGATGCATAGCTTGAAGTCTGAGACGGTGGCATCGACGATGAGTATGCGAGAATACTTGTGGGCACAGTCTGTATTGTAGCAGTATCGTAAGAAGCTGGCTGCTGGGTTATGGGCCCATTGGCAGAGGTTAGGTAGTGTTGGCCGGGCACCTGCGCTGACGATGTTCCAGCGGCACTGGGGGGTCCAGTAACTGTACCAGTAACGGGAGCGGGAGCTGAAAGTGCAGTTTGAGATGCAAAGACACCAGAACCATTAGGTTCAGTAGCGCCACCTGTTGCTTGGCTGCTTTCGGCAATGGGTGTAATGATCCCTGATGCTTTGTCCGAACCTGAGCCAGTACTAGCTGAGGTGAGAGAGCCGGAAGCTGGAGCTGCTGTTGGAGCAGATGCATGAATCGGGACGACGGAGCCCCCTGACAATGTTGAGGACCCTGTGACTTGACCAGCCGTAATTGGAAGAGCAACGCCGTTACTATTGGTAGTAGATCCTATTATAATCGGGGAGCTGGCAGAGCCTGCTGTTGATGTTGCAGCAATAAGCGGAATGACAGAGCCCCCTGATACTGTTGCTGATCCTGTTGTTTGACCAGCTGTAATGGGAAGAGCAGCGCCGTTACTGTTCGTAGCAGATCCTACGACAATCGGTGAGGTGCCTGAGCCTGCTGTAGAGGTTACAGCATTGAGAGGAATGACAGATCCCCCAGACACCGTTGCTGATCCCGATACTTGACCCGTTGTTGTCGGAAGGACTTCACCTTTGCTGTTGGGAACGGACCCTACTATGGCGGGTGGGGTGCTAGTGGGTACAACACTGGAGACTGAAGCAGTTGCGACTCCCGAAGTGCTACTCTCCCCATTGGCTAGTGCGAGTGAACCTGTCTTGCTGGCACCAGTACTACCAGAGGCAGACGTTTGCGCCGATAGGACGACTCCGTTGGAATTGGCAGGCAAAGTTTGGGGCTGGGCACCAGAGCTTTGTAGTGTGTTGGAAATTGCTGAATCTATTACAGATGACCCATGTGAGCCAGACGATGGCGAATTGAGACCGGCATGTAGTGAAGATGTGGCTGGTATTGGGAGACTGGATGCTACGACACCCAAGGTATCAGAGACTGGATGCGGTGACTTCGATTCATCCGACTGTGATGGTACTCCTGAGGACAGAATCGTAGCTGTAGGGTTCTGGTTGACGCTTCCTCTCGACGGAGTCACGGAGGGTGAGATAATTGGTGGCAGCGCTGTATCCGAGACTGTAGCTGCGGGACGCTGTGGACCGCTCTCAGTCACTGACGCTGCCGATGCAACTCCTGATACTCCGCCATGCGTTGCCACTGTATCTGACACCAACGGACTCGATATGACAGTCCCACCTGGTGGAATGACCGAGGCCACTGGGGCGACTCCTGATGCTGACGTGATTGGTACGACACTTCCACCTGGTGAGGTAGTTGAACCTCCCGAAACGGCTGTAGATGCTAAGGGGCTTATGCCGACACTTTCAACAGGCAAAATACGTGAAGCGGCTGGAACATCAGCTGATGTCGACGGGTGCAGTACTGCACTTCCACCTGGCGTGGTGTTCGAGATTGCAGAATTGACTGCGGACGCGGATGGGCTTGGTACAACGTTACCACCGGGTAAAGTAGTTGAAGGTACTGGGACAATCGGGACTGCTCCGGATGACTGTGCTTGGGTTCCAATCTGCTCCGATACACCGGTCTGCATCCCTGTTGCCGCACTTTGTTGCGCTGCCTGTGACACTGCTCCTATAACAGACGATGCTGTTGGCACAACAACCCCATTTGGTAGCATTGAAGAGCCAGGACCAACGGTCTTTTGAAGGGCATCGGTCAGTGCGCTATACAAAGCGGAGCCTGTAGGCGTTGAACCGTCGGCGCTTCCAGAATTTACAGCAATAACAGAGATTGGTTGTGAGACTGGGAGGAGACCGCCAGCCTTTGAGGTTCCTTGCTGCATTGTGCTGACTGGAATACTACTTTCTCCTGCGCTGGGGGGGATGACAGGTTTGTTCTCTACACTTGTAGGGAGAACACCAGAATTTACTGGTGTAGGGGATGACGCAGGTTGAGCTCCATTTGTTAGGGACGGTACAGGAGTGATAACGCCCACTGAGCCCCCAACTGAGGCACTCAGCGTGGGGAGCAATCCATCCTGAGTAGTTTTGGTCCTTGGAGGGACTCCGATGTCTGGGTTGGTAAATGACTCGGTATTCGCAGGGCTCCTTGTCTCTCCAGACAATGGCAGAACGCTGGCAGTAATGGAAGGCGCCACACTGTTAGCGGCGGAAGTTCTTCCTATAGTTTCAGGAGGTATTGTTGCGTGTGGAGAAGTAGTACCTTCCCCATTGGTGTGCGTTTGACCAGGATGCGTAATGGGCTGCTGGCTAGGAACTGTTAGGGAAGCAACTGGTGCTGTTGCAGTAGGTAATGGCTGCTCTTGAGTCACAGAAGGCGTCGTGATTCCAAGTGGAAATGATGTTGCTGGGGTCTGCTGTCCGGACAGACTTCGCTGGCCTGTGCTGAGGGTTGGATGCTCCACTATAGAGGCGAGTGGAGTGTTTGAAGACCCAGGTGCTGATGTTTGAACGGTTGGGCTTTGCTCTGTGACTCCCGGCTGAGTCTTTGGAGGGACACTGAGTGGTGTAACGCTCGGTGCTGTTAGTTCGCCTACTGATTGAGTGCCTCCTACTATCCCAGCACTGGTCTTGCTTTCTGGAGACGCAGTGCCTACAGTGCCAGCGCCAGTCGCAGTCTTGTCAACACCATTAGTAGCTGATCCGACGACCGGAATTGTATTTTGCGGACTAGAGCTTTGTCCAGCTACCGACACAGTCTCGCTATGGCCTGGTGACTGTATTGCGGAGGACTGACCTGGAAGCGATTGTGCTGATACTGAAGGGGAACGACCAGCGGTGTCGCTGGTGACCGGTACAATACTTCTCAACAGGCTACTCGTCGAAATGATTCCTGCAGGTGTAGACGATCCGGACGCTGATCCTTCAGTCCTAGTGTTAACCACTGATGGGGTAGTAGGTAGAGTATTGGCCTCTGTATTTGCTGAGGGAATTGTCAAACTCGTGGCTACTCCAACGATGCTCGAAGTTGCTGACAGCGAGCTAGCTGGCAAAGGGCTAGTCTTGGTATTTGGTGTGGACAAAATCACACTGGATGGTTCTCCAGATATGCTTGGGATCGCTGGGAGCGAGCTGGCCGGCAAGGGGTTGGTCTTGGTATTTGCTGTAGACACTATCGCGCTAGATGCTTCTCCAAGTATGCTTGACGTCGCCGGGAGTGAGCTAGCGGGCAAAACTCTCGTCTCAGTGTTTGCTGTGGGTACTACCGCGCTCGTCGCTACTCCAAGTATGCTCGAGGTCGCTGGCGGCGAACTAGCGGGCGAAGGATTGGTCTTGGTGTTTGCGGTGGGTAATATCGCACTCGTTGCTACTCCAATGATGCTTGAGGTCGCTGGTGGCGAACTAGCGGGTGAGGCATTGGTCTCCGTATTTGCTGTGGGTATGACTGGGCTCGTTGGTGCACTAATGATGCTCGAGGTGGCTGGCAGCGAGCTAACAGGTAAAGTATTGGTCTCGGTCTTTACTGTGGGTATTACTGCGCTCGTTGGTACCCCAACAATGCTCGAGGTCGCTGGCGGCGAACTAGCGGGCGAAAGATTGGTTTCGGTGCTTGCCGTGGGCAATATCACGCTCGTTGTTACTTTAACAATACTCGAGGTCGTTGGTAACAGACTAACGGGCGAAGGAATGATCTCAGTGTTTGTTGTGGGTATTACTGCACTCGTTGCTTTTCCCTCAGTACTCGACTTCACTGGCGGCGAGGTAGCAGGCAGTGTAACAGAATCTAAGGCACTAGTTGTCGGGCTTTTTGCTGGTTGCTCGCTGTTGGGACTCGGTGGTAATGAAGTAGCTGGTGTGGTTGCTGTAGTGGGTGGTGTCTGCGACTGCTGCTGGAACGATTGCGGAAACTGCGATCGAGACCATTGTTCGTCGTGTATCACCCCTTGATCCGTCGTGTGTGTAATCGCAGGTGCGGGTGTGGTTTCTGGCACCACCTTGGGGGTCACTGATGGAGGAGGTGTGGTCAATACACTCGTCAACCGTTCAAGATCCGAGGATGACGCGCCAAATGGTAGGTTTGGTCCATTTGAAGTAGTAGTGTTCGATAAGGGAATATAACGCTTGACCTCCCTCTTCATAAACCGAGGCCTTTCGACGACATCCCGATGGTGTGCTGGTGCAGCAGCCGCAAACCCCAGTGTCGGCTCAAGTGTAGATAGCACAGCTAACGAGGCCGCGAAGATTATCGAAGATCTCTTAATCATGTTTGATATGCGTAAAATAATATGGGCCTGGCAAAATTTTGCTAAGGTAGAAAGTATTGTTTGGAAGGGACACCTTGTTGCAAGGTTAAATATTCCTTGCGACTAGGAATGCATTGATATCGGCACTTACTGTCAAGATTTGAGGGAAATGAGTGAAATTGACGAGCCAAGATTACAAATATGAGACTGTGAACGTCGATGTTAGCTAAGGCATATCCGTGAACGTATTGCTACAGGAAGGGGGTGGACTCACTTTACGCAGTGAATGCAATTAGGAAACGCTTGAAAAAGAGTGTAAAGGGCACCGAAGGCCCAAGCTGGAAAGAGCGACTAGAGAGCCGCGAAATCGATGTCTGTAATCCTCTATAGACCTTGGACGGTGAACTCTTTCTTCAAGACGTTTCGTGGGGACTCGTCAGAGCCTTTCAGCGAAGCAGCGATGCTCGGACGGATCCAGCCTGCGATGACAAGCCTTTTCTGGGGGGTTCAACCCTTTGTCTTCAATGGCCGCTGTCCCTTGTCCTGTAATGCTACATTTGCATCTTCATCTGAAAAGTCAAAAGCCTACTCTTAGCGCGTGGCTTTCGAACAAAGGATTCCCGCTCTTTTCGAAGATTAGACACAGTCTCGGATGTGACAAATACTTCTTCGTGAACATAAGGTCTTCAGTTCTGACTTCGTGGGTTGCCAAAAGACTCCTCGTGATTGATGCAAGGGTTGGCCGAAGCGCACAACAAGGCTCTCGGAGGAGTGATTATCCCACGTATCCCAACGTCCACCGAAAATTCCCAAACAACGAATCTCAGGACTGAAGCAAGTCGTAGAGCGAGCGTGAGAGAAAGCCGAGCGAGGTAATGAGCGTGGACGACCGTTCTGTCGTGGGTTCACTGAATTAGATTGGGTTGTTGGAGGTTAAGATTGCTCTGTCCTCCTTCGAATCCTTCGAAAGGGTGAAGATGCTGATTGACACTGTGTTGAGGGTATCCGCACTGTGACAGCCAGCCAGTACGGAAGGGCGTCGGCGAGGACGAGGAAGGGTGGGTGAGAGGAGCGACGACTAATTGAGTGACACAGAAAAGAACGGACAGCTGGTAGGAGATTGCGAAATGAAAGAGAGGGAGCGGGAGACTAGTCAGCCAATCTCAATAGGGTAAAGTGCCGCTTGGGGGGGGAAGGGCAGGGCAGCGTCGGGGTCAATGGCGGCTCACAGGCATGCGAGCCGTAGATTGGCTCCAATCTGCAGGGGTAGGTGGAAGTGCAAAAGGAGCAAGAGCTTAAGATACGAGGCTAAGTGGCTAAGGTTAAGTGGCTAACATCCCATCTGGCCCATCTGGGCTTAGGGAGGTGAAGGTATTCTATCTATGGAAGCGCAGTTAGTCAATAGTAGAATACCTTACCCATCAAACAAGGCGGAGACCATGGACGTAGGATAGAATAGTTTTCAAAGTCCGGCAAGCGCAGGCGATATCTTTTCATGGCGGTTGAAAGAGTGTTTGCGATTCCGACCAGATGTTGTTGCGCTCTGCTCCCCCTGAAGACCAAAGTGCGCCAGACCGTTTGCCTTTAGACTTCTGATTGCGTGGTTCGTGCTTTGTGGTTCGTGGAAGAAAACGTCGCTCGCCGCTAAGCCAGGTACCGCATCGAAAAGCAGTGATGATCACGTTCTTTACATCCGCCCGCTGCTCTAGTCTCGAGTGGGTCAAGCGTCTGAACTTTCACCAATGACAGAGTAGCTCTTCTCGGATCACTTGCCGACGCACCGAAATCTCAGAAGGCCGGAGCATGCTGAGGTTTTGGGACTCTTTTGACGAGAACAAAAAGAGATGAGATTGTCACTGTGTGTCAGAAGTGCAAACCCGCCAGCCTACAGGCTGGTCTTCGTGCAGTGTGCAGAGTAAAGATGGTCTGGTTGGTGTATGAATAGGTCTATTAGGTGGATTGAAGGCGCAGCAAGCGGCAGGGCAAAGCACCTTCCCAATTGCTTCCCCTCCCACTTTACAGCTCCTGCGATGGACAACGTTGAATTCATGCTCTCACCTTGGTGCAAGCACATGTTGACGATCATGGCGTGCAGCGTAGGAGTCATGTAACGGATGTTGGGGTCCGCAAGCATGGAGTTGCATGAACCATATGCTACAGGAAGCACTCACCAAAACTGCAGCTTCTTTCCCTCCATTGAAACAATCGCTCCGTATGAACATGGCCGTAGCCGAAGCTGCAGTTGACATATTTCGTAAGCCTCTTACATGGTGTGTGTAACCGCCAGGATCGATGAGGCGCCGTCAGCGCTTTCTCTGCACCAAGGCTGTTGATGCCCCTCACATAGTTCTAGCCTTTGCCTGATCGCCTAATGATGTGCTAAAGCAATCAAGGGTCGTTCGCGTGGGTTCGTGTGGCTTCCTGGTTACGAATACATGATGGTCGGAGTGCCAATAGTACAATCGCAAGCTGAAACAAGCATACAAGGCTTGGACAATCAACGACGTAGATTGAAGCCAGCGACAACTGATGTATTTGGCTTGGCATCATACGAAAGCATAGAATATCCCATGCCCTGATTTCTTGGTAAAACCCACCAAGATTTTCGAACACGGAATTACTTTAATATCGCACTTATTAATAAAGTTACGTAAGGAAGCCGGTCGATATGTTCTACGGTATAGTTCCTAGGCATGATATCACCTGCAATGGTAAAATATGAATGATAAAGACGTCTGGTGGTCTGTTATTGGTGTTCGCGATGCCCGGGTAAACCTCGGCACGAGTGCCTTGCCAGGAGCGGGTTTCAAAGTAATTCGGACGCAGATAGAATAGCCGACAGACCAAAGTGTTCGAATTATTTTGAAACCCGCGTGACAGGGAACTAACTAGCTCTGTCATGTTTTCGTCTATACCGGCATGAGATCATTCGTTTCATATTAGGATATGGAGTATAATTTCATCTGTTCCGATTGAGATGGGCATCACCAAGTGTAGTCCGCTTAGATGGTCGACTCGTTAGAGATTGGATATCAGAGTTGGGGGAAGCTCATTGTGCCTTCAAACCCTGAATCCCCCAATCTGTCAACATACATACGTTTTTGAGGCGTAACATATATATCCGATCTAAATTTCTCTGTTGATACTATGCGATGGGAGTAACAGGAGTCGAGAGTCAAGCGTCCATGCACAAACCAAGCTGAATAGGAGGTGTCCAGACTCCTCGCTCATAACTGACGTCTTGGATTCATCCCGCATCATCTCATCATAGATTTATCCCACCCCCATGATGCACCCCTACAAAACCCTCACAGACCCATCCCTTCCAAGATACATACTCCTTAGTCCCAAATTCCCCTAATGCTGCATCATTTGGCTAATCACACCGACCGCGTAACAACAAGCTGCGGTGACGATTCCCGTCAAAAGCACATTCTTCAGCTTGGACCTCTTGAATGCCTTCTCGGCGCGCTTGTGCTTCTTCGAGGTCTGTCTTCTCTCGGTCTCCTGCCAGCCGCCGCGAGAGCGACCGGAGAACACGGCTTCTTCCCTACGCACCCTGTTGCTCGATGAGGACTTACGGGGTTGTGATGGTGTGGCTGGCTTGGGCTCTGCTGGTTCGGATGTAGCTGACTCGGTCGAGCTAGGTTTTGGGGTAGACGATGTAGGGCTAGCAGGATTCGGCGGAGTGGATGACGTCGAGGGTCGTGGAACTGACGCCGGATAGCCCTTGTGATGCTGGTCACGCATGGCTGGAGTGTCCTCACGGGTCATACCCGGACCACATCCACCAGCAATCCAATTAGGAACTCCCATCGGATTGACGTAGTCGATGCCTTTCATGACCTGTTCACGCTCGCTGTCGTCATATTCTTGGGTATTTGCTGGTTTCTGGAAGACGAGCGTGTCGCTCGTCCCCGCAACAAGGGTAAACCCATTGTTGTGTAAGGTCATGACGTCCGGAAAGAATTTGCCAGGATTGTTGAGGAGCTTCAGTGAATCGACGGGAAGAAGCGTTTGAGATGGAGCTAGTGAAGTAGCCTTCGAAGAAACAATCTCCTGCTTGGCAGGATCGAAGGCCAAGACACGGTAGATGGTGAGCGGTCTGAAAGGTTTGGACTCGAGGGAATGATCGATGTTGGATATGGGAGCATATTCCGCAACAGAGTGTTCGTGTCCAAGGGCTGCCACGTTCCCCGCCAAATTCGAAGGTTTGCCATTTGACGGGTTGCATGCCCATCGCACGGTCTGTATCATGGTGGCAAGCTCTTCGGGGCTGGATATCCGCCTGACATTAGTGCGATAGTTTTTGATTATTGCTTGTATTTGGCGAAGCTCGCTGAATAACTTTTGAATGGTGATCAGGACCTCGGGTTGTTGCGAGGACGCTTGACGATCTCGAACGAAAGCTTGTCCCTGACGAAGTTCGCCAAAGAGCTTCTGTATGATGGCAAGAGGGTCAGAGCTTGGATTGTTGCCCATAAGAGAGCCGTGGAAAGCTTGCCAAGGTTGTAAGAGATCGGCAATTGAGGGACGTGGTGAATCGGGTAGAGCACATGGGCTGGCGCTATCTGCGTGTGGTAGGAAAGTACTGGAGGTGGTGCATGCTTGGTTCTTGGAGGTGCTCAAAGGCTTTGACACCTCGCCGCCTGGAGGTGATTGGCGGTGGTTCGTATCAATAGTCCCGTAGGTATCTTCATAGATACCTCTTACTTCTTGTATCAATGCCTTGTCCTTGGCGAGTTGCTGGAGCTTAGCGTCTGATCCATTGCTGGCATGCGGCGCTTTTTGTTTATACCAGCGATCTCTGCTCGCAAATTCATGGACATTGCTAGCCATGTCCCCCTCGCCTGGGAGCAGGCTCTGTAGTTGCCGGACGACTGGCTTACGGCCCGATTTGATGCCGTCAATATCATCAGCCACGGTTGTGTTACGCTTGCTTGTATCCTCAAAACCACGTGTTTCCATGGCATTCATAGCCAACGTCTGAGCATTGACTTCCTCCTCGTGCATATCTCGCACCTTCTTTGCAGCCTTCTCCTCCTTCCTACGCTTTTCATCAAGCCACCGCTGCCTGAGAGCATCGTAGTCTGCCTTCACCGCATCAAGTCTTGCCTTGAGTGGTACTATCTGGGCCTTGATTTTGTTCGCCTTTTCCGTGATAGCAGCCTCCGCAGATTGCTTAACGGGCTCCATGGATTTCGGTATTATAGCTGTTTCGACATTCGATATTTCATTCACCCAGTCAGTATTTCTAGATTTATCTTCGTTAGATCTCTGCTTCAAGGTTTCCAATCTTGATACGGACCCGGTTGTGATTTCTTTGGGCGCAAATCCTCGCGTCGACTCTAAGTTTTGCTGAGATCTTTTCGCTGACACTTCTTGCGCCAACTGAATCTCACGATGCATACCGCGGCTTTCATGTTCTTCCTCGAGTGTTTGTTGTCGTGCCCGCTTTTCTACGTCATTCTCTTTGGGAGCTTTCCCTCGAAGGCCTGCGGATGCTCTTACGTCGCTAGACCGGAGTAGATCAATGTCCTCTGCCCGATTCTCCGTAGGATTGTACTGGAGCGCTGTGCGGCTGATCTCTGGAACAGTGTAGTTATTTGCCTGCACATGTCTATCAAGAGCACTCTCGATCCTCGGACGGAACTCTTTTGCATTAGTACCCACCGCATCATGAATTGACTGCACACCTGGTTTGGCTTCTTGCTTATTACCAAAGCCTTCATGCGCAAGCCAGGATTTTGGTTGTTGAGTACATGAATTCTTACGGCTTTCTGGCTCAGCTTTTGTACTCGTCTGTCCGCTCATGGGATATGGGACCGGTGAAAGCTTGTCTGTAGGAAGCACAAAGCGTCTCACGGGAATATCGAAGCTTTCTTGCTTCCCTGCGGGCAAGTCCGTCATATGGGAGACTGATTCAGGAGATGTTTCTGGAATGGAAGGATCATCAACCTTAGGTGCCATCTTCGTCATAGAAGGTACTATAGCGATAGGAGATGTCTTCGATTTAGAATGAGGCTTGGGTACCTTCCGATTTGTGATGGGGTCGATTTCATACTCTCGTTCCTGACTTTGAGCGCCTACGGTACCAGAATGTGGCTGCTCAGCAGTGTCTTCCGCCCCGGAGGTTTTCACACTGATCGTTGTGCGTCTGATCCCGCTATCCCGGGGGCTCTTCCCATTGACATCGACTCGCTGAGTGGTTGGAGCTGGAACAGTTGCCAACTTCGCTTCGGCACCATCAATCCAATTTGCCCATCTCCTGCCAAAAAGCATCCCGATTGGGTCATCCTCCATTCTCTTCATGAATAGATCGTAATTCTTTTTCTTTTGCTGTTGGTAAATGCAATACCAGTCTTCCTCCATCTTCCCTTCGCTCTCAGTCTTAGACGTAGGAGCCTTTTCTGCCTTCGTGTGGGCGGTACCGGGCTTTCCCCAGGAGCTCAAAAAACGCCAGTCGTGGACCGGGGGGTATGGGCGGAGAAGGGAAACGTGATGATGATTCCAGAAGGTCCCTCGATAGAGTTGTTTCCGGGACCGAGTATGATCGTGGGTGCTAAAACCTTTCCATACTTTGCCGGCATTCTTCGAGCCCATCTTGTGTTTCGCTCCCCACGAGAAGCCGCGTTTGCCCAAAGAGTGGGATGCTGTCGAAGGAAAGCGTGAATAGAAGGTCATGGTGGCGGTTGACTTTGAAGTCACACCTTGGGTCGACGGACCGCGGAGTCCCAGAGGCACAACATATCTGTGTGATGAAGACATCCTGACGATTTAACCAGTCATGTTTTGAACTGACAAGCAACCACAGACTACCTGGATAAGCTGTGGTGACTGGCACACTTCTCGAGGCTCTGTACAATATGCGGGGTATTCTAGCGGCCAGGCGACCCTGTCCGCGGGATGATTTGCAGCGAGGGCAAGCGAGGGCTTCATATCAACAGGCAGATTATTCTAGTCGGCTGGCTGCACCGCTGGACATCTCAACCCGGAAGAGACAGAGATGACCGGCCGGGCTGTGACTGTTGTAAGCATTTGTGCGCAATGCCGTTTGAGGAGATCACGTCCAGCGTCTAATTGTCTACTTGAGTATGTCTTCACAACGCTCTCGGCTTATCTTGTAATCACCATAGCAGACACCCTTGTCCTCGCCTTATCTACCTATCCAAAAGTCCTTGACGCCAGCTTCAGCGATCGAGCATGAGTGTTGTAACGTCATCTGTCAACTTGACATACAACAGGCTGGGAAGAAGCTATCATACTCGTCCGCAAATCTGACAGCCAATGGCTTCTAGCATCTCTCCAATTTTCGTGGCTTCCTCCACTTCAGGACCACAAATGAGATATCCATCTATCATGCGCTCCATCCATCGCTCCATTTGAAGATCCTATGGATCTTACCGTTGCTGATCGGCTTTCCAGTGAAAGCCGGCTTGAAGTCGGACGGCAAAGCTTGCAATACACAGCCGAAACGGTACAGGAGAGCAGGACGTTGCAGTCCGAATATGATCCCGGAGATGGCTTCAAAAATAAAAGATATGCCTAGGCCGATGTCCGAACTATCGAACTTATAGGATATACATCTCGGCGTAGATAGTAAAGGTCATGGAGCGGCGCAGAATGCGCGCGGATATCATGGATGAGGAGAGCAATGGGATTCATAGGAACGAGACGTCGAACGGAAAGCAAAGATCGAAGCGGAGGTGGTATCGTAGAAGGGTCATAAATCGAAGGACTTGGTGGGGATACAATCAGGAGATGAGATCAGGAAGACGTGACCGGGCAGCTTGCGAAGGTTTGCGTGGAGGCTTGATCGCAACGGAGTTCAATTTCTTTGGTTCCACAGTCTCAAGCTCTAGGTAGCTGAAAGGTCCTCAGCCCTTAATGTTCCCGAATTGAGTGCCCGCGCTGACTTGACAACTGCATGCTAAAGCTTTAGCCATACGATTTGGCTCTATTATGGAGTCCTCCTTTTCTCACCATCTATATCTGAGATGAAACAATCTCATGGTACACTTGATCAGACATACCACCAGTTGCTATGATGCAGTGTATTCATGAGGCAAGTCACGCCCTGAGCGATTGGTCCCAGTTCTTGAGCGAGACTTGCAAACCGGAATCTCCAGGCTACCCGCTGCCTTTGCCCTTCAAGCCAATAATACAGGGCGAATAAGGGTAGGACCATCAGCCATGTACGCATTGATACTCTGTTATATCAGTGTTGGCTGGTGGGCTTCGATACCATGATGGATGTTCGTCGATACTGGCAGGGACGCTTTTTGTTTCCAGGAGATGCGGCGGCATGATAGGAGCAGTGTAGTACCAGTCTTTTGAGCAAAGGAATGACCTGATCTGTAGTAGTATGCACCCTTCTTGTGGTTGAACAGAGGAGATGCAAGCTCAGGATTTACGTCTTGGTGAGTTGGAGTCACTCTTTTGCCTGCAACGCCTGAATTTGGCCCCTTAGGAGCGGGTGTCTTGGATTGAGAATCGGAGAGCGTACAAATCAGTATTGGAGTATCAAAAGGAGACTGATGATGCAGCTGGGGTGAAGTGCGCTACACCCCTTTGGGTCCAGTCTGCGCTGCAACTCCATGTAACGTTCCCACACAGGTACTACAGCAGCTACGAACATAAGTCGTCCATATCATCGTCAAGAATGTAATGCTGATAACGATCTGGGTAGATCCGAAAAGAAGATGCTAGATGATGCATTGGTGGCACACTCTTGCGGGCTTACCGGGACGTTAATATGCGCCATTAATTCACTGGAAAGCTTAGAGGAAGGCTGAGCGTTAGAGTCTGGCTTGTCTGGGAGCCTGGCGTGCATGGAGATACCAGTGCACTGAGGCACATGGCACTAGCTTCCATCGCCACATGTATTCTCCAATCGACCCTCTTCGAACGCTGAGCAAAGTCGTAGTGATTTAGCTGGCGGCGTAGACCACTGGCTCGTCTCCTCCACCAGATCCATGGATTCTATCAAATCAATCCGCTAAAGTCCTCGCGCACGCTGCTGGGACACCCTTTTGGCTGAGGGGAAAGGATTCCGTCCATTGCTAGGACTCGCAGCTGACCCAGTAGTGCTGCAGAGACCCGCATCTTGCATACGAGTACAGTGCCTTCCCGGATGGATCGAACCTTCTCCTGGAGACATTTTCAACTGATCCAAAAATAATCTTACCATCTGCTGTCCTCTAACGGCGACGTCGCCGGGGCTACCCTCTCACTCTTTCTAATCATGTCCGCGCTTTGAATGTTCTGTGTAGAATAGTGGGCGTTTTATCGATAAAGAGTTTCCCGCCAAGGCGCAAAACCACCAGGCAGAGACCCCTCATTTAACGTTTTGCTGCACGCCAGCCACGAGGAAAACTGGATTCAACCCACGCTTCTGCTCTCACATCTCGCAGATCACCACGCGGTCTCCATCTAATCTTGTAGCGACACATGCGACTGACTATCAGTCAAGGCCAGAATACTCCGAGCGCATGACGATCATACTGCAGTCCTTGGCCATCCACATTTCTTGGTCCGGACAAGAACAACAAGGAGTACAAAGACGTCCTTCCTCTCACAAAGGTCACGCATCTCGCTCTAGTACCTCCAAAAACGACATGAAGGTATGTCTCAATCAATAGCAAGCTAGGGTCGCATTTGTTCATCCGCCCCAACAGGCCATAAGGCGATCGATCAAGGGTGAGAAAGATACCAAACAGTTACATACCTCAATCACTCCCAAGTCCGCGATAGCCATACAAGCACCGAAAAGGGTACGTCTAGTCTGGTCACATGCGCATCACCGTCTCTGTCACCCGCTAACCTCATAACTTCTCAACAGGTCATCAAGGCCCTCTACGATTACAATCCAGATCCCCAAAACACACAGGAATTAGGCTTTGCAAAAGGCGACTTCTTCCATGTAATTAGCAGAGAGAACGACCCAAACTGGTACGAGGCGTGCAATCCGCTGATACCAACCGCCCGAGGACTGGTCCCAGTCTCATACTTCGAGAACATTGGGAAGACAGAAAGGCAGAGTGGAGGATCAACGACTTCAGGCGCGAGCAATGTAATCCCATCTCATGACTCGGGATACTCGGAGAAACCAGCACACGTACGTCAAGTGTCGACCAGCGACATACGAAAGCCTAGTCATAGCAGGATATCAAGCATGGGGAGGGGTTCGGGGGCCATGGTTTATGGCGTCGTGCAGTACGACTTCAATGCAGAGAGACCAGACGAGCTGGAGGCGAAACAGGGGGAAGCCATTATTGTAATTGCACAATCTAACCCAGAATGGTTCGTGGCGAAGCCCATTGGAAGACTCGGCGGGCCTGGGCTCATACCAGTGTCATTCATCGAGATACGAGATATGTCAACCGGAATGGCAGTACCAGACGCTCAAAGTGCTGTGACAAGGGCAGGGGTTCCAAAGGTCGAAGAGTGGAAAAAGATGGCGGCAGCCTACAAAGATAGTAGTATCACATTAGGGAAGTTCGAAGCAGCTAATGCAACTACCATGCAGAAAGATCTGGAAAGGATGAGCTTGAACAACGGCAGTCAGTCATACAACACATCTAATGGTAACCAATATGTAGGTATCCGATAGGGTTAATGTGTGGTTCAGACACTAACGGGTATTGATACAGAATCAAGGTGGTCATCAACATCGATTCTCAAAAAACACACAGAATCGCTATGACCAGCGATCGCAGCGCCAATTACTCGCCCCAGTATCTGCGTCTATACCTCGATATATCTTTGAAAATGACAAATACTGGTACATCATTGAATGTCAAATGGAAGATGGATCGCATTGGGAGCTCTCTCGCATATATCAAAAATTTTACGACTTCCAGATAGCGCTATTGACACAATTCCAAAGGGAGTCAGTCACACCTCCTGGCGGCAAGCGATTATTACCTTTTATGCCTGGGCCTGTGACATATGTCACAGATGCTATATCGAATGGCCGACGAGAAAGCCTCAATCAATATGTGCGCGAACTTCTGGCTCTTCCGCCATACATTTCCAAATGCGAGCTCGTACGGGAACTCTTTGCGCCTCGTGAAGGTGACCACGAGCTTGACCCTGAAAGGGTAACAGAAGACTACCGTCACTCCAGCGGATCACAGCATTCGTCATTGACAGGGAGTCCATCACAAACAGCATCACGGCAATCATCCCAGGGACAGATAAACGGCACCAACGGGTACGGTGCCATGGGCCCGCCGCAACACAAAGTTACACACCAAAGAAGCCAAGGCTCGACGAACAGCGCCCAGCCAAGCCAGCATTACCGCAATCCGTCCGACTACCAGTATCAAAACGGAGTCAAACCCCAAGCCTCCACCATCACTCAGGCATCCAACAGCTCCTCCGCTCCCAACAATTCCACCACCAACGTCAACGCTTCGGGCGCGCTCAAGATCAAAGTCAACTTCCAAGATGACCTGATAGCGATCAGAGTGCCGAGCGAGATCAGCTTCCAGCAGCTGAAAGATAAGCTGCAAGACCGGCTCAAGGTCCAGGATGAAATTTTGGTCAGATATAAGGATGAACCGACGAATGACTACATTGACATGCAGAGCGATCGGGATTTGGATACGGCGTTGAGTAGGAATCAGAAATTGACGTTGTTTGTTGGTTATGTTTGATAGGGAATCGCAAAGGCGGACTGGTGACAAAGCGGGTTGGATCATGAACGACGTTGGTGAAGGATGGCATGTTCTCTATCAATTTAAGGGGGGATTTGTGGTTGATTGTCTCGACGTTCCGAGCTATGTTATCAGCTACGTACATCCGATGTGGGAGCTAGCTGGCCACTCCGAAATATGACGCAGCATATGTCGAAGGTGGAGGCGTGCTTGGAGCTTTTCGGGTTGGGTATTTGTCGCAGGTAACAGCCAGGTAGCCTTGAAGTCCGTCGAGATCTGTCATCCAGTGTTCTGGTTTGATCTCTTCAATGCTGTCCTTACTGTACTCTGTCATACCATACCGTCCCCTCCTCTTAGGTTGCTAGTTCCGTTACTTTCTTCAGATCCTCCTGAAATCACTCGGTCCCCTCATCCATCTTTCCCACCCACCATTCCGCGCACCGCAACCGCCTCTGGCCCAGCCACTATCGCCAGAGCTCTATGCTCACACCTGTCATCACCCAGCTCCAGTAGCTCTTGCACACGTGTAGACCTCAGAACCCATACCTCCAAGCCCGATCCTCTCCACACCATGTTCTGATTCTCCTGGTCGACCGGATTTATCTGCACATTACGAGGTCGGTTTTTGCCGGTAGTATCCACGTCGATATGGATGGTAACTTGATCACCGGCTTCGATGAGCTACGAGTCGAAATCCACCAATTGGTTGAAGGTATCCCAGATCTTCTATCGAGTATCCAGAACTTTCATCCAGACCCCGCCTAAGGTTGCATTAATGGTTATGAGTCGGAGGATATGATGTCGGAAGTATCGAGGTTGGACGGCATGCGTAGGATTTGAGGAATTGATACTGTCTTTGGGTTATGGTTGACAGGTTGTAGGATGAGTTGCTGAGATATTCGAGACTGTCTGTTATGGAGACTGCTCCATGTTAGTCGAATGGCTGCGCGGGTTCAAATCAGAATTTTCTGAGAAGGAGACATTGAGGACGATACTGTCTTTCGGGATCATGGTCGGAGTAGCTGGAGATGAGCCAGATCATACTCGTAGGTAGTCCTCGTCTTCGTGATTGTTGATGGCTTTAGCCAAGAAAGACAAGATCATAATCACGTGATTTGTGGCTTCACCCGATGCCAAGCAAGAAGTCTATCGCCAGAGACCCTGAAGTGTTCTCGGCCCAATTTCCCCACCTGCCTCACGTGTAAAGAAACATGGCCCTGAATCAGTTGTACCTCGGAAATATCAGACGATGAAAGTTGTGGAAAAGCGTTCGATCGGTGTATTCCTTCGACTGACCGTTGCGGATTGATCAATGACAGACGCAGTTCGACATAGTTATCAGCTAGAATGTCGTGGATTGCGCAAAAGCCCCTGAGTCCTCCAGTCCAGTCATGCCGCCATCTATGCGGAAATTTGCTCTCGGAAGACTCAAACAGCACCCTCGATCCAGACCATATGGTAGCCTCTGTAACGACTACCTTCAAACCTTCACGTCGGCAGCGGGATCACGAAATTGGCATCAATGGGGATTGCAAACGAAGACAGCCCTGAAGACGCAAAACCAGGCACGATGGACAAAGCTACAAAGCGTCAGGGGACTCGCTACTGTTCAGCATACAAATTCAGACAATTGGGGGCCTTTGAATGAGTACGATGAGCGGGTACGCTCGGGGCAATTGAAGGATGATGAACATCAACGGGAAATCGTACAGAATCTACACGACCTCCATGATATGCTAAAGGACTATCAAGCGCCAAAAGTCGCCCATCCCAGCATCGAATCCCTTCGGCCCCCGCGTCGCTCTCTCATCAGCTCCCTCTTCCATCCGAAACCTCCCATGAAAAGGACTCGGCTACCTTCAAACCTGCCCAAAGGGTTGTACATGTTTGGTGATGTTGGCAGCGGAAAGACAATGCTGATGGACATGTTCTACGATACACTCCCTCACAATATTACTTCGAAATCGCGTATACACTTTCACAGCTTCATGCAAGATGTCCATAAGAGGCTGCACGCGATGAAGATGCAGCATGGAACTGATCTAGACGCCGTGCGGTACGTGGCTGCTGACATCGCAGAAAAGGGGAGTGTACTGTGCTTTGATGAGTTTCAGTGTACTGATGTTGCTGATGCCATGATCTTGAGGAGTCTGCTACAAGCTTTGATGTCCCACGGTGTGGTTTTGGTCACGACGTCGAATCGACATCCTGATGATCTATACAAGAATGGCATACAGCGCGAGTCCTTCGTTCCCTGTATCAACTTACTCAAGACTAGTCTGCGAGTACTCAACCTGGACTCGACGACGGATTATAGAAAGGTTCCCAGGCCCCCTTCGGGCGTCTACCATCATCCATTGGACAAAGCAGCGGTCGGCCATGCCGAGAAGTGGTTTCGGTTCCTTGGGCACTTCAAGGATGATCCACCTCACACGGATACTCTTCATGTCTGGGGACGAAGCATCGATGTCCCTAGGGCGAGCGGAGAGGCAGCCATGTTCGCCTTTGATGAATTGATAGGAAGAGCGACTGGGGCTGCTGACTATCTCGAGCTAACCAGGACGTACCATGCATTCATCATCACGGGTGTACCAGGCATGACATATCGGGAAAGAGACCTGGCTCGAAGATTCATTACTTTCATCGATGCAGCGTACGAAAGCCGAGCCAAACTCGTCTTGACGACCGCTGTACCTCTATTCCAGCTTTTCATGTCCCCAGAAGAGATCGAGGATGCCCTCGAAGATGATAGAAAGAAGGGGTCGGTCAAGCATACCGAAGATCATGAGAACGTGGACGACGTGATGCGCCAGATGATGGATGATTTAGGATTGAGCATGAACATGCTCAAGAGCAGCAACATGTTCACCGGCGATGAAGAAAGGTTCGCATTTTCACGAGCGTTGAGCAGGCTGAGCGAGATGGGCAGTAAAGACTGGGTGGAGAGAGGTCTCGGGATGGAACACCGAGGCGGACTGGATGAGAAGGAGGGATGGCAGAGAGTCCGATCTCGATGGAGGGAAGATAGCATGTGAGGCTCTGGCAGATGGAGGACGCATACGGATGCAGACTGCCTCACAGCACACGTTTCGAGATACCCCCATATATTGCGATTATTTGCTATCTGGCACCTTTGGTATTGTTTTGTTAGATCCATTGGGTTCGCGATTTGAGTTTGCTTGGAACGTGTGTGCCGCAAGGGCGGTTGTTGAATCATGGCGGAGTAGCTCCAGGAGCCTGTCTGGATGGTCATAGCATAGAATTATGCGGGATGCGATGCTTCCCATGTTTTCGAATTCCACGTGGTGATTGAAGGCTGGTGGCATCGAACGAGTCACTTTGCCCAGGCGCATGGATGATATTGACCTGACGAAGGGGAATTTGCTATGCAATTTCGATCCGGTTCAGAAAGAGGAGCAGCTTATGCATATTCCAATCTGAACAAGCGAGGAACGTTGATCTACTCGGGAGAGCCAAAACTCTAGTTCTATAGAAAGTAAAGTATGCAGCAGATTGCCAGAAGGTTTACCCGGCATGGACCCCCTTTTCCACGCGATCATTGACGATTATCCCCGCTACTCACGTCAGAGGTCGAACGATACGCCGAGGCCAAACCCTAACCCTGTGTCTGCGCTCAGCTCAAGCAACGGCAAAGTACTTTACGCCCATGCGCCACTCCCGGCGTAGCGATGTTTCCAGAGAGGTGTATCTGTACGACTGTACCTGTACCTGAAACCTGTATTGTTTCCTTCTCATGAAGATATCGTTTGAAAGCATTCCCAACTTTTGCATCTATCATCTCGTCCATAGAACTAGATCTCCCCCGCAATCACATCTGACAATCCTGGTCATTGCGCAATCTGCCGAGGATCGAGGATCCTATTGATGCCCCGCCATCCGTCAATCTTCAGACGCTGGAAGACATGTCCCATCACCCACTCTGGCACAGACCGAAGACTTCGGATGGTAGTCTACTTCCTCCAGGCCTAGGCGGTCATAAAGTCTCCTTCTCCGGCTCGTCCAAATCCACCGACAAAAGACAGAGCGCCCGCCCCTCAAGTCGCCCGTCCACTTCCTCCAATTCGCCCTCCTCCTCTCCAGCCCCACAACTGCACCAGAGGCGAACTGCATCCATTCAGAGACCGGGCACTCAAACAAGACCTTCTCAACAGCCGTGGAACGAGACTCGTAATCTACAGCGTATCAATCGGCAAAGCGAGGCTTTATCGCAGTATGCGCTCAACATTAGTGAACCAAAGCCTTGTCCGCTGACTCCACACACTCCAGATCTACTCTCCTCTCCCCTACGGCTCCCCAACCCAAACCGTTCCTCATCTACCACGATTCCTTCCTCTCCATCCTCGGTCCCAATCCTACTCTGCAATGCCTCATCGAAGACAATCGAGCTCCCTACTTCCACGAAGCCGGCGTCTTTCACCCACCTACAAACACCCTCTTCGTGACCTCGAACCAACTCGAAGACGCATCACCAGACGCCGTCACCACCCGCAATAAAACAATTGTCATCACAAAAATTGAGTTCTTCTCCCCTACGGACTTTACCCGCGACAAGGTCCGCTGCCCGGAGCGCAATTACATGGCCAATGGCGGCACCAACTACCGAGACGGGCTCATCATCTGCGCCCAAGGTAGCCTAAAGGAACCGTCCGGCCTCATATACATGGAAGCCAAACGCCCACACAAGACGACGACACTGCTGAACAACTACCACTCCCGCCCCTTCAACTCGCCAAACGACGTAGTGGTGCATTCCGATGGCTCCATCTGGTTCACAGACCCCATCTACGGTTACGAGCAGGGTTTCCGTCCCAAACCAGTTCTCCCCCAATTCGTCTACCGCTTCGATCCCTCCACTGGCGATATCAGAGTAGTAGCCGATGGGTTCGGCCGGCCGAACGGTCTCTGCTTCTCCCCAGACGAAAACACGATCTACATCACAGACACCGACCTCATCCACGGCGACGGCAACACCGACTACCGCCGCGCCGCCACGATATACGCCTACAGCGTGCTCTGGGAACACGACGCTCCGTATCTGACCAACCGCCGCGTATTCGCCTACGCAGACACCGGAGCGCCGGACGGGATCAAATGCGACGTCTTCGGCAACGTGTACAGTGGATGCGGGGACGGTGTCAATATCTGGAACGCAGGCGGCATGCTGATCGGCAAAATCCAACTCGAAGGCGGCTGTGCCAATTTCTGTTTCGGCAGGAACGGAGAGATTTGGTGCTTTGGGGAGCATAAGCTTTGGAGGGTGAAGCTGGGAGACGAGACGAGGGGGGCGTTGTTGGGGATATGAATTAATTTTTGACTGCGTTATATATAGGGAACATACAACGTCGATGCGTGCGGGGAGATACAACACGGGAAAGTTCTTTGATGAGGTACAAATGCTTTGGGGATATACACCGCTGTTATTTTTATAGATCTAGGTATTCCATGGCATTTGCAAAGGCCGAACTGGGAGGATGAGGGTCGTGATTTATACCGAATTTGCCCATTCGATAGAATACAACAATATCAACGTTTTAATTTTTTTTAGCCGAATCTAGAAAAGAAAAGAAAAGGAATTGGATACAGGCTTTCGTCCACTTACGTCCCCTTGATCCGCATTATTACCACTCGGCACATCAAACATTTCTTTCTTAGCGAGTTTGAAGAAAAAGGCACAGTTTTTGGGAGGGGGGGGAGGTATACACCGCTGTTGATTCTATAAATCTGTAGCTGGGTATTCATTCCATAGCAATGTGCAAAAAATCAACATATCGTTTCCTTCCCAACCAGTTCTAAAAAGAAAAGAAAAGAAAAGCAAACAAAACAAAACAAAAGAAAACAAAATAGATACAGATCTTTCCACCTACCACCTACCACCTACCACCTACCACCTACCACCAATCAGCACACGACACCGACTCCCGGAGAAAGTACCCTATTAAAACTGCGAAAAAGGGCCAGAAGAATAAAGGTGCAATACGACCCCTGTATAGAAATGGGATATTAGTCTATATTTGACAAAATAAAAACGTAGATCCGAATTCAGAAGAGGATACTGTTGATATCTAAGAAATGTATAGAGATAGTGTATACAATCCGTGTCCAGGAAACGCCTTTTCGATTCTAAAGCGTAGGGATAGAGAATACGGGTGATGGAGTGAGGGTGGAGAGATATCATCCACGTGTAATGCAATCCAATGCGGTTTGTTTGTTATTTTCTTACCAGATTCCCATCCATCGCCATCGCCATCGACACCATCTTCGATGGAAAAAAATAAAACCTCGCACACCACCTCCCTCTCCCCTCACACAACCCCCTAAACCCACTCCCACTCCACCCCCCCCACCCTCCCATCCCCCCCAGGAGCCACCGCCCGAAACAACCCCGGACTAGCATCCACATCCGCCCACCCGCACCCTTCGCACGTATCCACCACCGTCGCCTCGTGCACCACCCCCGCATATCGGATCCGGATGCGGCGGTTGCACTTCGGGTTGGCGTTGGGGTTGGCGCCGTTGGCCATCATGGGGACGGAGAGGGCGACGATGGGGTCGGAGGGGGTGGAGGTGGTGCCGCAGGAGCCGAGGGCGGGGGCGTAGTAGGTTAGGTCGCCTGTGTAGGCGTGGGTGAGGGTGGGGGAGAGGAGGGAGAGGAGGAGGGAGAGGAGGAGGGGGAGGAGGGTGAGGGGGGTGGGGAGGTGCATTGTTGGTCGTTGTTCTTGTGGGGTGGGTGTGGGATTGGTAGATTATCGAGGCGTTGGAGGAGATTTGAGATCGGCTTTGAGGTGAAGTATTTCTGTTCGTCGAATGAAGAAGATGGAGCGATTTCGTAGAGAGGGAAGCAAGTTCCATATATATAGTGCTACTAGAGCTTCGAGGGCTTAAGAAAATGAACAAGCTTTAACGGTCAATAGATTGTGAAGCCAAAAACGTGGCTGTTCCCAACAGTTTTCACTCAACAAGACTATAACCCAGTGCGTAGATTGTCATGTAAAATACAGCATACTGCATGAATGGGAAGCAAAAGAATGGACTTCGTCTCTGTGCCAAATACAGTCTTTTTGCTGCCCAACGGCTTCACAAGATCTCGAGTGCCAGAATGAGATATGAAATAAATGCTAGAGAACCGATAACAACGAAGCTTTAGGCGCACGGGGTTTGAAATGATAGCTTAGGACAGGATGATAATACCAGCTTCAGGTGACCAATAGATTCATGAACTTGGAAGATGAAGATGAAGCTGAAGTCTGGTCTGAAGCTCAAAGAGAAGTCTCAAACAAAACAATGCGTTTCGTAGGCTAGATGCTGATGCCAACATCCATGCCAAGATGCTTGATGAACTCCGTATTATATATACGGAACTGAATAAGTCATCCCACTTTAAGTGCCACGCGATATTGTCGTGTAATCAAAGAAAGATTCAATCATCAACCTTCGTGAAGAACACCTCTCCAGTCTATGCCGTGATGCATGGTGTTGCGTACTTTACTTGAGGATGCCAATGAACGAAACACGCTGGCCCAATATTCCTCCCATGCGGCAAGGCGTACCAGATTACGAGCGACATATGAAAGCCTAGAGATTAGTGTTTGACATTTGGACGCCCGTGAACATGCCGACCTCGTGCTGTCTAGAATTGAGGGTAAGGGGTAATATTGCAAGCAAAGCCTTGGCAACGAAAGCATACACAAAGAAAAGTAGAAGATGAAATGCCCGAGTATTCCGCTGTCGTTCGTCTCCTGTTGTGAAAGCGAAAAAGAGGCAGGAAACGTGCGTGTAAAAGCCGATGAGAAACCTCGAGGGAGCTTGGGCAGCGTCATATCTGGCCTTTGATGTCGACTTTCTTGAACGAAGCGTTTCGAGCAGGCTCGAAGAACCTCAGAGCTTTACCAGTGAGCAATCTCACTTCGCCCTCACGTTCCTCAAGGAACGCTTGGCCACCACGATCACATATGAATCGTGCGCTCTCGTCGTCGGATTCGAAGCCGAGTTCTTCCGTGAAGAAGCGAAGCTTGACGTCAGGTTTGTATCTGTGAAGAATGTTAGTGTGAACAAGCGACCGGAAATCTCACAACGTACGCTATGCACATATTTGATAGGGCGGCCAGACGTTCTCGAGCGACAAACATGTCCATGAGATAGGCGCCCATGTTAGGCGTTTCGAGATAGAGTTGAAAGAAGTAATGATAATTACCCAGAGCGAGAGCGGAGCGGGTTTCCAACGCATGCTTTACCGCAGGGTCTTGCTTTTCTTCTGCCGTTGAATCTGCTAGGACATCGTTCATATCGGTGCGATTGCAGGTATGGATGAAATATAGGATACGATAAGCCTTGAATTCTTCCGGATTTCCCCCAAGATGCTGCGAATGCAGTGCACGCAATTGCGTCTGGCATTGGTTATACTCACCCAGGTCCCCCTTCTCTAACGCAATTCTAGCATGTATTTCATAAACATTGACGGTGAAATCCGTTTTTATGTGCTGGACAGTCAGGTCCTGACGAAGAGACTTGAACTGATCACAGATATACGAATAGTTGTTCTCCTTCTTCCACTTCTTCTTCAAAAGGTCCAAGGTCCTCTCTAGCACTGGTAGTGGACGTACGGTATCCGGGTTCGGAGCAGATGTAAGCCGAAAGTACTTTTTCTCCAGATCCTGGCATCGCCCGACAACGGGACCTTGGTCCATATCCTGCTGAGCAGGGCTGGCTTTGCTTGGCATGAAGGGTTGCCGGGACATATGTCCAGGTTGGGTGTCTTCAAAACGCTTCTTCCGGTTTGCCTTCTCATTATGGGACTTACTTGTTCCTTTTCCTGTTCCCTCCAATTTCTTGCGTTTTTCCGGGTGAGATATCCGGTCCTCGAAGACATTGTGACCATTAGTATTTAGCTGCCAAGGAGGAACACTTTCCTGGGTGTGGTGGTAGGTATCCAGTTCGGCAGATTTCCTTTTCTTGGAGAATGTATCAGTGTTCTTCCGATTAGTGTCATGCAAGCTCAAGAGAGCCACCCCATTTCCCCAGGGTGGGTTTGGCATCTGAGTAGCCCTCGAGCGTTCTTCAAAGATCATATGCTGGGGCAACGGCAAATTTGACCAATCAGTTGTGAGCAGAGTATTACTTTCCACTGCATTTGAGATGACCTCCTTCAGCTTTATTTCCATATCTTGCCGACTGATGCCTGGTACAGGATTCTCCGGAGCGAAAGCTTTCTGTACATAAAGTCTAACAGACTCCGGCCAGTCACGCTTCGCCCTCTCCACAGTTGAAGAACTGCTTGATGGGGAGGCCGAGGGCGGTGGTGTTGTCGCCAGGGTGTTTCGTGCAAAGGTACGTCTGGCAGCGACGGACGTGAATGCCGGGATGGCTGCTTGGAAGTCAGATATGCAGGATGAGTGAGGCGGAGGTTATGAAAAGTCGTTCAACGCACAGGCCATTTTGTAAGTTGCAGTCGGCGGTATAAGCCAACCTGGGGCATCAACGCTCATCAGGAAAGCTTAGATAGATGGGACGAGATTATAAGCAAATACAAAGTTCCACAGGCCGTCTAGAGCAGAAAGACACGAATTGTAAGACGTATGAAAATCAGTCGTGTTGACAGAAATGAAGACGGTTGAATGGGTAGAAGATGGTCGATACTCTTTCCACATCTTCTCCTAACTGATCAGGGACTAGCGCGATCCGCCCTAACGCCCGAAACGTCACCTCGCAGGCAGATGGGAAATCCAAGACGGCAAAAGACTGACTTCTGATGAAGCGATGATACTGAATGTTCCTCCAGTCGCTGGAATTAACCCCTGCCGATCGACCTTCCCTCCTTCCAGAGGAAACTCTGCTTTTCGTCCAAGATGCAGTGGGGCTTTATCAAGGGTACACAATCTCCCACCGTCAAGGAAAGAATGTTCGAATATCATAGCTACTCATGCTAATCGTGTACGTAAACAGGAAATTCAAGATACCAAGCCTCCAGAATGGGAAGGCATACTTGACCACCCATCGGGCCTGTTATGTGGACGACCTTGAGCCCAGAAGAAGCCCTGTCGCAATAGAGCTGAAGAGCGTAGATGGATATGAATTCTGCGTGAGTGAAGGGATAGCTCTCGCGTTGATAGAATTTCGCTGATTCTCTATAGCCACGCTGGTTTAAGTCTTCTCCAAAGGTCATCCTTCATCCCAAGACTGCCAAGCGGTTGCCAAACCGGAGCTGGAGTCAATCGACGACCTCAGACCTCCAAAGTGATGCACGCTCTTCAGCGCGAAATTTCAATGCCTCCCCCATATATAACAATGGAAGTCCTCTTGCGAGTCTAGGCTCGGGCCCTAGCACTCCTACACCTAGCAATGCAACATGGGTCTGCACGATCTGCTCGTTCGTAAACCCAGTGCCATCGAACTTCGATCCTGCCACAGCAAACCCCAATATGATCCTTCAGCCTTGCCTGAGCTGTGGCATAAAGCCAACCTACCCACACATATTGAAGGCAGCCGTCAAGAATGCAGCAGGGAGACAATCCAGCCGATCTACCTATCAAGCCAAAGCGCAGCCGCTAGTTGAGCCCCAAGGCCATTACGATGATGAATCGAGGAACGAATATAGCGGCGCCACTTCAAGTCAGACAAATGGTCTTCCCGAGATTCCAAAACTCCAGTGCCCTAGGTGTACATTCCTAAATCATCCATCGTTAATGACATGTGAGATGTGCGGTTTGTCTCTATCATCGATTCAATTCAGAGCACCAGATGATCATGGATATTATTTTCAGCGCCCCGAGTCTCCTGGGCCGAATCTATACGGGAATGGCAAAGATCTTGGCAACGATACAGAATGTGTCAAATTCTCGTTTCGGGCTGGCGGCGAGAAGGACTTTTGTGAGAAGCTAAAGGGTGCAATGGTACAACGCAAATGGTTCCTCCAGAATGCCCCTCCGGTGCCAGATTCATACCCATATCCGTCTCCGAGTTACGAGTCTCGTAGCACGATGACGCCAGGTGGTCAAACTCGACCGCCGGCAGACCGACCCAGAGCTCCTGGTATCGCGGGCCTCGAAGCCAAAGGTCTCCAACTTCGCAAAAAGAACGAGGTCATGATCGGTTCCGCCTTTGAAGATTTGGACGCTCTCATGGCATCGGCCAAGGAAATAGTCGCGCTTGCCGAGAGCTTCGCGAAGAAGTCCGATGATGGGTCCGCTGATGCAAACCAGATCATCGCGGATTCGGCCAAGTCTCTGTCTATGGTAACAACGAAGAACATGCTCGGGTCAAACACTGGCTCCGAATCCCTCTATCTTTCCGAACTGTCCAGAAATCTTGCCGAGTACCTGACCGATGACTCGAAAAGCGTGTTACGCAAGGAAGGTGGCATCATGAGTCTTGTCGACTTATGGGCCGTCTTCAACCGCGCAAGAGGTGGAGTCGAGCTCGTCAGTCCCCTGGAATTCGAAAAAGCAGCCCGGTTATGGGAGAAGCTGAAGCTGCCCGTACGGCTACGTCAGTTCAAAAACGGCCTCCTCGTGGTCCAGCAAGCAGATCGTACGGACGACAAGACCATCGCACAGCTGCTCGCATGGCTTCAGGAGCTGCACGCCTCGCTCCCTAGCGACGACAACGTGCCCTGGGATATCAAGACGTTTGGAAGGGGAATCACAGCCCAGGAGGCAGCACGGCGCTTCGGATGGAGCGTAGGGGTTGCGAATGAGGAGTTGGAGATGGCTGAGGAGAAGGGGGAATTGTGTCGTGAAGAAGGCGTAGAGGGTTTACGGTTTTGGGAAAATTGGGTTATGAGTGATGATGCAGATGGTGAAGATGATGATGATGATGATGGGATCAGTGTTGATCCACTCTACGATATTGATCCTATCAAGCAGAATTTGGAGGATATGGGGCTTTTCTAGACGAGACGCACGCAAGATTAAGCAGGAATCCACTCAAGTGGGTAGGAATTCTCATCTTCATGCAAAATCATCAATTGTTCATAAGCAAGTGTATCCTTGTCCGCCTGCTTAGTTCATGCCTGTAGAAATCAGCGACACCTTCACGCTTGGCCATTGCAAGCCATCATCAGAGGAACAGTAGTTTGATAGGCAGTATCATCTTCGAGGACCACTTTGATGTGGGATTATCGACGCTGATATTATACCTCTAGGAATCACGTAACGGCAATCTTTATCAATTTTACACCGAGAATTCAACGCGAATATGTAGACTCTGTTAGTCCGGCATCATAGTGGAAGATCATATGTCTTGGGCCTCAATGGAAGGGGTCGGTTCAGCATTTGGATAGTAAGAGGGCGTCATGAATGGGAGCATTTAGCGGTGGCTATGAAAAACAAAGGCTAAGGAACCACTGCTGAGAAAACATAGCTGCAGAAGGATGAGTTGATCTATTCATGGACAAACATATGTTGGGCAGTTCTGAAGTGTCCATAACGTAACTGGTTAGCGTGGTCGAGAGCGCACTCTCTGACAGCTATGGGAATCGGCTTGGGGCAGTACGTACTGTGTACATACAGAATCTGTAGCTTAGATGGGCTGAGTCTATAATCTGTACAAACACGGTAGTCGCAGAGGTCTTCGGAAGCGCGTAGCCGATGGCGGTCAACATGTTGCGGTGAGCTGAGACACAAGTGGCAGAGCGGCTCGTCGTTGCCTATCACACAAACAGTACATCTCGAAAAGCATGGCAGAAGCACTACGCAAACGGAAGCGAGGGGTTATCTTCCCATTGGGCGCAAGGCTGCTCACAGCCTTCTTTGAATTCCATCGAGGCTTAGCCTGTAGTACCTAGGTCCTGAAGGCAACTAGGCAACCACGTAGGCAACAACCCGTGGGGTGATCTGGGACGGAATGGTTTGTGAATGATCGGACCGCTGTAGGTCCTAGCCACAACATCTTTTAGAACTTGTTGGTAGGATTGGCAGTCGTTGCAGACCGATCAAACACCGCGATATTGCATCCCGATCATGTGCGCAGTATGTCAGATTGCGCCGATCATCAACGGGCAACAGTATATCAAATGTCTTGTACCCGTAGGTATTGCCGTTGTAGTCGTTGGTTCTGCAAGACCATGGGTGCGATTAAGAATGCTGTCAGACGTAGGGTCAATACACAGTGGCCATAGTCCTCCAGGCTGAGCGCAATATGCTACACTCAACGGATCCTGATTGTTCAAGAAATGGTAAACAGCCACGGCGCGTAAGTACTGAGCTAAATCTCTTACGCGGATGGGTCTGTCGTCTGATGCAACATTTTGTCTGAGGGAGGCTCAACATATCGTTTGCGGGGGCAATCACCTAGGTCTATGCTGAACAAGGAAGCTACACAGCTCTCTTCATCGTCCACTCGGGCAATTCTCTCAGGTAGTCGGTACTTGAGGAGCTGGGGATTTGTGTGGACGGATGAGCATACAGATGTCAACAGTGGTCGAGTGGTTTGCCCCACATGATTTAGTCTTGAACTGCAAAGCGATGGCGTCGACTTGCACTAAGCACGCGACGGCTTGGATGTGCGTGTGCAACGTGGGATGTTAGGAAGCTGATGGAGGGTTGCTGCGGACTCTCAATGGGTGACATCGAAGGGAACATTCATCCATCTGCATGCTTGTCGAGCCGTCTCAAGGATTGGCGCTCACAGCGAATGAGAAGTGGGTGACACATTCGATGGATGATTCTCCTAGGACAACCTTTGCGGAGGACTCCAAGCTGAGCTAGCCTGTAAGTTACTAAGGTAACCTACCTAAGTTAGGGTACTAGTCTAGCGCCTTGGTTAGAGGACTGCCCGAAAAGCAACGTCAACTGCCCGTCCCGTGTTGGTTCAATATCATCATTGCAGCTGCCAACACTCCGGGTCATCACTCTTCCTATCGAGTGTAGCAACATCGTTCAATCGCGACCTATTGGCATATGTTGTAAATATGGACCTTCTCGAGTTGTAATTCAAGTTTGCTGCATGTTCGGTGAATACATCGCATATTTGTGCTGAATTATACCGAAGCATACTGGACCTGACACTCCCTCCTCACCCTCGGGACGAACATATCGACGATATAGCTGTTAATGCCATAATGCCTGCAAGAATATTGCAAAGCCGATCCCCCGAAAGTTGCAAGATTGGTTCATGTTCGGATTACAGCGTATACTCGGATTACTCGGCGAGCACCGCACCAACGGACAATAGCACTCATCCATCCGTACAAGACTACAAACAGTCGAGAAACCCCTCCGAGGAGGTTGGTTGGGACATACCACACTACTCATATCGTGACTGTGTGGAGCCAAAGGCTTCAGCAGAGACATACGCATTCAGTGTCTCCTCTGAGACGCCAGACCAAAGTCAGGATCAGGCTCTTCCACCCTACGAGGTACCACTCGATGGTTACGAATTAGTTGCCACGAAGCCTCTGGCATCCTCGTCCCAAGAGTTTGCGGAGTACTTCCCCTCGACCCAAAGACTCTGTATCAGGCATGATGATTCGACGTTGGATGGCAATATGAACCTCCGGGTCGATACAAAAGCTCGGACCTTTGACGGAGGAGATGTGGATCTCACTCTCTTCCATCTTCGGATGCATGATTTGAAGCGTCGAGAGTTCTCTCTTCGTCGGTATTGTAGGGACTCGGGTCGGGAGATTTGCCATTCAAGCATGAAGTGTGTTAAGCCATCCATAATGAAAAGGCCTGGGCTACAACGGTCCATGAGTAATGCGCTTTCTAGCCTACGGGCGAAGTCCGACTCCAAGGTACCTACGATAACCGGGTTGAAACGGCATGACTCTGGTTACGATTCCATGCCTGAAGATGAGTTCGGGCATGACGATGAGGTGTCGTCTTCGAGAAGCTTGAAGAGCTTGAGTAATTTGCAGCTGTCGACTAATACTACGCTACTGGAATTTTCAAACTACGCCCACCTTGAGATCATACGTCGAGGAGCCAAGGCATCCGAAAGATACGAATTTGAATACTGGGGTACGAAGTATGCTTGGAAACGGATCGCGGTAGCATCAGGCAACTTCAAAGAGGTCTCATATCATCTCTGCAGTACGAAGACCTCGGCTTCGCTGGCGCACATCGTACCTATTCCTCAGAGCAGCTCAGACCTCGAAGAAGAATTGGCAAAAGGGGGATGGGTCCCTCCATGTGCTCTGATATTGGAAGAGTCTGTGATTGATCAATCCACTGACCTGGCCGAGTAAGTGGTTCACTTTTGGCGCAGGACCAGGATTTCCGAGACGCATACTAATTGCGATTAGTGTTATCGTTGCTTCCGGCCTGATCGCTCTCGTGGATGACTGCATCAAGAGTCGGTGGCATCAGAAGAGCCATGCCTAGGTCTCGGTCCCGACATTTACCAAGTCTCAGTTGAAGAACATGAAGTACGTTGGACCTGACCGTGTGATGGATGAAGTGTTCCGCCAACGGGAGACGACATCTTCCTGGCACCCTACCCCTTTATGACATATCGATTGCTAATCTATCCCATTGGATTTTCGTCCGGATTATGGCTACATCTGGATCGCCTCTACCTTCGTGACCAAAGTTTTCTTCTTCATATCATGTTGTATATTTATCGCCATCTCATGTAATATAGGTCTTAATACGGATGAAACCAGCGATAGTGTGAATTCGGTTAAAGGAATTACATATATGAACATCTGAAATATGATACTCCGTTCTAGGTAGTTTGCTAATACAATTTGCCTGAGTCAAGCTGACGAGGTCTTGATTCGCTTGGCTCACATTGGTGCAATATGAACGCACGGTCCCTCTGAAAGATGTACCCTATAACGCCACAACAAACCTTGACATCAAGCATCTGTACTACTACAACACCGGCATCATCTCGCAGGACCTTACTGCAGCCCAACGCCAGAGCAATCTGGAGCAGGAGCGCTGGAAACTATATACTGTTATTCGGGGAATCAAATGGGAAAGGCAAAGCCCGATGTGTAAAGACGGCACTAGCGCGACCTAGTCCTACCTAGTGCTATCATAATCGTGTAGCTCCAACGGCAGTGAGACCCTACCCAGTTTCCCCCCTCCCGAAGCCGTTCGCTCCTTCCGCTCTACAACGTCCCACGTACTAGTAGTACCACCACTCGTTCTTCACCAGCCCCATTTCTTCAGAGATCTGTCACAGTCCATTGGTAGCACCGCAGCTGTGAATCTGTCCATTTAAACATTACTGGGTCCAACGCATCTCGGTACCAATGTGTCGGGCTTCCCACCGCTCCGCCTCGTCCAACCTATCGACGGCTAGCAAGAAACACCTTACTGATGACAGCCCAAGTCTGATACTAAAACCCCTTTTGCAGATTTAGCAGCTGTTCAAATCACTTTGAGTCACACAACATCTCTTCGATTGCCTCTTCTGCTCTCCTTTGATAGCCCCCCCCTGTTGGGCCTCCTTTCCTCTTCTAGCCGAATCAGCTGGCCCTACTCCACGAATAATCGCTCTTTCCACCTACTCTCGGACTCCTCGGCCATAAATCACAAATGCCAGCACACTCAACAACCATCTCATCCGCCAATCCTTCGTTGCGGCCCGTACAGACGGATCCCGTAGCGGTCCTTCAGGTTCGGATTTCAGCAGATGTTCGTGGGGTTCGAGCTAACGTTGGTGATATCTGAGACATTCGGAGAAATGGTGAAATGAGAGCTTCGAATCAGGCGAGATCCTGCATGGACGTCTCTCTACCTCTCCTCCATGTCTTCATCTTACTTGACGGCCCCATGCCTCACCTGATTCTCTTGGATTTGGGTGTTGTCTTGCCTTGCTGTTCTACCATCGATCCCTGACCATGGAGCCGATGCAAATATCATCGGGTCTACCCTCCTCCCCAATCTGTATATACACCGACTATCCTCTCTTGGTACCCCATAGGATTGCTCTCCCACAATTCACCTCACCGCTTTGTCGTTAACACAAACCACCCAAATCGTCGATCTACCGTTTGCTATCACGTTCCTCTTTATACCAAAATCTTCAGATCTCTGCACTACGATTTCAATGTACCCATACCGCTCCGCGCCGGTAACGCTCAACATCAGACCATTCGATCCGTTCTTCCCATCGAGCCCTCCTACTTCATACAGAAATTCTCCAACTTCGTACGCTCCATCCCCACCATCGAGAATGTCTTCGTCGAGCGTCGCTCAGCGCTCGTCTACCTGGCAGGATAAGCTTCAAGGTTTGTCTATCCCCCGTTGTTGTAGGGCTCTCTCTTTTCCTGTGGCATGTATGAGGACCCACCAATTGCACCTTTTGAAGCAAGCTCTTGTTGTCCCTACAGTTTTAGCCGGGGATCCCTCGCTCGCTGGCACATGGTAGAGTCTCGCAAACCTGAAGCCCATCCCTAATGCCGCACGATCGACCACCAAAGCATCTGACATCTACACAGAGCACTGTACAGCCCGCCGCATCCCTGCCCCTTCCTATAACGTCCTCTCCGATCGTCGCGGCAAGCGTACGGCTTGGTCCTGCACCGTCAGCGTCAGTGGCCAAAACGTGCCTGCCAAGTACTGGTACGACGGGCAATACGTCAACACAGCCAAGGAAGACGCCGCCGAGGCTGCGTTGCAAAAGCTTCAAGGCAAAACCAGCCCCGGAGGAGGGAGCGGCGTTCAGCAGGGACGGATCGTGGGATGGGGAAGGTAGATGTCGGTTGCGTTACATGGAGAGAATGCGAGCAGGTTGCAGAGCGTGAGACGCGAGATTAATCATTTCATTGGTTGGATATTCGGATAGATGGGCTTGCTTGGGAAAGGGGACTGTACGACCATTGTGAAAATCCCTACTTTGGAGCAATGGAGGATGACAAGAGGAGTCGCATGTATTACCAAAAGGGACATTCATTCGACAGCGATGGTTTGGGACAGAGGCGGCTTGGGTAGTTTGGATTCTTCACTCATGTCACCGGGGTGAAGTATTGTGTTGGCGGATTGATCGCTTCTCTTCTGGTGTATCACGAGCTTGTTCTAAGAATTGTATCCTGCAATTGCTTTCAACTAATCCGATTTACACTCTTCCGATTTGTGAACATTATTTGTTCCCCAGTACGTCAACTGACTTCCTGACCTCGATCGCATTTAGCCTTACCTATTACCATATCCACACAACATCAATGCTGCCCTTGGTCACACATACACACAACGTTCATCAACAGAAATACAAGTAAATAACCCGATTCCTCTCCCCGATCCCTCCCATCCGTCCCATCCAAAAACCTCCTATCCTCCCTATCCCTCCCATCCAAAAACCATCAATCCCATCACAATATCATATCAGTCCCCCCTAGCATCCCATCCCATTCCCCCCCCTCCGCCACCCTCGCAAATAAACCATCACAACCCACAACCTTAACCTCAACCTCAACCTCAACCTCATTCATTTGTGGTAGAAGATGTCGCTTTGATTGATATTGTTCGTGGTATTGGTGATGATGGATACTGGAGCGGGTTTGGGAGGGGGGACTGGGAGGGGTGCAGGTGATGGGGGAGGGAGGGGGGAGAGGTATGGGGA
>JAABUR0100001783.1_pt1 | contig 36468 bp, 32 predicted proteins | sample 5560091 | NCBI WGS metagenome assembly JAABUR01 (sample SAMN10711879, study PRJNA513375) | rock metagenome | isolation source: Antarctica rocks | place: Antarctica: Victoria Land, University Valley sud | reverse complement strand
TTCTCGACCGCGCCGCTTCGCTCGACCAGCTCTCGCGCAACCAGGCCGACGTCGTCCGGGCCGTCGGTCTGGCGACCAAGCAGGTCGCCGAGCGGCAGCAGGCGGCCGACAGCGCACTCGCGGATGCCCGGGCGCTGGAACGCCGGATGGCGGCGGCCAAGATCTCGATCGAGCGGGACCTGGCCGCTCAGGGCAGGCTGGTGGACCGGCTCAAGGCGGAGCAGCGGCTGTTCTGGCGGCCCAGCCCCCGCCCAGCCCCCCGGCCGCCGGCTACCACGGCCCGGCGTCCGGCCGTGCCGGGTTAGCCGTTGCCTCGTCGTACGCCCAGCTCGGGAAGCCCTACAGGTGGGGTGCGACCGGTCCGAACAGCTTCGACTGCTCCGGGCTGACCATGTATGTCTGGGCACGGGCGGGGGTCTTCCTGCCGCACTCGTCGCAGGCCCAGTACGGCTCCGGTCCGCACGTCTCGCAGAGCAGCCTGCAGCCCGGTGACCTGGTGTTCTACGGGAGCCCGATTCACCACGTCGGGATCTACGTCGGCGGCGGGAGCATGATCTCGGCTCCGCACACCGGCGACGTCGTCCGGCTGCAAGCGGCCTTCCGCAGCGACTACGTCGGCGCGGTGCGTCCCTAGGGCGACGGCGCCGGTGCGGTAACTGCGGGAAGCTGCGGCGCGGGAAGAGCCGGTGAGGTCGGCCGGACGGCTCCGACGTACCCGCCCAGGTAGACCGGTTGCACCCGGACCAGAGCGCCGGTATGCGGGGCGGCCACCATGGTGCCGGCGCCGACGTACATCGCCACGTGGTGAATCGAGCGCGGGTCGGCCGGGTTGGTGGCCCAGAACAACAGGTCACCGGGCGCCAGCTCGGCCAGTGACACCGCCCGCCCGGCCGACCACTGTTGGCGCGACGTGCGCGGCAGCCGGAGCCCGGCCTGGTCGTAAGACCACCCGGTGAGTCCCGAGCAGTCGAAGGCCGCCGGCCCGGTGGCTCCCCACAGGTAGGGGAGCCCCACCCTGGTAAGGGCAGCCGCGACGGCGGCGGCGGCGATCGGACTGGGCGCAGCGGTGGAGCCGACGGCTGCGGATATCCCCCCGACCCCGCGCTCCAGGGCGAGAGCAGCGGCAGCCCGCGCGGCGGCGATGCGCGCGGCGGCCGCCCGCGCCGCGGCCGCCTCGGCGGCCAGCCTGTCCTCCTCGGCGATCCGCCGTACGTCGGCGTCGGCGGCGGCCAGCAGCTGTTCGGTCTCGGCGAGCAACGAGCGGACCCGCGTCGCCGCGGCCGCCGACCGGGCTTCGAGCTGGGTCTGGCGCAGGGCCAGCGCACGCAACCGGGCCTCGATCCGACCGGCCTCGGCGCTCGCGCCGTTGGCCGCTGCCGCTGCCGCCCGGTCCGCATCGACGATCGTGGTGAGGCTGTGATAGCGGGTCGCCAGGTCAGCCATGCTGCTGCCGTCGAGCAGCGTGGCGTAGAGCGCTGCGGTGCCGCCGGCTTCATAGAGCGCGCGCATCCGGTCACCGGCGGCGTCGGACCGATGATCGGCAACGGCCCGGGCGTCCTCGAGCTGCCGCTGGGCCAGCAGATGCTTCGTGACCACCGCTCCGAGCTCGGCGTTGACGGTGTTGTAGTCCTCCGTCGCCTGCTCCGCCTGCACCTGCAGCCGGTCGACCGCCACCCGCAACTCGGTGGCCTTCGCCTGGGCACTGGCCAGCCGCGGCGACGCCGCGACCGCCGGACCGACATGGCCGGCGGCGAGCCCGGCGACCATCGCCAAGGCAGCGCCGACGGCGCCCAGCCGCACCCGGCCCGAGGCGGTCCGGGGGGTCACGAGGTAGCCCGGGCGCTGCCGCTCACGTCCACCTCGGCCAGTCCGGCCATCGGCCGGAGTCGATGCAGCAGCAGCGTGGCCGCCCGGCCACGCAGCCGAAGGTGCACGGTGCCGTCCCGGTCGATGCGGAAGCTTGATGTCGGAACCTGCTCATCCCGGCTGCCGGCGAACCGGGATGCCGTGTCATAGGCGGCCTGCAGGTCCGTCGACCCACCGCGCTGCCAGCTCTCGCTGGCGACGCTGGCGGCTGCGGCGGCGTCGTCGGTGAAGCGGACGCGGGTTACCGCGACCGAGATCCCGTCGAAGACACAGACGCCGAGCACGGTCAGCACCAGCGTCACCTTGACCAGCCAACCGAGAACGATGTCGCCACGGTTGCGCTCGCCGATCCCGCTTGGCCACACGTGCAGGCCCATCTCGCTCCGATCGGGGTCTTGCGAAGAAGTTCGGCTGGGCGGCCCCGAACCTGAAGGGTGGGTGTGTCAGGCCCGGCGCCGGCGCATCGGCAGGCTGGCGGCGAGTGCCGTGAGCTCCGGGACCCGCAGCCGGCGGGCGACCAGCACGTAGCACGCGGTGCCGACCACCAGGGCGACCGCCAACGCAACGGTGCTGCCGGCCGCACCGGTGCCGGCGACCCGGCCGGTGAGGTGGGCCGCGGCGTACGTCGGCGCGGCGGCGACAACGGCGGCAGCGAGCAGCCGAACGTGCGTCCGCAGCACGTGCTCGTCCCGACGGCCCGCCAGCCGGCGCCGTAGGACGGCGTTGGTCAGGCCGAAGCCGACGGCGTACGACGCCGCGTAGCCGAGCGCCAGCCCGATCACCCGGTCGTCGGCCGGCAGGACGACGTACAGGACCAGGTCGACCGCGACCATCACCGCGTTCACCACGATGTTGACCAGTGCCGGCGTACGGGTGTCCTGCAGGGCGTAAAAGGCCCGCAACTGCAGTTGGAAGGCGGAGAACGGCACCAGCCCGACGGCGAACGCCGCCAGCACGAGGCCGATCTGGCGGGCGTCGGCGATCCCCACCCGGCCGTGGTTGAAGACGGCGGTGCCGACCAGCGGTCCCAGCACGACGTAGGCCACGGCGGCCGGAACCAGCACCACCGCGGCCAGCCGCAGGCCGCTCGAGAGCTCGGCCCCGAGGGCGTCGCGTCGACCGTCACCGGCCTGCCGACTCATCCGCGGCAGCAGGGCCGTGATCACCGAGACCGCCACCACGGCGTGCGGCAACGAAAAGATCGTGAACGCATAGAAGTACGGCGAGTAGCCGGCGGCGGCGCTCGCCCCCGCCGCCCGGCCGGCGGCGGTCGCGAGCCGAACAACGACCAGGTAGCCCAGCTGGTTCACCACGACGTAGAGCAGCACCCAACCGGCCAACCGGCCGGCCGCACCCAACCCGGTGCCGCGGAAGTCGAACCGCGGTCTCCACCGGAAGCCGCTGGCCCGCAGCGAGGGCAGCAGCGCCACCGTCTGGACCACGATGCCGGCCGTCGTGCCCAGCGCCAGGGTCAGCGTCTGGGCGGTGCTGAGCAGTTCCCCCGGCCTGGTCCGCGGCAGCGTGAAGTAGACCGCGACCGTCGCCAGCACGACCAGGTTGTTCAGCACCGGCGCCCACATCGGCGCCGCGAACCGGCCGCGGGTGTTGAGGACGGCGCCTATCGTTGCGCCCACGCCGTAGAAGAAGATCTGCGGCAGAAAGAACCGGGCGAAGGTGACAGCAGCCTCGCGCTGCTCGCCGGCGAGGTGGCCGTAGAGGCCGATCAGGAGCGGGGCCGCCAGAACCGCGACCACGGAGGTCAGTCCAAGCAGCAGCCCTACCAGCGTGAGCAGCCGCTGGGTGTAGGCCTGGCCGCCGTCGGGGTCGCGGCGGGCGGCCGAGACCAGCAGTGGTACGACGACACTGGTCAGTACGCCGCCGAGGAGCAGCTCGTAGACGATGTTCGGAAGGACGTTGGCGATGTTGTAGGCGTCACCGGCCTGGCGTGCCCCGATCGCCGCCCCGATCGCGGCGACCCGCAGAAAGCCGGTGCCCCGTGAGAACAGCGTCCCGACGGCCATGGTGCCGCTGGCCCGGGCGAGGCTTCCCGGGTCCTGGGCGGCACTCTCGGCGGGTTCCTCGACCGGGTCGGCGGCGGGGGCCCGCCCTGCCGGCCCGCCGTCGGTCACGACAGGTTCGCCGGCCGGCGCCGGGCCCGCCACGCCCGCCGCGTCAGTCGGGCACCGACGGCCAGCAACAGCACCGCAAGGGCGCCGCCGGTGATCCCGAGCGCCACTGCGCCGTACGCCGTCGACCGGACCAGCAGCTTGACCCGCTCGGCGTAGGGCCGTCCCTCGGGTGTGAACAGCTCGGCGTACACCGTGAAGACCCCGGAGGTCCGCACCGCGCGGGTGGTCTGCACCGGAACGGTGGCGGAGTGCCCGGCCTCGATGGTTTGTACGCCGGGCGACCGGGTCGTCACCCGCGCTGCGTTGCTGCTCAGCACCAGCTCGACCCGGACCGGCTGGGACAGCCCGTTCACCACCGTGACCGGGATCGTCCCGGACCGGCTGGTGAGGGTGATCAGGCCCGCTGTGCCGATGCGTACCTGGCTCTTGAGGCCGAGCAGCGCCGACGCCACCGTGGACAGGAGCTGTCCTGCCCGTGGCAGGTCCCCCCGCCAGGCCGCTGACTCGAGCCGGAAGGCGGCCAGGTCCAGGCCCACCGCGGCGGCGTTGGGGCCAACCAGCACGCTCTCGAACTCCCGCAGTCCGGTCCGCACGGTGGTCACCGATCCCGATCGCCCGCTCCGCCCGAGGTAGGTCGCCGGCAGCTCCAGGGCGAGCGCCTGGGCCGGATAGGTGAGCGGACCACGAGCCGTTGCGGTAACCGCGCCGGCCGCCGCCTCTGGCAGCGTGATCGGCCGCAGCCAGGGCACCTGACCGCTGGCGGTGAGGATGTCACGGGCGTACTCGGGCGCCGGGTTCCAGCCCCGGGGGGGCGCTACCACCACCGTTCGCGGGGTGTTCGGTCGCTCCAGTGTGATGAGCATGGTCTCGGCCAGGATTCGCTGGGCGTCCAGCCGGGCGGACCGGCCGGCCGTCGGGCCGCTCCGCAGGTTCCCGGCCCCGGTGTCGAGCAGGGCGCCGAGCGTGTCGTCGGTGATCAGGGCCCGGACCGTTCCGCCGACGGTCTGCACGGCCGCCCGGGCGTCAGGGGTGTAGGTCAGCGTCCGGGTCAGCGGCAGGGCAGCGCCGCTGAGAAGGAACGTGCCGACACCGGCACCGGCCAGGGTGTCCAGGGCCGGCTTGGTCAGCAGGCCGCCGGCCGGCCAGCCGATGTCGCTGGCGTCGACCGACCCCGGGAGCAGCTTGCGTGAGATCTCACGCCCGGTCTGGACGGTGTGGCTGACGTCGTCGCCGAGCCCCGCGCGCACCAGCGCGACGGTGTCGGGGTCGGCGTAGGGCAGCGCCATCACGGCTGCACCGGATGTGGCGCTGCGCAGCTGAGCCAGCCATGCCGCCGCCGCGGGACCGCCGGCTCCAGCAGTGGGCGGACCGCCACCGTCCGGGCGCACCCGATAGCCGTCGGACATGTCGGCGGCCGCCTCGAGCAGTGCCGGGTCGACGGCCAGCGTCACCGGCACGCTGGCCCCTCCCCGCTGCCTACGCGCGTCGTTGGCGGCACCGACCAGGGTGTTCAGCCGGCCGCCCCGGCTCATCTCGGTCGCGAGGCCATCCCCGAGGAACTCGCCCGACGGCCCCCGGGCCGGCGGTGCGACCACCGGCCACACCCACGCCAGCCGGGTAGGGGTGAAGCCGGCGACCCGACCCGTATAGGGCAAGAAGGTGCGGATGCGCCCGATCGTCAGCAGCGCCTCCGAGCCGGCGGACCGGCCGCGGGCCTCGACGCCGAGCGGGTAGACGCCCGTTGTGCTCAGCCGCAGGTCGTCGACCGGCGTGGCGATGTCGAAGTTGATCGACGCGCCGGGCACCAGGAGACCCGTGAGCATCGACTCCGTGGCGGGCACGGCGAAGCCGAACGACCCCGTCTCGGCCGCATTCCGGCCGAGCGCGCCACGGGTACCGATACGCAGGCTGGACAGCCGCAGTCGGACCCGTACGTCGGTCAGCGGGGCGGTGCCCCGGTTGACGAGGGAGCCGCGCAGCCGCAGCGTGGTGCCCGGCCGAGGGGCGACCGGCTCGAGTGCACTAACGCTTACCTGCACCGGTAGCCCGGACTCCGATCGCGTGCCGGTGGTGGGAACCGGTGCGGGGGTGCTGTCGGCGGTGGCGGGGACTGCGTTCGGCGGCAGCAGCAGTACCAGCGCTCCCAGCGCAGCGGCCGGGGCGATCCGCCGCGGCTCGGGCCACTTCCTCACGCGGGGTCCGCCAGCAGTGCAGGCGCCAGATCCACCAGCCGCCGCTCGTCGGCGTACGCCAGCCAGCCGGCGACCTCGAGCAGCGGCACCCAGGCCACCTCGGCCACCTCGATGTCGTCAGCCGAGAGCGCGCCACCTTCGGCGAGCAGGAGGAAGTGATGCACGGTCTTGTGCACGCGGCGGCCCTCGGCCACGAACCAGAAGTCGATCGTGCCCAGTGGAGCGACCACCCGGCCGGTGATCCCGGTCTCCTCGGCGACCTCGCGGACGGCGGCATCCTGGTGGGACTCACCGGCCTCGACGTGGCCCTTGGGCAAAGACCAGAGGAGCCGGCCGCGCCGATCCAGCCGGCCGATCAGCGCCGCGCTGGCCGCCGGGCCCGGGCCGTCCACGACCAGCCCACCGGCCGAGGTCTCCTCGACCCGACGCAGCGGGCGCCGGCGGGTGGGGCGGGCGGACGCCACGCTTCGATACTAGTTGCGCTCGGCACCGAAACCCGTCGGCGCCGCGGTCGGCCCGGGACGGGTCGCCGGCGGCCCGGGGCTTGGCCGGCGCCGCGTCCTGCGGGTGTAGCAGAAAGTCGTGATGCCGAGCAGGGCTCCCCACAGCACGAACCAGGGATCCCACAGGTACAGGTGGCCGTAGAAGCCGCGCCAGTCCATGTCGGCAGGGGTGCGAATGGCGCCGCTCATGACCAGCAGCTGCACCCCGATCTGGGCGCCGCCGTAAAGGATCAACAGGGCGGTCGCCCCCCAGCCGGCCAGCAAGAGCATCCACCGCGGGAACCGGCGCTGGCCCCAGGGCTGGGCGAGGGCGAGCGCCAGCAGCCCGCCGGCGACCTTCAGCAGGCCGACGAACCACAGGACGAAGAGGACACCCACGTGCCCGGACGCGGCCAACTCGACGGCTTCCCGGCCCACTCTGTCCAAGCCGACTGTCCCGCCGCCGCCCCAGTAGAAGCTGACCGCGGCAAACGCGAACGCGCATGCGCACGCTGCGTACCCGGCCCAGCGACCAACCCGAGACCCATCCTGGGGATCATCTGCAGCGGTCAAGCGGCCTCCGTGGGCCTTGCCCGGGACGGTCGGGAACCGCGCGGCCATCCCCAGGATGACAGGTTGTGCTCCTGACTCAGGGCGGTCTCAGGTGGTCCAGCGACAACCGCTGGCTGCGGCTGCGGCTCCTGTCCGGATACGGCGAGCAGTCGATTCGGCGTTCTGCCATAAAGAATGGGTGCAGCACCCGGCTGCTCTATCGAGGGCAAAGGAGCTTCTCGTGAAGTACTTGAGCGCGGGAGCCGCGCTAACCGTCGCCATGGCGTTGACGGGCGCCGCGCAGGGTGGAAACCCCAATGACTCGGAAGGCGCCGGGCAGGCCAGCTACCAGGTCATCAATCTCCCCTCTCTCGGCGGATCGTCCAGCGTGGGCAACAGCATCAATAATCGGGGCTGGGTAGCCGGTCGTTCCAATCTGCCCGGCGATTCGACCCGGCACGCGACCCTTTGGAAGAGCGGGGCCATCAACGACCTCGGCACGCTGGGGGGCCCGAACAGCGCCGTGCTATGGCCGGTGAAGAACGACCGCGGCATCATTGCGGGCATCAGCCAGACCGCCGAGCGCGACCCTCTCGGCGAGCGATGGAGCTGTTCGGCGTTCTTTCCGGCCGCGACCGGCACCGGCTACCGGTGCCTCGGCTTCAAGTGGGAAGCGGGCGTGATGAGGCCGCTGCCCACCCTCGGCGGCACCAACGGCTTCGCAACTGGCGCCAACAATCTGAGCCAGGTGGTCGGCTGGGCGGAGAACAACGTTCGCGACTCGACCTGCATCGCGCCGCAGGTCCTTCAGTTCCGCGCGGTCCTGTGGGGGCCGAGGCGGGGCCAGATCCGTGAACTTCCCCCTCTCCCTGGTGACACGGTCAGCTCTGCCACGGCGCTCAACGATCGGGGTCAGGTCGTCGGCATCTCCGGCTTCTGCGACCAGGCGGTGGGGAGGTTCAGCGCTATCCACGCCGTGCTCTGGCAGCACGGCAAGGTGATCCCCCTCGGGACCCTCGGCGGAGTGGCGTGGAACACGCCGATGTCCATCAACCAGCGCGGGGACGTCGTCGGTTTCTCCAACATTTCCGCAGCTGATGGCGGCGATTTCAACCCGCACGCCTTTCTGGTGCCGAGTGGGGGCCGCATTCGAGACCTGGGTACGCTGCCGGGCGACGTCACCAGCCAGGCATTGGGAATCAATGAGCGGCGCCAGGTGGTCGGCACGTCCTGTGACGCGAAAGGCAGCTGCCGGGCGTTTCTATGGGACAATGGTGTGATGATGGATCTCAATGAGGCAGTCCGCCCGGGCTATGCCGATGTCCTGACTACGGCGAACGACATCGACGACGTGGGCAGGATCACCGGTCAGGCCCGTGACGACACCAAGGGGCGGGTTCTCGCCTTTGTGGCGAAGCCGCGTCGGTAGAGGTAGAAAGGCCGAGTAGCTCAGTCAGCACCTGCCCCGCCGCGACCGCGGCAGGGCGGCTGCTGGTTGGAACCAGACATGGGTCGCGGCGATTGCCCGCCAAGGTGACCACCCGGCGGCGCCCTTGACATCCATCGGACAGCGGGTGCCGGCAGCGAGCTGCGCCGCCGTGGGCAGGCTGGGGTAGGCGTCGGTTTCGCCGACCCGGAACGCGATGTAGTGCGCGGTCTCTTCGTCGAGGCCAGCCAATGCGGTGAGCTCTGTCAGCAACCGATCCAGGGAGACACTGCGGTCGAGACGCAGCTTCCCGGTAGCGACGGCTCGGGAGAACCGGCGGATGGCCACGGCCTGGATCGGGCTCAGGTCGAGCTCTTCTAGCGGCGCAGAGGTGAGGGCGAGCGGCGAGGGAAACGTGTGCGTCAGTCCGAGTTGGGTCAGCCCGGGAACCGGTTCCCCGTACCGTTCGACGAGCTGGGCGGCGTGGCGGTCTCCGGCCTGCGCCGAGGCGTGTTGGTCGAGGATGGCGCGCACACCCGTTTCGAACGGGTCCCAGGTACCGGGCGGGCGCAGACCGGGCCGCTGTGCGACGAGTGGGCCGACGACCGCATCCTGGGCAAGGTGCTCGATAGCGCGATCGAGGTCCAGGCCGAGGCTGGCAAGCCGGCGCGCTCGGCCAACGATGTGAACAAGCCCCTGCCAGCGGGGGAGGTGCAGGCGGAGCAGCAGATGGTCGGCGCCACCCGAGGTCAGTTCCAGAACACCGGGGTGTCCATCGACGATGATCGTGCGGCGGTAGGTGCCGTCGGCCACGTGTTCGACGCCTGGAGTTGCTCGATCCGCCAGTAGGGCAAGCGTCGCGTCCCAGTCCAACGGCCCCAAAAACGGCAGCCGCAGGACCAGACCGCCATCAGCGACAAGACGATCGGCGCGTCGACGCCGCGCTCGCAGCTGGTTGGGCGTCATCCGGAAGACGGCCAGACAGCTGCGGTTGAACTGCCGGACGCTGCCGAAGCCGGCGGCGAAGGTGATCTCGGCGACCGAGAGGTCGGTGTCGTCGAGCAGTCGTCGGGCGAAGTGTGCCCGCGCCGAGCGCGCCAGCGCGTCCGGGGTCACGCCCAGGTGATCGGTGAACAGCCGCCGTAGATGCCGGGCCGAGACACTCAACCGGGCTGCCAAAGCCTCGGTGCTGTCGTCGAGCACGCCGTCGAGGATGAGCTGCACGGCGCGGCAGACGAGTTCGGGACCCGTCGTGAGCGCCGGCTGCGGTGACCGGTAAGGACGGCAACGTAGGCAGGCGCGATACCCGGCCGCCTCGGCTGACGCGGCGAGAGGAAAGCCCACGACGTGGTCCGGCCGTGGCCGCGCCCCGCAGCCCGGCCGGCAGTAGATACCGGTCGTGACCACGGCCGCGTATGACGCCACAAATCACATATACCGCCAGCCGGACCGGTAGGACGGACACATTCGGACAGGCCCGGCGGCATGACCGGATCCGTCCAGAGCCGCGGGCGGCGATCTGCGATGGTTCTCGCGATCGTCGCCTGGGAGGAACTCACACGGATGAACGACCGCGATGCACTGACCGAGCGAAATCGTTCGTTCATCGAGGCCTTCCGGCAGGGGTCCTGGGAGATCCTGCGGCCGGTCCTCTCGCCGTCGTTCCGCTACCTCGACGGGGCGACCGGCGAGTTGTGGGACCTGCCCCGCTACATCGAGGATCTGCGGGCCCATCCGGCACCCGACCTCGGCATCGACCAGCTTGTCGTCCACGTCGACGGCGACGCGGCCGTGGTGTCGGCGCGGAGCTCCTCCAGGCCCGGGCAGTTCAACCGGTACGTCGATTCATATGAACGACGGAACGGCAGCTGGGTGTGCTATTCCGCGTGCGTCTGGCCGTTGTCGTCACAGTAACGGCGAGGGTCGCCACGGATCAGCACGTAGGCTGCGTCCTCGTGCCCGAGCCCGCCCACGGGCCCTTCGACACCACCCAACGCCTGATCGAGGCGCAGCGGGCGGTGGTTGCCGCCCTGGCGCAGGTGGCTCCGGTCACCGGCGAGCTCGCCCGGCGCTTCGGTGCGGCCGGCCGCACGTTGCATCTGGTCGGCGGCTTCGTCCGGGACGCCGTTCTGGGACGACCCCAGCCGGATCTCGACTTCGCCACCGACGCCCGGCCGGAGGAGGTACTCGCGCTCACCCGCGGTTGGTCGGACGCGAGCTGGGAGACCGGCATCGCGTTCGGGACGGTCGGGCTCCGCAAGGGCGAGCACCGGCTGGAGATCACGACCTACCGGAGCGAGGCCTACGATCGGGCCTCCCGCAAGCCCAGCGTCCACTATGGCCAGTCCCTCGAGGACGACCTGTCCCGCCGCGACTTCACGATCAACGCGATGGCGATCCTGCTTCCGGAGGGCACGTTCGTCGACCCGTACGGCGGTCTGCGCGACCTGCTCGCCGGCGAGCTGCGCACGCCCGGGCGACCCGAGGACTCGTTCACCGACGACCCGCTGCGGATGCTGCGGGCGGCCCGCTTTGCGGCGTACCTGCCGGCCCGGGTGGCCCCGGAAGTCGCTGCGGCCATGCGCGCGATGGCCGACCGACTGAAGATCATCTCACCGGAGCGGATCCAGGGTGAGCTGACCAAGCTCCTGCTCGCGCCGCAGCCGCGGCCCGGCCTGGAGCTGCTCGTCGACACCGGCGTAGCCGAGCACTTCCTGCCGGAGCTGCCGGCGCTGCGCCTCGCCGCCGACCCCCTGCACCGCCACAAGGACGTCTACGCCCACAGCCTGACCGTGCTCGACCAGGCGATCGCCTTGGAGGAGGAGGAGGAGGAGGAGGAGGAGGAGGAGGAGCGGCCCGGCCCGGACCTGACGCTGCGGATGGCCGCGCTGCTGCACGACATCGGAAAGCCGAGGACGCGCTCCTTCGAAGCCGGCGGCGGCGTGTCGTTCCATCACCATGAAGTGGTCGGCCGGGACATGGCCCGGACCCGGCTGCTGGCTCTGCGCTACCCCAAGCCGTTCGTCGATGATGTCGCTCGGCTCGTCGAGCTGCACCTGCGCTTCCACGGATACGGCACCGGTCAGTGGACCGATGCCGCCGTACGCCGGTATGTCCGCGACGCCGGTCCGCTGCTCGAGCGCCTGCACAAGCTGGTCCGCTCCGACTGCACCACCCGCAACCCGCGTAAGGCGGCGGCGCTGGGCCGGGCGTATGACGCACTCGAGCGGCGGATCGGGCAGCTCGCGAAGGAGGAGGACCTGGCCGCTCTCCGGCCGGACCTCGACGGCGACGAGGTCATGGCGCTCCTGGGCCTGCCCCCGGGACGGCTGGTGGGAGCGGCGCTGGCTCATCTGTTGGCGCTGCGGATGGAGCGGGGACCGCTGGGCCGCGAGGAGGCGATCGCCGAGCTGCGTCGGTGGGCGGCCGAACAGGGACTCGAGTCCGGGTAGCCAGCCCGTACGCCAGCGCGGTGAGCGCGTAACCGGCGGCGATGGCCCCGAGGACGGCGTAGGACCTGCCGCTCGCGGGCAGCACGAGGGCGCCGGCCACCGCCGCCGAGACGAACGTGAGGTTGAACATCGCGTCGTAGAAGGCGAAGACGCGGCCGCGGAAGCCCTCCGCCACGGTCTCCTGCAGGATCGTGTCGACGCAGATCTTCGACGCCTGGGCGGCGAAGCCCAGGAACACGGCGGCCAGCAGGAACGAGCCCTTGGTGTATGGCAGCCCGAAGACGATCTCGGCCACGCCGGCCCCGGCGAAGACGACGACGATCCAGGCCTCCTTGCCCAGCCGCCGGGTGACCGCCGGCGTGACCACGGCCGCGACCACCACCCCAACGCCACCGGCCGCCACCACCTGGCCCACGCCGGTCAGCCCGGCCCGCAGCCAGCCGGAGTCGGTGAAGTAGTTCCGGTAGAGCAGCAGGGTGGCGATGGTCGACAGGCCGTAGCAGAAGCGGTGCGTGCCGATCGCGAGCAGTGCGTACGCCGCTCGTCGCCGTTGGCCGAGATGTCGAGCGCCGGCCGCCAGCCCGCGAGCCACCGCGGCCAGCGCTGGGGCGAGCCGTTGGTGCCGGGCCGGCTCGTCGGGACCGAGCAGACCGGGATCCGGGAAGCCGGCAGCAACCAGGGACGACAGCAGGTACACCGCTGCCGCCACCGCCGCAACCGTGGCGCTGCCCCGGTCGCCACCCCCCGAGGTGGCCCGGACACCGAGGCCGAGCAGCCCGCCCGTCACCGCCGCAGCGAAGCCCGACGTGGTGGACAGGCTGTTGGCGGTGACGAGCTGGGCCGGCGACACCAGGTGTGGCAGCGCGGCCGATAGGGCGGTCAGGAAGAACCGGTTCACGCCGACCACGGCCAGCGCACCGACGTAGAACAGCGGGCTGGTCGGCCCGACGGTCAGCAGCAGGGCGCCCACGGCGGTCACCAACCCGGCGCGGACCAGGTTGGCGACCACGAGCACCCGCTGCCGCCGCCAGCGGTCCAGTAGTACGCCGGCGAAGGGCCCGACAACGCTGTAGGGCAGCAGCAGGACGGCGAAGCCCGCGGCAGTCCGCCGCGCGTCGGTGCTGTGCTCGGGGTTGAAGAAGACGGCGCTGGCCAGGCTCGCCTGGAAGACCCCGTCGGCGGCCTGGGACGTCAGCCGGGTCGCGTACAGCCGCGTGAAGTGTGGGCGTGCCAGAACGGCACGCAGACCCGCCGCCGAGGCCACGCCCTCGAGGGTAGGTGCAGCCCTGAGATCCTGAATCTCGATGTCGCCATCCGAGGGGTCCGTCGCGCTTGCGGCCGATGCACCGGCCCAGGTGCGACTACGCGCCGGCATCCCGTACGCCGTCAAGGTGTTCGCCGCCGTGTGGCTCGGCTGGGCGCTGCTCGGCGTACTCGGCGTGGGGCTGATCCCGCCCGGTCAGCCGCCGGTGTCCGTGCCCGGACTCGCCGCCGAGCCGCTGCGCCCCGGCTGGCACAACGCCCTCACGGCAGGCAACCGCGGCGACGCGCTGTGGTACCAGCGCATCGCCGTCGACGGGTACCGGGCGGACGACTCGAGCGCGGCCTTCTTTCCGCTCTACCCGGTCGCCATCCGCGCCCTCGCGACACTGCCAGGGATCGGGCCGCGCGCCGCCGCCGCCGCTGTCGCCCAAGGGTCGTTCCTCGGCGCGCTCGTCGTCCTCTACGCGCTCACGAGCCGGGAGTTCGGGCCGGACCTCGCCCGCCGCGCAGTCCGTTACCTGGCGGTCTTCCCGACCGCGTTCTTCTTCCTGTCGCCGTACACGGAGGCGCCGTTCCTGCTGCTCACGCTGCTGACCTTCTGGTACGCGCGCGGCAACCGCTGGTGGGCCGCGGCGCTGGCGGCCGCGCTGGCCGCCAGCACCCGCAGCGCGGGCATCGTGCTGTTGCCCGCCCTGCTCGTGGAGGCGGTGGCCCAGCGGCGGACCCACGGTCGGCGGCTGCTGCCCCGGCTCGCAGCGGCCGGGGCTCCGCTGCTCGGCCTGGGTGCCTACGGCCTGTACTGGGCGTTGGCCAAGGGCGATGTGTGGGCACCGGTCGACGCGCAGCAGAACTGGCAGCGGGTGTTCACCCCGCCGACGACGACCCTCTGGCACGCCCTCGAGGACGGGTGGCGCTTCGGCAGCTACTGGCTGATCGACCTGCTGGTGGTCGGCGTGATAACTGTGGCGCTGCTGGCCGGCGTACGGTTGCTGCGGGCCACCTACCTCACCTACGGACTGCTCAGCCTGCTGCTGCCGCTCAGCGAGCCGTTCCCGCCCCGTCCGCTGCTGTCGATGCCGCGCTTCCTCGCCGTTGTCTTTCCGGCGTTCTGGGTCCTGGCGGCCTCCAGCTCGCGGCGAAGGCTGCCGGACCCGCTCGTCCTCGCCGCCTTCGCCGGCGGTTTCGTGCTGCTCGGCCTGCTGAACATGAACTACTACTTCATCTTCTAGCGCCGTCAGCCGGCGAGGATGAACTCCTCGACCTTGAGGCGGCACTCCTCGTCGCGGTACTGCTCCGGGGGTGACTTCATGAAGTACGACGACGGGCCGAGGAGCGGGCCGCCGATGCCGCGGTCCATCGCGATCTTGGCGCAACGGACCGCGTCGATCACCACGCCGGCCGAGTTGGGGCTGTCCCAGACCTCGAGCTTGTACTCCAGGTTCAGCGGCACGTCGCCGAACGCGCGGCCCTCGAGCCGGACGTAGGCCCACTTGCGGTCGTCGAGCCAGCTCACGTAGTCCGACGGCCCGATGTGCACGTTGCCGCGCCCGAGGTCGTGGTCGACCTGGGAGGTGACCGCCTGGGTCTTGGAGATCTTCTTCGACTCGAGCCGCTCGCGCTCGAGCATGTTCATGAAGTCCATGTTGCCGCCGACGTTGAGCTGCATCGTGCGGTCCAGGACGACGCCGCGGTCCTCGAACAGCCGGGCCAGCACCCGGTGGGTGATCGTGGCCCCGACCTGGCTCTTGATGTCGTCGCCGATGATCGGTACGCCGGCAGCCCGGAACTTCGCCGCCCACGCCGGCGTACCGGCGATGAACACCGGCAGGCAGTTGACGAACCCGACGCCGGCATCGAGAGCGCACTGGGCGTAGAACCGGGCGGCATCCTCGGAGCCGACCGGCAAGTAACAGACCAGCACGTCGGCGCGCACCTCGCGGAGCACCGAGACGACGTCGACGGGCTCGGCGTCGGACTCCTCGACCATCTCCCGGTAGTACCTGCCGAGTCCGTCCAGGGTGTGGCCCCGGGAGACCTCCACGTTCAGCGGTGGCACTTCAGCGATCTTGATGGTGTTGTTCTCGCTGGCGTAGATCGCCTCGGACAGGTCGTGGCCGACCTTCTTGCCGTCGACGTCGAAGGCCGCCACGAACTCGATGTCGCGGACGTGGTAGTCGCCGAGCTGGACGTGCATCAGGCCCGGGACCCGGGCCTCCGGGTCGGCGTTGCGGTAGTACTCGACCCCCTGCACGAGGGACGCCGCGCAGTTGCCGACGCCGACGATGGCGACGCGGACCTTGGAAGTCGGGCTGCCCATCCGGGTGCTCCTCACTGGTTGTCGGTCGATCGGGATGGGCGGTCGCTCGCCCGGTCGGTGGAAACCGGCGTACGCCGGACGGAAGCCGCGCGCGGGGAAGAACGCTCGGTGGCGATGAGCTCGTTGAGCCAGCGCACCTCGCGCTCCACGGACTCCAGGCCGTGCCGCTGGAGCTCGAGGGTGTAGGCGTCGAGCCGCTCGCGGGTGCGCGTCAGCGCCCCCCGGACGCCTTCGCGGCGCTCCTCCAGCCGGCTGCGGCGTCCTTCGAGGATTCGCAACCGGACGTCGGCGTCTGTCTTGGCGAAGAACGCGAAGTGGACACCGAAGCCATCGTCGTCCCAGGCGGAGGGACCGGCCTCGGCCAGCATCTGCTGCAGATGCTCCTTGCCGTCGGCCGTCAGCTTGTAGACGATCTTCCCCCGGCGGCCGGTCAGCGCGGGCGCCTCACCGGCCGCTGCGGGCCCGCCTTCACAGATCCACCCGTCCACGAGCAGGTTCTTCAGGCAGGGGTACAGCGAGCCGTAGGAGAAGGCGCGCAGGCTCCCGAGCACGGCGTTGAGCCGCTTGCGCAGCTCGTACCCGTGCATGGGCGAGTCGTGCAGCAGGCCCAGTACGGCCAGCTCCATCACGTCGGTGCCGCTCCGGGCCACTGCACCCCCTCGGGAGTCGATGTCATGTATCGCGCCCACGTATCGGGCCGATACATCGCGACGATAGGCGTGGAGAAGCGTACGACGCAACTTCACGCTGCCGGTGGACATCCGGGAGGTGGCGCGCCGATGAACCGGCCGACCTGCGACTTCGGGAGGCGGTCGCCCGTTCCGTCGGCGTACCCTCTTCGAATGCGGTCCCAGCGGTCCGTCATCGACTACTCGCTCGCGCGGCGGGCGATGCTGGCCGACCTCTTCGCCGGTCGGGCCTCGACGGTCGACGTCTGTGACGCGCACCCCTACCTGCTGCGCGCGGCGAAGTACCACGGTGAACCGACCGAGACCTCCTGCCCGGTGTGCCGCAAGGAGCGACTCACCCATGTCACCTACGTCTACGGCGACGAGCTGCGCGAGTTCAGCGGCCGGATCCGCGCCACGGCCGAGCTCGCCGCGATGGACTGCCAGCACACCGAGTTCACGGTCTACGTCGTCGAGGTCTGCCGCGGCTGCAGCTGGAACCATCTGACGACGTCGTACGTCCTGGGCTCGGCACGGGAACGCCCGCGCCGGGCACGCCGCCGCGCCGCCGAGGAGTGAACGGAAGGACCGGGTGACCGACTCGGATCGCGGTGGCCCCGGTCGGGCCCGGGGCACCGAGGTCCTGCCCCGGGTGCCCGCCGCCACGGTGCGGACCCGCCGATCACGCCGGGCCGGCTGGCGACGGTTCCTGGTGGGGCTGGGGGCGACGGTGCTGGTCGGTTTCCTCGCCTTGGTGGTGCTTTGCGCGGTGATCTACGCGCGCACGGAGATCCCGTCACCCAACAGCGTGGTGACCGCGCAGACCACCGTCATCACCTATGCCGACGGAGCCGAGATGGGCCGCTTCGGCGCCCAGAACCGCCGGTCGGTCGCCCTGCGCACCGTGCCTGCCGACGTCCAGCACGCGGTGCTCGCCGCGGAGGACCGCAACTACTACTCGGAGCCGGGCATCTCACCGCGCGGGATCGCCCGGGCGGTCTGGGTGGACCTGCGGGGCGGCAGCGCGTCGCAGGGCGGCTCTACGATCACCCAGCAGTACGCGAAGAACGCCTACCTCACGCAGCAGAAGACTCTCACCCGCAAGTTCCGGGAGATCTTCTACGCCGTAAAGCTCGACCACTCCCGGTCCAAGGACGCGGTGCTGGAGGACTACCTCAACAGCGTCTACTTCGGCCGCGGCGCCTACGGCATCCAGACGGCGGCGGAGACCTATTTCCACACCACGGTGGACCACCTCGACGCCGCGCAGGGTGCCGTGCTGGCGGCGTTGATCCGCGCACCGGCGTACTACGACCCCGTCACCCACCCGACGGCGGCGCGTGACCGCTGGCACTACGTGCTGGACGGGATGGTCGGCAAGCGCTGGCTGACCGGCAGCGAGGCCGCCGCGTTGCGTTACCCGGCAGCCTCGCGGGACCGGCCGCGCAACACCCTCGGCGGCCCCAACGGCTACATCATCGACGCGGTTCGTCGGGAGCTGGCTACCAAGGGTTTCGACGAGAATCGGCTCAGCTCGGGCGGGCTGACAGTCCGTACGACGATCAACCGCAAGGCGCAGAACGCCGCCGTCGCGGCCGAGAGCGCCGTACTGGGCAAGATCTCCGGGCCGGTGAGTGCGCTGGTCGCCGTCGAACCCGGCGACGGCGCGGTCCGGGCGATGTACGGCGGTCGCGACTACGTCGCCCAACCGCGGAACCTGGCGACGCAGGCGTCCCGGTTGCCGGGCTCGTCGTTCAAGCCGTACACGCTGGCGACCGCGCTCAAGCAGGGCATCAGTCTCCGGACGGTCTACGACGGGACCTCGCCGAAGTTCGTCAACGGCTACGGTGCGAACGACCAGGTGCGCAACGACAGCGGCGAGCAGTGCTACCGCTGCAGCCTGGTCACCGCCCTGGAGCGCTCGGTGAACACCGTCTTCGTGCCGCTCGCGGTCGATGTCGGTCCCAGCGCGGTAGCCGCGACCGCGCACGCGGCCGGAATACCGGACTCGACGCGGCTCGCGGATCCTTCGGGGTACACCGCGGCCGGCATCACCCTCGGGGTCTACGGCGTGCATCCGATCGACCAGGCGGTGGGCTTCGCCACCTTCGCGGCTCGAGGTACCCGCGCCGAGCCGTACGTCGTCGAGGGCGTCACCGACCGCGGCGGCCACCCGCTCTACCGGGCGCAGCCGAAGACGGCCGGGGCCTTCACTGCGGACGTCGCGGCGGATGCGACGTACGCCATGCGCGAGGTCATCGAGGGTTCGCAGGGCACCGCGCGACGCGCCCGGCTGGCCGGGGGGAGGCCCGCGGCTGGCAAGACCGGCACCACGTCGGAGAACAAGGACGCCTGGTTCGTCGGTTTCACGCCGCAGCTGTCGGCCGCCGTGTGGATCGGCAACGAGAACAACGCTCCCCTGACCAACGTGCCCGGCTTCCGCGGTGGGATCTACGGCGGAACGCTGCCGGCGGAGATCTGGAAATCGTTCATGGACGCCGCCCTGGCGGGCGTGCAGCCGGTGGACTTCCCGCCGCCCACGTTCGTGGGCTCCACCAGGAGCGGGCTGCGCAGCCCGCCGCCGTCCCGGGCACCGTCACCGACGCCGAGCGCACCGTCACCGGTGCCCAGCGCGACCACCCCGGCCGCTTCACCTAGCCCCCGTCCCAGTTCCTCGCCGGTTCCTTCCGGAACCCCGTCCCCGAGCCCGCCCCCGCCCTCTTCGTCGCCGACCAGCCCGCCGCCACCCGCGCCACGATGAGGAGCGCAGCCGGAGACGTCGAGGCGGACGCCGCTGCCCGGCCCGCGGACGAGGACCCGGTGGTCAGGGGCGCCAGCACCGCGATCGGGGGTCCCGTCGGCCGGCACGCGCGGCTGCGTCGCAGCCGGTCGCTGGCACCGGCCTGGCTGCTGCTGGGGCTGACCTGCATCACGCTGGCCCTGGGTTGGGTCCAGAAGGCGCCCTGCCGCACCCACGCCTGGCGGGCCGAGTACCAGTACACGCGGATGTGCTACTCGGACGTCTTCGCCCTGTACTTCGCCGAGGGCCTGGCCGAGGGAAAGACGCCGTACGTCGATCACCCGGTCGAGTACCCGGTGGTGATCGGCGGCTTCATGGCGGCCGGCGCAGAGGTGGCCGGGTTGTTCCCTCAAGCCGAGCGGCCTCGCCGGTTCTTCGACCTGACCGCCCTGGCGCTGGCCGGCTGCGGGCTGGTGATGGCGGCCACCACGATCGGGCTGGCCGGGCGCCGGCGCCGGTGGGACGCGGCCATGGTCGCGCTCGCGCCGGTGTTGGTGCTGCACGCGTACACGAACTGGGACCTGGTCGCCGCCGCGCTCACCGGGCTGGGGCTGCTTGCCTGGGCCCACCGCCGCCCCGGCTTGGCCGGGGTCTGGTTGGGCCTCGGGACCGCGACCAAGCTGTACCCGGCACTACTCCTCGTCCCGCTGTTCCTGCTCTGCCTGCGGATGCGGCGGCTGCCGGAGTTCCGGCGTACGGCGGTGGCCGCGGTGGTCACCTGGCTGGTGATCAATGTGCCGGTCTGGTGGGCCTATCCGGCCGCCTTCGGCCGGTTCTACTCACTCAACCGGACGCGCGGGGCGGACTGGGACTCGCTCTGGTACGCGCTCCAGCACCTGCGCGGGCGGGCGCTGGACACCGGGTTGGCACCGGGTGCGGCGCCGACCGTGCTCAACGCCGTGGTCGCCGGCGGCTTCCTGCTCGGGTTGGCCGGGATCGCGGTTCTCGCGCTGCGTGCGCCCACTCGGCCGCGGCTGGCCCAGCTGGCCTTCCTCACGCTGGTCGCCTTCTTGCTGTCCAACAAGGTCTTCTCGCCGCAGTACTCGATCTGGCTGTTGCCACTCGCGGTCCTGGCCCGGCCGCGCTGGCCGGCGTTCCTGGCCTGGCAGGTCAGCGAGCTCTTCCTGTTGTTCCTGCGGTTCTACTTCTTCGTCGGTCAGGACAAGGCCGGGGCGCAGGGCGTGCCGACGGGGCTGTTCCTGACCGGCGTAGCGCTCCGCGACCTGGCGCTGCTGGTGCTGGCCGGACTGGTCGTGCGCGACGTGCTGGTGCCATCGCAGGACGTCGTACGACAGAGCGGATACGACGACCCGGGCGGGGGCGTCCTCGTCACCGGGGAAGGGGTTCGCGAGGCGCCGGCAGCGGCGCCAGCCGGAAGACGACTGCTCCCCCTCGCTCGGAGCGGGTGAGCGGCAGCGTCGTGACCGGCTTGTCCGCGGCTTGCTGCCACGGCGTACCGGGGATCCGGTTGCGCAGGACCACGACGGTCCGCACGCCGTGTCGGCGGAGCAGCTCGATGGAGGCGGCATCGGGGAAGCCCGCGGTGCGGGCGCGGAGGTCCGCCAGCGATGTCGGGGTGAACCCGCTGGCGCCGTTGACCAGCGCCGGAAAGCCGGCGGTGGACCAGAACATCGCCGCCTGGTCGTTGTAGCTGTCGCTGGGCAGGGTGAGGACCGGCCCGGATACGCCGCGCAGTGCCGCCGGTAGGGGCTCCGGGCGGGGGTGCGGGATCGAGCTGACCCCTTCGGCGAGTACGGCGGCTACCGCCACCGCCGGCACGAGCCGGTCGCGGTCCCGCGCCAATGCCTGGACGCCGGCGGCGGCGAGCAGGCCGAGTGCCAGGGTCACGAAGACGATCAGGCGTCCCGGCGTACGAAGACCGTCCCACCCGGGCGCGTGGTGGAGCAGCACGAGGTAGGTGAACCGGCCGTTCCCGGGGAACTGCGTACCCATCGCGAGGGCGACGCCGACGACCACCGCACCGGCGAGGGTCAGCCGCCGCCGCCGGCTCCACCGGCCACACAGCAGTCCGACCAGGGCGAGCACCGACACCGCGGCGCCGGGCGCCAGCGTCATCTCCGCCGGGAACGCCAGCTCGGCGCGGGCGTCGCGCTGGGTGGCGCCCCAGAGCCGATCCTGCTCCGGGGTCGTCACGAATCCGCGCAGCGGCGGTGAGAACACCGCCACCGTCGCGGTGTCGCGGCGGGCCTCCGGATGCGCCCGCACCACGGCGAGATACGGCAGTGCCATCAGCGTGCCGACCAGGAGAAACCCGGCCAGCCCCACCGCGTCGGCGGCCAACAGCCGCCGTGGCAGGGCCGGCCTGCCGGCCAGCCACCAACCGACCGCCGCGACCACCACGATCAGACCCAGCAGGTAACCGAACGCCAGCCCGATCCCGAATCCGATGGTCAGCTGCCAGGCGGCCACCGCCCAGCCCGCGGCGGCGTACGCCGGCCGCCCCCGCCATGGTCGCGGCCCCGCCCGCGCGTACCCGTGTCCTCGGGCGAGCAGCGCGAAGGCGAGCGGGATGCCACCCGTCGAGATGACGTGCAGGTGCCCGGACTGGGCGATCCGCCACGGCGCGTACGCGAACGCTGCCCCGGCCACCGCGGCGGCGAGGGGGGAGGTGCCCAGCTGGCGGGCGAGCGCGTAGGCGCCGGCGAAGGCGAGCGCGAAAATGAGGATGTAGATCAGGTTGTAGCGGATCAGGCCGGCGGTTGGACCCGAGCCCACCAGACCCAGCGGCGCGTAGCCCAGCAGCGAGTCCGAGAAGGCGAGGCTGTTCTTCAACGGCCAGAACGCGTTGGTGTCGAACAGATGCAGCGGCTGCGTCCGGAGCGCATGGCCGCCCCAGCTGGTCATCCATACCTGGAGCAGTGGGTCGGCGAGATCCTCGGGGATCGTCGTGGCTGGATGCCGGCCGGCCGGCCAGGTCATCCCGACCGCGAGCGCCAGGCCGCAGAGCCCCACGGTGAGCACCTCCCGGCGTACGCCGGATCCCGTCCGGTGGCCGGCCACGGTGTGGGCTCGTTCCGGTCAGGCCGGCAGCGACGCGCGCAAAAAGGCGATGTCGGCCGCCTGCCCGGCCGCCCCGCCGGGCGTTTCGCAGACCACCGGCGCGCCGGCCGCCTCGACCACCGCGACCAGCAGCTTGGGGTCGATCGCCCCGGCCCCGAGGTTGTCGTGCCGGTCGCGGCCGCTGCCGAAGGGGTCCTTGGAGTCGTTGGCGTGGACGAGGTCGATCCGGCCGGTGATCGCCAGCACCCGGTCCACGACGTCGACCAGCTCCTCCCCACCCGCGTGCGCGTGACAGGTGTCGAGGCAGAAACCCACGTCGAAGCCGTCCAGGGCCTCCCACAGCCGCGCCAGGTTGTCCAGCCGCCGGGCCATCGCGTGGTCTCCACCGGCAGTGTTCTCGATCAGGATGGGCAGCGGTGCCGCCATCCGCTGGAAGGTCTTCCGCCAGTTGTCGAAGCCGACCTGCAGGTCCTCGCCGGCGTTGACATGGCCCCCGTGCACGATCAGCCCGCGGGCGCCGATCGCGGCGGCCGCCGCCGCGTGCTCGCCGAGAAGCTTGCGGCTGGGAATTCGGATGCGGTTGTTCGTCGTCGCCACGTTGAGCACGTACGGCGCGTGCACGTAGAGAGCCACGTCGGCCAGCCGGAGCTGCGCGGCGTCGTCCCGGGGGGCCGGCTTGGTCCACCCCTGCGGGTCGGCCAGGAAGAACTGAACCAGGTCCGCGTCGCGGTCAGCGGCCGCTCCAAGCGGGTCCGCGGGGTCGACGTGGGCGCCGATGAGGAGCATGGGTTGAGCCTACGACCGTGGTCGGACGAATCGGCGCCTCGGGGGCGGGCGAACATGTGGATACTCGCGGCGTGAGCAGCCGGTCCCTAACGGCCCCGCCGAGTCGACCCGACGGGGCTCGTCGGGCTGCCGTGCTGCTGGCCGTCCCGGTGGCCACGATGGCCCCGGTTGCTGTGGCTGCCCGCGTTGCCCGCGTTGCCCAGGTTTCCCGCGTTGCCGCGCTGCCCCTGGTTGCAGCGCTGGCCGTGTTTGCCGCGCTGGCCCTGTTTTCTCCGGCCAGCGCCGGAGCTGCGCCGCACGCCGAGGCGGGACGTGGCGGTTCCAGGGCCGCGACATCCTTCGCTACGACGGTCACGCCGGTCGCCACGACCGGCCGTCCGACGGCGCAGTTGCCCCCGGCGCAGTTGCCGCCGGCGCCAGGCTCGACAAGGTCCTCCGGCAGCAGGCGAGGTGACGGAAACTTAGCGGGACCCTGGCCCCGCAAAGTTTCCGCAACCTCCCATCCGGGTGCCCCGGAACGCCCATCACGGCGGGCGGGGCTGGCCGAGCCGCGGTCGCGCCGGAACCTCGGTCTACCGGCGTCGGTGGCCGCGGTCTTCATTGCCGGCGTCGGCTGGGGGTTGGTCAGGGTCCGACGCGTGCGGCCTGTGGAGAACCGCGGCAGACCGTCGGGGCACCGTCGTACGGTCGCCCGGTGACCTCTTTCCGCAGCAACCGATCACCACCGGATGGCTGGTACCCTGGCCGTCTGCGTCGACGCAGTGCCCTCCTGTCACGGACCGACCGTGGCCGCCCAGTCCAGAGGAGGTGGGTTTCCAGTGCGTCACTACGAGCTGATGGTCATCCTCGAACCCGATCTCGAGGAACGCACCGTCGCCCCTTCGCTCGACCAGTTCCTCGGCGTGATCCGCCAGGATGGCGGGTCGGTGGAGAAGGTCGACGTGTGGGGCCGACGGCGGCTCTCTTACGAGATCGACAAGAGAACCGAAGGTATCTACGCCGTCGTAGAGCTGACCGCCAACCCGGCCAGCGTCACCGAGCTCGACCGGCAGCTCAACCTCAACGAGGCCGTACTGCGCACCAAGGTGCTGCGGCCCGACATCCGCTAGTTCCGCCGGCTCACCGGCGTACCAGCTTCCCCGCCCTCCACCGGGACGAAGGAGCCCTGCCATGGCAGGCGACACCCCCATCACCATCGTCGGCAACCTCACCAACGACCCCGAGCTGCGGTTCACCCCCAGCGGCGCCGCGGTGGCCAGCTTCACCGTGGCCTCCACCCCGCGGTTCCTCGACAAGTCCACCAACGAGTGGAAGGACGGCGACGCGCTGTTCCTGCGCTGCAGCCTGTGGCGCCAGGCGGCCGAGAACGCGGCCGAGTCGCTGCAGCGCGGCGCCCGCGTGATCGTCCAGGGTCGGCTCAAGCAGCGGTCCTTCGAGACCAAGGAGGGCGAGAAGCGCACCGTGATCGAGGTGGACGTCGACGAGATAGGTCCCTCGCTCAAGTACGCCACCGCCAAGGTCAACAAGACATCGCGCGGCAGCGGGTCCGGCGGCGGTGGAAACGGTGCCTTCAGCGGCGGCCAGGGCGACGACCCATGGTCGACGCCGGCGCCGGTCGGCGCCACCAGCGACGAACCGCCCTTCTAGGCCCGTCCCCAGACTTCCCCCTCGCTCCGCGTCCGCGGGGCCTCCCACGCAGGAGCAGTTCCGATGCCCAAACCGCCTCCCCGCAAGATCAAGAAGAAGATCTGTATCTTCTGCAAGGAGAAGATCACCTACGTCGACTACAAGGACACCGCGCTGCTGCGTAAGTACATCTCCGACCGGGGCAAGATCCGCGCCCGGCGGGTCAGCGGCAACTGCAGCCAGCACCAGCGGGACGTTGCGGTAGCGGTGAAGAACAGTCGCGAGATGGCGCTGCTGCCCTACACCAGCACCGCACGGTAGGGCCGCAGCGATGAAGCTCATCCTGACCCAGGAGGTCACCGGGCTCGGCGGTGCCGGCGATGTCGTCGATGTCGCCGACGGGTACGGCCGCAACTACCTGCTGCCCCGGTCTCTCGCGATGCGGGCCACCCGGGGGGCGGAGAAGCAGGTCACCTCGATCCGCCGGGCGCGCGAGGCTCGCGACATCCAGGATCTCGGCGAGGCGCGGCGGGTGGCAGCCGAGCTGGGTGCCCTGCAGGTCCAGCTGCCCACCCGTGCCGGCGGTGGCGGCCGGCTCTTCGGCTCGGTGACTGCAGCGGACGTGGCCGAGGCGGTTCGCGCCGCCGGTGGTCCGACGCTGGACAAGCGGCGCCTGGAGCTCACCGCCCCGATCAAGACGGTGGGCCAGCACGTCGTCTCCGTGCGGCTGCATCCCGAGGTCGAGGCCACGCTGACGGTCGAGGTCGTCCCGGTCTGACGCACCCCGGCCCGAGCCCGGTCGCCGTAACGGCCGGGTTCGGGCTTCTTGTGCTTTCCACACCCACGTGCCCGCCGTTACCTGATGGCGTAGGCGCGACGGGTCTGCGGCCCGGCGAACTCACAGCCCGGTGCACAGGGTGTGCACAACGGCGCGCCGAGGCGTCCACACCCGGCCCCGAGGTCAATCCACGGCCGGGTTGGACTGGCCCGCAGGACCCCTCCTACCGTCGCGCAGGGCTGTGCACGAGCCCTCGGTGCGGGGCGGATCTGTCGGACGGCTCTCGTACAACCAGGAGCATGACGGGACCGGCGAGGACAGCGGGGGCATCGCTTGTGAGTGTGATCGACGTCGTCCGGCCGGCCGGCCCGGCGGGGGCTTCGGCTCCGGAGTTCGAGCGGACGCCACCGCAGGACATCCCGGCCGAGCAGAGCGTGCTCGGCGGCATGATGCTGAGCAAGGACGCCATCGCCGATGTCGTCGAGGTGCTACGGCCCACCGACTTCTACCGGCCGGCTCACCAGCTGGTCTACGAGGTGATCCTCGACCTCTATGGCCGGGGCGAGCCCGTGGACGCCGTGACGGTGGCCGCCGAGCTGACCCGGCTGGGGACGATCGGCAAGGTCGGCGGCGCGCCGTACCTGCACACTTGCATCTCGGCGGTGCCCACGGCGGCGAACGCCGGCTACTACGCCTCGATCGTGCGGGAGCGCGCCATCCTCCGCCGGCTGGTCGAGGCCGGCACCCGGATCGTGCAGCTCGGCTATGGCATCGCCGCTGGTGGTGGTGACGTCGACGACGCCGTGGACCGGGCCCAGGCAGCGGTCTACGAGGTGAGCGAACGTCGGACGAGTGAGGACTACCTCGTTCTCGAGCACCTGCTCCAGCCGGCGCTGGACGAGATCGAGTCCATCGGAAACCGCGGCGGCGCGATGGCCGGCGTACCGACCGGATTCCGCGACCTAGACGAGCTGACCAACGGTCTGCACCCGGGGCAGTTGATCATCGTGGCTGCTCGGCCGGCCATCGGAAAGGCGCTCGCGCTCGACACGCCGCTCCCGACGCCGACGGGATGGACGACCATGGGCGAGGTTGTCGTCGGCGACCTGCTGCTCGGAGCGGACGGCAGGCCGACCCGGGTCGTTGGTGCGACCGAGGTGATGCTCGACCGCGAGTGCTATGAGGTGGAGTTCTGCGACGGCACCGTGATCGTTGCGGATGCAGGGCACCTGTGGCTGACGCAGACCCACCCGTCGCCGGAGGCCGCCCAGGCGGCCGCTGCTCGTGACGGCGCCAGCGGTTCGAGCTTGCCAGCGACCGTCCGGACGACTGAGATGATCGCCGGGGCTTTGCACCGCCCTACCCGCGAGCGCCGGCTGGGCCACTCGGTTCCCAGCGCCGCACCGCTCGACCTCGCCGATCAGCCGCTCCCGGTTCCGCCTTACCGGCTGGGAGCTTGGCTCGCAGACGCATCGAGCGACGGGTTCCGGATCACCTGTGCCGACCCGGAGCTCGCGATGTACCTCGAGGGGGACGACAGTGCCGGGGACGGCCAACCCGCCGATTCGGCCAAGGTCGGGGGCCTGGGCGTGGCGGCCGCCGACCACATCCCGATGGGCTACCTCCGGGCCTCCGAGCAGCAGCGACGCGCGCTGCTCGCCGGCCTGCTGGACACCGGGGGCACCGTCACGCCGACCGGTTCGGTGCGCTTCGATGTCACCGGACAACGCCTGGCGGAGGACTTCCGGGAGGTGGCTGTCGGACTTGGCTACCGCGCTTCGATGCCTGTGCGCCGCGTACGACGCCGCACCGGGGCGACTTCAGCCACCTACCGGGTGACCCTCTGGGCGACGGACGACGTGTTCCGACTGGAGTCAAAGCGGCTGGCGCACAAGGAGCGCCGCCGGGAAGGAGCTGTCGCTGCCAGGTTCATCACCGATGTTCGCCCCGTTGTAAGCGTTCCGGTGCGTTGTGTCGAGGTCGACAACAGGAGCCACCTCTACCTCGCCAGCAAATCCATGATCCCGACGCACAACTCGACGCTTGGACTGGACTTCGCCCGGTCAGCGGCCATCGCGCACAACCTGCCCGCAGTGATCTTCTCCCTCGAGATGAGTCGCAGTGAGATCACCATGCGGCTGCTCTCGGCCGAGGCACGCGTGCCACTGCATCACATGCGCACGGGCCGGATGACCGACGACGACTGGTCCCGGCTGGCCCGGCGGATCGGCGAGGTTGCTGACAAACCGCTCTACATCGACGACTCCCCGAACTTGACCATGATGGAGATCAGGGCCAAGGCCCGTCGGCTCAAGCAGCGACACGACCTGCGTCTCGTCGTCGTCGACTACATGCAACTGATGCAGTCCACCCGCCGGGTGGAGACCCGTCAGCAGGAAGTCAGCGAGATCTCCAGGTCGCTCAAGCTGCTGGCGAAGGAGCTGGAGGTACCGGTGGTTGGGATCAGCCAGCTCAACCGCGGGCCCGAGCAGCGGACCGACAAGAAGCCGATGCTGTCCGATCTTCGTGAAAGTGGATCTCTGGAGCAGGACTCGGACGCGGTGATCCTGCTCTACCGCGAGGACGCCTTCGAGCGCGAGTCGCCACGGGCAGGCGAGGCGGACCTGATCCTCGCCAAGCATCGCAACGGTCCGACCGGGACCGTGACCGTTGCCTTCCAGGGTCACTACTCCCGCTTCGTCGACATGTCCCCGGCGTGAGGGGTACTTCCCGCGATGTCCAGAAGCACTCAAGATTGAAATCTGGCGAGGCGAGGGTGTCGCCGTGCTCGCTCGGCGGCATGATCGCAAGTCTTGAGTTGGACGGCCAGTAGTACGGTGCATGTGTGGCGACCATCGGTGACGTGGCCCAGATTGCCGCGGAGCTGCCCGAGGTGACCGAAGGCGAACGGCATGGCAATCGGTCATGGTCCGTCGCTGGTAAGGCATTCGCGTGGGAACGGCCATTCAGCAAGGCGGACCTCAAGCGGTTCGGAGACGCAGCTCCTCCTGATGGGCCGATCTTGGCTGTCCGCGTCGAGGATCTCGCCGAAAAGGAGGCTGTGCTCGCTGCGCATTCCAATGCCTACTTCACGATTCCGCACTTCGACGGATACTCGGCTGTCCTCATCCAATTGGGGAGAGCCTCCAAGGACGCGCTTCGAGAGACGATCGTCGACGGCTGGTTGGCATGTGCACCGGCGAACCTCACGGACCGATTCCGCACGGGATAGGCGGCTTTTTCGCCGCCTCAGGCTGCATCGGACAACTCGGCGACGAGGACCTCGACCCAGCCGCGGCTGTGGGACATCCACCACGACCTCGACCATGGCGCCCTCTCGGTCGGGCGGACGGTGGTCCGGTTCAGACGTCACTCGGTTTGCTGACAGTCGCGCCCGGAGGCGCTGGCTGAGGATGATGCCGTACGGCAGGCGCCCGGGTCCCCCCGGGCGTTGTTCCGACGCCAAGGGCCCCGAGGCGTTCAGTCAGCCACCCCCATGGGTCTTCGTCGCCTGTCTCCTCAGCGTCGCGGACCACGTTGCGCACGTCGGTCTCGTGCCTCGACGGTCAGGTGGGCCCACGGGTCGTCGGCTGCAAGTCCTCTCGACCTCCACGTCCACAAGACCGAGGCGGTGCCGGACTGTTCAGGTGGCCAGTCGCGCCGAAGGACAGGCCAGTTGACCATGACAGAGCCACCTGGGATGCCGGCAACAGCTTCTTCAACATTCCGAGGTGATGGTAGATGCGCGCTTGCGGGTCGCTAGCGCTTGACGCAGGTGTACGCGCCGTAGATCGACCCCCGGAAGTGGGACTGGACGATCTCTAACCCAACCGCAGCCAGTATCGGCTCGAGCAGCCATCGATAGGTGCTGAACTCGGTGCGAATGTGAACCGCGAAGTCGTCCGTGGTGTAGCCCAGGGCGGGATCCTGGGCGGCCCCGTCCATCCAGCGTTCCAGCGCTGTGTCTGCATCTGCCGGCTGGAAGTCATAAATCAGGTCGTGCAGGCGCAGCACGCCACCCGGGCGCAGGATCTGGGCGATGCGGTGCAGCGCGATGCCCTTCCAGAAGTCGGGCAGCTGGTGAAGGGCGTTACGGGTGTAGACCGCGTCGGCCGCGGCGCCGGTGTGCTGATAGCTCAGCAACCCCGCCTGCACGACATGGATGTTTGTCACGCCGCCGTCGGCGGCCCGGCTGCGCAGGTGCCCCAGCATGGCCGGGGAGATGTCGACGGCGACAACGCGCCGGCAGTGCTCAGCGGCCGCCAGGGCGAACCGGCCGGTGCCAGCGGCGAGGTCGACGAGAGTCGTCGAATCGGTGAGGGCACCGTGCTGGCGGAGAACGTCCAGGTCCGGGGTGGGGTCGGGATATCCCTGCTTGCGGTCATAGCCCGCGATGAAGGCGGCGTCGAGGTGTTCCGGGCCGGCATGTGCGAGCTCGTCGAGGAGCCACGGTCGGTGCATGACCGGATTGTGGCCGGGAAAGGTCGAGCAGTCTTCGGTGCACCTCGACACGACATCACGGCCCCGCCTCGAGGGCGAGCAGGCTCAGCTTGGCCTCGGGACCGCCGACGGACTGCCCGGGCCAGCCGTCGCTGCGTACGACCCGGTGGCAGGGGACCGACAATGGGGACCGGTTGGTCACGCATGCCGTCCCGACCGCATGGACCGCTCGCGAACTTCCCGTGGCCGCCGCCAGCGCGCGATTGTCACGAGCCAACCCCGCACGTTGCTGTCGGGTCGAAGTCGCGACGCGCAGCACGAGTGCACCGTGCTCGGCCACAACCTGGTCGAACGGCGGAGGGTCACGAGGTATCAACGCCGGCATCCGGGTGCCCGTGAGGCCGCCGCGGCCCAGCGGGTCCGCGTGAATTCGGTTCGATAACGGGTTGGCCTCGACCGGCGCACGCCCTTCGCCGCCGTACCGCCGTCCGGTCAGTATGGGGCGGGTGTCGCCTCGACGGCGCGGGCGGGCGCACTGCGAGTGGGCGGGCGGACCGCTGCGGATCGCGAGCACGGAAGGTGCAGCTTGGCATCGCTGGGTGGTCCGCTCCGCGCAGTGACCGACAGCCTCGGGCTGGCCCTGCGCGGACTGTGGTGGCGCAAGGGGGTGTCGATCGCCGTTCTGCTGGTCGCGGTCACCACCGTGCTGGCCGCCGCTATCGGACCGCTCTACGCCCGTGCCGGGAGCGAGTCGATCCTGCAGGACACGCTGCGCAGCGCGAAGACCAGCGACATCGGCATGGAGATCTACCAGAACCAGGCCCTCAGCGGGACGCCGCTGCAGAATCTCGACGCCGCCATCACCGAGGTGGGCCCGCTGACGGGCTACGCCAGGCCGATCCACACCCTGCAGTACACCGGGTTCCTCCCCGGCCGGCCCGGCCAGGTGGGCCCGGAGTCGATGCTGGCCTATCGCGAAGGCGCGTGCGCCCACCTCATTCTCGCCGCCGGGCGCTGTCCCGAGCGGGCCGGCGAGGTTGCCGTCAGCAGACGTTCGGTGCCGGAGTACCCGTTCGACCTGGGGGCACGGCTCAGCCTTTCCGGTTTCACCGACACCGAGAGTGGCGGCGTCTCCGCGCTCCGTGTCGTGGGTCTTTACGTCCCGAAGGACCGCAATGACCCGTTCTGGTTCGATCAGAGCTACTTCAGCGCGTCGGTCACGACCTGTGACTGTCCGAACATGGGCGACACCCTGTTCACCTCGAAGGCAACCTTCGACGTCGCGTCGCCGCCGGAGGTGCGGGCGGTGGTGGACCTACCGCTCGACGTCCGGTCCACCCGGTTGCGGGACACGGCGCAGTTGCGTAAGCAGCTGGCAGAGCTTCGGACCAGCCTCGTGGACTCGGGCGCGGGCGCATTCTCCGTCCTGGACAAGGTGCTCGACTCCGCGAAAGAGAGCTCGCGCCGACTGGCTGTGTCGGTCGCCCTGGTGACCGCTCAGCTGCTTCTCCTGAGCTGGTTCGTGCTCTACCTCGTCGTCGCGAACGCCAGCGAGTCGCGCGGCCCGGAGGTGGCGCTGGCCAAGCTGCGTGGCCTCACGCCGGCCCGCACGGTGGCGTTCGGCCTGCTCGAGCCGGGCCTGCTTCTCCTTCTCGCCACGCCGATCGGGCTGCTGGCCGGGGTGGTTGCCGCGGTCAGCCTGGGTCACCTGCGACTGGTGTCCGGTACGCCGGTCGTGATGACGCCGACGACGCTACTGGCGACCGCCGGGGCTCTGGCGGGCGCCGCCGCCGCCGCCGTGCTTGCCGCCCGGGGGACCCTGCGCCGCCCCGTGGTCGAGCAGTGGCGGCGTACGGCCGGCGAGCACCGCTCACCCGGCGCTCTGCGTCATGCCGACCTGCTCCTGGTCGGGGTGGCCGTCGTCGGCCTGGTCGCTCTGCGCCTCGGGGCCCTGGGCAAGGGTCGCACCCACGACCTGGTGCTGCTGGCTCCCGCTCTGGTCGCCCTCGCCCTGGCGCTGTTGGGCGTGCGGCTGCTGCCGGTCGCCGCCGGGGCCGCCGTACGGCGTACCCGGGGCTCGCGCCGGATCGGCGGCTTCGTGGCGCTCCGGCAGGTCGCTCGGCGGCCCAGCGGCCTGCGCATCGTCGTCCTGCTCGCGGTGGCTTTCGCGCTCACGACGTTCACGGTCGCGGCCTGGTCGGTGTCGTCGACCAACCGGTCGGCCCGGGCCGCCACCGAGATCGGTGCGTCCGCGGTGCTCACCGTGGACCCCGGCCGGGTGAACCTGGTCGAGGCGGTCCGGCGGCTGGATCCCACCGGCCAGCACGCCATGGCCGCCGCCGAGTACTTCCCCTTCGCGAACGAGCCGGGGGGTCGCCTGGTCGCGGTGGACGCCACCCGGTTGGCGGCGGTGGCGAGCTGGCGTTCGGACTATGCCGCGGAGCCGCTGCGGGACCTGGCCGGTTGGCTGCATCCGACGACTGCCCCCAGCGTGGTGGTCACCGGCAGACAGCTGGCCCTGACGGTGACGGCGAGTGACCTCACCGGCAGCGGTACGGCCCAGCTGCAGGTGGACGTCAGGTCGCCGGCGACCGGGGCGGCCAGCACCCTGCTCGGTCGGATCCGGCCAGGGCGGCAGGTCTATGTCGGTGCGATACCGATGTGCGCGGCGGGCTGTGAGCTGACCGGCTTCGGCGTACCCAATGGACTCGCCGACCTGACCCCCCGGTCGGGGCGACTGCTCTACTCGGCGATGGCCGTTCGGCCGTCCTCGGCAGCCGCGTGGACCCCGGTCGGCGCCGAATTTGCCACCCCAGGGCGGTGGACGGGCTATCGACTCTCCGCCCCGGCGAAGGCCAACCAGGTGGCGGCGACCCCCGCGGGTCTGCGGCTGACCTACGACGCCCAGTACGCCGATGTGCCCGGCGTCTCGCCGTTCGATGCCCCGTCGGTCCTGCCGGCAGTGCTGGCGGGCGCCGCGGTGGACAACCCGGTCGTCGGCCGCCCGACGACGGTCACCGGACTCGATGGCACCAAGCTGCCGGTCCGGATTGCGGCTACCACCCGGGTGCTGCCGAGGGCCGGCGGCACCGGAACCATGCTGGACCTCGAGTACGCCGACCGCGCCCTCGGCGGTAGGGCCTACCTCGCAACCCGCCAGGTCTGGCTCACCGCGGACGCTCCCGCGGACTTCGCCGCGCGGCTGCGCGGTGCCGGCGTCGATGTGCTCGGTCGGACCACGGCAGCCGACCGCCGGGCCGTACTCGCCCGGCAGGGACCGGCGCTCGCGCTCCTGCTGTTCCTGTGCGCTGCCGCCCTGGCGGCGCTGCTGGCCGCCGGGGCAACGATCGTCTCGATCTACCTGGCCGGCCGTCGCCGCGCGTTCGAGCTGGCTGCCATGCGTGCGGTCGGCGTACCGCGGTCGCAGCTGCTGCGTGCCTGCCTCGGCGAACAGCTGCTGTTGCTGCTCAGCGGGGTGGTGCTCGGCACGATCGCCGGCTTGCTGGGGGCGGCAGTGGCGCTGCCGTCGATGCCGATCTACTCCGACGACGTGGCGGTGCCGCCGCTGCACTACCTACCGTCGCCGGGGCCGGTCGGCGGGTTCCTGGTCGGAGCCGCCGTGCTGACCGCACTGGCTGGAGCACTGGCCGCGGTGCTGCTGGTCCGGTCCGCGCGGCCGGCCCGGTTGCGGGAGGTGCAGGCGTGAGTGGCTTGGCGCTGCGCTGCGAGGGACTCAGCCACACGTACTCGGTCGACGGCAACGACGTCGTGGCGCTCGATCACGTCTCGCTCGAGGTCGCGGCCGGCGAGACGCTCGCACTGCTCGGGCCGTCGGGGTCGGGCAAGTCGACGCTGCTCACGCTGCTTGCCGGCCTGCTCAAGCCGACGAAGGGCCGACTGCTGGTCGGTCCGCACGACGTCCATGGGATGACCGAGCGGCAGCTGCTCGGCATGCGGGCCGGCGACATCGGCGTGATCCTGCAGAACCCCGGTCGCAACCTGCTTCCCTACGCCACCACGGAGGCCAACGTCCGGTTCACCCAGCTCGCCGTGCGCCGGGTCGCTGCCACCCGCAGGCCGCGGGCGTTGCTGGAGCGACTGGAGCTGGGGCACGTGGCTCGACAGCCGGCCGGCACGCTGTCCGGCGGTGAGCAACAGCGGCTCGCGGTCGCGGTCAGCCTGGCCAACGGCCCGGGCCTCCTCCTCGCCGACGAGCCGACCAGCCAGCTCGACGCGGCCAACCGCGACCACGTCCTGAACCTGCTCCGCGCCGCGAACCGGGACTTCGGTACGACCCTCGTCGTGGTCACCCATGATCCGCAGGTCGCCGCCGCCCTGGACCGGACGGTCAGGCTGCGGGACGGCATGATCCGATCGGACCAGCACACCCGATCCGACGTCCTGGTGGTCGGTGACGACGGAACGATCCGACTCCCGCCGGTGGCACTCGGCGTCCTGCCGCCGGGAACGGAGATCCAGGCGCTGCCGCGGGCGGGCGGGGTCGACCTGCGTCCGGTCGGCGAGTTGCCCTCTAGTTCGCCGGGTGCCACCTCGGTTCGGTAACGAGTCCGGGTCGCCTCGGCGAGCCACCCGCCGGCGTAGCAGAATCGATCTTCCGCGACCCCGGTGCCCGCCCCAGGAGGCAGATTGCGCCCGCCGGACACCGACCTGCCGGTTGCGGCCGGCACTGAGGCCGCAAAGGAGCACACGGCGGCCGAGCTGACCGCATCGCAGGTCGGCTACTTCAGGGCCGGCCGGGCGGTTCTCACCGACGTGACGCTCACGGCGTACGCCGGCTCCGCCGTGGCCGTCACCGGTCCGTCCGGCTCGGGCAAGTCCAGCCTGCTGGCGCTGCTGGCCGGCCTGGAGCGACCGACCAACGGCGAGGTGCGGCTGGCGGGGGTCCCGCTGCGGCCGGGTGACGCGGCACAACGGCAGCGGTACGGCCTGATCCTGCAGGGCTACGGGCTGGTCTCGGTGCTCACCGCGGCGGAGAACGTCGAGCTGGTGCTCCAGGCCCGCGGCGTACCTGCGGCCGAGGTGGTCGCGCGGGCCCTCGCGGCACTCGACCGGGTCGGCATGGGGGAGGCAGCCGACCACCTGGTCGAAGAGCTCTCCGGTGGCCAGCAGCAGCGGGTGGCAGTTGCCCGGGCGCTCGTCGTCGATCCCGAGGTCATCCTGGCCGACGAGCCCACCGCGGAGCTCGACGCCGGCAACCGCCAGTTGATCCTCGGCCTGCTGCTCGACCAGGCCCGGATGGGCCGCATCGTCGTGCTGGCGAGCCACGACCGTGAGGTCGCCGACGCCTGCGACCGGGAGCTGCGTCTCATCGACGGCCGGCTGCAGGCCGAGGTGGCGATGTCGGCCTATCCAGAGCCAGAGTTCTTCTCGAGCGGGTACGACGACCTCGACCTCGACCTGGCACCGGAGCCGGCGCCCGCGCGCGCCGCTGACCGTGAGCCCGCGGCCGACCCGGAGCTGACACTGAGCACCCCACGGAGCACCCCACGGAGTGCCTGGCGGGCGCACGAGCGCCCAGAGGAGGCGGAGCCGGCAGGCGTCGACCCTGGTGCTGCACCGTCGTCGTCTGGCTGGGAGCGCCCGCGGGGTTAACCCACGGCCCGGAGCAGCTGCCTCGTTCAGAGATCGAGCAGGGCAGGTGCCAGCCGGCGCCACTGGGCCAGCGGAAGTCCGCGCCGGTTCGGGTCGAGTACCTGGACTGCCACGTGGTCCGCGCCGGCATCTAGGTGCGCCTCGACCCGCTTGCGAACGGCGTCCTCGTCCCCCCACGCCACGATCGTGTCGACCAGCCGGTCCGTACCGCCGCCGGCGAAGTCGCCGTCGTCGAACCCGAGCCGCGCGAGGTTGTTGCGGTAGTTGGCCAGCCGCAGGTACGACGAGGTGTGCCGACGGGCGATCTCGCGCGCCGTACCGGGGTCGGTCTCCAGCACCACCACCTGCTCGGGCGCCAGCAGCTTGGTTGCGCCGAGTCGCTCTCGAGCGGCCGCGGTGTGTTCCGGCGGCACGAAGTAGGTGTGCGCGCCGTCGGCCCGCTCGGCCGCCAGTTCGATCATCCTCGGGCCGAGCGCGGCGAGCACGGTCGGCGCCGCGCCGACGGGCCGAACGGCCCGGTAGGCCGCGCGACCGCGATCCATTGCCGCCAGGTAGGAGCGCATGAAGGCCAGTGGCTTGTCGTAACCCTGCTCCCTGACTGCGAGCAGCGGGGCGTGGCTGACGCCGATGCCGAGCAGGAACCGGTCCGGATACGCCTCGGCCAGCGACTGCTGTCCGGCCGCCATCGCCAGCGCGTCGCGGGCCCAGACGTTGGCGATCCCGGTGGCGACGACCAGCCGGTCGGTGGCCGCGAGCAGCAGCGACGCCGCAGTCAGCACCTCCCGGCCGGTCGCCTCGCCGGTCCACAGGGCGCCGTACCCGAGAGACTCCACCTCCGCGGCGGCCGCCCGGACGTCGGCCGCGGAGCAGAAGTCCAGCTGCCCGGTCCAGATGCCGACCCGACCGATGGCGAGCGGGAATGCGGTCACACGATTCTCCTATGTCAAGCCGCGGCCGGAAGGCAAGCGCCGGCCGCTGTGTCGGTTGGCTTGAGCAGCTGGAAGACCACGCGGGCCAGCCGCCTCTTGAGGGCCCGAAGCGCTTCCATGGTGGTGTC